>Ga0209631_10000677_pt1 | contig 46085 bp, 53 predicted proteins | sample COG_08_FD_184752 | JGI IMG/M metagenome (GOLD analysis project Ga0209631, IMG submission 184752) | Pelagic Microbial community sample from North Sea - COGITO 998_met_08 (SPAdes) (version 2) | ecosystem: Environmental > Aquatic > Marine > Neritic zone/Coastal water | place: Helgoland, sampling... | reverse complement strand
TGCATCAAAAATTATTGCTTTAATATTTTTCATAATTTAACTTAACACTAATGAGCAATATTAGATTATTTTTTAAAGAAAGTTTAGCACTTAATTTAATAGCTAAACTTGATAAGTCACAATCTCACTATGTTAATAAAGTTATGAGAGTTAAAGTGGATGAAGTTTTTTCTTTATTTAATAGTAGTGGAGAGTGGGAAGCAAAAATTTCAAATATTTCAAAAAGTATAGTTGAATTTAATATTACTAAACAATTAAGACAAAAAGAAAATTCAAAAGAATTGTGGTTAGCTTTTTCACCTATTAAATCAAATTACTTTAATTTTATGATTCAAAAAGCAACAGAACTTGGGGTTACAAAATTCTTACCAATGATTTTTGATAGAACCATTGTTAGAAAAGTTAACAAAGAAAGATTAGAAAAAGTAATTATAGAAGCTGCCGAACAATCTAATAGGATTAATGTACCTACAATTGAGAAGCCGCAATCATTAGATTTATTCTTAAAAAATAGTAAAGTCGATTTGATATTTACAGATCTTAACACAAAAAATAGAAAAATTGATTTAGATCAATTAACTTCTAACCCAACTTGTGTAATTATTGGTCCTGAAGGTGATTTTTCTGAAGAAGAAAGAGATAAGATTCTTAAATTTAGAGGAGTTCAACCAATTAAAATTAATGATAATATTTTAAGGTCTGAAACTGCTGTAATTTCTGCATTATCAATCATAAATTATGCAATTAATTGATATTTTGTCGCGAAAAGTAAAGTGTAATTTTTTTAAAGACGAACTATATAGTGAGTACAAATGAAAAAAATTTTATTTATAATTCTAACAATAATCCCAACAACATCTGTGTTGGCAAACCAACCTAAAGAGTGGCAATTGGGTTTTCAAAATCCAGCATCTGATGGAATGAGAGATATTGTTAATTTTCACGACAATCTTTTACTTCCAATAATTATAGCTATTAGTGTTTTTGTTTTATTTCTTATGATTTACGCTTGTGTAAGATTTAGAGCATCAAGAAACCCTAATCCCTCAAAAACAACTCACAACGTTGCAGTTGAAGTTTTGTGGACATTGATTCCATGTTTAATTTTAATAGTAATGGCAGTCCCATCATTTAAAATTTTATATAAGCAAGACACAATTCCAAAAGCGGAAGTTACAATTAAAGCAATAGGTTATCAATGGTACTGGGGATACGAATATCCTGATGAAAATATTATTTTTGAGTCTTACATGATTAAAGAAGAAGATTTGAAAGAAAACCAACCACGATTACTTGCTGTGGATAATGAAGTTGTAGTGCCAGTCAATAAAGTAGTTAAAGTTTTAATTACTGCGAACGATGTTTTACATGCTTGGGCACTTCCATCATTCGGAGTTAAAAGAGATGCTGTTCCAGGAAGAATAAATGAGACTTGGTTTAAAGCTGAGAAAGTTGGGACTTACTATGGTCAATGCTCTGAGTTATGTGGAATACAACATGCATTCATGCCGATCACAGTTAGAGTTGTAACAGATGAAGAATATACAGTATGGTTAACAGAGGCTAAAATGAAATTTGCTAAAGAACCAATTTTAGAAAACGAATATGAAAAACTAGCGAGTAAATAAAAATGTATACACAAACAGCATCACACGACGATCATCATACACCAACAGGTTGGAAACGTTGGGCTTATTCAACTAACCACAAAGATATTGGAACAATGTATTTAATTTTTGCAATTGTTGCAGGAGTTATTGGTACTGCTTTTTCAGTATTGATGAGAATTGAGTTAATGCATCCTGGTGATGGAATTTTAGGTGGTAACTATCATTTGTACAATGTTTTAGTTACTGGCCATGGTTTGATCATGATTTTCTTTATGGTAATGCCAGCAATGATTGGTGGATTTGGTAATTGGTTTGTTCCAATTATGATTGGTGCACCTGACATGGCTTTTCCTAGAATGAATAATATTTCATTTTGGTTGTTACCAACTTCATTTATTTTATTAATTCTCTCAATTTTTATGGATGGCCCTCCAGGCCAACAAGGAGTTGGTGGTGGATGGACTATTTACCCACCATTATCATCTAAAGCTGGACAGCCAGGCCCTGCTATGGATTTTGCAATTTTAAGCCTACACTTAGCTGGAGCTTCTTCAATTCTAGGAGCAGTTAATTTTATTACAACGATTTTAAATATGAGAACACCTGGAATGACCCTGCATAAGATGCCTTTATTTGCTTGGTCTATTTTAGTTACAGCATTTCTATTATTATTATCATTACCAGTTTTAGCTGGGGCAATTACAATGCTTTTAACAGATAGAAATTTTGGAACTGCGTTCTTTGATGCACAAACAGGAGGAGATCCAGTTTTATTCCAGCATTTATTTTGGTTCTTTGGCCACCCTGAAGTTTACATTTTAATTTTGCCTGGTTTTGGAATGATTAGTCATATTGTTTCAACATTTTCCAAAAAACCGGTATTTGGATATTTAGGAATGGCCTATGCGATGGTTTCAATTGGTGTTGTAGGATTTGTTGTGTGGGCTCACCACATGTATACTGTCGGGCTTAGCACTGATACTAAAGCTTATTTTCTAGCTGCAACAATGATTATTGCTGTTCCAACAGGTATTAAAATATTTTCATGGATAGCTACAATGTGGGGAGGATCAATCTCATTTAAAACACCAATGGTTTGGGCCCTAGGATTTATATTTTTATTCACAGTAGGTGGAGTAACAGGAGTTGTGCTTGCAAATGCAGGCGTTGATACTGCAATGCATGACACTTATTATGTTGTTGCACATTTTCATTATGTTTTGTCTTTGGGAGCTGTATTTGCAATTTTTGCAGGTTTTTATTATTGGTTTAGTAAAATGTCTGGATATGAGTACTCGGAGTGGATGGGACAGTTGCACTTCTGGCTAACATTTATTGGTGTAAATTTAATATTTTTTCCACAGCATTTTTTAGGACTCGCTGGGATGCCAAGAAGATATGCTGACTATCCAGATGCATTTGCAGGATGGAATTATATATCATCTGTAGGATCTTATATAGCTGTTGCGGGATTATTTGTATTTTTTGCAAATCTAATTTATTCTTTTTCTAAGAAAAAATCAGCAGCTCAAAATCCATGGGGAGAAGGGGCTACAACATTAGAGTGGACAGTGCCATCTCCACCAAATTTTCATACTTTTGAGGAACTACCAAAGTTTGAAGATGTAGAGGGTACAGAAAAGTCTATTAATTAAAAATTTAGACTTTAAAAACTAGATATTAATGATCAATTCTAAACTAAAGAATAAAAATTTAAGCCAGGAAGATGCATTCAATTTTTCTGAGTTATTTAAATTGATGAAGCCAAGAGTAATGTCTTTGGTCATTTTTACTTGTGCTGTTGGTCTTTTAATGGCACCTACAACAATCCCCACAAAAGATGCAATGATAGCAATTCTTTTAGTTTCAATTGGAGCTGGAGCTGCTGGAGCCTTAAATATGTGGTATGAGTCTGATCTTGATGCTTTAATGACAAGAACATGCTTAAGACCTATTCCCATGGGAAAGGTTAATAAAAAACAAGCTTTGATTTTTGGAACTTCGCTTTCTTTTTTTTCAGTAATGGCATTAGACTATTTTACCAATACAATTTCAGCTGCATTATTACTTTTTACAATTTTATTTTATGTTTTTGTTTACACAATTTGGTTAAAAAGAAAAACGGCACAAAACATAGTAATTGGTGGAGCAGCAGGAGCCTTGCCCCCAGTTATTGGTTGGACTATTGTAACTAACTCTCTTTCACTGGAGCCAATATCATTTTTTTTGATTATATTTTTTTGGACACCTTCCCACTTTTGGGCACTTAGTCTATACAAGTCAGATGACTATAAAAAAGCAAAAATTCCAATGCTTCCTCTTACAAATGGAATTGAAAGCACTAAATTAAATATTTTAGTATATTCTTTGTTGATGTTACCAATGATTATTTTTCCCTTTGTAATAGATTTTGTGGGCTTGGTATTTTTAGTTCCAGCTTTATTGCTTACTTTTTATTATAATTTTTTGTGTTTTGAGCTTTACAATTTTAAAAAAAATAAATTCAGTGCAAAAAAAGCAAAGACAATATTTGGATATTCGATTTTATATTTGTTTTTGATATTTGTAATTTTTTTAGTAGATAAAATTTTATGATAAGACCTGATAAAAAAACTAAAAGAAAAAATATTGTGACGGCTATTTCGATAATAACCTTCATGATTTTTTTATTTTTTTTTACACTCTATAATGTTGGAGTTTTTGATAGACAATTATGATAAAAAAAAAAACACTTACACCAATTATTTTAGCTGGGATTTTTTTCTTAATGTTAGGTCTTTCATTTGCAGCAGTTCCTTTATATGATTTGTTTTGTAGAGTAACAGGTTTTGGCGGAACCACTCAGATATCTAAAGAAATTCCAAAAATCGTTTTAGATCAAAAAGTAAGTGTTCGTTTTGATACAAACGTAAACAAACTTCCATGGAACTTTAAAGTAAAAAAAAATGTTATGGATGTAAAAATTGGTCAAGTAAATCGAATCGAGTTTGAAGTTGAAAATTATGGAGAAGAAACGACATATGGGGTAGCAGCTTTTAATGTATCACCCTCTACATTTGGTAAATATTATACTAAATTAGGCTGTTTTTGTTTTGAAAAACAGGCCTTAAAGGCTGGGGAAAAAGCAAAATATATTATGACTTTTTATTTAGATCCAGAGATGGTAAATGATCCAAATACTAAAAATATTAAAGATGTAACTATGTCCTATACTTTTTTTTCATCAGATTATTATAACCAGTCCAAATTATAGATTATGTCAGCAGAAAAAAAACATGATTATCACTTAGTAGATCCAAGTCCTTGGCCCATCTATGTTTCATTTTCGTGTTTGGTATTAGCAATTGGAACAATCTATTACATGCATAATGATATTTCGTGGGGTATGTACCTTGGTCTAGCATTAGTTCTTTATGGTGCATACATGTGGTTTAGAGATGTTGTAATTGAAGCAGAGCATCAAGGTCATCATACTCCAGTGGTTCAAATTCATCATAGATATGGAATGACATTATTTATAGCTTCAGAGGTTATGTTTTTTGTTGCATGGTTTTGGGCTTATTTTGATATCAGTTTATTTCCAAATGAATTTGTTGGTAACGTTTGGCCTCCAAAAGATATAGAAACTTTTGATCCTTGGGACATCCCATTAATTAATACATTAGTTTTATTATTGTCAGGAACTACTGTTACTTGGTCTCATCATGCTTTGCTAGAAGATGATAGAAAAAGTTTTATACAAGGACTAACATTAACAGTTATTTTAGGTTTTTGTTTTACTTTACTACAAGCATATGAGTATCATCACGCAACATTTGATTATTCAGGTCATATTTATGGTGCAGTATTTTATATGGCAACTGGTTTCCACGGATTCCATGTAATAATAGGAACTATTTTTTTAGCAGTGTGCTTATGGAGAGGTAAACTAGGTCACTTTAATAAAGATCATCATTTTGGATTTGAAGCAGCAGCATGGTATTGGCATTTTGTAGATGTTGTATGGCTATTCTTATTTGCTGCTATTTATATTTGGGGAAGTTAATCTTTAGTCTTGAGATATAAATTTTTATTTACTATTTTTGTATTTTTTTTTATTTCATTGTTTATAGTTCTTGGTAGTTGGCAAATTATCAGGCTCAATTGGAAACTAGAATTAATTAATCAAATAGAAACATCACTAAAAGATAATCCTGTTGCTCTTTCAGAAGCTACTCAAAAAAATTATTTAAGAATTAAAACCAATGGATCAATTGACTTTGAAAAACAAATATATCTTTATAATTTAAATGAAAAAGGCGAACCAGGCTTTGAAGTTGTTAATCCACTAAAAATTGGAGATAAAAACTATTTACTAAATAGAGGGTGGGTGCCATTTGATAAAAAAGGTAATGAAATTATTAATATAGTTGATGAAAAAAAAATTATAGGAGTTTTAAAAAAACAAATAAAACCTAATAGATTTAAACCCAAAAATGATCTTTCAAGTAATTATTGGTTTACACTTAATAGGGATGATATTTTTAAATTTACAGGTAAGAAATTTTCACCATATTTAATTTATCTTTCTGGAAATAGTGAATTGCCAAAGCCAAAATCAATTACTGCAAATATTTCAAATAATCATAAAAAGTATGCGATGACTTGGTTTTCATTAGCGATTTCAATTCTTTTACTATATTTATATTTTAGGAAAAAAAATTATTAAATGAAATATATAAGCACTAGAAATAACTCAAAAGAATATAACTTTGAGCAGGTATTTATTAAAGGCCTTGCAGATGATGGAGGCTTGTTTGTTCCAAAAGAAGTTAAAAAATACAGTACTAAAGAGATAGAGTCACTAGGTAGCTTAAATTACCAGGATTTAGCTAAAGAAATAATTCATCCATTCATCGGTGATTTTATGTCAGTAAATGAGTTATCAGACGTTGTTGATAAATCATACTCTGTATTTAGAAAAGATAACGCTGTGGATCTAATTAAAGTAGGTGATACTAAAATTTTAGAATTATTCCATGGCCCAACACTTGCCTTTAAAGATATAGCAATGCAATTGTTAGGAAATTTTTATGAGCATTACTTAAAAAAAAATAACAAAAACATAAATGTTGTAGTTGCAACATCTGGGGATACAGGTGCTGCTGCGATAGATGCAATCAAGGGAAAGAAGAATATGAATATATTTGTTCTTCATCCTCATGAAAAAGTATCAATTGTTCAAAGAAAATTAATGTCAACCATTAAAGAAAAAAATGTTTTTAATTTAGCGATAAAAGGTAACTTTGATGATTGTCAAAATTTAGTTAAATCAATGTTTGCGGATAAAGAATTTTCTAACTCAATTAACATGTCTGGAGTAAATTCAATAAATTGGGCAAGAATTATTGCGCAGGCTGTATATTATTTTTATACATATTTTCAAGTACAAGATAATAGACCTATTAATTTTTCAGTACCAACAGGAAATTTTGGAGATGTGTATGCTGGCTATCTATCAAAAAAAATGGGTTTACCCATAAACAAACTTATAGTTGCTACAAACCAAAATGATATTTTACATAGAGCAATTTCTAATGGAAACTATGAGGCAGAAAACGTAATTGAAACAAACTCACCAAGTATGGATATTCAGATTGCTAGTAATTTTGAAAGATTAATTTATGATTTAAATGACTCAAATGATAATGAAACTAGAAAAATTATGCGTGAAATTAAAGATAATGGTAAATATATTATCTCAAAAAACAATATGAAAAAAATAAATAAAAATTTTCTATCAGCAAGTATGAGCGAGAAAGAAGTTTTAGATACTATTAAAGAAGTTCATATTAAATATGGTATTATACTAGACCCACATAGTGCAATAGGATTTGGATCTTTAAATAAGGCAAAAATAGATGGTAATAATATTGTTTTAGCTACGGCACATCCATGTAAGTTTCCAGATGCTATTAATAAATCAATTGGTGTTAAACCCGACCTACCTGATGAACTTAAATATGTTATGGATGAAAAAGAAAATTATGATATTCTTACAAATAATCTAGGTAAAACTCAAAAATATATTAAGGAAAAAATATAATGAAATTAAAAGAAAATGAAACAATACCTAATTCTGAATTTTTTATTATGGAAAACGGAAGTCCCATTAAGAAAAATACTTTTGAATTTTTTAAAAATAAAAAAGTTGTTTTATTTGGTTTGCCAGGTGCTTATACATCAGTTTGTTCAGCCAAACATTTGCCTGGATATGTTGACAACCAAGAAAAATACAAAGCAAAAGGTATAGATCTCATAGTCTGTGTTTCAGTAAATGATCCTTTCGTAATGGATGCATGGGGTAAAAGCCAAAATGTTGAAGATAAAATTTTGATGATGGCAGATCCATTTTTAAACTTTACTAAGTCAATAGGCGCTGACGTAGATAAAAGTGCTAGAGGTTTAGGAATAAGATCAAATAGATACACAATGTTAATAGACAATTTAAAGGTAATTAAATTACAAGAAGAAGAAGATGCTGGTTCGTGTGAAGTTTCAGCTGCTCAAAATTTTCTGAACTTAGTTTAATTCAGCAGCTTGTTTGGCTAACAAGTCGACCTCTTCATTTAACGTATTTCCAGCATGCGCTTTAACCCAAATCCATTTTATTTCATAGGATTTGGTTAATTTATATAGCTCCATCCAGAGTTCTTTATTTTTAACAGGCTCCTTTTTAGAAGTTTGCCAATTGTTTTTAATCCATTTATGTATCCAGTTAGTGATACCTAATTTTACATATTGAGAGTCAGTATAAATCTCAATTGGCTGTTGTTCTTTTACTTCTTGAAGTGCTTTAATTGGGGCCATTAGCTCCATTTTGTTATTAGTTGTATCCTTTACACGCCCGCTAATTTTTTTAATTTTATTATCAACATTAATGATTGCAGCCCATCCTCCATTACCTGGGTTTTTTAAACAAGAACCATCTGTGTAAATTTTTATCATTATTTATAATAATCTTTATAGCTATTAAGCTTGTTATGAAAAATTAGTTTTTGAAGATACTCTTTAGGATCCTTGATCTTAATTAAAGCTGTTTTAGGAGTATTTAAATAATCATAAATTCTAGTTAAAAGATACCTTAAAGCAGCCCCTCTACACAATATATTTAATGAATTTTTTTCATTTTTTGTAAAAGGTCTTATAGTTTCATATCCATCAATTAAGTTTTTAATTTTTCGATGATTCATCTTAAAAGAATTTCTTTTTTTATCAAAACATAATGCATTTATACAAATTGCAATTTCATACATTAAATAATCATTACAAGAAAAATAAAAATCTATAAATCCAGAAAATTTATTTTTATCAAAAAAAATATTGTCCATAAATAAATCTCCATGAATAATTCCACCTGGTAATTTTTTAGGCCATTGACTTTTGATGTCTTTAAAACACAAATTAAGTGTGGGCTTAAGTTTTGAGGATATTTTATTAGACTTAAATTTAATACTTTTTAATAGTCCACTTAATTTTTTAATCGACATAGAGTTTTTTCTATATAATTTTATCTTAGACGTAGCTTTATGAAATTTTGCAATATTTTTTCCAATATCAAAACAATTTTTATGATTAAGATTAGTTTTATCTGATCCATTTAAAAAAGTTACAATACTTGCAGATTTGTTTTTAATTTTTGATAAGTGTTTACCCTTGTTATTTTTTAATGGTTTTGGACAAATAATCTTTTTTTGATTTAGTTTTTCCATTAAACTCATAAAAAAAGGTAAGTCTTTTTTTTTAACTCTTTTTTCAAAAATTGTTAAAATGAATTTACTTTTATTTGTTTTTAATAAATAATTTGTATTTTCTATTCCTTTTTTTATACCTTTTGATTTAACTATTTTTCCTAATTCATAACTATCACTTAAAGAAAGAAGATCTCGATTATCAATTTTTGTATATACAGCCATTTAATTTAATTTTGCAGGAACTTTAAAAACAATATTTTCTTTTACAATCTCAATTTCTTCAATCTTTATCTTAAATTTATCTTTTAGTTTATTTAAAAAATTTTCAACTAACACTTCAGGAGCAGAAGCACCAGATGAAATACCAATTATTTTACAATTTTGTATTTTTTCAAAAGGAATTTCACTCTCAGAATGTATGAGTTCAGCATGCGGACAGCCCGTTTGTTCAGCCACTTCAACTAATCGAACTGAATTTGAAGAATTTCTACTTCCTAAAACAAAGAACATATCACACTGTTTAGCGATATTTTTAACAGCTGATTGACGGTTTGTAGTTGCATAACAAATATCTTCTTTGAATGGCGCTTTAATTTGAGGAAATTTTTTCTTAAGAGCTTTGATTATGTTTTTTGTATCGTCAACTGACAGAGTCGTTTGAGTAACATACGCTATTTTTTTTTTATCATCTAATTTATATGACTCCACATCATGTTCATCTTGAATTAAATCAATAGTACCTTCCGGTAATTGTCCCATAGTGCCAATAACTTCTGGGTGATTGTTGTGACCTATAAGTACGATATGATAACCTGCTTTATGAAGGTTCTCAGCCTCTCTATGAACTTTTGAAACAAGAGGGCATGTGGCATCTACATATTCCATCTTATAATTGTCAGCCTGCATTGGTATTGTTTTTGGTACACCGTGGGCAGAAAAAATTACAGGTCTAGTTTTATCATTAATCTCCTCAAGCTCTTCAACAAATATTGCTCCTAAAGCTTTAAGACTATCCACTACATGTTTATTGTGAACTATTTCATGTCGCACATAGACAGGGGCGCCATATTTTTGAATACTTTTCTTAACTATTTCAATTGCTCTTTCAACACCAGCACAAAACCCTCGTGGTGCAGATAATAATATTTTAATTTCTTTATTTTTCATTTTTTTCTATTAAATATTCGAGCAATATATGTGGAAAGGTTAAAGATGCCAAACCAACAAAAGTCACAAGCATTATATGTACACCCGAAAAATCTCCAAATAAACTTAATAAATAAACGCTAATTATGAATATAATTGCAGTTATTAATGTCAATGGAAATGATTTTATTAAAAATTCTTTTAATGAATTTTTTGTTTTTCCTAATAATTTTGATGACCATAATAAAGAGTGTCGAATAGAATGTAAAAAACAAAAATAAACTGTGAAAGCTATGAATGGTTCAAAAAATACATTTAAAAAAACTATAGATAAGAAATCTTGTAATAAAGAACCCCAGTATTTTTTTGATTTAAGATAAATATGCCCCCATACATTTATCAAAATAAAAAAATATAAAGACCTTCTCATGTCGTCTTGCCATTCTAAACCTGCAACATCAATAGTATAAAAACCCATGAAATATCCATCAGTACTTATGAATTGAAAAATGCCCATTGTTTTCTCAAAATTAAAAAATAATGCCATAACAATTACAGTTGAACCTTTTGCAAAAAATTTTAAAGACATGAATAATTTATTTTTATTTTTTGATATTAAAACATTTGGTGTATCTTCTTTACCAAAGTGGTATGAGGCTAATATTAAAAAAGTCCAAAGAGATATTTGACCAAAATTGAACCATAAAATTAAAATTAAAATAGCAATTGAAATATAAGCTAAATAGAATAGTAAAAAACTACTTTTTAATTTAAGTTTGTTAAATAATTTTTTACCTTTTAAATTATCAAGACCTCCGTGAGATATACCAACAGTTATGATTAAAAAAAAACAAGTTATATAAACCCAAGCTTTGTCAGCAGTATTAAACTTAATAAAAAATTGTAGTAGACAAAGAGAAATAGTAAGTAAAAAAAAATAGTTAGAATGCTTATTATGTAAAATTTTTAAATCCATAATTAAACTAGTAAAACAATGCTTTGATAAAAATCCATTTTGGCATTTTTAAAATAATTAATAAATCTTCTAAAATATTACTCTTATTAGATAAAAATTTTATAACAGTCTTTGGTGAGCTCTTAAACATTTTAAAGAAAATATTAGGCATCATTTCAGGATTTTTTTCAAGAACTCTTAAGAAAATGACATCTAGAAATTGATATTTTTTACTTATCTTGAATTTTTTAGCTTTTGAAATGTTTTCAATGTTTTTTCTAATATATTTGCTGTGTTCTTGAATATTTAAAAATGTATATCCTGTGCTTAGCCTCGTCATACCCCCAGCAGTTCCAATATTAATTTTATTTTTTTTTAGCTCATATGATGGATAGAATAGGGGTATTGCACCTTCTTCTTTGTAAGTTATTTTGTAATCTTTTAAATTTAGATGATTTTCAATATAATCTTTTAGTTGAAGATCATAATCTTTTTGAGAGTCGTCATTCATTTTTGATAACCAAGTAGTTTCAACTAAAGCCTTATTTTTTGAGTAAGGAAGCGTATAAAAGAAATGAACACTTTCTCTTTGTTCACAGTCAAAATCCATAAGATTAAAAATTTCATCATCAAAAAATTCGCTCTTAGATTCAATTTCTACACCACAAAAATGCTGCCAAAGATTATGATAATCATTTTTAGTAGGAGGAACGCTATTAAAAATTAAAGCATTATTTGAATTGATTTCATTTAAATTTTTAAAGAAAGAAATATTTTTATTTTTATTTAATCTACTATTTATTTTTTCATAATATAAACCACTATCAATACTTTGATAAGGGTAATTAATACATTCTAAGTAGTTTGTTTTATCTGATATGTTGATTGAAAAATTTTTCCAACTTTTCTTAATACAATCATCAAAGTTATGATCTGCAGTTTTCCAAAAAGACCAAGTTTTATCTTTTTTATATTTTGATCTTGGTTCAATAATTGCCACTGTTTTATTTTGGAGTTTATTATGGATTTCTAATTCGTATGCTAAAGATAGTCCGGCGCAACCACCACCAATAATTATATAATCAAATTCTTTCATCTAAATTTATTTCCTCACTAATTAAAAAATGTTCATTACTCATATAGTTGCTTTTTTTCATTGTTAATAAAAGTATTATTAAATCAAATATTGAAAAAATTGTTTGAAAAATTTTTTCAATATTATTTACATAAATTTTACCCGCCTTATTATAAGACTCTATATTTCTTGTTCTTAAAATTTTATAACCAATTTTTTTGTAAACTCTTCTTGCAACAAGTATTGCAAATCTAAATTTAAAAGGTATTTCCTTTATTGCTATAAAAGAACTTTTGTAAAATAAATCAGCTAACGTTAAGGTGTCGCTTATTGTCTTGAAATCATTCTTAATATAAAATCTATTAATTTTTGAGTCCTCTACAACATCTCTAGATATATTTGTAAGTTGCATCGCAATGCCTAAATCAATGGCTGCTCTCATTGAATTTTGATCTTTTACATTTAAAATTTTTGCCATCATCAGGCCTACCGTACCAGCAACTCTGTAAGAATAAATTAACAAATCCTTTTTATTATTTAATTGAATTTTTTTATTTAAATCTGACTCAACGCCATCAAATAAGTCTTCAACAATTTTTATTGTAATTAAATGACGATTCATAAGATCCCACATATCCTTAATTATTATATTATTGAAATTTTTATTAATAAAATCATTCTTAAAAGTTAATAAATTTTTTTTTTTAATATCTAGCTCACCTTCGTCGTCTGCAATATTATCTACTGTTCTACAAAAATCATATAGGGCAGAACATTTTTGATAAGTTTCTTTTGGTAAAAAGAAACCAGCCCAATTAAAGGACTTTGCATAAATAGACAGGTAGTTTTTATTAGACATTATATAATCTTATCTAAAACTTTTGCTGAAGATAGCACACCAGGCACACCCGCACCAGGATGAGTTCCAGCACCAACAAAATATAATCCATCGCAAACCTCAGATTTATTATGGAATCTAAAATAAGCAGATTGTGTAAACTTTGGCTGTATAGAAAACCCAGAACCAAATTTAGTATTTAATTCTTTTTCAAAATAATCTGGTGTTAAATAAAAGTCCTCAATAATATTTTCTCTAAGATTGGGCAATAAAACTTTCTCCATTTTATCAATTACTAGATCTTTCATTTTGTCACCTTCAATTTTCCAATCTATTTTAGACTGGTTATTTGGAACTGGAACCAGCACATAGAAGCAATCATTTCCCTCTGGTGCCATAGTTTTATCAGTGGCAGATGGTCTATGAAGATAATAGCTTATGTCTTTATTCAATTTTTTTTTATCAAATATATCATTTAAATGTTCTTGATATTTGTCACCAAACTTAATTGTATGATGCTCAACATTTGGGTATGTTTTTTTAGTGCCAAAATAGTAAACAAAAAGACCCATAGAATATTGCATCCTTTTTTTTTTCCACTCAAATAAAGCATTAGTTTTAGTTTGGCTAAGAAGCTTTTCGTACACAGCAGGTGGGTCTGTATTACAAATTACATTGTTTGCGACTATTTCTTTTTGATTGTCTAGTTTTACTCCTTCAACTTTATTATTCTTTGAAATAATATTTCTTACTTCTTGGCCTTTAATAATCTCAATCCCTTCTTCTGTCATTAATTTTTCTAAACCTTTAATTATATTTCCAGTTCCTCCCATTGAATAATGTATGCCCCATTTTTTTTCCAGATAAAGTATCAATCCGTAAATTGATGTTGTTGTAAAAGGGTTTCCACCAACTAAGAGAGGATGCATGCTTAACATACGTCTTAATTTTTCATTTTTAATATAGTTAGAAACTAATGAGTAGACTGATTTGTAACTCTTAAGTTTTAGAAGAGCGGGCAGTTGCTTCATCATTACAAAAGGTTTGTCAAAAGGCACAGCTGCAAGCTCTGTAAACCCTTTATCAAATATTTTTTTTGTAAATTTTACGAGCTCCTCATACCCCCTTACATCATCCTCATTTATTTCCTTAATTTGGTTTTTCATTTCTTCTTCATCACCTGAATAATCAAATTGGTGTCCATCTTCATAAATAAATCTATACCAAATCTTAAGAGGAGTAAGCTTTATATAGTCCTCTGGTTTTTTTTTAAAAAGTTGAAAGAGTTCTTCGATTAAATAAGGAGCTGTAATTACAGTAGGCCCAGCATCAAATGTAAAACCATTTTTTTTAAATACCCTGGCTCTACCACCAAGGTCAGAATGTTTTTCAATTAATGTAACATTATGATTTTTAGCTTTAAGCCTTAGAGCGGCAGCTATTCCACCAAATCCTGAACCAATGACGATAGATTTCATTCTGTCAATTTATAGTTTTTTAAAAGAAATGTAAGAGAATTATGAGTTAATTTTTTTTAATGCAATTTTTGTTTCTTCTATATTTTTATCAAAAAGATTATCAAGTTTAGACTTATCAACTGACGTGTTGATAATTTTTTTCACAGAATCCATTGCAATTTTAATTGAAATATCTTTAATTTCTTTAATAGCAGATTCTTTCATTTGAGAAATTTTATTTTCTGCCAGGTTTTTTTTGATCTCAGATGATTTGTGAAATTTATCATTCATTTCTATTATTAAATGATCACTATCTTTTTTTGCTTGCTCTAAAATATTATTACTGACTGCTTGAGCAGTATCCAATTTATTTTGAGCTTTTTCCAGTAAGATCTTTGCTTCTGATCTTAATTTTTCACTTTCATCTATTTCATTTTTAATATCTAAAATAAGTTTTGTTAAAACATCATTAATTTTTTGAGGTATTTTTAAATAAATCAAACCACCAAAGAAAACTATAAAAGATACTGCTACCCAAAAAGTTGCATCAATTGCCATAATATTCACTCATTTTTTTTTTTGCTAATTCATCTACTATTGCTGAAATGCTGCTATTATTCACTTCCGTACCTATCAATTGCTGAATTATATCTGCTGATGTTTCAGCAGCAATTTTATTAATTTTTTCAGGAGCCTTACTTTTAAAATTTGTAATTTCAGACTCTGCTTTTTTTATTTCTTCATTTAAATTTTGATCTAAAGTTTCTTTTTTAAGATTAATATCTTTTAGAACTTTTTCTTTAGCTTGATTGATATAATTTTTTGCCTGATTTTTGCTATTTTGAACTATTTCTTCGTATTCTTTAATTTTTAGTTCACTTTCTTCTCTTTGTTTTTCTGCTGCCTCAATATTTTCAAGAATTTGTGCTTTTCTTATTTCAAGATTAGCACTTATTTTTGGAAGTATAAGTTTAGATAAAACAATATACAAGATTCCAAAAGTTATAGTTAACCAAAAAATTTGAGAAACCCAAAATTCAGGATTTAATTGAGGCATACCCCCACTTTCAGCTGCAAAAGTTTCTATAAAAAATAGAAAACTTAAAAATATTGACTGAAAAAATATTTTTTTAATCATTAAATTTAAAACGCAAATAAAATAATTAATGCAACAACCAATCCAAATAAGCCAGTAGCCTCAGCCAAAGCAAATCCTAATAAAAGATTAGGAAATTGTTTTTGTGCCGCAGATGGATTTCTCATCGCTCCAGAAAGGTAATTACCAAAAATAATTCCAATCCCGACACCTGCACCGGCTAAAGCTATCGCTGCTAGTCCTGCTCCGATCATTTTTGCTGCTTCTAATTCCATTATATCCTCCTTATGTTAATTAATGGTGTAAATTTAATGCATCATTTAAATAGATGCAGGTTAAGATTGCAAAAACATATGCTTGAAGAAAAGCAACTAATATCTCCAAACCAGTTAATGCAACCGAAAAACTCAGTGGAAGCCATCCACCGACTATTCCAAGACTTATAACAAAGCCTCCGAAAACTTTCATCATAGTATGTCCAGCCATCATGTTAGCAAACAATCTAACAGAAAGACTTACAGGTCTACTCAAATAAGAAATTATTTCTATAACAACTATTAATGGCAAAAGAACTGCGGGCACACCACTTGGGACAAATAATTTTAAATAACCAAGCCCATGTTTTAGAAATCCAATTATTGTAACTCCAATAAAGATAAATGAAGCCAATATAAAAGTAACAATTATGTGGCTAGTGACAGTAAATGCGTAAGGTATCATGCCGAACATATTGCAAAATAAAACAAACATGAATAGAGAAAATATAAAAGCAAAATAAGGTTTTGCTTTTGAGCCAGCTGTATCACTAATCATTTTTGAAACAAATGTATAACTAAGTTCTGCCAAAAGTTGAACTTTGTTAGGCAGTAAAGAATTTTTTTTAGATCCAAGATTAAAAATTAGTAGTATTGCAAGAGAACTAATGACCATAAATAAACTTGCGTTTGTAAAGGATATATCAATTGTTCCTAATTTTATTTCAGGTCCAATTCTGTAAACTTCGAATTGGTGCATTGGATTTGTAGCCATATATTTTTAATTTATTTTTGCATGTTTTTCGCAGATTTGAAGACATTTACAATACCTGCAATCACGCCTACGAAAAAAAATATTAATATTAACCATGGTTTAGTACCAAAGGTATTGTCTAAAATAAACCCAATAATTGTCCCAACCGCTACTGCAGACACCAACTCTGTGCTCATTTTAAAGGCAGTTCCAATAGATGAAGGCGTTTTTTTAGCTTCAAACAAGTTTTTTTTAGAAATTTTAGATTTTGCAATCTCTAAGCGAGTTTTCAGTGAGTCTTTTGACATTTAATTCTTAAGCAACCATGCTTTCTGCTTTTTGTAAATCAACAGCCACTAATTGACTAATTCCCTTTTCTGGCATTGTTACACCATAAAGTCTATTCATTTTTGACATTGTTAAGGCGTGATGGGTTACAATAATAAATTTAGTATTAGTTATTTTAGTTAACTCTTCAAGAAGGCTGCAGAATCTTGTAACATTTGCGTCATCAAGCGGAGCATCTACCTCGTCTAGCACACATATTGGAGATGGATTAGTTAAAAATACAGCAAAAATAAGAGATAGAGCCGTCAAAGCTTGTTCTCCCCCAGATAACAAAGTTATTGATTGAAGTCTTTTACCAGGAGGACTTACCAACATTTCAAGACCAGCTTCAAGGGGATCATCAGAGTCAACTAATTCTAGTTTAGCACTGCCACCATTAAATAGTTTTGTATAAACTTCATTAAATTTTCTATTAACTTTTTCAAAAGCTTCTAACAACCTTTCTCTTCCTTTTTGATTTAATTCATTGATGCTTTCTTTTAATTTTACAATAGCTGAAACAAGATCCTCTCTATCTTGCTCCATCTTCTTTATCTCAATTTCATATTTGTTTGTTTCTTCATCTGCACGTAAATTAACCGATCCAAGTTTTTCTCTTTCTCTCTTCTTTTTATCTAAGGTCTCTTCTTGACTAACAGAATCAGGTAAGTCCTCAACACCATTTAAGTCAGAATTCTCCAGAATATTATCTTCCTTAATATTAAGTTCAGTTAAAACTCTTTCTAATAAATCATCTTTACGTTTTTTTAATCCTTCAATAGTTGCACCAGAGCTAGCTTTTCTTTCTCTTATTTGGATAGATTTTTCCTGGATATCATTTAACTCAATCCTCAAAGTGTCAATTTTTTCATCAGTTTCATTTATAATTTTTTCATTTTCATTTTTTTCATTTTCTGCAATCCTTAAGCCTTCTGTAATCTGTCCTTTTTTTTCTGCCTGAAATTTTGGCTGTTGGTCGCGTTCATTCAGTTTAGAAAGTAATTTATTTTTTCTTTCACTTAAGTCGGCAACCATTTTTTCAGAGTTTGAAAGTAAATTTTTCCAGCTTTCAATTTCAGTTTCAATAGTTTTAATTCTCTCATTTCTTTTGACTGACTCTTTTTTTATTGATTGGTTTTTACTAAAGCTATCTGCATATTTTTCTTGTAATAATTTAATATTATTATTTTTTTCATTAATATTGGTAAGTTTCTTTTTACTATCTTCATTTTCGAAGTTTTTCAAAAACTCACCTATTTCAATTTGACATCTGTCCAACAAGGTAAGTGCTTTATTTATTTCATTATTATTAATCAATTCTTTAACTCTTTCAATTGTACTTTTAACATTATTTATTGGAGCAACATTAATGTTTATATTTCCATCAGCGAAAAAATTAATAATTTCATCTACTTCATTCTGTTCTTTTTTTAGCTTGTCTTTAGCAGATTCTAGGTCTTCATTAGATAGTTTTTCTGTTTCAAAATATTTAGAGTCTATCTCTATTAAATCACTTTTTTCTTCCCTTAATCTCTTTTCATTTGAGTTAGCATCTATAACAATTCCTTTCTCCCTATCAATATCTTCATCAACAGTTTTTAATGATTTTTTTAAATTTTCTATTTCATCTTGAGTTCGAATATTTTCTTCATCAAGATTTTGTAATTCTAAATTCATTCTTTGAATTTTAGATAAATTTTCAATATTTTTTTCTCTAAGTGGAGACACTTTATCTGTTTCTATTTTTATCAAGCTATCTAATTTAGCAATTGTTTGATTAAAACCACTCACTTCTCCTTCTGCCTCTGTGTTAATTTCATTTTCAATTTTGATTTCTTTATCTATGTCTAATAATTTTAAATAATATAAACCAGCTTCAATTTTTTTAATTTCTTCAGAAATCATTTTGTATTTAGAGGCTTCTTCAGCTTGTTTTTGAAGGTTTGCCAATTGTTTTTCTTGTTGGCGTCTTAGCTCATCTGCTCTTTTTAAATTTGTTTCTGCTGCATTTAACCTTAGTTCCGCTTCATGCCTTCTTACATGTAGTCCTGAGATATTGGCTGCTTCTTCTAAAATAGCCCTTCTATCTGTTGGTTTTGCTGTTACTAAAGCACCTATACGTCCTTGACTTATCATTGAAGGAGAGTGAGCACCAGTAGATAAGTCAGCAAAAAACATTTGAGCATCTCTTGCTCTAATCTCTTTGTTGTTGATATAAAATTTAGAACCTTTGTCTTTTTCAATTTTTCTTCTTACTTCAACTTCATTTAAATCTTTATATTTAACTGGTCCATCACGGTTTTCATTCGTTACGCTAACTGAAACTTCTGCAATGTTTTTAGAAGTCTTATTAGATGTTCCAGAAAAAATAACATCTTCCATGCCTGATCCACGCATACTCTTTGCTGAGGTTTCTCCCATCACCCATCTTATAGACTCTACAATGTTAGATTTTCCACAACCGTTAGGACCCACTATCCCGGTAAGACCTTCTTCAATTAAAAAATTGGTTTTTTCAGCAAATGATTTAAATCCATTTAATTGGATTTTTTTAAACTCCATGAACTAACTTATATCAGTTTTTCTAGATATTTTTTCAAATTTTTATAATTAAGAGCTTTTTCAAACTTTTTATCATTAATTATAATCGTAGGAGTAGCATTGACTTGAAATTTTTTTACACCTTCGATTCGATCATTTAAAACAAAATCTTCAATATTTTTATTATTCAAGCATTTTTCAAAATCTACTTTTATATCCACATCTAATAAAAATTTTTTTAAATAATTGGTTGCTTCTTTAGGATTTTTCCCTTTGGCCCATTCTTTTTGACCAGAGAATAAAATATGCATTAAATCTGAGTTTCCATCGTTATTACACTGTCCAATTTTTGAAGCATTAAAAGCCGCAATATCTAAAGGGAAATGCCTAAATTCAATTTTAACAAGACCTTTTTCAATAAATTCTTTTTTAAGACTAGGGTAAACATTTGCATGAAAGTCAGCACAATGTCCACACGTTAGAGACTCATAAGCAATTATTGTTATTTTTGCATTTTCATTACCTTCTGAAATTCTTTTAATTTCTTTAAGACTATCAGCAAACAAATAGTTGCTAAGAACAATTAATGTTATGAATGCTAATAAAAATATTTTTTTCATTTTTGTTTAAAAAATTTAGTTAATTCTAATAGTGATTTTTTAATTTTATCATTTTTAATATCTCTAATCCTATCTGCATATTTATTAATTGTCACACTATTATTATTTCTTTTTACTTCCTTATCTTTGGTTTGAATATCATCGAAGCTGATAAATTTTAGTTTTTCAACAACAGTATAACCAAAAAAGCTGTTCATTTTATCTATTATATTTTTTTTTGAATATTCTAAATCTACTTCGTGCCCTCGCTTGACGATTATTTGTAAGGTGCTAACTCCAAATTTATTAGAATTTTTAAATGACTTTGGGTAACATATTTGAAAAAGATCATTTCCAGCAATATATTTCCAATTATTTAAGGTTTCTGAGAACACATGTCCTTTTTTATTTATTATTTTTTTAATATTTTTTGGCAAAGTGTCCTTAAAAGACCTTAAGCCTTGAATAGTTTTGCCTCTCTGCTTAATATTGTTTTTAAACTGCATATGTCTAATTCCATTCTAACAAATAAAATTCTTTATTGGTATGATAATAATAAAAGAGTATTACCATGGAGAAAAAAAGTTTCACAAACTAGAAGAGAATATTATACTTTAGTAAGTGAGTTCATGCTTCAACAAACTCAAGTAGCAACTGTTGTGCCTTATTTTAATAATTTTATAAAAGATATTCCTAACTTAAAATCATTAGCAATTATCAATGAAAGTAAATTACTTAGATATTGGGAGGGACTTGGTTATTATTCAAGAGTTAAAAATTTAAGAAAAACAGCTAAGATTGTAGTAAAAAGATTTAACGGAAAATTACCCAGAACAATTGATGAATTAAAATCTCTTCCTGGGATAGGCGACTATACAGCTAATGCAATTATGGCAATTGCTTTTAATAAACCATTTATTCCACTTGATGGGAATATTGAAAGAGTGATTAAAAGACTATTAAATTTAAAATTAACCAATCAAGTTTCAAAAGAAAATCTTATTAAACAAAAAAAGATATTAGGCATCTCTTTAAGAGCAAGTGATTATGCGCAAGCATTAATGGAACTAGGAGCCCTTATTTGTAAATCTAAAAATCCTTTTTGTTCAAAATGCCCTTTAACTAAAAATTGCAAATCATTTAAAAATAATGATTTTGAAATTATTAAAAAAAAAAAAAAAAATATTGATAAATTTTATTTGGTAGAAGTTTATAAAAAAAATAATCAATTTTTATTGATTAAAAATACTAGATTTAATTTTTTAAAAAATTTAAAAATATTTCCTATGAAAGAAATATTAAAACCTAATAACATAGTTAAAGCATTAAATTTTAAAATGTCCAATATGAATATGAGTATAATTATAAAATTTAACACTATAAAAAGTGTTATTCCAGACTCTTCTTGGATTGATCGCTCAAAGCTTAATAACTATACTTTACCGACTTTTACTAAAAAAATTTTTAGGTACTTGGATCAATACAAATGAAAAAAATAGCAATTATAGGAGGAGGAATATCAGGCTTGTTTATTGCAAATTTATTCAGACAAAATCCTGATTACGAAATAATAGTTTTTGAACAAAATAATTCTATAAATTTAGAAAAGGGATATGGTATACAACTTTCTGTTAATAGTATTAGAATACTAAATAAAATAGGATTTCAAAATATACCTTTAAATGAAAAATTTCATCCAAACAAAGTTGATTTTTATTCATTAAAAAGTAAAAAAAAAATATCAGATTTAGACATATCATCTTTTAATGATACTGAAGCCAAGTATACAACACTTCAGAGATCAATTTTGATCAATTTCTTAAAAGATAGACTTCCTGACAATTTAATTAACTATAATAAAAAAATTACGAACATTAATCACAAAGTAGAAAATATAGAGATAATTTTTCAAGATAGTTCTACAATTGAATGTGATTATCTAATCATATCTGACGGAGTGTTTTCTAAAACTAAATCATTAATTGCCAACAGAGAAATTAAACCAAAATATTTTAATTCTATCGCAGTGAGAGCAACTATAAATCAAAATGAACTTCAGGGGATAGACCCTAGTAATATATCTTTATTTTTAGGATCTAATTTACACTCTGTTGTTTATCCAATTAATAAAAATAAACAATTTAATTTTGTCAGTATTCTTAGAAAGAATCTTAATGATCAGGAATTATTTAATTACAAACTATTTGAAAGTAGTGATTTTATTTCATCTACGTTAACAGAAATATCAAAACAATTAGATTCTCATATTGTAAAAAATTTAAAAGATATTAAGTGCTTCCCTGTATTTGTTAGCTCAGAAATATATCGACCAATAAATAAAAAGATTTTTTTTATAGGCGATGCTTTTTTTACTTTCCCTCCGACTTTTGCACAAGGTGCATCTCAATCAATAGAAGTTGCTTATGAATTATATAAAAATCTTGGAGATGAATTTGATCAATTCAATAATAAAAGAATTAAAAAAACAAAAATGATTGATAGAAAATCAAAATTTAATTATTTTGCTTTTCACCTTAATAACCCATTATTAAATTTTTTAAGAAATTTATTAATTAAATGTTTAGTTAAAAATGAGAGATTTATTTATCATTACTTGGGTAAGATTTATAAAGATTGATTACTAGAAATTAATCTTTGCCTTAAATTATCAATAGGAACACTCACACCATTTACATCGCAATACCAATAAGTCCAACCATTACAACTCTCTGCACCAAGAATTGTTGCTGCAACTTTATGAATTGATCCTTCGGCTTCGTTATGTTTGATACTTCCATCAGCCATGATTTTTGCAGTAATCTTTTTTTTATGATCAAAAATGTTTGTGCCAGGTTTGATTATTCCAAGCTCAACTAAAGATCCAAAAGGTATTCTTGGTTTAGATCTATTATTTTTAAGAGTATCAAGAAAGTCATCTTTTATAGGTTTTGTATTTTTTAATCTTAGTTCAGCAGCTTTAAAATAATTTTTTTCTTTTTCTATACCATAGTAATTCCTACCTAATTTTTTAGCTACGGTTGCTGTAGTACCTGATCCTAAAAATGGATCTAGAATCATATCATCTTTGTTTGAAGAAGCTAATAAAACTCTATGAAGTAAAGATTCAGGCTTTTGAGTAGAGTGAATTTTTTTTCCATTTTTTTTAAGTCTTTCAGCTCCATTGCAAATAGGTAAGTTCCAATTTGATCTCATTTGAAGATCGTCATTTAAACATTTTAAAGACTGGTAGTTAAATGTGTACCTAGATTTTTTATTTTTAGATGCCCAAATCAAAGTTTCATGAGCATTAGTAAATCTTGTTCCTCTAAAGTTTGGCATTGGATTATTTTTATTCCAAATAACATCATTTAAAATCCAAAAACCCAGATTTTGTATTGCAGTTCCTACTCTAAAGATATTATGGTAACTTCCAATCACCCAAATAGCACCATCTTTTTTCAAAATTCTTTTACATTCTTTTAACCAGGCAATTGTGAAATTGTCATATTTTTTAAAATTTTCAAATTTATCCCATTTGTCATTAACAGCACTTACCTTACTTCTGTCGGGTCTAGTCAGTGAATTTTTTAGTTGTAGATTGTATGGAGGGTCAGCAAAAACAAGATCAAAGGTTTCACTTGGAATTTTTTTTAATTCCTCAAGACTATCGCCATTTATAATTTTATTTTTAAAATTGTTACTCATTTTATATAAAGCAATTAGACTCCAATTGGATTTCCTGGTCAACTTCAGATTGTATTAATTAGATTCAATTTGTGTTTAGATTTTTTTTGGTAACTAGATATTGTGTTGTTATACGTGAAACTTATTCAAATTTAGATACAGGGGAGAAAGTTTTGCGATGATATTTTGTGACACCATATTTCTTAATAGCTCTAATATGTTCTTTCGTTCCATAGCCAGAATTAGTATCCCAACCGTATTTATTAAATTTTTTAGAAAGTGTAGTTATGAATCTATCTCTACTAACTTTTGCAATTATAGAAGCAGCCGAAATACTAGGAATTTTTTGATCACCTTTTATTAAGCATTCTAAATTATAATTTTTAAGAGTTGGTAATTTGTTACCATCAATTAAAACTAAAGAAGGTTTTTTTTTAAGTTTTATTATAGCTCTTTTCATTGCAAGTAAGCTTGCATGCAAAATATTTATTTTTTCTATTTCTTTAACAGATGCCTGACCAATAGCCCAGATTGAGTTCTTTTTAATATAAAAATAAAGTTCCTCTCTTTTTTCTTTCGATAAAGTTTTTGAGTCTTTTAATATTTTTGTATTGATTGACTCATTTAATATAACAGCTGCAGCATAAACTGGACCAATTAAGCTACCTCTGCCAACCTCATCCACACCGGCTAAAATTTTCATTAAATAAGTAGTTTTAACTGTACAATTTTTTGTTTAATTTTTTTTAAGTCTTGCCAAGAATGTTTTTTATTTTCAGAGGCTCTTAAAAGATAAGAGGGGCTGAATGTTATTATCACATTATAATTTATATTTTTTATAATAACTTCTTTCCACTTTCCTCTCTCGTTAGATATCTTACTATTTAAGCCAGTTAAAGACTCCATGGCTGTACTTCCCATTAAAATTATTATTTTAGGTTTTATTATAGAAATATGCTTTTGAAGAAATACTGCATATCTTTTAATTTCAATAGTACTTGGTTTTCGATTCCCAGGAGGTCTAAAGTTTACTGCATAAGTACAATAAATGTTCTCTATTTTAATATTAATAGCAATTAACATTTTTTTTAAAAGGTTTCCTACTTCGCCCAAAAATACTCCTCCAGTTTGATCTTCTTCATCACCAGGAGCTTCACCAATTAACATTATTGGGCTGTTAATATTGCCATCACCTAAAACTATATTTTTTGAATTATCTTTTAAAATACAATTTTCAATTAAACCAATTTGCTTCCTTAATTCAGATAATTCTTGATCTTTGTTTATTTTTTTTCCAATCGGGTTTTTTGAAAAAGCTTCTCTTTCATTTTTAATTCTATTAATAGGATTTTCATTAAAAATAAAGTTAGATCCAATGGAATCTAATAATTCTGTATTGTAATTCGTGTTTTGATTTATTACTTTTTTAGACATACAATGGCCAGATGTTAATAAAGTTTTTTAAATTAGTTTTAATTTTTTTATTTTTTCAAAGCCCATTATACTCAAAAAAAAAGACTTTTGATGATTTTAATTTAGATCATTTATCTAATTATTTTTCCGGAATATTTGCCTATGATAATAATGATAATCCTGAAGCCTTAAATTATTTTAGATCCTCAAAATCCTTAATTAAAGAACATGATACGTACCTAGAAAAATATGTTTATTCTCTTGTTTTAGAGGGAAAAGTTATTCAAGCAACAAATGAACTTAAGCAAAATTTAACAGAAAATAATTCTAATTTTTTTGAAGCACATTTATTACTAGCTTTAGATAGTTTAAAAAAAAAAAAATATAATCAGAGCAGAAAACATTTGAAAAAATCATATGCTTTCATCAATAATAATAAAATATCTTTAGTAATTGCAGAAACATTAAAAGAGTATTTATATGTTTTTGAAAAAAATAAATTATCAGGAACAAAAAAAAAATTTGGGAATTTTTCATTTACTAACGAGGTTTTTCAAAGATGTTTTTTGGATGATAAAAAAACACAAGTTTATTATGAGAGTTTAATAAATAATGAAAATGAGTCAGATTATTCTAGATACATATTCTTTTATATTAATTATTTAGTTGAGAACGATAAGTATTTAGAAGCCAAAAAAATAATAGATAATTTAGATTATTCCAATTCTACAATGCTTATATCCCAGACAAAGTATTGGATTGAAAATCAAGAAATTAGAGAATTAAAAAAAGTTTTTTCATGTAAGAATCCAAAAGATTTAGTAAGTGAATTATTTTTCTTAATAGCAAATTTATATTCATCCAAAAATGATTATGAAAATTCAAATTTTTATCTAAATATATCTCATAATTTAAACCCTAAATTTATTTTTAATTTATCTTTGCTTGCAGAAAATTATTTTTTTAGTAAAAATTATAAAAAAACACTTACGATATTAGATTCTTTTAATAAAAAATATTATTTTTACTATTGGTTTAGATTAAAAAAAGAAGCACAAATTATTTCAAAAAAAAAAAATAATGTAGCTTCCTTAAAATTTATTAATTCAAAATTTAAAACTATTAAGAATCCATCTATAAAAATGATCTACGATATTGCAAATTTTCATAAAAATGCCAAAAAATATAAAAAAGCAATATATTATTATGATCAAGTAATATCAAAAATTGATGATGATTCCCCTCTTTATTCTGAAATTCTATACAGAAGGGGAAGTAGCTATGAAAGAATGGGTGATTATAAAAATTCAGATAAAGATTTATTGAAATCACTAGAGATCAATCCAAAAGATGCATACGTGTTAAATTATTTAGCCTATTCATGGCTAGAGAGAAATTATAAGATTGATAGGGCATTACAAATGTTAGAAAGTGCGTATCAATCTAAAAGCAATGATCCCTATATTATTGACTCGATTGGATGGGCATACTATTTGATTAATGATTATGTAAAAGCTGAAAAGTTTTTAAAACGAGCAGTTGAATTGATGCCAGTTGATCCCATAGTTAATGACCATTATGCTGATATTCTTTGGAAGCTAGATCGAAAAATTCAAGCAAGGTATTTTTGGAATAGTGTTTTAAACTTTGAAGAAACTGAAAAAAAAATGATAAAAAAAATTAAAATTAAATTGATTGATGGAGTAAAAAAATTTTAGTTTATGTCAAGCTTTAAGATTAAATCTTATGCCAAAGTTAATCTTGCACTAAATGTGATTAGTAAAAAAACAAAATTACACAAGATTGAAAGCATTGTTTCTTTTATTAATTTCCATGATCTTATTCATTTAAAGTATATTAAGGAAAAAAATCATAAAATAATTTTTAGGGGAAGATTCTCAAAAAATATTAAAAAAAAGAATACAGTTTCAAATCTATTTAAATTATTGGATCAAAAAAACGTTTTGAATAAAAGAAAATTTGAAGTAGTAATTATAAAAAATATACCTCAACAGGCGGGATTGGGTGGTGGATCAATGAATGCAGCAAGTTTGATCAATTTTTTTATTGAAAGAAAAATATTAAGATTAAGCAAGAATGAATTGATAAAATTAACGAGCAAAATAGGTTCAGACGTAATTTTAGGAGTAAAACCAACTAATTCAGTCTTAAGCTATAATAATAAAATTAAAAAATTTCATAAAAATATTAACCTATACACATTGGTCGTTAAACCAAATTTTGGATGCTCTACTAAATATATTTATTCAAAAGTAAGATCGTTTTCTAAACCTAAGTTTATCAAACCAAAACAAACAATGTTTGAGGCAAAATATCTCAAAAAACAAAATAACGACCTTGAAAGCATAGCATTTAAAAAATATCCAAAACTCAAAAAGATTAAATCATTTTTATTAAATATAAAAAACAATATATTTGTTCGAATGTCGGGCTCTGGTTCTTCAATTGTGGCTTATTTTTACTCCAAGAAAGCTTGTGATGAAGCATATAGGCAGTTTAAGGTGAAATTTACTGGCCATTGGTGTATTACATCAAAAACTATATAATTTTTTTTTTTTATGTTATACGAAATTAATATTGGGGCGTAGCCAAGTGGTAAGGCACTGGTTTTTGGTACCGGCATCCTAGGTTCGAATCCTAGCGCCCCAGCCAAATATGATTAATATACTAAATAAAGTTTTTCCGAGATCTCAAAACCTTAATTATATAAATTTAGGATTTGCTAATATTAGTGAAACAACAGGTGTAAAAAATATATTTGATGCAATTAATTCTTTTTCAAAACATAGTGAGATACGTTATGTGGGTGGGTGTGTTAGAAAAATTATTAATAAAGAAAAAATTGATGATATAGATCTTGCAGTAAATTTAAATCCACATGATGTATGTAAAGCTTTGGAAAAAAAAAATGTAAGATATTATAAAAGTGGTATTGAGCATGGAACCATTACGGCAATAATCAATGACATAAAGTTCGAAATTACATCACTACGAAAAGATGTTGATACTGATGGAAGACATGCAAAAGTAGAATTTTCAGATAATTGGAAAGAAGATGCTTGTAGAAGAGATTTTACAATTAATTCAATTTATGCAGATTTTGAAGGAAATTTATTTGACCCTTTTAATGGAAAAAAAGATATTGAAAACGGTCAAATTGATTTTATTGGAGTAGAGGAAAAAAGAATTAAGGAAGATTATTTAAGAGTATTAAGATATATTAGATTTTATCTCAATTACTCAAAAAATAAACACAACCCAAAAACGATTAAAATAATTAAAAAAAACTTAAATGGAGTTTTAGGGATCTCTCCAGAAAGATTACTTGATGAATTAAAAAAACTATTAAGATCTAAAGGTTTTTTTAAGTTAACAAAAGATAAAGACTGTTTAGAAATTATAAATCTTATTTTCCCTCAATTAAAAAATATTTTTGTTTTTGATAAGTTAAATGGTTTTGCAAAAAAAAATTTTGCAAAGGTAGATTTTATTTTTTTATTATCTCTAATGGTTATTGATGGATCTGATAATGTTGATTATTTTATTTATAAATTTAACCTTTCCAACAAAGATAAAAAAAGACTTTTATTTTTAAATAATTTTTATTTAGATAAAATTAGCAGTAAAACTTTTTCTGAACATAATCTAAATAAAATATTTTATTTTAATGGTAAAGAAGCATTAATGGATGTTATTTATTTTAGGATTTTTAAATCAAATAAAGTTGATATTAAATTGTTAGAGATGATCGAAAACTATCAACAAAAAGTATTACCTTTGTTGCCACTAAGAGCTATCACTTTAATGACAAAGTACAATATACCCGAAGGTAAGGAACTGGGAAATAAATTGAAAATGATTGAGGAATTATGGGTTGATAATAATTTCAAAATTTCAGAAACAGAAGTGTTAAAAATTGTAAATAATTAGATGTATCGGACGTCTTTAATTTCAAAATTTTTTATACCTGCTGGAGTTTTAATTTCAACTAAATCATTTTTGTTTTTACCTATTAAACCTTTGCCAATTGGTGATTGAAAAAAAATTAATTTTTTTTGTAAATCAGCCTCGTCTTTACCTACGATTTTATATGTAATTTTTTCCCCACTATCTAGATTTTCTAAATCAACAGTAGAGCCAAAAATAACTTTTCCATCATTACTAATTTTTGTAACATCGATTACATTTGCTCTAGCAATGATATCACTGATTTCTACTATTCGCCCTTCATTATGAGATTGTTCTTCTTTAGCCGCGTGGTATTCAGCATTTTCTTTTAGATCACCATGAGATCTCGCTTCTGAAATTGCAGCAACTATTTCAGGTCTTTTTTTTTCTTTTAAAAAAATAAGTTCTTCTTTTAAATTTTTAAGACCGATTAATGTTATTGGTTCTTTATCCATTTTATTTCCATTTAGCTACTGGTGGTAAAGACATCATAATACCTTCGATGTTGCCTCCAGTTTGTAATCCAAATTTAGTTCCTCTATCATACAATAAATTAAATTCCGTGTATCTACCTCTCTTAACATACTGCAACTCCTTTTGTTTTGAGGTCCATTTTTTCTTATATTTCTTATTTATTATTGAATTAAATAATAGTTGAAAAGTGACGCCCACATCTCTTACAAACTTAAAATCTTTTTTGAAGTCATTTTTTTTATAATCAAAAAAAATCCCACCAATTCCTCTAGCCTCTCTTCTATGTGGTAAATAAAAATATTCATCACACCATTTTTTATATTTCTCATAATAATTTTTATTGTGTCGATTGCACATATTTCTAAGAGTATTATGAAATTCTTTTTTTTCTTTGTCGTCTTTGATCGATGGAGTAACGTCCATGCCACCACCAAACCAATCATGTGTTGTACTAACATATCTTGTATTGAAGTGCATTGCCGGAATACAGGGGTTTTTCATATGCATAACGATTGATATACCTGAAGCCCAAAATTTTGGATTTTTAGTTGCCCCAGGAATTTTCTTTTTTAATTCATTTGTAAATGTACCTTCAACTTTAGAAAAATTCACTCCCACTTTTTCAAAAATTTTTCCATTTTCTAAAATCCTATATTCTCCACCACCCTCATCTTTTTTTTTATTTTTTTCCCAAATTTTAGATCTAAACTTAACCCTTTTTTTTTCCAAATTAATTATGTCATTACATATTGCGTTTTGAAGAAGTTTAAACCAATTGCTTGCAAGGTTTTTTTTTATTTCCAAATTCATTTTAAAATATTTTGTTTTGTTTAAAACTTTCAGCTAAAATAATTGCTACTGAAGAAGATATATTTAAAGATCTTTTTCTATCTTCCATTGGTATTTTTAGCCTATGTTTCATTAATTTATGTATTCTTTCTGGAACTCCGGCACTTTCTCGACCAAACAATATAGTATCATTTATTTCAAATTTAAATTTTGTATAAGATATAGATGCTTTTGTGGTCATCAATATAATTCTTTGATTTTCTTTTTTTTCATAGAAATCATCAAAATTTTGATAGATATTAATTTCATTGTTGTTCATGTAATCCATTACGACTCTTTTGAATCTTTTGTCACTCAATAAAAAACCACAAGGTTCTATTATTTCTAATTTTGCACCCAAACAAGCACATGTCCTTATGATTGCAGCTGTGTTTTGGGGAATATCTGGTTCGTACAAGGCTATTTTAGGTCTTAATTTCATTGTTAATGTGTCATTGTTTCAGTAGAAAAAATACTTTTTTCTTATATGAAATCATATATTAAAGATTATTAAACATAAAAAACAAAGATGTCCGAAAAAAAACCTAAAAGAAGAGAATTTTTATTTACAGCTTCATATGCTGTTGGAGCAGTTGGGGTAGGTGCAGTTGTTTGGCCTTTAGTGGATCAAATGAATCCAGATGCTTCAGTTAAAGCTTTAGCTAGCACAGAGGTTGATATCAGTTCAGTTGAACCAGGAAAGACAATAACTGTACTATGGAGAGGAAAACCAGTTTTTATTAAAAGAAGAACAGTAGAAGAGATAGAAGAAGCAAGAGCTGTTAAAATGGAGGATTTAAAAGATCCTCAAAAAGATGAGGATAGAGCAAAAAATCCTGAATGGTTAGTAATGCTAGGTGTTTGCACTCACTTAGGTTGTGTGCCTTTAAATGATAAAGGTGATTACAATGGCTGGTTTTGTCCTTGTCATGGATCTCACTATGATACGTCTGGAAGAATAAGAAAAGGTCCAGCTCCAACTAATATGGAAGTTCCAAAATATGAATTTGTCAGTAGTAACACGATTAAAATTGGGTAATAGATAATTATGAGTGATCACGAATATGTTCCTAAATCGAAATTTGGAAAATGGTTTAACGATAGGCTTCCGCTTTTATCTCTTGCTAGTCACTTAACTGACTACCCAACACCAAAAAATTTAAATTACTGGTGGACATTTGGTGGAATATTAACTTTTTGTTTAATAACGCAAATTGTTACAGGCTTAACTTTAGCAATGCATTATATTGCACATGCTGATTTAGCATTTGAAAGTGTTGAGCATATAATGAGAGATGTAAACTATGGATGGCTTATAAGATACATTCACTCTAATGGTGCATCTATGTTTTTCTTAGCAGTGTATATTCATATATTTAGATCTTTATTTTATGGATCGTATAAATCTCCAAGAGAAATAATTTGGATTATTGGAATAATAATTTACCTTTTAATGATGGCTGCAGCATTTATGGGCTATGTTCTTCCATGGGGGCAAATGAGTTTTTGGGGAGCAACCGTTATTACAAATCTTTTCAGCGCCATACCGCTTGTAGGAGAGGGAATAGTTACTTGGTTATGGGGAGGTTACTCAGTGGATAACCCAACTTTGACAAGATTTTTTACACTTCACTACTTGATACCTTTTTTAATTTTAGGGCTAGTCGTTTTACATATTTGGGCATTACACGTTCCTGGAAATAACAATCCAGTAGGAATTGATATCAAGAAACCTTCAAAAGATACCGTACCATTCCACCCTTACATTGTTATTAAAGATGGGTTTGCATTATTAATGTTTATGATTATTTTTGCATTATTTGTATTTTATTCACCAAATATTTTAGGTCATGCTGATAATTATATTGAAGCAAATCCAATGGTGACACCAGCACATATTGTTCCAGAGTGGTATTTGTTACCTTTTTATGCAATTTTAAGATCTGTTCCCGATAAGTTAATGGGTGTTATTGCAATGCTATCTGCAATATTAATTTTAGCTGCATTGCCCTGGTTGGATACTTCAAAAATTAGGTCAGCTGTATTCAGACCTTTGTATAAACAATTTTATTGGATATTGGTTGTAGATGTGTTGGTACTTGGTTATGTGGGTGCAATGCCAGCTGAGGGACTGTATTTATTAGTTGCTAGAGTTGCAACTGCATATTACTTTATTCATTTTTTAATAATTTTACCAATATTAGGATTTAAGGAAAAAACTATACCATTACCATTAAGTATTACAGAGCCTATACTTGGAGGCGCTCCAATGGCCTCAATTGTAAAAAAAAAAGAGAGTTTAAATTAATTTAGTGAAAAATACTTTTAAAATATTCTGTTCAGTAGGTTTCTTAATAGCAGCAACCCTACAAGTTGGTGCAGCAGAAAAAGTTGAGTTTTTGAAAACAGATTGGAGTTTCAAGGGTTTAACGGGAAAATTTGATAGAGGATCACTACAAAGAGGTTATCAAGTTTATACTGAAGTTTGTTCATCATGTCATTCAATGAAATATGTTAGTTATAGAAATTTGGCTGAACCAGGTGGACCAGAATTTACCGAGAATCAAGTTAAAGCTATTGCAGCAAACTTTGAAGTTATGGATGGACCAAATAGTGATGGAGAAATGTTTACCAGACCTGCAAAATTGTCAGACAAGTTTGTTATGCCTTATGAAAATGTAAAAGCAGCACAGGCGGCAAATGGAGGAGCTTACCCACCGGATATGTCAGTTTTAGCAAAAGCAAGAAGTGGAGGTGTTGACTATATTTATTCATTACTTTTAGGTTATGAAGATCCACCAAGTGGAGTAGTACTTGATGACGGTGTTTACTACAATAAATACATGTATGGAAATAATATAAAGATGGCAGAACCATTATCTGATGATTTAGTTGAATATAGTGACGGTACTATTGCCTCAAAAGAGCAAATGGCAAAAGATGTAACAACATTTTTAATGTGGGCTGCTGAACCACATCTAGAGGCTAGACACAAAATGGGTTTTAAAGCTATTTTGTATTTGATTATTTTAACTATTTTAGTTTATTTCAGTATGAAAAAGATTTGGTCACGTATTGAATCTGAAGTTTAATATATCTCCATCTTTTACAATATAATCTTTACCTTCAAGTCTCATTTTTCCATTTGTCTTAGAATTTACCCAACCATTATTTGCAATGAAATCTTTATAAGCAATTGTTTCCGCTCTAATGAAACCTTTTTCAAAATCAGTATGTATTTCACCAGCAGCTTTTGGAGCAGTACAGTTTTTTTGAATAGTCCATGCTCTAGTTTCTTCAGGCCCAGATGTAAAATAAGTGTCTAGTTCTAGAATGTTGTAACCTTTTTGAATTAACATATTTAAACCAGTTTTTTTTAATCCAATCATTTCCATGTAGTTTTCTTTTTCTTCATTTTCTAACTGATTTATTTGATTTTCAATATCTGCTGAAATAATTAGGGTATTTTTTTCTCCAAATTTATTAATGAAAGCCTCTGTATATCTGTTGCCTTTTTGAACACTAGTTTCATCAACGTTACAAACAAAAATTTTAGGTTTTAAAGACAATAAACCACTCTGATTAAGTAGTTTTTTTTCAAATTGTTCATAGAGAACATGAATGTTTTTAGAGTTATTTATACAATCAAGCGCAATTTCTAAAATTTTCAATTGCTGCTCATCTATATTCTTTTTATTATTTTTTTCTAATCTTTTTTGAATTGACTCAAGATCAGCCAACATCATTTCAGTTTCTATAATTTCTAAATCTCTTACAGGGTCAACTGTGGGATTCACATTCTGAATATCATTAGAGTCAAAGCATCTTATCATATGTATTACAGCATCAACTTCTCTAATATGAGATAAAAATTTGTTTCCCAAGCCCTCACCTTTAGAAGCCCCTTCTACAAGACCTGCAATATCAACAAATTCAATTGTAGTATTTATTTTTTTCTTTGACAAGGACACCTCTACTAATTTATCTAGTCTTTCATCTGGAACTGGGACAACACCGACGTTTGGCTCAATCGTGCAGAAAGGAAAGTTGGCAGCTTGTGCTTTACTAGAATTTGTTAGCGCATTAAATAATGTAGATTTACCAACATTTGGTAGCCCAACAATTCCACATTTAAAACTCATTATTTATTATTTACTGTGCTTGCGAATAAATCTAATTTTTTTTCAATTAATAAAGAAATTGAGCTAATGATATTATTTGTAATTTTTTCTAATTGTATCATTTCATCTTCATCAAAATCTTTTAATACATGATCGGAGACGTCAGCTTTTGTTTTTGGTCTTCCAATTCCAATTCTTACTCTTGAGTAATCTTTTCCTATAAATTTATCTATAGACTCTATTCCATTATGTCCTGCACTTGATCCTGCAAATTTTGCTTTTACTTTTCCAAATTCAATATCAAGATCATCATGAAATACGATCACATTTTCTGCATCAATTTTAAAGTATTCGATTAGTTCTCTTATACAAATTCCAGAATTATTCATAAAGGTTAGAGGTTTTATCGCGTAGATCTTTTCACCTTCAATATTTCCAGTAGTTAATAGTCCTTTGAACTTGGGCTTTTGTTTAGATAAGCCAAACTTTCGATTAAGAGCATCAATCAACTTAAAACCAATATTATGTCTATTGTTTTCGCTATTGGGTGTTGGGTTTCCTAAACCTACAAATAAAAGCATAATTTTTTTGAGTCGAGTCTGGAAATTTTCACTATGATTGGATTATTTTTTTTCAGCAGGTGCTTTTTTATCGTCACTTTCTTTTTTATCACCTTCTTTTTTGTCTCCGTCAGTACCCGCTGCAGGTGCTGCATCCTTACCTTCTGCCGCTGCCTCTTCACCTTCTGCGACTTCGGCTTCAGCTGGTTTTTCAGGTTCTTTCATAACAGTTGGTGCTGCCAAAGTTGCAATCACAAAATCTCTTCCTAAAATTGTTGGTGCAACACCGTCTTCTAATTTGACAGATGAAATTTTAAAACTTTCTCCTATCTCAATTCCATCAAGATCAATTACGATTTCTTCTGGAATTTTTTCACTAGGACACTTTAATTCGATTTTTCTTCTCACTATGTTAAGAACCCCACCTCTTTTTAAACCAGGAGATTTTTCATGATTTATAAATTGGACAGGAACATCTATCTTAATTTTTACTCCTGGAACTACTCTAAGAAAATCAATATGTGTTGGTTCATCTGTTATTACATTGTATTTGATTTCTTTTGGTAAAACATTTTGAGGCTTACCATCTAAATTAAGAGTGATGATATTTGATAAAAAATTTTCTTTTTCGATCAAAGATTTGAGTGTTTTTTTTAAAACAGTAACTTTTTGGTTTTGCTCGGTTCCACCATAAATTATGCCAGGAATGTTTCCAGTCAATCTAAGAGATCTCACTTCCCCTTTTGATTTTGTATTTCTAATGTTTGCTTCAAGTGAATTCATAAAGACAAGGTTTCTAGCGCAAGTTTATTCATAACTCAAGATAATTATTTAAATAAATCAGATACAGAAGTGGAGTTAGAAATTCTTCTAATTGCCTCTCCCATAAGGGTTGAAATAGGTAAAACCTCTATGTTTTTAGCTTTCTTTATTTTGTCATTGTTATCGATTGTGTCTGTTATTACAAGTTTTTTAATCACAGATTTTTTTATTTTATCTACTGCTTCACCACTTAGAACACCGTGTGTAATATAAACATAAACTTCTTTTGCACCTCTATCCTTTAGAGCTTTGGCAGCGTTAATGATTGTACCACCAGAATCAATAATATCATCGACAATGATGCAAGTTTTGTCTTTAACGTTTCCAATAACATTCATCACCTTTGATTGGCCAGGTTTTGGTCTTCTCTTGTCAACTATTGCAAGACCAGCATCTAAAATTTTTCCTAAAGCTCTTGCTCGTTCAGTTCCACCAACATCTGGTGCAACACAAATAATATTTTTACTTTTAATATTTTTTTTTGCATGTCTCGAGAAGATTGGAGTAGCAAATAAGTTATCTACTGGAATGTCAAAGAATCCTTGAATTTGACCCGCATGAAGGTCAACAGTAACAACCCTGTCTGCCCCAGCTTTAGTGATCAAATTAGAAACAAGTTTTGCTGAAATAGAAGTTCTTGGAACCACTTTTCGGTCTTGTCTTGCATAACCAAAATAAGGAATGACTGCTGTAATATTTTTAGAAGACGATCTTTTTAATGCATCAATACAAAGAAGCAATTCCATTAAATTATCATTAGCAGGAGAAGAAATAGATTGAATTATAAAAATACTATTACCTCTAATGTTTTCATTAATTTCTATATAGATTTCTCCATCAGAAAATTTTCTAATACTTGAATTTACAAGTTTAGTCTTTAAATATTTCGCAATATTTTTACTTAATGGTTTGTTGCTATTTCCAGTTAATAATTTCATGAGATATTATTAATTAATCATAATTACTGAAATATTTCTACCATAATCACTCTCATTGTGACTAATAGATCTTCTTGCACTAAAAAAATTATTTTTGGTAATAAATGTATCTTTTTTGATAATATCAATTTTCTTTATTTTTAGGCGCTTTATTTGAAAATAAATATATTTATTTAAGTTAAAGTAATTTTTATCCCTAATCTTCTTAAAAAAAACTTTATTTTTTTTGCTCTGTTGCATGAATTTTTTTATAAAATTTTGCCTTACTTGATAACTATTTACCGAAATGCAAGGACCAATAACAGCAGTAATATTCTTTGGTGAACAACCTTCTTTTATCATAAATTTAATGACCTTTTCTATAATGCCTTTATAAGCACCTTTCCATCCAGCATGAATAGCAGCTATCATTTTATTAGTTTCATCATGTAGTAAAATTGGAGCACAATCAGCAGTTAAAATTCCTATAGCTGTATTTTTTTTATTTGTAATTAAAGCATCTCCGGTAAGTTTATTACTAGGCGTCTTTAAATTTTTATTTATAAAGTGAAAATTGTTACTATGAATTTGATTAAGTAAAACTATTTTTTTTGATTTATTATTTATTTTTTTGCTTACAATTTTAATATTTTTCAACACGTTCTTTTTTGAATCTGAAGAACCTGGTCCACAGTTTAAACTTTTAAATATACCAATAGATTCACCACCTCTTCTATTAAAAAAACCATGTTCAAGATATCTAAATTTAGAAAGTTTTTTTGATTTTATCATTTTAAAATCCTAATTTGAATTTTTTTTTTTGATTTGTAATGCACATTACTTTAAATAAGTGCCCCATTTGATTTTCATCAACTAATCTTTTTATTCTGGAATATATTTCAATTTTTTTACTAAATGGTTTATTTTTAGACAGTATTTCAGCTCGCTCTATTATACCAAGCTTTGTTAGGAAATTTTTTTGAGTAGTAAAAATAGAAAAATAAGATCCTAAATTTTCAATAATTTTATCAATTAATTTAAAACTTAAATTGTAAGTAATATCTGAATTTCCATAATTATTCAGAACATCACTATATTTGTGTTTTGTAACAGCTTGAAGAGTATTTTTCATTTCTTTATCAAAATATCCGTAATCGATTATTAAAATTCCACCACCATTTAACTTAATTTTATTTGTCATATTTTTTAAGTATCTTGCTGCTAAAGGAGAGTATTCAATAAATTTTTGCTTATATGAAATATTAAATTTGATTTTTTTTTCAAATTTTTTCATATTAAACGGAAGATCAATATATTCTAATTTTCTTTCGTTAATAAATTTAACATATCTTTCATACCACTTTCTCTCTTTTTGAATGAATTGTTTAATAGGCAAAGCATCAAAGAATTCATTTGCGATAAAAATACATGGAAAATTATTTAATTCATTTAAACTATTTAACCATTTAATATTTTTGTCTTTAATATTTCTTTTTTGTATTTTTTGAAGTAAGTCACTTTTTTCTAAAATACTAATCTTACATGATTTTTGAAACTTAGGAAATTTATTAAACGTTGAAACCAATATCCGCATCATTTCACCGTTACCAGCACCCAATTCTATTAAGTTAAATTTTTTTGGACAATTTAATTTTTCCCAAAAAGAGATAATCCAAATTGCAATCATTTCAGAAAATAAAATAGATATATTTGGTGCTGTTGTGAAGTCACCATTTTTTCCAAAAGGATTTTTTTTCATGTAATAACCATATTTTTTATTATATAGAGAATCTTCAATAAACTTATCAAGAGTAAATAGTTTATAATTATTAATTTTCATTTTTTTTATAATAGAATAACAAAAAACCCATTACTAAAAACAATACGCTTATCGACTGTCCTAAAGTTAAATTTAGAATTAAATAACCAATTTGTGGGTCTGGTGATCTAAAGAATTCTGTAAAAAATCTAAATAAAGAATAAAAAATTAAAAATAAGCCTGATATTAATCCTGGTTTTTCTAAATAATTTTTTTTAAAAAAATACTGAAGGATTAAGAATAAAATGATTCCCTCAAAAAAAGCCTCATATAGTTGGGAAGGGTGTCTTTTAATATTGTCTATTAATATAAATTTCACAGACCAAGGTAGTTCTGAGGCTCTTCCATATAGCTCTGAATTAATAAAATTTGCAATTCTTCCAAAGAAAATTCCTATAGGCGCCGATAATGAAACTAAATCTAAGAATATAAATTGATTTACTTTATGTTTGTTGGAAAATAATTTTGAAGCAATTAAGACGCCAATTAAGCCTCCATGAAATGACATTCCACCATTCCAAATCATTAGAATTTCAATTGGGTTTTCCAGGTAATATTTTATATTATAAAATAAAACATAACCAATTCTTCCTCCTAAAATTACTCCTATAATTAAATATGAAATAAAATCGTCAAATATCTCTAATATATAACTATCTTTGATTAGTCTTTTTTTACAATATAACCACCCTAATGTTATTCCAATTATATAAGCTAATGAATACCATCTAATTTCAAATGAAAAAATTTGAAAAGCAACTGGGTCAAAATTATTAATAAACATTTTTAAATAACTTTATATAAAGTATATTAACTTTATAAATAAATATATGACAAAATCAAAATTTGTAATTGATAAATTAGCAAAATTATTTGAACAAGGGTTAATTTCTTATAAAGATTTGAGTTCTGAAATTTTTAATATTTTGAGATCAAAGAGAGATGAAATAGTTTTCAAAATGAAATTAACTAGTAAAGAAGAAACGGATATCCTAATCAAAAGAGTGGAAAATCTTGAAAAAAAAATTGGTAAATTAGAAAAAATTAACTTAAAAAAAGGAACTATAAAGGCAAAAAAATTCTGACTCTCAATCCATTTAGAGGAGATTTTTCTAATAAAATATTCCCTCCATGTGATTTTATAATATCTGAAGCAATAGACAACCCAAGACCAACACTCGATTTTGAGTCACCTCTACTTTTGTCAATTTTATAAAAAGGTTTAAAAACATTTTGGTATTCATTTTCAGGTATACCGGGACCATTATCGTCTACCGTAATCACAACATTATTATCTTTTTTCACCAGTTCAAAGTTTATTCTTTTAGCATATTTAATAGAGTTACCAATTATATTATCCAAAGATCTTTGAATTAAATTTTTTCTACCATTAATATAAATTCTTGAACTTAATTTACTTGATACATTATCAGTATTATATTTTTTAATTATATTGTTCGCCAATTCTGAAATATCAAATGTTTCATCTTTTTCTTGATATGTTGAGCTTGTAAATTGTAAATATTCATTAAGCATTGTTTGCATTTCATCAATGTCCAAAGCCATTTTTTTGGATAGGTTTTCATCTTTAATAAATGATAATTGAAGTTTTAACCGTGTTAAAGGTGTTCTTAAATCGTGACTTATACCCGATAGCATTTCAGATCTTTGATTTAAATGTCTTATTATCCGTTTTCTCATTTTATCAAATTCTAAACCTGCTTGTCTGATTTCAGATGCTCCTGAAGGTCTGTATTCATCAATATTTTCACCTCTACCGAATTTTGCAGCTGCTTTTGCAAGATTAACAATTGGTTTTGTCTGATTTTTTAAAAATATTATAGCAATAGATATCATCAGTAACGCTGGAAGAGTTATCCAGAGAGCAAACATTCTTGCAGAAGCACTAGTCACCCTGTCCTTGGGTATAAGAAATTCAAATAAACCATTATTATCTTTAATATTTATTAGAATGAGCTCTTTATAGTAAGTTGTATCAAACCAATAATTTTTATTTCCGAAAGCTGACTTTAATTCTCTTCTTAAAGTTCTATCTATTGGGCTAAACCATCTTTCGTTTTTTTTTATCTTAAATAATGTGTTTTTTTTGTATTCAACATTTAAATCTAAATAAATCGAAAAAAGACCAGATAAATCATTATTATTATATTTACCATTATCATAAGCGGTAATAAAAGTTTTCATCTCACCAACCAATGCTCTTGTCATACCTTTGTTTGTCTTAATCCAAAGACTATCAAAAAAAACAAAAGTAATTACTATTTGTAAAACAATAATGGGTATTGCTACAATTAATAAAGCTCTGTAAAATAATCTTTTAGGTAGTAAATTTTTTATAAATTTACTCAATCCATAATACATAACCTGAACCTCTTAATGTTTGTAAATATTTGGGATTTTTTGGATCTGTTTCAATTTTTTTTCTCAATCTAGTAATTATAACATCTATAGACCTTTCTTTGTTAAGATCAATCAGATTTCCAATCTTTTCTCTTGAAAATGTTTTGCCAGGATTGTTAATCATTTTTTCTAGGATAATTTTTTCTGTACTATTTATTTTAAATTCATTTTCATTTTTAATAATTAGAAGTTTATTCAAATCAATTTTTATGTTGTCAAATTCAATAATTCTTGTTTGATCAATTTTTTTTGTTTTATTTAAAATATTTTTAATTCTTAGAGTAAGTTCTTTTGGTTCAAAAGGTTTTGGTAAATAATCGTCAGCTCCAATTTCTAAACCGTCAACTCTATCTTTTGTTTCTCCTTTAGCAGTTAATAGAATTATAGGAGTATCAATCTTTGATTTGTTATCTTTGATAAAATCTAATCCACTTTTTCCTGTCATCATTATATCTAAAACAATTAGATCAAATTTTATAACTGAAATTTTTTCTTCAGCCTTTTCAGCACTATTAGCGGTAGTAACTAAAAAATTATTATCATTTAGATATTGTTTAACCAAAGATCTAATTCCATCATCGTCATCTACAACTAAAATATGAGCTATAAAATCATTCATTAATTATTTTTTTTAGAACATTGTTAAAGTTAAGAACTTGCTCTGAACTTGAATTTAACAACGCATTAGTAATTCTTATTTTTTGAGCTGAAAATACTTCTTCAAAAATTTTTTTTCCTTTATTGTTCAAAAAAATGTGCTTAACTCTTGTATCTAATTGATCTTTTTCAAAAAAAACAACTTCTAGTTTGATTAAATCTTTTAAAACTCTATTCAAACTTTGCTTTGTAACTTTTAGTTTTTTCAGCAATTCTGAAATTGTAATTCCTTCATACATTGAAAGCAAGTGCAAGACTTTATGATGTGCTACTCCAATGGTGTGCTTATCAAGTATTTTCTTGGCATCAGCAAAGGATTCCTTATAGCTAGTAAATAGCTTTTCGATTAATTCTTTTAATTGGTCATCCTTTAAATATAAAAGTTCTTTCATAATGGGTAAGTTATATTGACATATTATAGATACAAAGATAATTTTAAAAAAAATTAAATTATTTCATACATGATATCCTACGACAAAAGATCTGGTAAAATTTGGTATAATAATGAGTTAGTGGACTGGTCTGGTGCTAAAATTCATATATTAAACCACGGACTTCATTATGCTAGCTGTGTTTTCGAAGGAGAAAGAGTTTATGAGAGCTCAATATTTAAACTAGAAGAGCATACTGCAAGACTTTTTTATTCTGCAAAAAGAATGGGAATGTTAATTCCCTACACAGAAAAAGAAATAAACGATGCATGCAATAAAATTATTTCAGTTCAAAATGTAAAAAATGGATATGTTAGACCAACTGTTTGGAGAGGCAGTGAGATGATGGCAATTTCTGCACAAAAAACAAAAATCCATGTAGCAATCGCAACTTGGGAGTGGGGTTCTTACTTTGACCCTAAATTAAAAATAGAGGGTATAAGATTAAACATATCTAATTGGAGAAGACCAGCTCCAAATACAATACCTTGGGATACAAAAGCATCAGGACTTTATATGATTTGCACTTTATCAAAACATGAGGCAGAGCAACAAGGTTATACAGACTCTCTAATGCTTGATCATGAAGGAAATATAGCAGAGGCAACTGGTGCTAATATTTTTTTTAAAGATCAGAAAGGTGAAATACATACCCCAATACCAGATTCTTTTTTAGATGGAATCACAAGAAGAACTGTAATTGAAATAGCAAAATCAAAAGGTCTTAAAGTTAATCAAAGAAAAATTGCTCCAGCTGAATTATCAAATTTTGTTGGATGTTTTTTAACTGGCACTGCTGCAGAAGTTACACCGGTATCTTGTATTGCAGATAATCAATTTAAAGTTTGCTCAACTATAATTGATTTGAACGAAAGTTATCAAGCATTAGTTAGAAAAAAATAAATATTTTATTTTTTATTATCTTCAGAAATTGCATGATCAATGCCTTTTCTAATATATCCATAACCGGTATATAAAGTTAGAAATGCAGAAAGCCAGAGCAGAATTATGCCAATAGTTTGAGCATTATAATCTTGAAATTTTAAAATTTTATTTCCGGTTTCACCAGTAAGTAGAAGTGCAATAGCTACCATTTGTAAAAAAGTTTTTAATTTTGCTAAATTGGTTACAGGTAATTTGATTTGACCTTTTGCTAAAAATTCTCTTAAACCAGATATTAATATTTCTCTTGTAAGAATAATAATTGCAGCAATTACCTCGTAGTGTCTAATCGTTCCACTCATAACAAGTAAAATTAATGCAGTAGCAACAATAATTTTATCTGCAATAGGATCAAGTAATTCACCAAGTTTAGACTCTTCCCCCATCATTCTTGCCAACATTCCATCTAAAAAATCTGTAAAAGAAGCAATTACAAATAATACACATGCTGTTAAATCACCATAAAAACCTGGTAAATAAAATGCTAGGACAAAAAAAGGAACAATAATTATTCTGCCTATTGTTAAAATATTTGGAATTTTTTTTAGCATAATTATTCGTGAAAAAAGTTATATATCTTTTTTGCAACTTTTTCCTCAACACCTTCTACTGATTTTATTTCATCAAAACTAGCAGACTCAACAGATCTAGCTGACCCAAAATGGTTTAATAAGGCCCTTTTTCTTATAGTTCCGATGCCATCTATCTGATCTAGCAATGATTTAGTAATTCCTTTTGCTCTTTTTGCTCTATGAGATGTTATTGCAAATCGGTGAGCTTCATCTCTAAGTCGCTGCATAAAAAATAAAGTTGGATCATTTTTTTCAAATTTAAACGTTTTACCATTGTAAAAAAATGTTTCATCGCCACTATTTCTTATCTTACCCTTAGCAATTGCAATCATGGGCACATCATGCAAACCAAATTCATCTAATATTTCTTTAGCTGATGAATATTGACCCTTACCACCATCTATTAATATTAAATCAGGCAAGGTAAGATAATTTCCCTTTTCAAGCATCGCCCTTTTAAATCTTCTAGTTAGAACTTCTTTTAGCATAGCAAAATCATCTTGTTCTGCACCTTTTGTTTTAATATCAAATTTTCTATATCTTTTTTTAACGAAACCTTCATTTCCAAAAGTTATCATTGCTCCAATGCTATTCGTTCCTGAAATATGGCTATTATCATAAACCTCAATTAAATTAATAATGTTCTTAAGATCAAATTTTTTAGCAACACCTTCAAATAAACTTTTATTATTATTAGTCTCATAAAGTTTTCTATTTAACGATTCTTTGGCATTTTTTTCTGCCATTGCTATAACTTTAGCCTTTGTACCTTTTTTAGCTGTATTAATTGAAATTGTATGACCTTCTTTTTTACTTAAGGTTTCTTCTATCAATTTTTTATCCTTAATATCAGTGTTTATGATTATTAGTTTTGGCACACCTTTATTTTCATAAAACTGCATTAAAAAAGAAGATACAATTTCTGAAATATTTTGATCTGGATCATGTTTTGGGAAATAAGCGTGATTACCCCAGTTTTGTTTTGATCTGTAAAAAAACACTTGGATGCACGTCTTGCCAGACTCTTTGTAAGCAGCAACTACATCTGCATCAACTAAATTTGCTTCGTTAATTCTTTGTGATGATTGTATTATGTTTAGGGATTTTATCCGATCTCGAAAAATTGAAGCTTTTTCAAAATCAAGCTGATCACTTGCAACCTCCATCTCTTTAGAAAGATTTTTTTGAATATCTCTTGATTTTCCTGATACAAACTGAATTGCTTGATCAACAGATTTTTTATAATCAGTTTTATCTATATATCCCACACAAGGACCAGAACATCTTTTAATTTGATATAAGATACATGGTCTTTTTCTATTTTTAAATGTGCCATCATCACAAACTCTTAATTGAAATATTTTTTGAAGCATTTTAATAGTCCAGTTAGCAGTACCGGCCGATGCAAATGGACCAAAATAAAAACCTTCTTTATCTTTTTTACCTCTGTGCTTAGTAACTCTTGGCCATTTATCTTCTTTACCTATAAATATGAAAGGAAAAGATTTGTCATCTTTAAGTAAAATGTTAAATTTTGGTTTATATTTTTTAATTAAATTAGCCTCTAAAAGTAAGGCCTCACTTTCATTGGCAGTAGTTGTTATTTCAAGTTTAAATGTTTGAGATAACATTCTCTCAGTTCTAATGATGTGATTTTTTTCAGAGACATAATTCTTTAGTCTATTTGGGAGATTTTTAGCTTTACCCACATAAAGAATATCATCTTTATGATTAAGCATTCTGTAAACACCAGGGCTTTTAGGAATTAAAGGAAGCTCTTTTTTTATTACTTCTTTTCCAAGTTCAGAGCTTTTCATAACTTCTTTTTTTGGTAATTTGAATACCAACAGACGTACATTCTTTTAAAATCTCAAGCTTTTCAATTTGAAGCATTATTTTACCAATACGTTTGTCTTTAAATAGAATATCAAAAACATCCTCTGCAAGCGTTTCTAAAAAGTTATAATGTCTGTTTTTAGTAAGTTTTTTGATCAATTTTACAACTTGCCCATAATTTACAATAGACTTTATATCTTTATCACTTGTTGGTTTTTTATCTTCATAATCAAT
>Ga0209631_10000674_pt1 | contig 46118 bp, 51 predicted proteins | sample COG_08_FD_184752 | JGI IMG/M metagenome (GOLD analysis project Ga0209631, IMG submission 184752) | Pelagic Microbial community sample from North Sea - COGITO 998_met_08 (SPAdes) (version 2) | ecosystem: Environmental > Aquatic > Marine > Neritic zone/Coastal water | place: Helgoland, sampling... | reverse complement strand
TTTTGAGTATTTGAAGAGATTAAGCTTGCAAAGTCTAGTCTGCATATTGAAGAGATTTCTTCAATATAAGCCTGTTTCAAGGTTTCATTATTAATGCTGTTGATCAAAGGTATAGCAAATTTAGCAGCCTTTGATCTGCCTTCAATAGTTTCTAGATCATCAACTTTTTTAATCCTTGATAAAAAGAATTTAGAAAAGGAAATATTATTATCTAGAAGTTTAAGAAAAGCCTCTTTTCCTTTTTCGTTAATATAACTATCGGGATCATGTCCTTCTTCTAAAAAGATAAAACCTATTTTTACATCTTCTCTTAATATAGGTAAAGCGTTCTCAACAGCTTTCCATGCTGCCTTTCGACCAGCAAGATCTCCATCAAATGCCACATATATATTTTTTGCATAGCGCATGAGTTTAGAGACATGCTTTGCAGTGATTGCCGTTCCAAGTGATGCAACAGCATTTTTAACCCCATTCTGGTGCAGAGCAATAACATCCATATAGCCTTCTACAACTATTAATGAATCAAGAGATTTATTTAGCTCCCTTGCCTCATATAAACCAAAAAGTTCATTAGATTTACTATAAGTTTTTGTTTCTGGTGAATTAAGATACTTAGGCTCGCCATCGCCAAGAATTCTTCCTCCAAATGCAACACACTGACCTCGAATATTTCGTATAGGAAACATAAGTCTGGCTCTAAAGAAATCAAAGATCTTTTCTTCTTTAGCGCTAAATAGTCCCGATTCTAAAATATCAGCTTTGGAATACTTTGATGCAACCTTGTCATATAAATTGGTCCATCCATCTTTTGCATATCCAAGATTAAAAAATGCAGCCGTCTCTCCTGAAATCCCTCTATTCTTTAAATACTTAACAGCCTCAGATCCATCAGAAGATTTCAATGCACTCTTATAAATTGTATTAGCCTCATCATTAATTTCTTTAGCTTTAGTTTCTTCAACTGCCTGCTTGGTGTATGGCACCTCTAATCCAACGCTAGAAGCAATAGTCTCAACAGCGTCTACAAAATCAAGATTTTCATAACGTCTTAAAAAATGTATGGAATTTCCAGAAGCGTTACAAACAAAACAGTAAAAAAATTGCTTGTCTTGATTGACTGCCATTGAAGGCTTTTTATCATCATGAAAGGGGCATAAACACCAAAAATTTTGGCCTTTTTTGGTCAATTGTATTCGTCTGCCAACAATATCGACGATGTCAGATTGATCAAGAATTTGATCTATAAAACTAGAGGGTATCGACACTTTTATTGAACCAGTTATCTAATATAATTTTAGCTGCATGGGCATCTACTAATGTAGAGCCTATATCTGCCACCTTTTCTCTTGCTTCAAAACTAGTAAGTCGTTCATCCACATATTCACACTTTATTTTTGATATTTTGCTAAGTTTTTTGACAAAACTTTCTACAGTTTTCATGATATCACTTTCTGTCCCATCCATATTTAGAGGTTTACCAACTAAAATTAGTTCTGGTTTCCATTCATCAAGCACCTCTTCAATTTCTGGCCAATTGATCCTATTCCCATGATTAAAAATAATACTTAATGGTGATGAAGTTTTTGTTAAAGTTTGCCCAACAGCAACTCCTATTTTTTTTGTACCAAAATCAAACGCTAATATTTGCATTTCCCTTAACCGCCAAAGTTCCAATCACGAACTATCTCTAGAATCTTATAACCTTTTTGCATTTCTTCATCAAAAGGTCTAAAAGGTGCAGATTCTTGTAAGATTTGCAAAGCAAGTTTATCAGTTTCCTGATCTCCAGATGAAATGAGGATTTCTGACTTTAATAAATTTCCAAATGAATCAACTGTTGCCATCAATCGCACTGTTTGGTTTGAAGAGGTGTAATCCGAAGTGGTAATAACACTCTGGCCTATAGTTTCAACTTTTCGTTGCCAAGAATTTAAATAAAAAGCTTCAGAAGAATTTACCTCCGAATTAGCTTCCAGCCTTTTTACTTTATATGTTTCTGCTCGCATATCTTTTCTTGTTAAAGCATTATCAGAACTTTCTGGTGAAAAGGTATCTATAGCTTCTTCGTTCATACTTAAAAATCCATCTTGCTCAATAGATGAGTTAGCAAGCCTAATATTAATAATTGGTGAATCATCAAATGTTGGAAGATCGTACACATTTGAAAATGTAATCCCAAAAATTACAAGAAGATGAACTCCAATAGAAATATAGGTCGATTTACTAATATCTAGTCGTCTTCTAACTTTTTTATTATTAAGAATTGCATAACTCATAAGCCAGCAAACAATTCCCTAATAGGGTCCTCTCCTGTTTGATCAAATATCTGTCTCGCGCAAGTTGGACTTGTAACATTAATTTCAGTTACTTTGCTACCAATCATATCTAGGCCGGCGAAAATAATTCCATATTTCATTAAAACTGTCCCAATTTCATTTGCAACTTCTTCTTGATGAGGTTGTAGGTCTTGAGCTACACCCTTGCCACCAGCAGCTAAATTACCTTTAAAGCTTTCCCCTTGAGGTATTCTTGCTAAAGTTTTATTGAAAGGTTTTCCATTAATAATAAGAATTCTGAAATCTCCATCATAAATTTCTGGTAGAAATTCTTGTCCAACAATTGAAGTCTTCCCTTCGTTAGTAAGCTCTTGAATAATAGACTCTTCATCAGAACCTATCTCACTTAATTTATAAATTGATTCCCCTCCCATTCCATTAAGAGGCTTAATTACAATTTCGCTAAAATCTTTAGCAAATGCTTTAAGTTCAGATACTTTGGAAGAAATAAGCGTACTTGGAATGTATTTTGTAAAATACAGAGCAAATATTTTTTCATTAAACTTTTTAACTGCGCTTGGGTTGTTAATAACATTTGCTCCATTCGATTGTGCTAGATCAAGCAAATGTAACGTATTCATGTAATTCTCATCAACCGGGGGATCTTTGCGCATGAAGACATATTTAAAGTCTTTTAGGTAAATATTTTTATCAGATTCTTTTAACAAAATATCTTTTGCCTTAAATTCAATTTCTTTTGCATGAGCTTGAACCAAGCCATTACTAAAAGAAATATCGCTTGTCTCGCATTGGTAAGGTTGCATATTTAGACTTTGAGCATGCTCAATCATAAACAAGGAAGTATCTTTCATAATATTAAGGCTTGCGACTGGATCTGTTATAAATAGAATTTTATTACTCATTAGACTTAAATATTTCCTACAAAGGATTGTATTAGAGTAGCGCTAATTATTGGCGCTGTCTCTGCTCTAAGAGTATTTTTTCCTAACGATTTAGGAGTTACACCCTTTTCTACCATAATAGACCTTTCTTGATCAGAAAAACCAGACTCAGGACCACTAATAAAGATATATTCATCTTTTTGCTCTATATCATCCGCTGAAAGAAGATCAGTTGCTTCTAAATCAAAGAAACAAACAAAACTAGTTTTTTTTGAAATCGCATCAGTATTAAGCACTTCTTGAAGTCCCTCAAAATACTCTAGAGTTGGAAGGTAATTAATTCCAGACTGCTTACAGGCCCCAATAACTACTTCGTTAAGTTTATCTTTGAATTTTGATAAATCTTTTTTAATTAAGCTTTGATCTAATCTGTCTGGTTTAAAAAAAATTATTTTAGTAACCTCAAGCTCTGTTAGCTTTTGGGTCATAAAAGCCATATTGTCTTTTTTAATATATGGAAGAACTGCTACAAGGTGTTTATTACTCCTTGTTGATATTTGAGGTGAAGAAATGAGTTCAACCTCCGTATTTCTTTTGGAACAGAGTGTGATATTTGCCTTACAAGATAAACCTTCTCCATCAAATAATTCAATAATATCGCCTTCCTTCAGCCTAAGAACCGTTGCTAAGTGTGAAGACTGGGTAGATTCAAGCTTACAAGCAAAACTAATATTCGCTAAATTTTTAAAATACATTCTATGAGTTTTCACAATACCATTATAATAACTATTAAAATTCTATAAATGGCTATTCATACTTTACTTTTAATAAGGCACGGTGAAGCAAGTGCTTCATTTGGCGAGCATAGTGACCCTGGGTTAAGTAATAGAGGCAAAGAGCAAGCCAATAATTTAATAGATACTTTCTCAAAAGAAAATCTTGATAACTTTAAATTTATATCTAGTCCAAAATTAAGAGCGGTTGAGACGGCGCACCCTCTAAAGTTGCAATACAACAAAGATCTTGTTGTGCAAAATCAATTTTCTGAAATACCCTCTGATGATATCCCTCCTCATGAAAAGCAAGACTGGTTGAGAGGTGTTATGTCACAAGAAATCAAAACCCTCCCAGAAGCAGTAAAACTGTGGCAGAACAATATTATGAGCACCCTTTTAAATATTGATAGTGATGCAATTATCTTTAGTCACTTCATGGTGATCAATGCTGTAGCAGCATCAGTGCTTAAAAATAATAAATTACTCTATTTCTATCCTGATTACACTTCGTGTACTAAATTATTAGTAGAAGATAATCAAATTATTGAAATTATTATGGGTGATGATAAAAAAACTTTAATTAATCTTTAATTTGCTATTGAGCATTTTTTAATCAACTGTAAACTTATGGATTCTGTTTTTTAAAACTAAGTTTGGCAAAAAAAAATACATCTTTCGATGACTATTCAAAGAAACCTTTAAAAGAAGAGGTTCGAAAAGCCATGAATCGCTATTATCAGCAACTCGATACGAATATGCCTATCGATGTCTATAAACTTGTTCTTGATGAGGTCGAGCCTCCTTTATTAATAGCAACAATGAAATTTGTAAATCAAAATCAAAGCAAAGCATCTCAAATACTTGGTATTAATAGAGCAACGCTTAGAACCAAACTAAAAAAATATGGGCTTCTGAAATGAATGCGCTAAAACCGAAAACAGCTTTAATAAGTTTATCTAATAAAGATGGTTTAGAGACTCTAGTAGATTTTCTTGTCTCACAAAATGTAAAAATCCTTTCTACAGGAGGGACTTATAAGGCTATCAAAGAAATAACAACTAATGTTATTGAAGTATCAGACTTTACTGGATTTGAAGAGATGATGGATGGAAGAGTAAAAACACTTCATCCAAAAATACATGCAGGCATTCTTGCTAGACGTGATCAAGATATGGAAGTTCTCTCAGAACGAGGATATGAGACTATTGATTTGGTAGTAGTAAATCTTTATCCATTTAAAGAAACAATAGCCTCAGGTTGTTCTTTCGATGAAGCAATTGAAAAAATTGATATAGGCGGTCCTACTATGATTAGATCTGCTGCAAAAAACTTTAAAGATGTCGCTGTTGTATCTGATCCTTCAGATTATTCTAGATTGATTGATGAATGGGTAAGCAAAGAAGGTATTTCTTATAATTTTAGAAAAGAGCTTTCATTAAAAGTCTTTACACTAATGGCTGATTACAATGCTGCTATTTCAAATTACCTTGCTGGAGAAACTCAGTCTCATTTACCAGATTACTCTTTTAGTAAACAAAGCTCGCTTAGATATGGAGAAAATCCACATCAAGCTGCAAGTCTTTTAACATTTGCCAATTTAGAACATAAAAATATTGCTAATGCTGAAGTTATACAAGGTAAGGAGCTTTCTTATAATAATATTGTTGATGCAGATGCTGCATGGGAATGTGTTCGAGAATTTAGTGAGCCTGCATGCGTGATTGTTAAACATGCTAACCCTTGTGGCGTTTCTGAGTCTGATTCTATTCTTAATGCATACGATTTGGCTTTTAAAACAGACCCAACTTCTGCTTTTGGTGGGATTATTGCTTTGAATAAAATTCTTGATGCTAAAACGGCTAGTGAAATAGATAGTAGACAGTTTGTTGAAGTTGTTATTGCTCCTGACTATGAGGAAGCAGCCCTTGAAATTTTTGCTCAGAAAAAAAATATAAGAGTCCTTAAAGTCGATCTTATTCAAGACGATCCTTATCCTGGGGTTATTAAAAAAGTATCTGGTGGAATATTAATTCAAAGTGATGATACTTTTATGGTTCCACAGGAAGATTTGAAGTGTGTTACTAAAAGGCAGCCAAGTGATAGTGAAATAAATGATCTAATGTTTGCATGGAAAGTTGCAAAATTTGTGAAATCAAATGCAATTGTTTATGTAAAAAATAAGCAGACAATTGGTATTGGAGCTGGACAAATGAGCAGAGTAATAAGTGCAGATATAGCAAATCTAAAGGCAAAAGAAGAAGGCTTAGAAGTTCAAGGAGCTGTAATGGCATCTGATGCATTTTTTCCATTTAGAGATGGAATTGATAAAGCTGCATCAAGCGGAATAGCGGCTATTATTCAACCTGGTGGTTCTATTAGGGACGAAGAAGTTATTGCTGCTGCAGATGAGAATGATATAGCTATGCTATATACAAGTACCAGGCACTTTAGGCACTAATGCAAGTATTAGTAATAGGTTCAGGCGGCAGAGAGCATGCTTTAGCATGGAAATCAGCACAAGATAACTCAGTTACCAAAGTATTTGTATGTCCAGGAAATGCTGGTACAGCCTTAGAACAAAAATTAAGTAATATTTCAATTGATGCAAATAATTTTCAAGCCATAGAGGATTTTTGTATAAAAGAAAATATTGGTCTGGTAATTATTGGTCCTGAACAGCCTTTAGTGAATGGCTTAGCTGACTATTTACAAAGTCAGGGTATAAAAACTTTTGGCCCCTCTCAAGCAGCCGCTCAATTAGAGGGCTCAAAAACCTTCTCTAAAGACTTCTTCATTAAATATGGAATCCCAACAGCTGCCTATGCTTCTTTTGACAATTATACTGCTGCCAAAGATTACATAAATGATATTGAGTATCCTACAGTTATTAAAGCTGACGGTCTTGCTGCTGGCAAAGGTGTCATTATTTGCAATAACAAAGAAGATGCAGTTGAAGCGTTAGAAAGTATTTTTAAAGATCAGGCTTTTGGTGAAGCTGGAAGTAGAGTAGTAATTGAAGATTTCCTTGAGGGTGAGGAAGCAAGTTTTATAGCAGTAGTAAGCAAAGATAAAATAGTTTCACTTGCAACAAGCCAAGATCATAAAGCTGTTGGCGATGGTGATGTTGGTTTAAATACCGGAGGTATGGGTGCTTACTCGCCTGCTCCTATTGTTGATGAGCGCATGCATCAAAAAATTCTTAATGAAGTGATGAAGCCAACTATGGATGGCTTGATAGCTGAAGGCTCTCCCTATCTAGGTTTTCTTTATGCTGGAATAATGATCAACAAAGGTGAATTAAAGGTTCTTGAATTCAACTGTCGTTTTGGAGACCCTGAAACACAACCTATCTTGCTTAGATTGAAATCTAGTCTCGTCCAATTGTGCCTTGCAGCTATTGATGATCAATTAGATTCATATGAAATAGTTTGGACTGATAAACACGCCTGCGGAGTTGTAATAGCAAGTTCAGGCTATCCAGAAAGTTATGCCTCTGATCATGAAGTTACTATTAAACCTTCAGATGATTTAGATATGAAATTATTTCACGCTGGAACTAGACTTGATGGAGATACATTAAGAACTGCTGGGGGAAGAGTTTTTTGTGCCACAGCTTTAGGTGATGATTTGAAGTCAGCACAAGCAAAAGCTTATAATTTAGTGAATACAGTTTCTTTTGAAGGAGCTTTTTGCAGAAAAGACATAGGTTATAAAGGTATTAAATGAGTATTGTTGATAACATTGTTAACGAATTTGATATAGCGCTTAAAACGCTATCAAATAAGAAATATGGAACGGATAGACCCTATCCGCCAGAGCCTGCTGAAAAAAATTCAGAGGAGCTTACTCAGCAAGAAAAAAAATTATCTATCCAAATGATGCGAGTAAATTTGGCAGGTGAAGTTGCAGCTCAGGCTCTATATCGAGGTCAGGCATTAGTATGTAAAGATCCTGAAGTAAAAAAACATCTTATTGAGGCTGGAGAAGAGGAAACAGATCATCTTGTTTGGTGTAAAAAGCGCTTAGATGAGTTAGATGGAAAAGGCTCAATCCTGAATCCAATTTGGTATGTAGGCTCTTTTGCTATAGGAGCAGTTTTTGGTAATTTTGGTGAAAAAGTCAGTTTGGGTTTTGTAGAAGAAACAGAAAAGCAGGTAGTTGCACATATAGATAAGCACTTAGATAAAATATCACCTAAAGATAAAGAGACAATTGAAATATTGAAAACAATGCGTGAAGACGAAGACCTTCATGCTCAACAAGCTGTTGATAATGGTGGAGAAGAACTTAAAATTCCATCAAAAAAAATAATGTCTGCTACTGCAAAAGTAATGACAACAACAAGCACTTATATTTAAAAGCTTCCCCTCATAAGACTCTCACCAATTAAAAAAACATTAATACCTCTTTCTTTTAAATAGTTCATATCATCTTTATTTTTAATGCCAGATTCAGCAATAAAAATATTATTAGCTGAGAATGAATTTTTTAAATTCACTGAGTTATTAATATCAACTTCAAATGTTTTGAGGTTTCTATTATTAACTCCTATTAATGCATTATTAAAATGTTTAACTCTTTGAAGCTCTTCTGCGTCATGAACTTCAATCAAATAATCTAATTCAAGATCTTCAGCTAAAGCTACAAAATCAGTTATTTCTATATCTGACAGAATACTAGCGATAAGTAAAATACAGTCAGCTCCTATTAATTTAGCTTCATAGATTTGATATTCATCAACCATAAAATCTTTTCTTAAAATAGGTAGTGATGTTATTGCTTTAACATCTTTTAAGTATTGATTACTGCCTAAAAAGAAATCTTCTTCTGTAAGAATAGATAGAGCTGCAGCCCCAAAATCCTCATATTCTTGAGCTTTTTGGATTGGGTCAAAGCTCTCGCTAATAATTCCTGCACTTGGTGAAGCTTTCTTTATTTCTGCAATAATAGCCTCTGCTTTTCCAGCAAGACTCGCCTTAAATTTGCCCTTTGGAAGATCTAATCTGCTTAGCTGCAATTTTATTTCATCTAAAGATACTGCTGCCTTTTTCTCAACTAATTTAGCTTTAGTATTTTTTACAATGTCATTTAAAATTGTCATTGGCTATTTGATACTCTTACATAGGCTGCCAGCTTGTCAGCTGCTTTGCCGCTATTCATTAAATCAAAAGCTAGCTCTACTCCATCAGCAATAGACTCAGTTTTCCTTGCAACATAAAGGCCAGCCCCAGCATTTAGAGCAATCATGTCTTGAATTGCTGATTTTTCTCCGGCAAAAGCCTCTCTTACTAAAAGCAGACTTTCTTCAGGAGTTTGAGCTGATATCTCACTAAAGTCTGCAGTTGAAAGGCCAAAATCTTTTGGTGATATTTTGTACTGATTAATTTTGTAGTTCTTTAGTTCAGAAATTGTGGTTGAGCCTGTAATAGTTATTTCATCCAGGCCATCATCTCCATGAACAATTAAGACATGCTCCATATGTAGATTTTTTGATACCTCTGAAAAGGTCTTAAGTAATTTTTTATCATAAACTCCTAGAACCTGTCTTTTAGCTCCACAAGGATTGGTATGAGGGCCCAACAAGTTAAAAATAGTTTTTTGGGCTATACGTTGTCGTGCTGGCATGACATATTTCATAGATTGATGATGTAAAGGAGCAAATAAGAATACAAATCCAACCTTTAAAAAAACTATTTCAAGTTTTTCTCTGTCATGACCAATATCAGCACCTGCAGCTGTTAAAAAGTCTGCACTACCGGACTTGCTAGAAATAGCCTTATTACCATGTTTAGTAATTTGAGCACCGCCAGCTGCAGCAACAAAGGATGATGCGGTAGAACAATTAAATGTATGAAGCCCTGTGCCACCTGTCCCACAAGTATCAATATGACTTCCATCTCCCAAATTAAATCTTAAAGATTTTTCTTTCATAACTTGAGCAGCAGCTGTTATTTCTACCTCTTTAATGCCCTTTTCATTTAAAGCTAAAAGAAATTTCTCAATATCGCTATCATCAACCATACCGGTCATTATGCTTTCAACTGCAAACTGCATCTCTTCAGAGTTTAAGTCCCTCTTGGCTTCTAATTTTTTTAGAATAGTTTCAATCATAATGTTAAGAAATTTTGAATGAGTTTTTTACCGAAATCTGTTTCTATAGATTCAGGATGAAATTGTACTCCGTAAATTGGTCTTTCTTTGTGCTGAACTGCCATGATAATGTCAGGATTATCTTTGAGAACCGAAGTTATTTCTAACTCATATGGTAATGAGCTTTTTTCGATAATTAGGCTGTGATATCTAACCACTGAATAAGGGTTGTCAATATCTTTAAATAGCTCTTTATTGTTATGAGTAATTTCTGAGAGTTTTCCATGAAATATTTCTGGAGCTTTTATAATCTTGCCACCAAATGCTGCTCCTATAGATTGGTGTCCTAGACAAACTCCTAGTATTGGAACAGATGAAGCTTTTATTAAGTCAATTGAGATGCCGGCTTCATATGGAGTACAAGGTCCTGGAGAAATTACGATTTTATTTGGATTAAGCAAAGCTATATCTTGGAGAGTTACTTCATCATTTCTTTTTACGATAACCTCTTCTCCGAGTTCTCCAATATAGTGGACTAGGTTATAAGTAAAAGAATCATAATTATCTATAACTAAAATCATAAAATCATCTCCATAGCATCAACAAATGCCTTGGATTTTTGTTTACATTCTAACCACTCATTTTCTGGCACTGAATCAGCAACTATTCCAGCTCCAGCTCCAACATGAATAATATTATCTTTAATAACAGCAGTTCTTATTGCTATAGCTGTATCTATATTGCCATTCCAAGAAATATATCCTATAGCTCCGCCATAAATTCCTCTGGAGCTTGGTTCGAGTTCATGAATAATTTCCATTGCTCTTATTTTTGGAGCTCCAGATAACGTGCCAGCAGGCAGTGATGCTTTGAGAGCATCAATATAATTTAAATTGCTATTGATACTGCCAACAACATTTGAAACGATATGCATTACGTGTGAGTATTTTTCAATAATCATTTTATCGGTGACTTTTACTGATCCAATTTTTGAAACTTTACCAACATCATTTCTTCCTAAGTCAATTAGCATTAAGTGTTCGGCTATTTCTTTTGGATCATTTAATAAATCTTTTTCATTCAAATTATCCTCTTCAGATGAGCTGCCTCTTTTTCTGGTTCCAGCAAGTGGCCTTAAAGTTAATTCCTCATCTTCTAATCGAATAAGAATTTCAGGAGATGAGCCTACCACTTGATAGTCTTCAAAATCTAAGAAATACATATAGGGAGATGGATTAAGTTTGCGGATTGCTCTATATAAAACGAATGGATCGCTATGGAAATCTGAGCAAAAATCTTGGGCAAGAACTACCTGCATAACATCACCTTCTTTGATATAACTCTTAATTACATCAACGGCATCAAGATATTCTGGCTTAGTAAAGTTTGATTTAAATTCAAGCCTTCCGGAAGGCTCCTTAAAATTATCATTAGGAATTTCAATCGAATAATTTATTAAGCTCTCAATTTTATCTAATTCATTTTGAGACTCCTCATAAGAGAGTTTTTGAGGACTTGCATTAAATATGATCTTAATTGAATTAGCAAAGTTGTCATAAACAATTAATTTTTCTGCCTTGATTAGAAATATTTCTGGCATATGATCTTTAAATTTCGAATTCTTCGCAGTTAAATCAGCAATTCTAGCTTCAGCATATTGAGCACTCTCATAAGCAAAAAATCCAACATAACCTCCATAAAATCTTGGCATTCCATCTAATTCAGGTGCAGAATCTTGGGAGGTAATCTCCTGAATACTGCTGAGGGGGTCCTCAGAATAAAAAGAATCTATAACACCATTAATATTGGTTTCAACTTGATTGCCTGAAATTTTTATAGAATCTTTGCAACCAAATCCAATAATTGAATATTGAGCCCACTTATCCCCTCCTTCTACAGATTCCAATAAAAAGGTATTTTGCTGTGCTGAGACTTTTAAATATAAAGAGATGGGTGAATCTTCAACATTATCAATTTCTCGTGTTAAAGGAACTATTGAATAGGCTGAATTAGCATAATTTATATACTCTTCTTTTGTAGTCATGTTAAAAATCTATTATGTGCCCAATGGAAATATTATGCTCTTTAAACCAGCCTTTATTAACCTCTAAAGCAAAAGCAGCTTTATTTTTAGAGCATGTGCTAGCTTCAGACATGGGAACCATATCATAAATTTCTAAAATTTCTTTTTCTTTGGACATAAAAGCAATACTAAGAGGAATTTTAGTATTTTTCATCCACATACATCTTGGCGTGAAATCCTCCCATACAAAAAGCATGCCAGTATTTGGTTGAAGTGATGATCTAAACATTAACCCTCTTCTCCTAGAAGAAAAATTATCTGCTACTTCAATATTAGGTAATATTGATTTTAAGTTTATAATTTTGGGTTCTGTAAAAGCAGTAGCAGGAAAGAAGAGACTGCTAATAAGAAAAAATTTAAGAGATTTGTGCGCGGAGATTTGAGATGGTTTCTTCATAATTATCAGTGCCAAAAATTGCAGAACCAGCAACAAATGTATCAGCACCAGCTTTAGCGACTTCAGCAATAGTGCTTAAGTTAACACCCCCATCAACCTCCAATCTGATATCTTTTCCAGTTGCATCAATCATTTTACGAACTTTAGCAATTTTATTAAGAGTGCCTTCGATAAAGCTTTGACCTCCAAATCCTGGATTTACACTCATTAGCAAAACAAGATCTAGATCCTCAATCACATCATCAAGTACGCTCAAGGAGGTGCCTGGGTTTATGGCCAATCCTGCTTTACAACCTTTGTCTTTAATGGCGCCAATAGATCTATGGACATGTTTTGTGGCCTCAGGATGGAAGCTAATCAAATCTGCTCCTGCATTGATAAAATCTGCAGCCAAATCATCAACAGGCTCTATCATAAGATGGACATCGATAAAATTCTTGATTCCATAATCTCTTAAAGACTTGCAGACCATGGGCCCTATAGTCAGATTTGGTACATAGTGATTATCCATGACATCAAAATGAACCCAGTCGGCTCCAGATGACATGACATCCTCTACTTCAGCTCCAAGCGTTGCAAAATTTGCTGAAAGTATCGAAGGTGCAATTATGTATTTATTATCACTCATGGGCTAATTCTCTTCTTTATGAGCACTAATGGCAAGAGAAAGACGCTCAGGAGACCCGACATCTATCCATAATTCACTTGCTTCATGGCCTGTGATCTTATTTTGGTTAATAAGATCTTTAAGCACATAATTCCATATATCAAAAGGTGGTTTTGGCAATTGCGTTGTTTTAAAAATAATTGGATTGATGACTGATATCCCTGCAAATGTGAGCTCATTTTGAGATTCAGAAATAATAACTTGATTATTTTTTATAGAAAAATCTCCAAAGTTATTATGTTCTGGATTTGAAACGCCGACTAAATGAGCAGCACTGACCTCAGTTGGCAATGTATCTATTGGTATCTCATGATAGGTGTCTGCATTAATCAAGAGAAATGGCGCATCACCAAGATGCTCAAGAGCATTTAAAATACCGCCGCCTGTTCCTAGAATGCATTGTTCTTTTATAACTGTAATATCATGATTTGAATAATTTTTAGCTAAATGTTTTTCAATCATATCTCCTAGATAGGAAACATTTATAACGATTTCATTAATACCTGCATCTAAAATCTTATTAATATTTCTATCAAGCAAAGTCTCTGATCCTACTTCAATAAGAGGTTTTGGCATATCTTTAGTAAATGGTAGAAGTCTTTTACCTATTCCAGCAGCAAGAACCATTGCTTTCATAATGATGCTAATTTCTCAGTTAATCTGGGTTTAATTGTATCAAGCATATAGTTTTTACAAGACCAATTATTTGGAAGAATGTTTATTAAATTATCTAAAATCATTGGCAAGTCATTTAATCTGAAAGATCTTTTATTATTCATATAAAGCCTTGATAAGGTTCCAAGTATTCTCATATTTCTCTGGATTCCACCCCATCTAAAACACTCAAATAATTCATCAGCATTTAAATCTACTGCAGATTTAGTTTTATAAAATGCCAAAGAATCTTTAACAAAAAACTCATCAAATATTAAATAGTGATCTAACAATATTCCGGCTAAATCAATTCCTATAGGCCCTATACAAAGATCTTGAAAATCTATAACGCTAATCACATTAGCTTCTGAAGCAATAAGATTCCTTCTTTCAAAATCAAAATGGCAATTGAGTTTAGGGTGATCACTAAGATTTTTTATTGTTGCAGCAGATAATTCTAAAATTGATTTATCAGCTTCGATTTCTAAAAATTCTTTGCAAAAAACTTCACTAAAAAGACTTATCTGATCTAGCAATTCATCTGCAGAAAGATTTTGAACATCAAGATTGGGGATTTCTTGAATCTGAATGAGCAACTCAAGACTTTTGTGTGTTAATTCTGTTTTATTAGATTCATTAAGTATTTCTAAGAGATCATCATCACCTAAATCTTCTTGAATGGTAATACCCAACTCTGGGTTATGCAGTAAAACCTTTGGTACATTTACATTATGTGAAGATAACATTTCTGCTAAGTTGCAGAATTCAAGATGATTGCCATTTGATTTATCTAAAAAACAAAGTACTAAATGATTTGAGTTATATATTAATCTCCAGTACTCCCGTCCGCTTGCTTCCAACTTTAGAGCTATAGCTCTTTCACACTCATACCCGCATTGAGTTGCTAACTCTATAATCTCTGATTCTTTCAAATTAGCTGTTTTTTACCTCATCTGGCAATGGAGTATTATCCGGAACAAAGAAATCAGGCATTAGTTCTGCAAAAGGAACATTTGCATACTTGGTAAAATCTTTAACTCCGGCTTCAAAAAGAACTATGTCATCAATGCAAAAATTACCACTAAAGGTTTTAGAGTCTTTGGTTAAAATTGTATAAGCAGCATCAGCCATAATATCAACATTTCTTGATAATCTCATAATCTCATCTCCACCAAGATGATTTTGAACAGCTGCAGTTGCTATAGCAGTTCTTGGCCATAGTGCGTTAACTGCAACGCCTTGGTCTTTAAATTCTTCAGCCATTCCTAGAACACACATGCTCATAGTGTATTTAGCCATGGTGTAGCCAACATGAGAACCAAACCATTTTGGATCCATGTCTAAAGGTGGTGATAAATTTAATATATGTGGATTATCGGATTTAAGGAGATGTGGTAAACAATATTTACTAACCATGTAGGTTCCTCTTCCATTAATTTGATGCATAAGGTCATAGCGTTTCATAGCAGTATCAAGAGTATTTGTTAATTGGATTGCTGAAGCATTATTGATACATATGTCTATACCCCCAAAATGTTCAACAGCTTTATTTACTGCATCACGAACATTATCTTCATCACGAATATCACACACCATTGGTAAGGCATCACCGCCAGCTTCAATAATCTCTTCTGCAGCAGTAAAAATGGTGCCAGGGAGTTTAGGATGTGGTTCTGCTGTTTTAGCAGCAACGACAATTTTTGCTCCATCTTGAGCAGCTCTTTTGGCCATAGCTAGTCCAATACCTCTACTACCGCCAGAAATGAAAATAACTTTATCTTTTAAACTCATAATTTTGTTCCTTTAAAATTTTTCTAAATAAGGTCTAAGATCTAATTCTTGTGTCCAGGCTGATCTATCTTGCGAATGAACGTTCCAATAAGTCTCAGCGATCTTTGCAGGGCTTAGGATACCGTCTTTTTCTTTAAGTGCATATCTGTCTGGAAAATTTTCTTTTATCCATGGCGTATCAATTGCTCCATCAATAATCATGTGTGCAACGTGAATGCCCTCTGGGCCAAGTTCTCTTGCCATGCTTTGAGATAATGCTCTAAGTGCAAATTTAGCTCCTGCAAATGCAGAAAAACCTGATCCGCCTCTAATAGAAGCTGTAGCTCCGGTGAATAGGATTGATCCATGACCTCTTGGTTTCATATATTTTGCAGCCTCTCTTCCTGTTAAAAAGCCAGCAAAAGCTGCCATTTCCCAAACCTTTTTATAAACTCGAGCGGTAGTCTCTTCTATTGAGAAATAAACATTAGCCCCAGGATTAAAGATAACAACATCAATTGGAGCGATAGTTTCTTCAACTTCTTTAAATAAGTTAATAATTGAATCTTCATCTCTGGCGTCGACACCAAACCCCTGAGCCCAACCTCCTTCGCTTTTAATTTGATTGGTTAATGAGTCAAGCTCAGCCGAACTTCTTTCTCTTCGAACTGGACATACCTTGTATCCTTCTTTAGCAAATTTTTTTGTTAATGCGCTTCCAGTTGCAACACCTGCACCTATTATAATTGCCGAGTAATCTGAATTATTTTTCATATGAAATTTTATCTTGTAATATTAAACTTTAACAAATTAATTAATGAAAATGAAAGTAGACTTTATATTTGATTTTGCCAGTCCTAATGCTTATTTCTGCCATAAGGTAATTCCAGAAATTGAAAATAGGACCGGGATAAGCTTTAACTATGTACCTTGTTTGCTGGGAGGCATTTTTAAAATTACTAATAACCAAGCACCTATGATGGCCTTTAATGGCATAACAAATAAACTAGAATACCAAAATATAGAGATTCAAAGATTTATACAAAAACATGATCTTAAAAACTTCACGATGAACTCATTTTTTCCAGTTATGACTCTTCAACTCCAAAGAGGAGCTATTGCTGCAAAGTCATTAAACGTTTTTGATGATTATATAGAAGCAATTTTTAAAGGAATGTGGGAAATGAGTCTAAATCTTGCAGATCAAGAAATCCTAATTGAGCTTCTTGCTACTGAAACTCAAATAGATATTCCTAATCTTATTGAAAAGATGCAAACTCAAGAAATTAAAGATCAGCTTATTCAAAATACTAGCAGTGCAGTTGAAAGGGGTGCTTTTGGAATTCCCACTTTTTTTGTAGATGATGAAATCTTTTTTGGAAAAGATAGCTTGGGTGATCTTGAGGACTTTATTACAAAATAGAACTTTCCATAAGATACGCTTTCTAAGCTAACAGGTATAAAATAAATAAAATGAAAAAAACACGATTAGCTGCTATGTCAGTAATATTATTGTTAGCATTTAATCTTAATGCTCAAAGTAATAATTCAGAGCTAGTCACAATAAATAAATCATTTAATTCAACAACTTGTCTTATTTATAATCCAGATACAGGAATAATAATCAAGGATGCAGATATTAGTATTGAAGCTGACTCACTGAGATTTAGTGATAATCAAGCCATTAACCTCAATGACAACGTAAAAATTGATTTTCCAGGTGGTCTTCTGAGTTCTTCTAATGCACTAATTGGAGCTTCTAAAGAGTTAATAGAATTTAAAAAAGATACTACTTTATCTCTTGAGCAGATACTTCTAAAAGGTGACGAGGGATTTTTCAATAGAGCAAATGATGCAGTTGAAATGGAAAATGGCAACATCTTTTTATCTTCAAGAGGTTTAAATATTGATTTTAAGTCCTTAAGAGGATCTTTAAGTGACGAGTTGAAAATTGAAGAGCCTAAGATTACTTCCTGCGCAGATTCAAAGACTGGTTGGCTTATTAGAGCTGACGATTTGGTATTAAATAATAAAACTTTTAGAGGTTTTGCTAGAAACCTTACTCTAGAACTGGGTGGTACTAAAGTATTGAAAGCACCCTATCTACCTTTTGCAACAACAAGTGAGAGATTATCAGGCTTCCTCGAGCCTTCTATCTCATCATCTTCTGATGGTGTTGATCTTTCTATTCCTTACTTTGCAATATTATCAGGCCATTCAGATATTACACTGAGCGCAAGAAATATTGCTGAAAGAGGTTCTGGTATAGAGCTAAATTATCGTTACATTAAAGAGCATACTAAGAACAATGTTGATGCTTTCTACTTTAATAACGATAAAGAATTGCAGAAAAATTTCCCTGAACTAGCAGATTCAAGATGGGCTTATAAAATTCAAGACTCTTTGATGCTTAACAAAGCTTCGGGAATTAATTTTGGAGAGATTGTAATTAATTGGGCCGAAGCTTCCGATGCTATGGTTTTAAGAGATATTCCAGGGGAAATTACTACAGTTGGGTTACAACGCGATCATTATTTAAATCAAAATATTACAATAAGTTCACGTTTTAATAACTTGGCAATGGAAGTTGAGTATCAAGGCTTTCAATCTTTAAATCCTCTATTATCAAATGGTTACAAGAAATCACCTGCAATTAATTTTAGTTTCAATAAAACATTTGATTCTATAAATATTAAACAAAAGCTAAATATTGCCACTTTTAAAGCAAGCAGCCTGCATGAATTTTTTGGAGCTTTATCAGAAATGGGAAGATATCTAAATTCTATTGAGGATCCAATTGAAGGAAAGCGAACTTTTGCAGACATAACCATATCTAAAATCTTTGATAAAGAATTTATTAAAATTAAAGCCGCCATAGGTGTTAAAAGTTTAAGTTATGATCTGCAAAATGCATCGATTCAAAATAATAATATAAATAGCCCTAATCTAGAAATTGATATCAGTAGCATTTTTGTAAAAATGAATTCTGATGGAATGTCTTTTATCCAACCTAGAATAGTCTTAGGTTATTCAGAATATAAGGATCAAACTGGTAATCCAGTATTTGATAGCAATATCTTGGCTTATAACAATCAAGTTTTTTCTAATGATCGTTTTTCAGGAATGGATAGAATTGCTGACAACAATTCTCATAGTGTGGGTTTTACATATAAATTAAGGAGGTCTAGTCGAGATATATTTAAATTTAGTCTTGCCAAAAAATATAATCATTCTGAAAACAAGGTATATCTAACCTCAATGCCTCCCATGATGAATAATAAGAATAAATTTATTATGTCTTCAATGTGGATGCCTGATATGAATAATTCATTCAAGATATATGGAGGCTACGACACAAAAGATAATGAACTTCATATTGGGGGGATAAATTTTATGACAAAGTCATCAATAGGAACTCTTGGAGTTGCTAAAAGATACAGAAGAATGGCTGGTGACTTTAAACAAACTCTTAATTATTCTGAAATATTTGCTGCAATAAATCTTAGAAAAGGCTTTAAAATTATTGGTAAATTACAACAAGATGATGAGTATGATATTAAGGTAGAGAGCATGCTTGGAGTCGAATATGAGAACTGTTGTGTGGCTTTTAGAGTGATGGCGAGTGATAAAAATCTTACTAAATATAATGATCTTTACAATTCAAACTATACATACCTAAATGATGCATGGGACAATATGATAAATATTGAAAACAAAAGTAGAATTAACTTTGAATTTGAGCTTAAGGGGTTTAATTCATCAATAAATAAAATAGATAAGCTGCTTCAAAATTCAATACTTAATTACTAGGAAATTTTATGAAAAAACTAACAATATTCTCATTACTAATTGCGCTCCCTTCTATCCTGCTTGCGAGAGTAGAAATATTAGATAGAGTGGCTGTTATTGTTGATGATGGATTAATCATGGAGTCGCAAATCATACAAAGTATTTCAGAAATCAAGCTGAATATGCAGGCGCAAAATATGCCCATACCACCAGCAGATGAAATGCGCGAACAGGTAATTGAAAGATTGATTATAGAAGAGCTGCAATTACAACTTGGAGATTTATATGGAATAAGAATAAGTGACGGAGAACTTAATCAGACTTTCAATACCATTGCTTCTAATAATCAACTCTCACTTGAAGATTTTATATTAACTATAAAAGAAGCCGGGCAATCATATGAATCATTAAGAGAAAAGATTAGAAATGACATGATCATCCAAAGAGTTCAAAGAGGTAAAGTTGGAAATGAGATAAATATTACAGAGCAAGAGTTTGAAAGCTTTATGATGACTGATCCATCTGTAGCTCAAATAAGACCAGAATTGTCTGTAAGACAAATACTTGTGAAGACAGAAAAAAATGCTCAAGCTGTTCTTAGAAGGCTAGAAACTGATGAAAGTTTTGAAGCGATTGCAAAGGAGATTTCTCTTGCAAGCAATGCCTCCTCCGGCGGTTTAATGCCATGGAGAAAAATTGCTGATATGCCAAAACTATTTGGCACTGCTTTAGAAGAAGAAGTTGTTGGAACAATAAGTGATCCTATTTCAACAGGATCAGGATTCCATATTCTTAAGATTGAAGAAAAAAGAGGTCCCTTTGTTAAATATGAGGATCAGTGGAATGTGAGGCATATTCTTCTTATGCCTACTGCAATTAGAGATCTCAATGCTACATTAAATGAGATTGAGGATATTCGTAATCGAGTTTTAGCAGGAGAAGATTTTGGTGAGCTAGCAAAAGAATTTTCTGAGGATGAGGGTTCTGCCTTAAATGGTGGAGATCTTGATTGGTTTCCTAAGGGGATGATGGTAAGTGAATTTGAAGAAATGATGCTAAATTCAGAAAATAATGTTGTTTCTGATGTATTTCGAACTGACTATGGTTATCATTTTCTTGAGGTTCTGGGAACTAGAAACTTTGATCAAACTTCTGAACTAATTGAAGATAGAGCTTATTCCGCTCTTTATTCAAGAAAATTTGATGAAGAATTAGAAAATACTCTAAGATCTATGAGAGCAGAGGCTTTTGTTGAAATAAAAACCCTAGATTGAAAAAGATTTTCTATTCTCCTGGCGAGCCATCTGGTATAGGTGTCGATCTTATAATTCAATTATGCATGTCTAATTATTGGAGTAATTTTAATGTTCCAATTATCTGCCTTGGAGATAAAAGGCTTTTTGAGCATAGAGCAAAACAACTTAGCAAAAAAATAAAAATTGAATCACTCGTTGATAAAGAATCTGCCGTTAAAAACAAAAAAGGTCTCCTTCAGATTATTGAGGTAACAAAATGTAAAAGCGTTATCTCTGGGAAATTAAACCCTGCTAATGCAGAATATATTATTAAAAATTTAAATTTTGGCATTATGCAAGCTCTAGCTAGCAAGCAAAATGCTCTGGTGACTGGTCCAATCAGTAAACAAAATATTATTGATTCAGGAATTAAATTCTCTGGTCATACCGAGTGGATTCAAGAAAAAACTAAAAGTGATGATGTGTTAATGCTGCTTTCGGCTAAGCAGTTGCGAGTGGCCTTAGTAACTACCCATATTCCTTTAGACAAAGTAACTAAATCAATAACCAAAAGAAAGATTATTGCCAAAGCAAAAATATTAAATGAAGATTTAAAGCTGAAGTTAAAAGTTAAAGCTCCAAAACTGGTTATGCTTGGACTCAACCCTCATGCAGGAGAAGGCGGCACTATAGGCAAACAAGAAAACTTAATTTTAAAACCAGCTGCAAAGTATTTAAGAAAAGTAGGAATTAATATCTCTGATCCCATTTCAGCTGATACTGCTTTTACTCAAAAGATGTTAAAAAAAACTGATGCATACCTAGCTATGTATCATGATCAAGCTCTCCCAGTTCTCAAAGCATTAAGCTTTGGAGAGGGTATAAACATAACTTTGGGAGTTCCTATCGTCAGAACTTCTGTAGATCATGGAGTTGCATTAGATATAGCGGGATCAGGCAAAGCTGGCTTTTCATCTCTTCAAAATGCTCTTGATACTGCAAAGTCTATGATCTAATGAATGTAAGAAATAAAAGAAGGAAATTTGGTCAAAACTATTTAACAGATCCAGCCATTTTGTATGAAATGGAAGAATCTATAAGTCCTCAAGCTCATGATAAGTTTATAGAAATTGGGCCAGGTATGGGCGCACTGACAAAGATACTTAATCATCAATCTGTCCACATCACGGCTATTGATATAGATGAAGACAATATTTCTTATTTAGAAAAATCTTTAGATGGACCTGCAGAGTATAATTTTATTCAAGGTGATATCTTAAAAAGTGATTTTGCCTTTCTTGATCGCAATGATCATAGAATTGTTGGAAATCTTCCCTACAATATATCAACTCAGATTATTCTTAAGCTTATTAAGCATTACAACCAAATTAAGGATATGCATTTTTTAATACAAAGAGAGGTTGCAGAAAAAATAACTGGAAGTCCGGGATCCAAAGATTGGGGTAAATTAGGAATTAAGCTCTCAGCTTTTTTCCAAACAGAAATCCTCTTTGATGTCCCGCCAGAAGCTTTTGATATTAAACCAAAAGTTACATCAAGCTTTATTAGAATGTCTCCATTAAGGAAAAGTCTAGTTAGTGATGATGAAATGAAAAATTTCTTTGAAATTGTTGACCTTTCATTCATGTCACGACGCAAAAATATTAAAAATAATCTTAAAAGCAAAAAAATAGACTGGGATAGTCTTCAAATTGATAACCAACTAAGGCCTGAAGATCTATCTTTAGAGTCTTACCTGAAGATTGCTAGAGAAATTGCTAAAATTTAGGTATGTCTACTTATGTGATTGGGGATGTTCAAGGATGCTTTAAAGAGCTTTTGAAGCTTACAAAAAAGATTCAGTTTAATCCTAAAAAAGATACGCTTATATTTGCAGGAGATCTTGTTAATAGAGGTCCTCAATCTTTGGAGGTGCTAGATTTTTGCATGCAAAATAGTAAATCTATCAAAGTTGTATTAGGCAACCATGATCTTTATCTTTTAAGTTTGATTATTGATAAGCAAACTAAAGCTAAAACTCTCAGTCCAATTTTGAAATCTGCAAATGTTGCCAAGTATTTTAATTGGCTTATAAAAAAACCAATGTTATTGAAAGTAAAGATTGAGAAATCAAATGAAACTTTTTGGATTTCTCATGCAGGCATTCCATATTTTTGGAGTTTATCTAAAGCACAGAAATTAAGTAGAGAATTATCAAAGAGTCTAAAAGATAATCCAAAATTTGTGCTTAAAAATATGTGGGGTGATAAACCGAATAAATGGAGTAATAATTTACAGGGTATAAAAAGATTGAGAGTAATAATTAATTGTTTTACTCGAATGCGTTATTTAGATATGCAGGGAGGTCTGAATTTGAATACTAAGGACACTGGTCCTAAAAAAGGATTAGAGCCTTGGTTCATTAAATCAAAACAGCTTTTAAAAGACTCAAAAGAGCATATTGTCTTTGGTCACTGGGCTGCGCTTAATGGAAAAACTAAAATTAAGAATATAATAGGTTTAGATACTGGTTGTGTTTGGGGTGGGCAACTAACTGCCATTAGATTGGAAGATAAAAAAATATTTGCAGTAAAAGGATAATGAAAATATACCAAGTGGGCGGCTCTATAAGAGATGAACTCTTAGGAGAAATTCCTAAAGATAAAGACTGGCTGGTAGTTGGATCTTCGCCAGAAGAAATGATTGCAGCGGGCTATAAACCTATTGGTAAAGATTTCCCTGTCTTTATTCATCCTATTTCAAAAGAAGAATATGCATTGGCGAGAACGGAAAAGAAAAGTGGTTATGGTTATAAGGGTTTTACCTTTTATTTTGGTAAAGATGTTACTCTTGAAGAAGACCTCTCAAGAAGAGATTTTACAATTAATGCAATTGCAAAAGATCCAGAGGGAAAACTAATAGATCCATTTAATGGAATAGAAGATATTGAAAGAAAAGTATTTCGCCATGTTTCTGATGCTTTTTTAGAAGATCCTTTAAGAGCAATAAGAATTGCCCGTTTTAAAACCTATACTCATTTAAAACACTTTAAAATAGACAAATCTACACAAGAAATGTTATTAAAAATTAGCGCTTCTGGCGAATTAGAAAAACTTTCTAAAGATAGAGTTTGGATTGAAATAGAAAGGTCGCTGCGGTCTCCAAATGCCTCTGAGTTTTTTACATTACTTCTTAATTTTAAATTACATAAGCCTTGGCTTATCTATATGTCTAATTCCAAGTGTCATGATCAAAACTCAGCAGAAATTAAGTGGGCCGAACTTGAATCAAAAAATAATTTTAAGCTTGGAGAAAAACTCCCAGTGCCTAATAATTTTAAAATGCATGTTCAGCTTCTTGAGGCAATGCTTGATTGCCACCAAGAATCCTCTGAAGAAGATCTGATTCAAAGCATTGAAAGAATTAATTTTCATAGAAATATGACTGAGATAAATGCTCTGCTCAATTTAGAGGGATTAAAAAAGAATAAAGGTTTTATCTCAAAACTTGGTAGGCATATGCTTGAACAAGATTTCACGACTTTAAAAGAAGCTAGCAAGGATGAGGTTAGAAATGTTAAATTGCATCTTATAAAACAAGCTATAACAAAAACTTATGCATAAAGTTGTTCTTATTACAGGCGCCGCTCAAAGAATTGGTAAAGAGACTGCTAAAGTATTTGCTGAAGATAACTGGAATGTGATCATTCATTTTAATAGTTCATTTGAAGCAGCCTCAGAGCTTGCTGCAGAACTTAATACCAAGAGAGAACGAAGTGCATGCATTATTCAAGCTGATCTAGATCTTGATGCTGATGTTGAAAGACTTATTATCGAGTCTCAAAAGGCATTTGGGCGAATGGATGCTCTAATTAATAATGCATCAAGTTTTTACTCAACTCCTCTTCCTGAAATTTCTAATAAAGATTGGGATAAATTAATTGGAAGTAACTTAAAGGGGCCCCTTTTTATTACAAAAGGATTAGCTCCAATGTTAGAAGAAACTAAGGGTTCTGTTATCAACATTACAGATATTAATATTGATAAAGGTCTGCCTGGATATTCAATCTATTCAGCTGCTAAAGGTGGACTCAAATCAATTACAAAAGGACTGGCTAAAGAATTAGCACCAAATATAAGAGTTAATGCTGTAGCTCCAGGAGCAATTTTAGAACCGCCTGGAAAATCATGGAGTGAAGAGGAGCTAGCAAAGATTGTTTCAAAAATTCCTTTAAATAGAATTGGTGACGAAAGTGATATTGCAAATACTGTAAAATTTATAGTTGATTCACGATATATAACTGGGCAAACCATAAACGTTGATGGAGGAAGATCTTTAGCATGACCGAAAAAGATGCATTTATAGGAGCTGAATTCATGGGTACCAAAGAAGTTTCTGAGAATTTAAAGTTCGATCAGGATAAATTTCAACAGTGGGTAGATGCAAATATTCAATCTAGCGGAAAAATATTACAGATTGAGCAATTTAATGGTGGTCAAAGTAACCCAACTTATAAAATCACCACTGAAAATAAAAAACTTGTACTAAGAAGAAAACCTCCTGGAAAACTTCTTCCTTCTGCGCATGCAGTAGACAGAGAATATAGAGTCATAAGCGCATTAGCGGAAACTAATGTTCCAGTTCCTGAAACTTATGGGCTTTGCGATGATTCTGATGTTGTAGGAACGCCTTTCTTTGTAATGGATTTTCTTGAGGGTGAGGTTTATTGGGATCACATGCTGCCTTCAGTATCAAATGAAGAAAGAGTAAAAATATATCAGCAGAAAAATAAGGTTTTAGCCAATCTGCATTCGGTAGATTATAAGTCTGTAGGTTTAGACAGTTATGGCAAACCGGGAAACTATGTTGCGAGGCAGGTAAGTAGATGGACAACTCAATATCTTGCCTCTGAAACAGAATCAATTCCAGAGATGGATAAACTTATAGAATGGTTGCCACAAAATATTCCTGATGACGATGAAACATCTATCGTTCATGGTGATTTTAGACTCGATAATATGATTTATAAAAATCATGAAGTTATTGGTGTGCTCGATTGGGAACTATCAACTCTTGGTCATCCAATTGCTGACTTTAGTTATCATTGTTTAACTTGGAGAACCTTGCCAGCAATGCAGGACCTAAAGCTCCTTAAAGAGCTTGGTATTCCTTCTGAAGTTGAATACCGCGATATGTACTCAGAGAATACGGGAAAAGACTTGTCTGAGAATTGGGAATTTTATATGGTATTTAATATCTTTAAAGTTGCTGCTATTTGTCAAGGAATCTTGGGCAGAGTTAGAGATGGAACTGCATCGAATAAACACGCAGAAGCCAGAGGCATGCAAGTGTTTCCTTTATCTGCAGGAGCTTGGAGTATTGTTGAGGCTAATTTTAAATAGAAAAATTCTGCTATTTTCTTTTTACAAAAAATAAAATAATTCCTGATATAGACGAGATTAGTGCAAGAACAGAAAATAATCTTAGTAAGAAATTATTAATATTGTCTCTTTGATCGTAATCCATGATATGAAGAGCCCATAGAAGATCCCACATTCTCCATGAATCAGATCTAATAGATAGAATATCTCCACTCATAGGACTTATATAGATATTAATATTATCCTCTGTTTCTGTTGATACTTTATATATTGGTAGATCTCTTCCGCGATATTCAGAGCCAGAAATTGCTTCAGTAATTAACTCGGCCTCAAGAGGTTTAAGTGTTGTTTTGGTTTCAGCAATTACTATTGCCTGTTGAGGTGAAAGAGCTTCTAATTTTTTACCATCTGGATAGGTTGTGTAAATAACATCTCCAGCCTTAATGGAAGCTATGACCTGCTGGCCTAATCTATCAAATATTCTGTATTCCGCTTGATTTGGAAGACGATATTGCTCTCCTCTAATTAATTCAATTTTATTAAAGGCAAAATAAATTCCTGATACTGTCCAGAGCAAAAGCTGAATAGCGATAAAGATGCTTAAATACCTGTGAAGGCTTCTTATGAGTTTCTTGGTTCCCAAATCTACAAAATTAATTTAAAAGTGTTTAATACAAAAGCATATAGTTCTCGATTCAAAGATTCAATTTAAATTATTTCTTTTAAAGGATCTGAAACAAAAGAGTACTTCTCAATTTCATCACTTTCAAATAAAATTTCGTCATCTTCTATTTGAACGACTATATCAATATCAAGGGTCCTTGCACTAAATTTTGGAACATCCCTTTTTCTACCAGACTGATCTTCAATTTCTTTTAGCTTGATATTTAGATCATCAAAGGATAATTCACATTCTCCTGACATAACTAAATTTAAAAAGTCATCGCCCTCAAAACCCTCTGCTTTTGTTTGATGAATAGATGAGTATTCAGTTGCATCCATGATCTGCTGTAATTTTTCTATTGCTAGAATAAGATTGGCTTCAGCATTGATATTACTTCCAAGAGATAGATAGTATTTGATCATCTGTATATTATGAGGCCAACATCTTTAGCACCTCGAAGCGCACCAGGCTTAGATACTCTTAACTTTATAGACTTTACTCCATATTCATTCTTGACTAAACTGGCGATGCTCTCAGCAAGCGTCTCTTGGAGTTGAAAAGATGAGTCTTCAACAAACTTTATAACGCCTTTAGTAATTGCTTTATAGTCGATAGTGTCTTCGATGGTGTCTGTCGCTGCAGCCTTCTTGCAATCAAATGGGAATTCCATATCAATACTGACTTCTTGTTTTACTTTTCGCTCCCAGTCAAAAATACCAATAATTGTTTTGATCCGTAAGTCTTTAATATAAATTATATCTTCCATCTTTATACCTCGTTTAAGGGCCATCTTGGTCTTGCATTTGAATTGCCTTGCGTCACCATATCAGGTGTCTTTAAAGAGCCCAAATATGCAATCATTGCTGCATTATCAGTACAATGCTTCATTGCAGGATATCTTACCTTGATATTAAGTTCATCTTCTAACTTACTCATTTCATCACGAAGCAATCCATTTGCAGCAACACCTCCTGCAAGTATAAGAGTATCTCTATTAGTTTGAGTGAGTGATTTTTTAATTTTTGAAACTAATACATCAATAGCTGCTCTTTGAAAAGAAGCAGCTATATCTGGGATATGTTCGTCAAGATTTTCTAAATCTCTAATGGAATATAAAACTGCAGTCTTTAAGCCACTAAAACTAAGATTCAAATTATCGCTATGCATCATTGGTCTAGGGTAATTAAACTTCTTAGGATCACCATCCCTAGCGATTCTTTCTATATGAGGTCCGCCTGGGTAAGGAAGGTTTAAAAGCTTGCCGACCTTATCAAAAGCTTCGCCGACAGCATCATCTTGTGACTCTCCAAGAATTGTATAATCCCCAAGACCTTTAACGTCGATAATTAAAGAGTGTCCACCAGAGACTAATAAAGAAATAAAGGGAAAACCTATATCATCAAAATCTAGTGCTGGGGCCATGAGGTGGGCTTCTAAGTGATGAACTGGTATTGTTGGCTTTCCAAGTCCTGCAGATAATCCGTGAGCAAAGCTTTCACCAACTAATAAAGCTCCAAGCAAGCCTGGTCCTGATGTATATGCAATCTGATCTATTTCAGAAATATTTCTAGCACCCAAAGCATCTTCTAAGACTGAGATTATCTTTAAACAATGATCTCTTGAGGCTAATTCTGGAACAACCCCTCCATACTCTGCATGCATATCAATCTGACTAAATACAGATTCTCCAACTAAGCCCTCTTCACTATCGTAAAGTGCAACAGCTGTTTCATCACATGAGGTTTCAATTCCTAAAGTTAACATAAAAAAAGTTTTGCAAATTTCCTAATAAAAGCCTAAACTACGCGACTAATTATGCCTTCTATTATAATAAAAGAAACAGAACATTTTGACATTGGTCTTAGAAAGTTCAAGCGTGCCTGTGAAAAAGCAGCTATTGTACCTGAAATAAGAGCAAGGGAGTTCTATGAGAAGCCTACAGCAAAAAGGAAACGTTTAATGGCAGCAGCTGTTAAAAGAGCTCATAAAACAAATAGAAAGTTCTCATTTTCAAGACAGAGATCTTACCGATAAATCTTGGCGCTTCTCGCAGATATTAAATCACACCTTAAGCAATCCATGCTTGATAAAAATGTTCCTGTAAGGGATACATTAAGAATGCTGCTTGCAGAAATACAAAGATTTGGAATTGATAACAAGGTTGAAGTTGACGATGCTCAGGTTCTTCAAATTATTAATAAAATGGTTAAACAAAGAAATGACTCTATAGACCAATTCACTAAAGGAAATCGTCCCGATCTAGCTGAAATAGAAAAGGTAGAGCTAGATATTCTCTCAGCTTACAAACCTGCCCAATTAGATGAATCAGAAATTGTTGCAAAGGTTAAAGCTGCCATCAATGAAACTGGTGCAGAATCTATGCAAGATATTGGAAAAGTTATGGGGGTTTTAAAGGGCCCTCTTGCAGGATCAGCTGATATGGGTCTGGTAAGTAAAATAGTAAAAGATCAATTAAGTTAAATTTCAAATCACTTTATATTTGAAAGAATATAAACCTCCCGAGGCCCTAACATGGAAAGAAGTAATAACAGACAAGCTAACCAGACACGAGAAGTCTCTATAGAAACAGATGTAAATATCCATGCTGAAGGATCTGCTTTAGTTAAATTTGGTAATACTCATGTGCTTTGCACAGCAACAATTGAGCATAGTGTTCCAAGATGGATGCGCGGAAGTAATGAAGGCTGGATTACTGCTGAATATGGAATGTTGCCCCGCTCTACTAATGAAAGAATGAATAGAGAAGCTGCTAGAGGAAAGCAAAGTGGAAGAACTCAAGAAATTCAAAGATTGATTGGAAGATCTTTAAGGCAAGCTGTGAATCTTAAATATATTCAAGGCAAAACAATCTCAATTGACTGTGATGTACTTCAAGCAGATGGAGGAACTCGAACTGCATCTATTACTGGAGGCTGTGTAGCTTTATTTAAGGCTCTACAAGATCATCATGATGACCATAGAGCAATAAAGTCTTATGTTGCTGCTGTCTCTCTTGGCATTATCGAACAAGAAGTATTATTAGATCTAGATTACAAAGAGGACAGCAATGCTGATACAGATCTTAATCTTGTCATGACTGAAGATCTTGATGTAATTGAAATCCAAGGTACGGCTGAAGAAGCACCATTCTCCCAAGAGGAACTCAATAATATGCTGGATATTGGAAAAGTTGCTATTAATGATATTATTGAGATACAAAAATCTTGCTTAAAATAGGTGAAAGACTTTCAACAAAAATTTCTTAATCTAGCCCTTGAAGCTAAAGCATTAGAATTTGGTAATTTTACTTTAAAATCTGGAAGACAAAGTCCATACTTTTTTAATGCAGCTAAAATGCTTAATGGCTCAAACCTTTATGAGCTTGCAGGCTGTTATGAGGAGGCCATAAAGGATGCCAATATACAATTTGATTGTATTTATGGTCCAGCATATAAAGGTATATTTTTAGGCTCTATCCTTTCAACAGTTCTTTCAAAAAATGGTAAGAATTACCCGCTCTCTTTTAATAGAAAAGAGGTAAAAGATCATGGTGAAGGTGGCAATATTATTGGTGCAAATCCTATAGGGGATGTACTAATTATTGATGATGTTATTTCAGCAGGAACAGCTGCTAAAGAGTCTATAGAAAGCATTAAGTCTCTAGGGGCAAATCCAAATTTAATGTTAATTGGTCTTGATAGGCAGGAAAAAGGCCAAGGATCAGTTTCTGCAAGGGCGGAACTTGAGAATAAATATGGGATGAGAGTTATTTCTATAATTAATCTTGATGCTTTAATTCAGTTTTCTGAAAAAGATCCAGAGTATTCTGAGCATTTACCAAACTTAAAAGCTTATAGAGAAAGCTGGGGAGCGTAAATTGTTTTCAGGAATTGTTTCAGGATTGGGATCTATTAAATCTATCAAAGATAAACATGATATTCTTTCCATTGAAATTAAAGCTCCAAAAAATTTTAGTAAAAAGCTCAAAAAGGGTGCCAGTGTATCTGTGGATGGAGTCTGTTTGACAGCTAAAAATAGTAATTCAGATATTATTAAGTTTGACGTTATAGAAGAAACTTTATCAAGAAGCACTCTTGGAAATCTTGTAAAAGGACAGAAAGTTAATCTTGAAAGATCTATAACATCGTCGTCTGAAATTGGTGGTCACCTGATGTCAGGTCATATTCATGGTGTTGCAAAGATTATAAATATCAGTGCGAAAGAATCTTCAATTGATATGAAAATAAGTATTCCTGAAGGAAAAGGTAAATATATATTAGAAAAAGGCTATGTTGGTATTAATGGTTGCAGCCTTACAGTTGGCAAGGTGAATAAAGCACATTTTAATATTCATTTGATACCTGAAACTTTAAAGGTGACTAACCTTGGCACTTTAGAAAAGAAAGATAAAATTAATATTGAATTAGATCAAAATACAGTAACCATTGTAGATACTGTCGAAAGAGTTCTTAACCGCTAAGATACTGAGATAAAACTGCCATTCTCATAGCAACCCCATTAGTAATTTGTTGTCTTATTACACATTGATCTGATTCATAGACCATTGTTGATATTTCGATATCTAGATTGACAGGACCGGGATGCATTAAAATAGCATCTTCATGTGCCATTGCTAATCTTTCAGAATTAATCTGATATTCATATTTATACTGATCAATGTCAACTATATCTTGTGCTTCGAGCCTTTCATGTTGAATGCGCAAGGCTACTATAACGTCTGCTCCTTCGATGGCTATATTAAGATCAGGCTCGTATTTACCCTTAGGATGATTGTGAAATGATTTACACATCTCAGGATGACCAGAAAAAGTAAGTGATTTAAAATCAAAATTACTAATTCCTTCAATAAATGAAGCTGTGACCCTTGAGTGATCTAAATCACCAACAATAACAATATTTTGATCATCAATGGTTTCTTTATGCTGAGTAATAGTCATTAAATCAACCAATCCTTGGGTTGGATGAGAGATAGACCCTTCTCCCCCATTAATAAATGACATCTCAGGAATGTATTGTGTTAATTCATGAATAACAGACTCAGAGTGTCTTAATACACACATATCTACACCCATCAAAGATAGAGCATCTACAGTATCGTAAATAGATTCTCCTTTTTGTAATGAAGAAGTTTCTGTATCAAAATCAAGAACATTGCAGCCTAGATTTTTTGCAGCAATTTCAAATGAAGATTTAGTTCTGGTGCTTGGCTCGCAAAAAATATTTGCAATAGTTTTATCTGGAAATAATGATTCTTTTTTAAAAGTTCCATCATCATTAATAAATTTCTCAGCGAAACTAATTAGATCTTCTATTTCTTTTCTGGATAATTGAGCTAACGATAATAAGTTTTTATTCATTTAGATAAACAATTGCGTCCATTTCAATTTCAACATTTAAAGGAAGAGCTACAACTTGAACAGTTGCTCTAGCTGGGTATGGTTCTGAAAATCTATTCTGCATGACTTGATTCACTTCGGCAAAGTTGGCTAGATCAGTCAAATAAATATTTAATTTCACTATATCACCAAGTGATGCATTGGCTGCGGAACAAATACTTTCTAAATTAGAGATTACTTGTTCAGCCTGTTCTTTAATCGAACCATTTACTAGAGTTTCAGTTTCTGGATTTAGAGGAATTTGCCCAGATATGTATAAAGTATTACCTACAACTACACCTTGAGAGTATGGACCTAGCGCTTTTGGCGCTTCTTCTGTAAATATAATTTTCTTACTCATAATTGACTCACTATCTGAAAATGCAAAAGACGGTATCAGAATTAGTATTATATAGAACAGCCAACATTTAGTTCTCATTTACTGTCTTGGCATCATTAATAATTCTTCTACAGCTTTCAACGAACTTCATTGAACGTACTTTTTGCATGATTTTACGTAACTCTTCTACATTTTCAATATCTATCTCAAAATTACAATCCGTAAATTTAACGTCTAAGTCTTTGGTATTAACAGCAACGATGTTTATCCCACGTTTAGTAAAAGTAGAAATAACATCTGCTAGGATGCCAATTTTATTTTCTGCAACAATTTGAAGGTGAGCCGTATAAGTTCTATTTGTTTTATCTCCACCCCAATTTGTTTCAAGATATCTAGAATCACTTTGCTTAAAAGGTGCGACTTGTTGGCATCTAGAATGATGGACTACAATCCCTCTTTCAGTATCTGAATGTGCTGTGATTGGATCTCCAAAAATAGGCATACAACATTTTGCATATCTGACTGAAACACCTTCAATCTTGTTATCCATAAGTACTACAGGGTGAAGATCTTCAGAAATATCTTTACGTATTTGCAGGCCTTCATAAAATCTTTCTGCAACTAAATTTCCTGTCCTTTTACCTAAGCCTAAATCGGTTAATAGCTGATTCAGGGACTTAACACCGAGCATTTGCAATACGGAATTCAATCTTCCACCACGATAATCCTCTAGACTGTGGCCTGCTCTTTTTAGTTCTGATTCAAGCATTACTTTTCCAGCTTTTCTTGCTTGGGAAATTTTTTGATGTCTAAGCTGATTTCTAATACCGGTCCTTGCCTTGCTGCTAACAACAAAATTTAACCATGCTGGATCAACATTGATAGATTTATCAGTAATGATTTCAACTGTCGCGCCATTTTCAAGCTCTATATTTAAAGGAGCTTCTTTTCTGTTAACAAGGCAGCCCACTATAGTATTACCAAGATCAGTATGAAGTTCATAAGCAAAATCTATAGGGGTAGCGCCTGTTTTTAGATTTACGATATTTCCTTTGGGTGTAAAAACATAAACTTCATCTGAAAAAAGATCTGTTTTAATAGACTCGACAAACTCTTCGGGATCAGAGGATTTTTTATGCAAATCAACAATGCTAGACATCCATCTTCTTGCTCTGAATTCTTTTCCTGATTCAACATCGTCAGTTTTATAAGCCCAATGAGCAGCTATGCCTTTTTCAGCAATAACTTCCATGCTTTTTGTTTGAATCTGGACCTCCACTGGAATAGCATCTAAAGCTAAAAGAGATGTATGCAAACCCTGATATCCATTTGATTTTGGTATAGCAATATAATCTTTAAACCTTTGCTCAATTGGCTTATAACAATTATGAATAATGCCAAGACTTCTATAACAATCATCAGCTGAATTGACAATAATCCTAAAGGCATAAACATCCAGAATTTCTGAAAAAGGTTTATGCTTAACTTTAATTTTTCGATATACGCTGTATAGATTTTTTTCTCTACCTTGAACTGTGCTTAGAATTCCATTATTTTTTAAGTGAGCTTTTAATTCTTTTCTAATCTTATAAATAATTTTTTTTCTGCCGCCGCTAGCTTTTTTAATTGCAGATTTCAACATCTTGGCTCTTAGCGGATGAAGGCATTTGAATGCTCTATCTTCAAGTTCAGCTCTTACATCCTGCATTCCAATCCTGAGAGCAAGTGGACCGTATATCTCCAATGTTTCCTTACAAATATATACCTGTTTATATCTAGGTAAATGAGAAATCGTCCGCATATTATGCAACCTGTCAGAAAGTTTCACCACGATGACCCTTACATCATTTGCCATGGCAAGAGCCATTTTCTGAAAGTTATTAGCATTTCTTTCAGCTTTATCTTCAAGATCTATTTTTCCAAGCTTACTCACACCGTCAACAATATTAGCAATGTCTTTATTAAATATTTTTTCTAGATTAGTTTTTTGAATATCGCAGTCTTCAAGCACGTCATGCATAAAGCCTGCGCATATACACTCAGCATCCATTCCTAGTTCTAGTAAGACTTTAGCGACAGCAGTTGGATGAGAAATATAGTCTGTGCCGTCTTTTCTTTTTTGCCCTTGGTGAGCATCATGTGCAAATGAATAAGCTTTTCTTATTAAACGAATATCTTCTTTGTTAAGATAGGTTTTAGCTTCTAGATAGAAGTCTTTAGGGAACTTTAGTAATGATTCTTCTGGATTGTCTTCAATTAGATTGTTTGGGAGAACCTTGTCATTCAAAATAGTTCTCCTTTAAAAATTATCCAACTATTTCAGAGTCCTTTTGTTCGGGAGCTGCAAACTCATCCAATAAGACATCTTCTTCTAAGGTCTTATTTAAAGTTTCTCTATCTATTAGACCTTGCTCAATTTCTCTTAAAGCTACAATTGTTGATTTATCGTTATCCCACTCAACCATTGGTTCTCTACTTGTTGTTGATAGTTGTCTTGCGCGACCTGCTGCAAGTAAGATTAATTCAAATCTACTTGGGACTTTTTCTAGACAACCTTCCACTGTAATTCTTGCCATAATTTTCTCCTGGGAGCGTATTCTAAAGCTTTTATGACTAATTAGACAATAAATCTTCTAAAATCTCTGAAATATGCTTAGCATCTTTGTTTTGGACACCCCTATTCATAATTAAATTGTATAACTCATCAGATGCCATATCAAAATTTTCATTTAAGATTTTGTGATCATAATTATTAGCCCCACCTAATTCTGCAATAGCATTTTTTAATCTTTCCTCTATTACCTCAGGAGTATCTGCATTTCTTTTAAGTAATCTTGATTTGAGTTCAGTAATACTTGGAGGAATTATAAAAACTGAAGTGTTGGGAATATCTTTTTGTTGAATTTGTTCAAAGCCCTGGACATCGATATCTAAAATTAAATTAATGCCTACTTCAAGTTTAGAATTGACGTAATCTTTTAAAGTTCCATATTTATTTCCGTGCACATTAGCGCTCTCAAGAAAAGCTTCTTTCTTTTCAAGCTCTTCAAATTTTTCTTTGGTCATGAAAAAATAATCTTGGCCATCAATATCTTTTGGTCTTGGAAGTCTGGTTGTTGCAGAAACAGAAAGCTCAATAGATGAATCTGATGAAGAGCTTCTTTTTAAGACTTCATGAATTAACGAAGACTTTCCAGCTCCGGAGGGCGCAGAAATAATATACAACTCTCCTTTTTTCATACTATTCAAGATTTTGAGCCTGCTCACGCATTTCTTCAACAGCCAACTTCATATTAAGCGCTAATTCTTTTAAAGAAGGCTTATCGAGTTTTACAGAGAGAGTGCTGGTTTCTCTGAAAAGCTCCTGGAGTATAAAATCAATTTTCTTGCCCTTTGCTTGTTTTGAAGAAAGCTCTTTTTGCATAGAATCTAAATGAAATTTTATCCTTTCTAATTCTTCAGCTACATCATGTTTTAAGATTAGTAATGCAGCCTCTTGATTTAATTTCTCAGGCTCTAAATTAACATTTAATTTTTTTATCTTAGAATTTAGCTGCGACATTCTAGTTTTATTAATAGCAGGAATGGCTTTTTCAAGCTTCTTTTGGGATAAAGCTATCTTTTTAATTTTTTTATTAAAAACTTTTTTAATTTTTTCACCCTCTAAAGACCTATCTTTCATAAATTCTTTAAAGGCATTAAGAAACACTTTCTTGAAAATAACATCTGAGATTTGATTTTCTTGTTTACTCTCAAAAATGCCAGGGAAATTTTTAATATCTGATAATGAAATATTTTGAGGATTTTCAATAGCAAGGTCATTTAAAAGAGTTCGAAGATTTTTTAATGATTTCTTGTTTACAGAATATGAGTAGATAGAAGTTTGGTTAAACTTGAATCTTACATCAACGGCTCCTCTTTCAAGTTTTTTTTGCAGAGTATTTCTAATAAATATATCTAGCTTATTGCTAAGGTCATTTGGCTTAGTAGATATTTCTAGAAACCTATGATTTACTGATTTAATCTCACAAGCTACATCACATGAGTTATCTATGTGCTTTGAGACCGAGTATCCTGTCATACTATTTGGCATAATCTATTGTATTTTTTCTAATAAAGAAGTGCTATAAAATTTATTATTTAAATTTGAAACCTAATTCTTTTAGTTTTAAATTCGAAACTTCTCTTATATTTTTATTATCACAATTAAAATAGTCACTAAAGTTTTTGTTTGCATAAATTTCTTCAAATAAATCTTTGTAACTAATAGACCCTTCCGAGCAATTTATTACATCATTATTAAGATACAGGTCATTATTGAGAGTGAAAGCAATAATTTCTGCACATGTGTCTCTATGAAGTCTGTTGGTTGAGACATTAGGTAGATTTCTTTTTTGACCATCAAAATTTGTAACAAAACTATTAATCCAATTAGTTTTATCGTCATAAAGTCCACTCAATCTAAGAATTAATGATTTAGATCCGAATGAAGATTTAACTAAATTTTCATATTTAAAGACAATTCTTCCTCTAAAATCTGAGGGCTCGGGTTTATTTGCTTCTGATAATTCTCCATATTGGCTAGATCCATATACTCGAGTAGAGGATATGGCTATAAAAGATTTAAATTCAATTTTCTCAAGAGATTTTTTAATTAGCTCTAGTGAATTAATAAAGCCTGCTTGATAACCAGATTCATCATATTCACAAGGTTTAGGAAAAAAAATAATAACATCAAAGTTATTATCAGAAAGTTCAAATTCAGTCTTTAGATTCCAATCCCAATAAAGCACATTGCTTCCTTCATACTTTTCAGGTGATCTAGTTAGACCTAAGATAGAGTTATCTTTTTCTAATAAAAAGCTTTCTAGCCGCATAGCCAAGTCGCCAAAGCCTATAATTAAGATATTGTTTTTCATAATTTAATTTAACAAATGTCTATATTAAAAGTAATATCAAGTCGTGGCTAATTTTGATTTAGAAAAAATATCTGGTATTGGCCCTTCTATTAAAAATAAATTACATAGTATCGGAGTTTTTAATAGTAGGGACTTGTGCTTTCACCTGCCTGTTAATTATCAAGATAGGACTAAAGTGATCGATCTTGGTAGTGCTGAGGTGGGCAAAGAAATATTTATTGAATGCAAGATCACTAGTTGCCAAGTTTTATATAGACCAAGAAAAATGATGATTATTAAAGCATCTGATGCTAGCAGATCAATTCTTATAAGATTTTTTTACTTTAACCCTGGTCAGGCTAAGCAATTTCGAGCTAAAAAGATTATAAGATTCTATGGAATGTTACGAATTGGAGCTTATGGTCTAGAGATGATACATCCTGAGTATCAAATAATTGATAAGCCAGATCTGCCAACTGAAAACTGTCTAACTGCTGTATACAGAACGACAAAGGGTTTAAGTCAAAATCAATTACGTAAATTTATCAAGAACTCAATTAGCTCCTATGATGGAAATGATGAAATTGATTTAAAGAAATATGGCTTAGTTTCAGAATTATCCTTAATCGATGCTTTAAAAAATATTCATTTTCCAGATAAGCACATCGCAATAGATGATATTGCACCAGGTGGTCAACATCCAGCAAGGCAAAGACTTATAAAAGAGGAGATGATAGCTTTTCAAGTTGGGATGGCTTCTTTAAAAGATAGACAAGAACATCTTCATGCAGCTGCTCTTAAAAACAAATCTAGTTGGTATAAAAGTGTTTTAGAAAATTTTCCATATGAGCTTACTAGTGCTCAAAAAAAAGTTGTAGCAGAAATAGACATTGATATTGCTAAGACTGCTCCAATGATGCGACTTGTCCAAGGCGATGTTGGTTCTGGAAAAACAATTGTTGCAGCTATTTCAGCCGCACAATCTATTGATAATAATGCACAAGCAGCTTTCATGGCTCCAACAACATTATTGGCGGAGCAGCATTATATAAATCTAAAAAATTACTTTCCTGATTTTAAAGATTCTATAGCTTTGCTTACTGGATCCACTAAATTAAAAGAAAAAGAAAAAATTAAAAATGGGCTGGCATCAGGTTCTATTAAATTAGTTGTTGGAACACATGCTTTATTTCAAGATGATGTAAGTTTTCTATTGTTAGGTATTATTATTATTGATGAGCAGCATAGATTTGGAGTAAACCAAAGACTTTCTTTAAGATCAAAGAATATTAAAACTGCCTTAATACCTCATCAGCTTACATTAACAGCAACTCCAATTCCAAGGACGATGGCAATGAGTGTCTATGCAAATATGGATATTTCAATCATAGATGAATTACCTCCGGGTAGACTACCTATCCAAACAACCTCTCTAGGCATGAAGAAGAAAGATCAACTCATTGGTAGGATAAAAGAAGCTTGTTTAAAGGGTAGTCAGATTTATTGGGTATGTGCGCTGATAGAAGAGTCTGAATTAATGAATGCTAATCCTGTTGAGGAAACATATGAGCAAATTACTAAACAAATACCATCTATAAAATGTAGCTTCTTGCACGGAAAAATGAAACCAGATGAGAAGCTTAACACTATCAATAAATTTAAAAATGGTGAAACTCAAATTATGGTTTCAACAACTGTTATAGAAGTTGGTGTTGATGTCCCAGATGCAGATATTATGATTATTGAGAATGCTGAGAGGTTTGGATTAGCTCAGTTACACCAGTTAAGAGGAAGAATTGGTAGAGGAAAAAAGCAAAGTCATTGTATATTGCTTCACAATGAATCTATAGGATATATTGCTTATCAAAGAATGGATATTCTCAAAGAGTCAAATGATGGATTTTATATTGCTGAGAAAGATTTAATGATAAGAGGTCCAGGCGAGATCATGGGATCACAACAAACGGGCGTAATCCCGTTTAAATATACTGACCTCATGCGAGATAGTAGTTTTCTTGAAGAAACAAAAGTAATTGCTGAAAAAATTTATAAAGAGGATAAAGTTAATTCTGATAAATTGATCCAGAGATGGCTCTCTGGATCAATTGAATTTGCTGATGCTTAAAAGAAAATTCCGTTAAGCGGAAGTAATGAGGATATTACAAGACTGACCATAGCCATAACATTAATTAGAATGTTCATCGAAGGCCCTGAAGTGTCTTTAAATGGATCGCCAACGGTATCACCAACCACAACTGCTGAGTGAGTATCTGAACCTTTGCCGCCTAAATTACCCTTTTCTACATATTTTTTAGCGTTATCCCATGCTCCACCAGCATTAGCCATAAATAAAGCTAAAGCCACACAGCCCAAAAGGCCTCCAGCTAACATTCCACCAAGAGCAATTGCTCCTAGACCAAAGCCAACAACTGCAGGCATAGCTACAGCTATAACTCCAGGTAGCATCATTTTTTTAAGAGCTGCTTTGGTTGCAATCTCAACACATTTTTCAGAATCAGGATCAGCAGTGCCTTCCATTAAGCCAGAGATTTCTCTGAACTGTCTTCTAATTTCATTAATCATCTCAAAGGCTGCATCACCCACCGCTGTCATAGTGATTGAGGATATTAAGAATGGAATACAAATTCCTATAAACATACCCACAAGGACCATTGGGTCGGTAAGAGACAGTGCAAAAGCATCTCCATATGCAAGTGACACTTGAGCTGAATAAGCAGAAATAATTGCCAATGCCGCTAATGCAGCAGCACCAATTGCAAAACCTTTACCAATTGCTGCAGTTGTATTTCCTAACTCATCAAGTGAATCTGTAATATCTCTGACCTCTTTACCCATTCCAGCCATTTCTGCAATACCACCAGCATTATCAGCAACAGGTCCATAAGCATCGATAGCCATAGTAATACCGACAGTGGAAAGCATTCCTACTGCAGCTATACCAACACCGTAAACACCTGTAATTCCTGCACCAGATGCTAATGAAGTAGATACTAAAATAATGGTAGCTAAAATAATAATTGGAATAACTACAGATTGCATTCCAACTGAAAGACCTGAAATCATAACAGTAGCAGAACCAGTCTCTCCTGATTCAGCAATCTTTTTCACTGGATTACCACCAGTATAATATTCAGTTATCAGTCCAATCATTACGCCACCAACAGCTCCTGATAAAACACACCATAAAACGCCCATTGGAATATCGCCCATATTCTTCATTAAAAAGAAAGCCATAACTATAAATATTGCAGGCGCAAGAAGCGTACCTGATCTGAGAGCGCTAGCTGGCTCCTTTGCTGACCTAAGTTTAACAATAAATATTCCAATAATAGAGGCAACTAGTCCAATAGCAGCTAAGGCTAGAGGCAGCATCATTAAGTTTTCAGATGCAGCGGATTGTATAGTGTACGCAATAGCAATTGTGGCGATCATTGATCCACAATATGACTCAAAAATATCTGATCCCATTCCAGCAACATCACCAACATTATCTCCAACATTATCAGCTATAACGCCGGGATTTCTTGGATCATCCTCTGGAATTCCAGCTTCAATTTTTCCAACTAAATCAGCTCCAACATCAGCACTTTTAGTGAAAATACCGCCGCCAACTCTTGAAAATAATGCTACGACCGATGCACCCATTCCAAAACCTTCTAAGGCATGAACATGAGTACCACCATCAGCTGCATAAAAATAATATAAACCGCCTAATCCAATTAGACCCAAAGAAGCAACACATAAACCCATGACTGAGCCACCATAAAAAGAAACAGATAAGGCTGCAGCAGCACCATCTTTTTGAGCTGCTGTTGCAGTTCGAACATTTGCTTTTGTTGCTGCATACATGCCGATAAATCCTGCCAATGATGAACAAGCAGCACCAACAATAACAGCTATGGCAGTTTCAGTACCCAGAAACATCTGAGCCAATACAACTAGAACAGCAATAAAAACTAATAAGTATTTATATTCTGTCTTCATAAATGCTAGTGCGCCAGTATGAATCTGGTCACCAATTTTTTTAACTTTATCTTCGCCATCAGGATATTTCATAACCAGCATGTAAACAACAAATGCTGCGATCATGCCAATAAGGCCTAATAGTGGTGGAAATAGTGCAATGTTCATATAAAACCCCATATTTTTAAAAGTGCATTCTATCAAAAAAATCTATAAAAAGACCCATTTTTAAATCTATTTATCAAAAACCTTTTTATCTAGAAGAGATTCAGAGTGAGCAACTATGCAAGCAACCGTTGCATCACCAGTTACATTTACGGATGTTCTTATCATGTCCAATATTCTATCTACAGCAAGAATAATTCCTATTGCCTCAAGAGGCAGACCAAATTGCTGAAGAATAATTACTAGTGTGATAGTTCCTGCTGACGGTACTGCCGCAGCGCCAACAGAAGCAACTACTGCTAGAAGCACAACCTGCATATATTGAAATATTGAAAGATCTATACCTGACATTTGGGCTATAAAGACCGTTGCCATACCTTGCATTATTGCAGTTCCATCCATATTAATAGTTGCGCCAACGGGTATTACAAATGAAGCAATATTCTTATTAACTCCTAAATCTGTAGTTACAGTTTTTAAAGTGACTGGAATTGTAGCGGCGCTTGAAGATGTCGAGAAAGCAAAAATAGCTGTTTCCCTCATTTTTTTAAAAAATATAACTGGATTTAGATTTGTAAATATCTTAAGAAAAATAGAATAGGTTACTATTGCATGAAATATAAGAACTGATATGAGTAAAACAACATACATAAAAGCTTCTTGAAAAATATCTAAGCCATCAGTGATTACAAATTTACCAATTAAGCAAAAAACACCTATTGGAGCATATGACATTATCATTAGAACAAGCTGCATGAATACTGTATTGAGTTTCTCAAATGCTTCACTAAGATTTCCAGTCAGATGATTGGTTTTACTTAATGCTAGACCAAATAAGATGCTAAAAAAAACAATAGCAAGCATTTGATTATTAGCCATTGCTTCAATAATATTAGAAGGAAATATATCCAAAATAGTTGAATAAACACTTTGCCCTTCAGGCAATCTCTCAGGTGCTGCAATGTCAGATGAATACCCTGCTCCAGGCTTAAATATTGAAGCGACAAAGAGGGATAAACTAACTGCAATAGCTGTTGTACCAAGATACAAGCTTATTGTCTTAAAGGTTATATTGCCTAGACTTTGAAGATTGCTTAAAGAGGATATTCCAGAAACTAGTGAAAAAAAGACTAGAGGCACAATTAGCATCTTTAGAAGGTTTATAAAAATTGCACCGCCAAGATTAAATATATAAACCTGAATGAATTTTTCTATTGAACTAGGAATAAAATCAAAATAATAGGCAATAGCTCCAACAACAAAACCTAAAAACATCCCTAGTAAGATATTTCTTGTTAAATTCTTTGGAGTTTCAAGCATTATATTTCTATCATATCAAAATCTTCTTTGCCCACACCGCATTCTGGGCACAACCAATCTTCTGAAACATCTTCCCATCTTGTTCCAGGTTCAATTCCATCATCAGGCCAGCCTAATTCTTCATCATAAATCCAGCCGCAAACAATGCATTCCCACTTTTTAAATTCCATAAGTTACTCTTCTAAAAATTTATAGCTCTTTGTCTAAACATAAAAAAACTTCCGCGTATAATATCAGATTTACCTCTATTAATTAATGAAGCTTGAACAAATATCATCGTGGAATTCTTATGAAGCAATTGAGCACGAATTAACAAATGCTGAAATAAAATCTTGGTTACTAGAGCAAGGACCTATAACCAAAAGAATTAAATCTATGAAAGAGTTTCGGCTTGAATTAATTCAGGACGAACTATCAGACGTTAATGAAGATGAGATTTTATTTCTCAATATTCATACTAAGGAAATTAGGGTAAGAGAAGTTATTTTATATGGAAATGAAAATCCCATGGTTTTTGCTAGAACAATAATACCAAGCACTACAATAGAAAAAGGTTTAAAAGAATTAGGAACACTTGGCAATAAACCACTTGGAGATATCTTATTTGAGAAAGATATTTTTTCAAAAAACGATATTGTATTTGCAACTTTTTATGATGGAAAAAGTCTATTTTGGGGAAGAAAAATTAAATACACTGTTAAAGATCAACCCTTTTCTGTAATGGAAGTCTTCTTAATTAAATAATTCGATGAGTAAAATCAAATCCATTATTTCAATTACAAGGCTAAATAAACCTATAGGCATTTACTTATTGCTATATCCTTCATTGATATCATTCACATTTGCATACCAGGATTATCTAAACGGTTCGAGTGAGCAGTTAATTGAAATACCCTCCTATCCATTGCTTATTATTATTTGTGGTTGCATTTTAGTAAGATCTACAGGCTGTGTTATCAATGATATCTTTGATTATAAGTTTGATAAGCTGGTGGAACGAACAAAAGATAGGCCATTAGCAAATGGAAATTTTAGTCTTAAAGAGGCATGGTTACTTTTTATCTTTCTTGGCATACTCTCTATCTTGCTCCTGTTTCAAACAAATGCTCAGACAATTCTTATTGGTTTTCTTACATCGTTTTTAATTGTTTTATATCCTCTTACTAAAAGGTTTTTATTAGGACCTCAGTTCTTCTTAGCTGTAACTTTTAGTGCGTGCGTTCCCATTGTTTTTTCTATGTTAGGGCAACTAGATAATAGTACTGCCCTTCTTCTTTATATTGGTAATGCTGCATGGATAATTTCTTATGATACCTACTACGCTATGGGAGATGCTGATGATGATATAAAAATCGGGATAAATTCAACTCCACTTTGGTGGAAAGATAAAACTATTTTTTTAATCAATATGTTTAAAATTATATTTTTAATTTGTCTTATTTTAATAGGGTTAATAAAGTCATTTACCCCTGTTTGGTTTATTGGATTGATTGGCATTTCTTTTTTCTTCTTTCATCAAAATAAGTTAGCTAGTAATAGAAAATTTTTAGAAGCTTTTAAGAATAATAGTTATGTGGGTTTAGCATTATTTATCCTTCTTCAAGTTGAATTAATCCTAAGCGGAATTAAATTTTAAATGACTGCCATTATAAAAAATTCTATTGAAGAAATTTCTGAAGAACACTTCTTAGAACTTAGCGCAAATGTTAGTTCCCCATTCATGCATTATCAATTCCTGCATGCATTAGAAAAAAGCAAATCAGCTTGTATAGAGAATGGATGGGAGCCAGCACATTTTACAAAAACTGAAAAAGATAAAATTATCGGCTTTGTTCCGCTGTATAAAAAATACAATAGTAGTGGGGAATTTGTTTTTGATCATTCGTGGGCTCACGCACTGGAGCAAGCTGGCAGAAAATATTACCCAAAACTTTTAACTGCTATTCCCTTTACGCCATGCAAAGGAGAAAGAATTATTGGAAAAGATGAGCTTGCTAGAAATGAATTAATTCATGATATTAAAAAATATATGGCTGTTGAAGGCATAGAGAGTTGGCATATTCTTTATCCAGATGAAGAGACTGGATCATTTCTTAAAAATCATGACTTTATAGAGAGATTAGGATGCAGATTTGTTTGGAAAAATAGAAACTTCAGTGATTTTAATAATTTCTTGGATATTTTTACTGCAAGACAAAGAAAAACAATAAAAGCAGAGAGGAAAAAAATTTTTAATGCAAAAATTAGTTTTAGGATTATTGAAGGCTCAGAAATAACCTTAAATGATTGGGATATTTTCTACAAACTTTATAGTCAGACTTACATGGATAGGTGGCAAAAACCCTACCTTGAAAAAAATTTTTTTAAACACATAGGCTCTAAGACTGCCTCATGTCATCCCATCTTATTTTTTGCGATACAAGATAATGAAGTTATTGGTGGATCGCTATGTTTTAAGAATAAAGATACTTTGTTTGGACGGCATTGGGGAAGTATAAAAAATATTGATTGCCTTCATTTTGAAGCTTGCTACTATCAAGGAATAGATTACTGTATTAGTAACAATTTAGATTACTTTGATCCTGGTATTCAGGGTGAACATAAAATTAGAAGAGGTTTTGAGCCAGAACTTTCATCTTCTTTTCATTATTTTTTAAAAGATGACCTTGGTAAAGCTATATCTGATTTCTGTTTTAAAGAAAGTAAAAATATTCTTCAATATAAGAAATCTTGTGAAGAATATACTCCTATAAAGAAAGAATATAGAATTAAATCATGAGAAATAGACTACCCAAAACTTCACATCATATTGCTATTTGCGAAGCTAATTATTTGAGATTATCTAATTTATTATCTCATTTTATACTTGATAAATATCACTTCGAAACCATCCTAGGCAACTCTAAATCCCAAGATGTCACTTTTCTGGTTCTTAACCGAACAAAGCACACCCTTAGTATAGAAGCTAAACAAACCAACAAAAGCTCCCCTTTAAATATCTTCACATTGCGCATTAATATATTTATAGATGCAGAAATGGCAGAAGTTGCTTCATATCAAAGTGAAAAACCCTTGCCATTTTTTTATAAAAAATCTGAAATCCAATCACCGGATGAGAAAGAGCAACAAAATAGATTTCTTACAGAATGGTTGGAAAGTATATTTATTTCTGGAATTGCAGCAAAATCAGAAATTGAAAATATCATAGATGAGTAAGACTATTTTTTATTTTCATGGGTTTATGTCATCAGCTGAATCTTCTAAAGCCCAAACCTTTAAAAAATTTATAAAAGATAATTTTCCAGATACAAAATTAATAATTCCAAATATA
>Ga0209631_10000669_pt1 | contig 46464 bp, 45 predicted proteins | sample COG_08_FD_184752 | JGI IMG/M metagenome (GOLD analysis project Ga0209631, IMG submission 184752) | Pelagic Microbial community sample from North Sea - COGITO 998_met_08 (SPAdes) (version 2) | ecosystem: Environmental > Aquatic > Marine > Neritic zone/Coastal water | place: Helgoland, sampling... | reverse complement strand
ACAAAACTTAGATTATAGTCAATGTTGGGTTTCTGGTTTTTCTTTTGGTTCTTTAATTTGTATGCAATTAATTATGAGAAGACCTGAAGTAAATAATTTCATAGCTATATCACCGCAGCCCAATGTATATGATTTTTCTTTTCTAGCGCCATGTCCAACATCAGGACAGGTTATTTACAGTGAAAATGATGAATTAGTCACTAAAGCTAGTGTTGAAGAATTAGATAGTAGAATAAAAAGTCAAAAAGGAGTTGAGGTAATTTTTTCAAAAATAAAAGACTCAAATCACTTCTTTAAAAATAAAGAAAAAGAACTGTCAATAGAAATTGAAAAATACTTGAAAGAAAAGACCGCACTAATTTAATTTTTAATCAATTCTCCTCCAACACTGGGTGTTTTACATCCAGTTGTATGGGGAAATGAAATTGGTAATTTTAGAACTGCTCTGATAGCAAAATAAGCAAACGCTTGGGATTCTATAAAATCTCCATCAATTTTATAATTATCAATTAATTTTAATTTAATATTTGCTGATAAGTTTTTTTGAATTTTTTGGATTAGAATTTTATTTTTCCTTCCTCCTCCACAAACCAATACTTCTTGAATATTTTCTTTAGTATTATTTAGACATATAGATAATTCTTCACTAATAATATTTGCTGTAAAATCTGTAAGAGTTGCGGAGCCATCCTCTAAAGTTAAGCCTCTAGCAAACGAAACATCAAAATCATTCGTATCAAAAGATAATTTTTTTTTTGTCCTTCTATTCATGTATAAATCTTGAGCTTGTTCAAAAATTACTTGATTTTTTTGACCACATGATGCGAAATAACCATTTTTATCATATTTTTTATTTGAATTTTTTCTAACCCAAGTGTCTATAAGACAATTTCCTGGGCCTAAATCTTTACTTATTAATTCTGATAAGTTTTCTCTATCTTTAATAATAGTAATGTTTGATATTCCTCCTATATTTAGAAAACAAACTGGCAACTTGATTTTATTTTGGATACAAAGCAAATGATGAAATACTGGTGTTAAAGGTGCACCTTGTCCTCCATTTGAAATATCATTACTTCTAAAATTAAAAACTACATTTCTATTAATCAGTTGATTTAATAACTTTCCGTTTCCTAGTTGTCTTGATATTTTTTCTTCAGGATTGTGGTAAATAGTTTGACCATGAAAACCTACTATTGTTTCTTCGCTTATATTTAGCTCTTTAATTAGTTCAGCATGAAAAATTGTTATTTTTCTCTCTAAATTGTCAATTTCTTTATTATATATTCTTAAGTCTTCAATTTTATGAATTTTTTCTTTTAAATTGTGAATATCTTTATAAATGTCAGAGTCATATTCAAAATATCTATCTTCAATTAATTCATATTTATTTATTCCATTAGTTTTGATAATAGATGCATCAACTCCATCACCAGAAGTACCACTCATTAAACCTAAAGAGATCTTATTTTTTTGCATATTTTTATTTATTTATAATAATTTTTGTATAATAGTTGCTTAAACAAATAGCACTATGAAAAATAACTTTTTATTAGAAATGCAAGAAAGAGGGTATCTTAATCAGTGCACTGATTTTGATAAATTAAATGAGATTTGTGGCACAAAATCGATATCTGGATATATAGGTTTTGATTGCACTGCTCGTAGTTTACATGTTGGAAGCTTATTGCAAATCATGATTTTAAGATTAATGCAGAAACATGGTCATCAACCTATAGTATTAATAGGTGGTGGGACTACACTAATTGGGGATCCATCTGGTAAAGATAATACAAGAAAAATTTTGGAAGTAAAAGATATAAAAAATAATATTAAAAGTATTATAAAGGTATTTAAAAAAGTTTTAGATACACCAAACAAAAAGGTGGCCCCTGTATTTGTAGACAATGCTGATTGGTTAACAAAACTAAATTACATTCAATTTCTTAGAGAAATTGGAAGTCATTTTACAATAAATAAAATGCTTACTTTTGATAGTGTAAAATTAAGATTGGATAGAGAACAGTCTCTAAGCTACATGGAGTTCAATTATATGATTTTACAAGCCTATGACTTCTTTCAGCTATTTAAAGTTAATAACTGTATTTTACAAATTGGAGGATCGGATCAATGGGGAAATATTATTAACGGTGTGGAATTAATTAGAAGAAAATTAAAAAAAGAAGCTTATGGCCTTACCTCACCATTGATCACTTTAGCATCTGGTGCCAAAATGGGTAAAACTGAAAAAGGGGCAGTTTGGCTTAACAAAGATCTGTGCTCACCGTATGACTACTGGCAATTTTGGAGGAATACCGATGACAGAGATGTAAAAAGATTTCTTAATTTTTTTACTGAGATTGAACCAAAAGAAATAGACGAGATTACTAAAAAGGAAAAAAATATAAATAATTTGAAAATTTTATTAGCTAATGAAGCTACTAAAATACTTCATGGTAAAGACGAATCAAATAAAGCTGAGCAAATAGCAAAAGATACTTTTAAAGAAGGTGGTTTAAGCTTAGATCTGCCTGAAGTTAGGGTTAAATTAAGTGATATTAAAAAAGGAATTAATTTTTTAGATTTTTTAACAAATAATAAAATTTTACCTTCAAAAGGTGAAGCCCGAAGAACTATAGCAAACAAAGGATTAAAAATTGATGGTATTTTAATTATCGACGACAAGAAAATTCTTCAATTAAAAGATTTTAAAAATAAAATTTTAAAACTTTCATATGGAAAGAAAAAACATTATTTAGTAAAAATTATTTAATTTCTATTTCTTTCAATAATTTTTTGGATAAATCTTGGTGTTAAGGTTTTTATGGGGTTAATACTAGTTTTAATATTTCCTTTTGGACCTTTCATTTTAAAACTTATTCCAAATAAACCTTCACCAACTTCTTTTGGAATAACAATGTTGCCAATCACTGGTATTTTAGAAATTATATTATTCAAAGTTTTTGCAGGAACTAAAGTACCTCTCAAACTTATTAAACCATTTTCATCCTGATACCCCTCCATCAAAACAGATATACTTGGTCCTAAGGCGAGAATTTCATTTATTTTCAAATTATTTTTATCTTTTTCCATATTAATTTCCAATATATCGAAAGATAACCCTTCTCCCTCTGCTAGATCTACTAAACCTCTTAAATCTGCTAAAGATAATAATTGAATCATACCAGGGGCATTAACAACTTTAAATTTTTCAATTCTAAGTTTTGAATTTGATTTTGAGCCTTCAATTATAGAGGTAAAAAATAATTTTCCACCAGAAAGACCATTAAAAAAACTATATTCAGTTAAAAGAGGTTTTGTTAAATCAGAATAGATTTCTAAGTATTTTTTATTGAAATTTTCATCTTTTTTCATTGATATATCTAAAAATTTGTTATCTTCAAAATCTCCCTTCGATGAAATTTTAACAAATTGACCATTTTGAATTTTTCCTAATAATTTAAAATTTTTTAACTTTTCTGATAAAGGCACTTTGATATTTTTAAAATCAATTTCAACATCACTGTTTAATTTGCTAAAGTTATCTTTATTTTCTTTTTTAATGAAATATTTAGATAAATTAGTTGCATCAAATTTTTTTCCTTTTATTGTTATTTTTTTATCTTTTTGAATAAAAAATTCATTGTTGGTTGTTGCAACCTCTATATTTTTAAATGATAAAAATTTATTATTTTCAAACTCTAAATCTTTAAATTTAATTGAATTATTACCTTCTTCGAAGTTAAGGTTGTTTATCTTGATATTGTTTTTATTTTTTTCTAAGTCTATAAATAAATTTGCTATAGAACCTTTAGATTTGGAATAATTTATCAATTCTAATTTAATATCTTTTTCATAATCAAAATATAATTTTAAATTTATTAAATCTTTATTAAAGTTATTTTCTAATTTTATTTTTAAAAAATTTAAATCATCAAGAGAATATTTTCCCTCTCCAGAAAAGTTAATATTTTTGGGTTTAAAAACAGTCTTAATTTGTAGATCTGATAAATAAATTTCCTTTATATCTTCTGTTATGAAATTACTTTTTATTGAATTCAATAACTTAAAAGTGCTTTTTTCTATTTTGCCCGAAATGCTATAATTATAATCTTCAACTTTGTAAGTATCATCTAAATCAATAGATATATTATTGCTTAAACTTGCTTCGAAGATTTTTATATTTTTAGACAATTCAAATTTATTTAAAAATTTTGAATATTTTAAAAACAAGCCTTCATTATATTTTATTTTTGAATTAAAATTTGAATTCAATTTTATTCCATTATCTAAATTTAACTTTAAATCACCGTCAGATATGATAATTTTTTCTAATTCTCCAAAAATATTTTTTATTAAAATATCTTTTTTGTCTGCAATAAAACTTAAATTTGCATTTATAAAATTTAAATCATCTGAAAATTTTACTTTTAAGTCTTTTACTGAACCTTTTACTATAAAATCTTCAATTAAACCTTTTTCTGTTAAAAATATATCAATTTCAGAAAATACTTTTCCTTCTTTAACTTTATTAACTAACAAACTTTTAAAATTTGAAGGTTTAATCACTGCTGACATTTTATTTATTTCTGTAATATTTAATTCGTTGAAAATTAGACTAATTTTTTTTAATTTTAGCTCTGAATTTATTAAAGGTAAAAAATCCAAAAATACCATTATATTTTGTACAGGCAAAGTTATCTCTTTATATGTTATCTCTGGATTTTGAGTTTCTATAAATAAACTTAATTTTTTTAGATCAATTTTAAATTTTATGGTTTCTAAATTTAAATCAACATTTGTTGTTAAAAAAACTTTTTTAGATATTAATTTATTAAACTTATTTGTTTCTATTCCAATTGTTGATAACAAAATAATTAAAGCTAGAAATAATATAACTACTAATAAAATTATATTAAAAATTATTTTTTTCATTTTTTTTTTTATTTTTTATTCCTTCTTCGATAAATTGATCTATATTACCATCTAATATGCTCAAAGGATTTGTGCTTTCAATTTTATTTCTTAAATCTTTAACAAGCTGATAAGGTTGCAAGACGTACGACCTTATTTGGTGACCCCAACCAATGTCTGTTTTAGTAGATAGTTCTTTTTGATTTTCTTTTTCCTTTTTTTGCGTTTCGTGTTCAAACAATCTAGCTTTTAACATTTTGTAACAAGTTTCTTTATTCTTGTGTTGTGATCTTTCGTTTTGACACTGTACAACTATTTTTGTTGGCAGGTGAGTGATTCTTACAGCGCTATCGGTAGTATTTACATGTTGTCCGCCAGCGCCGCTTGACCTATAAGTATCAATTCTTAAATCTTTTTCATCAATTTTTATACTAAGATCGTCTTCTACTGCAGGATAAACCCATACGCTTGCGAAACTAGTATGTCTTCTTGCACCGCTATCAAAAGGTGAAATACGAACCAATCTATGCACTCCGGACTCCGATTTCATTAATCCATACAAATATTCACCTGTAACTTTAATTATTGAAGATTTTATTCCAGCTTCTTCTCCTTTATGCTCACTTATAATTTCGTATTTAAATTTTTTTTTATCAAACCATTTCATATACATTCTTCTAATCATGTCAGCCCAATCTTGGCTTTCTGTACCTCCGGCACCAGCATGAATTTCAAGATAAATATCGTAATCATCATTTTCATCTGATAAAAAACAATTAATTTCAACTTTCTTTATCTCTTTTAAGATTTGTTCAATTTTATTATTGCAGTCTTGAATGGTTTCCTCTTCTTTTTCTTGTGAAGCTAGTAAATATAGATCTTTTAGATTACTAAGATCTTTAAATAATTTTTTATAAGAGTTTAAAGTATCTTCAAAAATTTTTTTTTGTTTAACAATTTTTTTTGCAGAATTTTGATTTTTCCAAAAATTTTCTTTTAATGAAATTTTTTCTAATTCAATGATTTTTTTTTCAATATTTTCATTATCAAAGATACCCCCAAATATTATTTAAGGATTTTTCTGCTATATTTAATATTGTTTCAAAGTTTTCCATTAATAAAATTGTCTAAATTTAACTATTTTATCATGATCATTTGTTGAAATTAAATTATTATTATCTAAATTGTTAATATCTTTAAATTTAAGTGCCTCAATAATTACATTTTTATCACTTGCTGTTGATTTTATGCCAGTATCATAATTTATAGAAGTTAAATAAATTTTTTCTGGTATTTGAAATTCTTTAAAATCTTCTTGGTAAAGAGCATTTTCAATAAAATCTTTAAAGATCGGTAAAGCTGCTTTTGAACCAGTTTCAAATTTACCTAAAGTTTTTGGGTTATCATGACCTATATATACTCCAATTACTAAGTTAGAAGAAAATCCAATAAACCAAGCATCGTAGTTGTCGTTAGTAGTACCTGTTTTTCCTGCTAAAGGAACTTTTAAAGATTTTAGTTTTTTTGCTGTTCCTCTTTCTACTGCGCCTTGTAAAATTGAAGTCATTTGATATGCGGTTTCTTCACTGATTACTTTTTCACTTTTGTTTTTAATTTTAGGTAATTCGATCTCTTTGTCATTAATGAATTTATCACAACCTAAACACTCTCTATTTTTTTCAAGAAAAATTGTTTTACCTCTTCTATCTTGAATCCTTGAAATCATTTTAGGTTTAATTTTTGTTCCTCCATTAACAAATGGTGCATATGCAGAAGTTAAATTTAACAATGTTGTTTCAGCAGCACCTAATGAGACTGATAATAATTCTGGTATTTCATTATAGATATCAAGTTTTTTTGATAAATTTAAAATTTCTTCTAAGCCCAAAATTTTTGCAATCCTTACGGTCATTAAATTTCGTGAATATTCAATGCCTTTTCTAAAAGTTGTGGGGCCATAAAATTTTTTTCCATAGTTTTCAGGTTTCCAATTTCTAAGTCCTACACCCTGACTTTCAACAAATGGTGCATCAAGAATTATAGAATTTGGAGCAAAACCTTTTTCTAATGCTGCAGCATAAACGATTGGTTTAAATGCTGAACCAGGTTGTCTTTTTGCTTGGGTAACTCTATTAAATTCACTGTTTTTAAAATTAAAACCTCCAACTAACGCAAGCACATTTCCTGAAAAGGGATTTAAAACAACTATTCCGCCATTAACTTTGGGATACTGTTTTAAAACCCAAAAATTTTTGTATTTTTTTACAAATATAACGTCACCAATTTGATGTATGTCTTGAATAGACTTTTGTTTAGGAATAGACCATTTTAAATTTTCTACAAACAAAGTGTCTTCTATAATTTTTTTGTTCTTGCTGATTGTTTTAAACTTGATTTCATTTTTATTTAAAGAAATAATTTCTGCTAAATACCAATTTAAAGTTGGGTCAAGTTTAAATTTATTAATTTTATTTTGCCAATTATTCTTATTTATATTTGTTATTGGCCCTCTCCATCCTTGTCTGCGATCATAATCTTCAATACCTTTTCTAAGCGACTTCAAAGCTTGTATTTGGTAACTTGTTTTTAGCGGTGTTCTTATACTCAATCCTTGTGAATAAAGTTTTTCAAAACCATAAATATCTTTAACAATTCTTCTGACTTCCTCAGTGTAAGAATTAGCTTCATTGATAATTTTAATTTTTCTTCTTTTTAATTTTAATTCTAATTTTTTTAATTGATTCATTTCTTCTTTTGATATGAATTTATTTTCCTGTAAATTTTCAAGAACTAAATTTCTTCTAAACTTAGCAACTACAGGATATTTATAGGGATCATATTTACTTGGTGCCTTTGGTAAAGCTGCTAACAAAGCAGACTCGGAATAATCTAAATCTTTAATTGACTTATCAAAATATTCAAGACTTGCTGCAGCTATTCCATAAGTACCTTGACCTAAATAAATTTGATTTAAATAAAGTTCCAAAATTCTTTCTTTATTATAAGCTCTTTCAATTCGAAAAGCTAAAATTGCCTCTTTAATTTTTCTTTTCATAGAAACTTCATTAGAAAGTAAAAAATTTTTTGCTACTTGTTGCGTTATAGTTGAGGCTCCTTCTAGTCTTTTATTTTGTGAAATATTTTTTATATTTTTTATAATTGCTCGTAATATTCCTTTGGCATCAATGCCTGGATGGTTAAAAAAATTCTTGTCTTCTGCAGCCAAAAAAGAATTAATAACTTTTTCTGGAATAGATTCAAAAGGTATAAATAATCTTTTTTCTAAAGCATACTCTGCAATCAATTCACTATTCTCAGAATAAACTCTACTTGAAATTGGTGGTTGATAATTAGATAATTTTTTATAATCAGGTAGTCCAGCTGAAAAATACCATAAAGTTGAAAAAACAAAAAAAATTATAGTAATACAAAATATTATTAAATATTTTAATGAATAATTGATTAAATTGAGCATAGTATTTATTTATAGCAATAATTTTGACTTTCTTTAGGCATCAAACAATTAAAGTCGTTTATTTATGCTTAAAATTGTATAATGTGGGCAATATGATTATATCAATAAAATCAAATTTTAAAAATTTAAAAGGAATTCTATTAAAATGGAAAAAAACTTATACATCGATGCATCGCATCCAAATGAAACTCGTATTATTCTTAAATCTGACTATTCAATTGAAGAATATGAATTTGAAGATAAAAATAATTTAAATTTTAAGAATAACATTTATTTAGCAACAATTAGTAGGGTTGAACCCTCTTTGCAAGCTGCCTTTGTCAATTTTGGAAGAGAACGACATGGTTTCTTAGCGTTTAATGATATTCAATCTGATTATTACCAACTACCTTTGGAGGATAAAGAAAAAATTAGAATTGCTGAAGAAAAGATTAGAGAAGAATTAAAAGATAAAACAGTTGAAAATAATCAGATTAATCCTCAACCTGAAAATTTTTCTGAAAGTAAAGATGAAAAAAATGATGAAAATCAATTTGAGAAAGAAAACAACAAACAAGAATATCGAGAAAAAGTAAAATCTTCATTTGGTATAAAAAGATATAAAATTCAAGAGGTAATTAAACCAGGGCAAGTAATTTTAATACAAGTTATTAAGGAAGAAAGAGGTCAAAAAGGGGCTGCTCTTACTACATTTATTTCTTTAGCGGGAAAATACATGGTCTTGATGCCAAATACTGCAAAAGGAGGCGGTATATCTCGAAAAATTTTTAATTCAACTGATCGTCAAAAAATAAGAAATATTCTTAATGAAATCGAAATACCCAAAAGTATGGGGGTTATAGTTAGAACAGCTGGAGCAAACAAAACAAAAAATGAAATAGAAAAAGATTTTCAAAACACTTTAAAAACTTGGGAGGGAATAAAAGAAAAAGCTTTAAACTCTAATGCTCCATCTCTTGTTTATGAAGAAGGTGACATTATTAAAAGAACGTTAAGAGATGTATACGATAATGATACAAAATATATTTATGTAGAGGGCAATGAAGCATATCAAAAAGCAAAAAAATTTATGAAAGAATTAATGCCTAAAAATGTAAAAAATATTAAAAAATACAGAGGGAAAATACCACTTTTTCATGATGCTAATATAGAAAAAGAATTAAATAATATTTATGAACCAACTGTAAAATTAAAATCTGGTGGCTATTTAGTTATAAACCCAACAGAAGCTCTTGTTGCCATCGATATTAATTCTGGACAATCTACAAAACAAATTAATATTGAAAAAACTGCGCTTAATACAAATTTAGAGGCTGCAGAAGAAATTGCTCGTCAAATTAAATTGAGAGATTTATCTGGTTTAATTGTAGTTGATTTTATTGATATGGTAAATTTTTATAATAGAAGAACTGTCGAAAAAAAAATGAGAGAAAGTATAAAAAAAGATAGAGCAAGAATACAAATTGGAAAGATAAGTAATTTTGGGCTCCTAGAAATGACAAGACAAAGATTGCGTGAAGGATCAATAAAATGGGAAACTCAACTGTCCCTTGCTTCTTTTTCACAAAAAATATTAAAAAAAATACAGTTTCTAGCGTTTACTGATAAAGTGAAAATTATTAATTCATATGTTCCTGAAAAAGTAAAAATTTTTATAGAAAATAATTTATTAGAAGAGGTAAAATACTTTCAAAAAAAATATTCTTTCGAAGTTAAAATATTATCCGATGAAAGATTTATTATTCCTGAATATAAAATAGATCTTTTAAATAAATCAAAAAAACTAATTAATTCTATTGAAAACATTAATTCAATAAAACATTCTAGAAAAATAAAAAACCTTTCTGAAAAAGAAAAAATAAATAAAGGTAAAAAAGATCAAAAAAGCAAAGATAAAATAAAAAAAACAAAATCAAAAGTAAAAATAAGAACTCTTTGGGTGCGAAGAAAAAAAACTAAATAAGTCCTTTAAATGAAGTGCTTGCTTTTGCAAAATAATTTTTACTCATTCTTCCAGATTTAAACGAGTCTCTTCCAGAAAGTACCGCATACCTAAAGGCCTTGGCCATCAAAATTGGTTTTTTTGCATTCGCAATAGCGCTATTTACTAGAACTCCATCACACCCTAGTTCCATCGCTATTGTAGCATCAGAAGCTGTGCCTATACCCGCATCAACGATAACTGGTACTTTTGATTGTTTTATTATTAAGGAAATATTAATTTTATTTTGTAATCCTAAGCCAGAACCAATTGGTGAAGCTAATGGCATTATTGCTGAAGCGCCACTATCTTCTAATTTTTTTGCTAGTAAGGGATCATCAGTACAGTAAACCATAACTTTGAAACCTTCTTTTACTAGTATTTTAGTAGATTTAATCGTTTCTATCATATCTGGATAAAGAGTTTTTTTATCACCTAGTACTTCTAGCTTAACTAATTTCCATCCACCCATTTCTCTCGCTAGTCTTAAGGTTCTTAATGCATCCTCAGAGTTAAAACATCCTGCTGTATTTGGTAAAAAAATTATTTTTTTAGGATTTAAATAATCAGTCAAAATTGGTTTTTTTTTATCTAAAATATTTACTCTTCTTACTGCTACCGTTACCATATCTGCTCCTGATGCTTGAATAGCTTTAGCAGTTTCAGAAAAGCTTTTATATTTTCCAGTGCCGACTATAAGTCTAGATTGAAGTATTTTACCACCAACCTTAAATATATCTTTTTTCAATTTACCCTCCGCCTATAAAATGAACTATTTCTATTTTGTCGTCATTTTTAAGATTTTTTTTTTTATAATTGTTTTTTGGAATGATTGTTCCATTATGTTCTATTGCAACTTTTTTGTTTATTAATTTATATTTTTTCAAAAGATCAAATAATGAGGTATTTAGTTTAATTAACACTTTTTTTCCATTTAATTGTATTTTTGCCATAATTAAGCTATTCAATAAAATTCATGAATAAAATTATAATTCTTAATGGACCAAACCTCAACCTTTTAGGTGAACGAGAAAAAAATGAATATGGAAGTTTCACTCTTAAGGATGTTGAAAAACATTGTAATGAATACGCTGTCCAAAATAATATAATACTTTCTTTTTTCCAATCAAACATTGAAGGAGAATTAGTTAATCAAATTCAAAACTCTAGATCTAATCAGGATGGATTAATCATTAACGCAGGAGGTTACACGCATACCTCTGTTGCTATTCACGATGCTCTAAAAATTTTGAAAATGCCAATAATTGAATTGCATATAAGTAATATTTATAATAGAGAAGATTTCAGACATAAATCTCTTATAAGTAAGGTTGTCAAAGGAGTTATTTGTGGTTTTGGATTAAATGGGTATATTATGTCTTTAAACTCTATGAATAAATTTTTAGAAAAATGAAAATTGATAAAAAATTAATAAAAGAATTGGTAGACAATCTTAAAGAATTTGAGTTAACAGAGCTAGAATATCAAGAAGGTCAAACTAAAATAAAAGTTTCAAAGGCAACTAAAGGAGTTGATCAGGTAAAAACAAGCGCAGTGGTTTCTCAAAATAAAACTGTGCTTAAATCCTCTGACGATGGTGATGGTGTAAGAGTTAAATCTCCGATTATAGGAACAGTATATTTAGCTGCAGAACCAGGAGCTAAAAAATTTGTAGAAGTTGGAGATAAGATAAAAAAAGGTCAGACTGTAATGATTGTAGAAGCAATGAAAACAATGAACCACGTTCCCTCAACCGCTGATGGTGAAGTCAAAAAAATTTTAATAGAGGATGGTCAACCAGTAGAGTTTGGTCAAACTTTAGTTATTCTCGAATAATAAAAATGTTCAAAAAAGTTTTAATAGCTAATAGAGGAGAAATAGCTGTTAGAATAATTAGAGCTTGTAAAGAATGGGGAATTAAAACTGTAGCAGTTCATTCTGATGTAGACGCAGAGTCTATGCATGTTAGGTTGGCTGATGAAAGCGTATGTATAGGATCTCACCAACCACAGAATAGTTACTTAAATATTTCATCCATTATGTCAGCAGTAGATTTAACTGGAGCTGAAGCAATTCATCCCGGTTACGGTTTTTTATCTGAAAATGCAAAGTTCTCTGAAGTTGTAAATAGACACGGAATAAAATTTATTGGTCCAAGTGCAGAAATAATTTCAAAAATGGGGGATAAAATTGAAGCAAAGAGAATTGCAAAAAAATTTGGCTTACCTGTAATTGAAGGTTCAGAGGGTGGAGTAAAATCTTTTAACGAAGCAAAATTAATATGTAAAGATATTGGCTATCCTGTTTTGATAAAAGCGGCTGGGGGTGGCGGTGGAAAAGGCATGAAGATTGTAGATGAAGAAAGTAAATTAGAAAATTTATTTATTACAGCTAAATCTGAAGCAAAGAAATTTTTTAATAACGATGAATTGTACATTGAAAAATATTTTAAAAACCCAAGACATATTGAAGTACAGGTTATGTCAGGGAAAAATAGAACGGTGCATTTAGCTGAAAGAGATTGTTCTGTTCAACGAAGACATCAAAAATTAATTGAAGAAACACCAAGCCCAGTTTTGACAGATGAGATGAGAGAAAATCTTTTTTCAAAAACGGTTAAAATGGTTGAACAAATAAACTATGAAGGAGCTGGTACTGTTGAGTTTATTTATGAAAATGGGAAATTTTATTTTCTCGAGATGAATACCAGGGTTCAAGTTGAACATCCTGTTACTGAAATGCAAACGGGTATTGATATAGTAAAAGAGCAACTTTGGATTGCTTTTACAGGTGATACTGCTCTTAAACAAAGCGATATAAATCCAAGAGGACATACTATTGAATGTAGAATTAATGCTGAAAATCCTGCTTTAGATTTTCAACCTAGTCCAGGAACAATCAGTGTTTGTCATCAGCCGTCTGGTTTTAGAACTAGAGTTGATGGCTCGGTTTTTCAAGGTTGCAAAGTAACACCTTATTACGACAGTTTAATCGCTAAAGTTATTTGCAAAGGAAGGAATAGAACTGAGGCAATTCAAAGAACATTAAGATCGCTTGATGAATTTGTTTTGGAAGGAATTACTACAACAATAGATTTACATAAAAAAATATTAAATCACAAAAAATTTATTAATTCTGATTTTGATACAAACTGGTTAGGTAAAGAAAAATTCTACTAAGTATTATTACAATTAAGTAATTGTAAATCATAAATTGCATGGTCAAACGGAGTAAGGCTTGGATCTGAAGCAAATGTCCATCCGTTGAATATAAATACTTGTTCATTATCACTTTTAGTTAAATCCTTGACTTGCATATAGGCTACGCTATCATTTATATTGTTTACTTTAACCAACCCACATTTTAAAATTTTGATTTCTAACGGGCCAAATAGTTTGCTTTCATTTAAATTAATAGCTATTTCAGTTGATTTGGCTGTAATTTTATCAAGACCAATCAATGTAGCTTGGGATGATTTTAACAAATTAATTTTTTTTTTTTCTTTTAAATTTTGATTTAAAGAAATATTTTCATTTTCTTCCTGTAGCTCTTCAAAACTTGGTGCAATTTCCTCTACATTTATTAGAGGCGTTGAGGTTATTTTTTCATCTGCATTTAAATATTTAAAATTTAAAAAAAATAAAATAAAAATTAAAATAATTCTATTTCCAGGCTTCATATTTTTTTTTAATTTTTTTTTTTTCTATTTTGGTAGGTTTGAAAGAGTTAATGGTGCCTGTTTGATTTTCTAAATGTTCTTTTTGCCATGAATATTTTGTTTCTTTAAAATTTGGTGCTTTATCTATAGTATGATGTATCCACAAATACCATTCTGATGTGATTTTAGTTGCCTCAATACTGTTTGCATAAACTACCCAACGTTCATTCGTTTTACTTTTATAATATTTATTTCCATATTTATCAGAGCCAACAAGTTTTCCAAAAAATAAAGTTTTTAAAAAAGTTCCAAAAGTTTGTCTGTTCCACCAAGTAAAAATTATTTTTAAGCTCATAATAAAATTTTTAAATCCACACAATTACTAATTGTATAATTTAATAATAGACACTTTATACAATTAATATATATCTAAATAAAGAGATTCCATATAGTTTATGAAAAAATACATAGTTGAAACTTACTACACCTGTACATTCAAAACTGTTCATTCTTTAAATAATTTGGACGATGAAGAGCTGTCTAAAATTGATAAAAGAACCGACGGCGAGGTAGAGGTTATTGATGTTAAGCTAAACAACCGAAAAACAAAAAAAATAGGCAGCGAAAATGAAGTCAAACCAAAAAATACAAAAATAAATAAAAGCATACTTAATAGTTTTTCTAATCAGTTGAAAGACAATAAAAAAGACAAAGAAACTAATTCAGTAAATTTAAAAATAAAAAATAATGCTCGATTTAAAATGCCAGACAGGCGTAAAGGATATATTCAAAAAGCACAAATTGGAGATCATAAAGTCTATCTGCATACGGGAGAATATGATGACGGTAAAATTGGGGAAATATTTATCGATACTAATAAGGAAGGTGAACTAGTTAAAGCAATGATGAATAATTTTGCAATAGCTATTTCTCTAGGATTACAATACGGAGTACCTCTAGATGAGTATGTAGATGCTTTTATTGATACAAAATTTGAACCATCAGGTAACGTGATTGGTAATGATAGGATACTAAGTGCCTCCTCAATTCTAGATTATGTTTTCAGAGAATTAGCAATATCATATTTAGGAAAAGAACAATTAGCTCATACGCCACCAATTGTAAGCGCAAAAATCGCTGATACAGAAAATGGAGATGATAAATTTCTTAAGATTGTTAAAAATATAACTTCTAAGGGTTTTGTGAGAAGTAATTATGAAGAAAAATTAGTTGATCTAACAGATGTTAGAATAAATCTTAAAACAAAAAACTAATTTTTTTTAATATTTTTTTTTATACTCAGTTCTTTCAATTGACTTTCTTCCACCTCTGAAGGCGCTTTCATCATTAAGTCCTGTGCGTTTTGGTTCATAGGAAATAAAGTTACCTCTCTAATATTGTCTTTTTCCGCAAGCAACATTACAATTCTGTCAATACCTGGAGCTATACCTCCATGAGGTGGTGCACCATAACTAAATGCGTTGATCATTCCACTAAATTTTTCGTTAACTTGTTTTTTGCTATAACCCGCAACAGAAAATAATTTATACATTAATTCTGGTATATGATTTCTAATTGCGCCAGAGGACAATTCTATACCATTGCATACAATATCATATTGAAATGCTTTTATTTCTAATGGTTTATCGAAATTTAAATCATCAATTTTGCCTTGTGGCATTGAAAATGGGTTATGACTAAAAATAATTTTTTTAGAATTTTCATCATATTCATACATTGGGTAATCAACAATCCAGCAAAAAGCAAATTTATCTTTATCGATGATATCTAAATCTTTTGCAATTTTGTCTCTTGCCAAAGATAAAATTCTTTCAATTTCTTTTTCTTTTCCACATGCAAGAAAAATGCTATCCCCTACTTCAGCTTTATATTTTGTCATTATTTCTTTTAAAGAATCTTCACTAAAAAATTTTCCAACGGGTCCCTTCCCTTTTAATTCTCCATTTTTTTCTAAAGTAAAATATGCTAGACCAGAAGCTCCTTGTTCTTTTGCCCATTTATCTATGTTGTCAAAAAAACTTCTAGGTCTATCTTTGGTATTTTTTGTTATTATCCCTCGCACAGAAGAACCTTTTTCTACAAGTTTTTTAAATATTTCAAATTTAATATCCTCTCTTTTAAAAAGATCTGTAAGATCTTGAATAATTAATGGATTTCTCAAATCTGGTTTATCAGTACCATATTTTTTCATTGACTCTTGATATGGAATTCTTGGAAATTTATTTTTCAAAATTTCTTTTGAGGAAAAATTTTTAAATAAATTCAAAATTAATTTTTCTACAACATTAAAAACATCCTCTTGTTCAACAAAAGACATTTCTAAATCTAATTGATAAAACTCTCCTGGGCTTCTATCTGCTCTGGCATCTTCATCTCTAAAACATGGTGCAATCTGAAAGTATTTATCAAAACCGGAAACCATAATTAATTGTTTAAATTGTTGCGGTGCTTGAGGTAATGCATAAAACTTTCCAGGGTTTAATCTGCTTGGGACTAAAAAATCTCTAGCACCTTCTGGGCTTGAAGATGTTAAGATAGGAGTCTGGTATTCAAGAAATCCTAATTTTAACATTTCAGATCTTATAAAAGAGATTACATTTGATCTTAAGATTATATTTTTATGCATTTCTTCTCTTCTTAAATCTAAAAATCTATATTTTAATCTAATCTCTTCAGGGTAATCCTGCTCGCCAAAAACTGGCATTGGTAATTCTTTTGCGCTAGATAAAACTTCTACTGAATCGACAGAAACCTCAATTTCACCAGTTTTTAAATCTAAATTTTCAGTTCCACTAGATCTTTTCACTACTTTGCCGTTTATTTTAAGAACTGACTCAGGCTTCAAGTTTTCTAAAATAGAAAAGAAATTATTTTTATTTTCAATAACACATTGTGTCATTCCGTAATGATCGCGTAAGTCTACAAATAATAAATTCCCATGATCTCTTTTTCTGTGCAACCAGCCTGAAAGAGTAACATTTTCATTAATTTCTTTTTCACTCAGTTCTGAACAATTATGAGTTCTGTATTTATTCATTGGTCTAATACTTTTTTTATTAGATTAATATTGATTGATTTTCCAGTAGATAAAGATAATTCATCTACATCTTTGAGAAATTTAAACATTTTTTCATACGACCTATCTACATTATTAATGATAAATTCTAATAGCTTTGGATTTATACTTGTTTGTTTATCTGATAATGTCTTTGAAATTAGGACTTTCAATAAATCATCTGTTGGTAGTTCAATACCAATAAATAAAAAACTATTAATTCTAGATATAAGATCTTCTAAATTAAATTTGTTATTTTTTATTGAAGGAATGGAGTTGATCAATATATAATTATCTAGTTGTTTGGATTGATTTAAAATTGAATAAAATAATTTTTCATCAATATTATTATTATAATTATCAATAATTAAACAGTCTAAATTATTTAAATCTTTAATTATTTCATTACTGATATTTTTGGCTTCAATTAATTTAGTTTTATTTATTTTTTTTTCAAGTATTTTTGCTAAATGTGTTTTTCCTGAGCCATTGGATCCAAAAATATTTAACCACTTACCTGGCCAATTTGGCCAACCCTCTATTAATCTGTAAGCAGAAAAATTATTACTTGATACAAAAAAATCTTGTTCGTAATATTTTTTTGAAAATGGAAATTTAAATATAAGTTGGTCCATTGTTTATAGGTTTTTAATAAACCATTGATCATTAATTAATTCTAAGTTTATATTTTCTTTTTTTAATTCACTTGTTAATTTACTTAATTTACCTAAATATTTAATTCTTAGGTCCATATAATTTTTATTAAATTCTTGAACATAAATATTTTCAATCGACTCAATATTTTTAATTCTTGAATTTAATTCAACTAAATTATTTTTTTTGTTAAAAACTAATTTTATATTCAAAAATGAAGGTGTTCTGATGTCAATTAGGTTTGTGGATTTAACTAAATTAGTAAGTTCTTTTTTTGTTTCAGAAATTATTTTTTCATAAAATTTAAGTTTGTCTTGACTTTTTATCTGTAATACTAAATTTTTTGATATTTTTTTTTGTTCTATAATTGTTTTAATATAAACTTTTTCATTATTCTTATTATCTTCAATAATAATTAAAGCTAAATTTTTATTTGAAAAATCTTGAAATAGTTTTGTTATATTTAAATTTACTAAATTATTCTTATTGTCATTTATAGTTTTAATAATTTCAATATTTTCCAAAGGCAAAATAAACTCGATTAAATCATCTTTGTGAAATTTATTCCAGTTTTTGTAAAAATAATTTTTATTAAAAATGAAAACCTCATCATTTCTTATTATAACAGGCAAAACATATAATTCATTATTAGTTATTTCAGAATATAAAATTCCTTTTTTGTAAAATAAATTATGTATTTTATTTTTATCAAATGTGATATTAAAATTTAATAATTCAACATTATTTTTTTTATTTGGAATATTTGTGATCTGATAATATGTTACTAGTTGTTTAATTACCTCAAAATTTAAATCAGAAAGCTTCTCACTATCTTTCTTTAATAAAATTTTTGAGGTTAATTGATAAAATCCTTTTTTGATAGCTAGATCAGATATGGCTTTATTTGTTGTTTTATTATTTTTCTCTAACTGAATATTATTAACATTAAACCATTCATTTTTTGAAAAAAGAGTTTCAGTTTTAAAAAAAACAATTAAAATAAATATTATTTTATAAAATTTCATAATAATTAATTACCAATTTATAAATGAAAAAAAATGAAAATAGTTACAAAAAAAGTGGTGTTAACATATCGTTAGCTAATAAATTGGTTAAACATATATCTTTGATATCAAAAAAAGATGTCAAAAAAACGAATGTTGCTTTTAAAAAAGATATTATTGGTGGATTTGGCTCGCTATTTGATATTAGTAATATTAAAATTAAAGATCCAGTAATAGTTTCTTGTACTGATGGGGTCGGAACTAAAATTGATTTAGCTAATAAATTTAAAAAGTTTGATACTATTGGTATCGATTTAGTGGCTATGTGCGTAAATGATTTAATTGTTCAAGGAGCTAAACCATTATTTTTTTTAGATTATATCGCAGTAGGTAAACTTGACTTAAATAAGACCAAAAAAATTTTAAAAGGAATTTTTAAAGGTTGCAAATTGTCTAACTGTAAATTAATTGGTGGCGAAACAGCAGAAATGCCAGGAATTTATTCGAAAGATAAATTTGATTTAGCTGGTTTTAGTGTTGGAATAGTTTCAAAAAAAAAAATTCTTGATAAAAGAAAAGTAAAAAAAAATGATGTAGTGTTAGCAATACCTTCTAATGGAATACACTCTAATGGATTTTCACTCGTAAGATCAATTTTAAAAAAAAATAAATTACCAAAAAAATTAAAGAGAGAAATTTTAAAACCTACTAAGATTTATACAAAAGAAATCTTAAAATTAACAAGGAATAATTTAATCAATGCTGCAGCTCATATTACAGGTGGTGGTTTGATAGAAAACTTAATGAGATCTATCCCAGAAAAACTCTCTTTAAATATTGATCTTTCAAAAATTAAGACTATTAAAATTTTTAAATGGCTAAAAACTAAAAAAATTTCAGATAAAGAAATGATAAGAACATTTAATTGTGGAGTAGGTTTTTGTATAATTGCTCCTAGGAAAAATATAAAAAAAATTAAAAAGGCTTTTCATAAAAATTATATGCCCTATGAAATTGGCTATATATCGGCAGAAAAAACCAAATTAAATTTATCAAATTTTTTAAAATGGTAAAAAAAAATACCTGTGTTTTTATATCTGGTCAAGGTTCAAATCTTAAAAATTTAATTTTTTTCTCTAGAGATAATATTTTTCCTATCAAAATTAGTTTAGTAATAAGTGATAATAAGAATGCTTATGGTTTGAATTATGCTAAAAAATTTCAAATACCCTACCTTTTGATAAATACTAGGTCAAAAAATTATGAAAATAAAATTTTATCAAACTTAAAAAAATATAATATTTCTTTTATATGCCTTGCTGGTTATATGAAAATGATTTCAAATAATTTAATTAGAATTTATCAAAAAAAAATTATTAATATTCACCCTTCTCTCCTGCCAAAATTTAAAGGATTAAATACTTTTAATAGAATATTAAAAAATAAAGAAAAAAAAACTGGATGCACTGTTCATTATGTTAATGATAAATTAGATGGTGGTAGTACAATAATTCAAAAATCATTTTTTATTGACAAAAAAGATAATGAATTAGACTTAAAAAGAAAAACGCAAAAGCTTGAACACAGAGCTTTTCCAGAAGCAATTATAAAAATTTTTAGTCAAAATTAAATTTTAAAAAAAAATTCTATTTCTTTTTTTGCATTTTTCACAGAGTCAGAGCCATGAACAGAGTTTTTGTCAATTGATATTCCGTAAAGCTTTCTAATTGTATATTCTTCTGCTTCTTTAGGATTAGTTGCGCCCATTAATTTTCTATTAACTTTTACTGCATTGTCACCTTCTAATATCATTACCACAATTGGTCCCGAAGAAAGATAAGCACATAAGTCATTGTAAAAAGGTTTAGATTGATGAACTTTATAAAAATCTGCTGCCTCATCTTTAGTAATATGTATTTTTTTATCATTTATAATGTTAAGATTATTTTTTTTAAAAATATCTTTTATTTCTTCTACTAAATTTCTTTCAACTGCATCAGGTTTTATTATTGATAAAGTCTGTTCTATATCACTCATAATTTTCCTCTATTAATTGATTTAATAATCTAACTCCAAACCCAGTGGCTCCTCCAGAGTTTAATGCTCCTCCATATTTTGAAAAGGCCATTCCTGCAATATCTAAATGTGCCCAAGGAGTTTTGTTCAAGATAAATCTTTGCAAAAATTGAGCTGCTGTTGTTGAGCCTGCTCCACCAACATAATTTATATTTTGAACATCTGCATTTTTTGAATTCATGAGTTTATCATAATTTTTATGTAAAGGCATTCTCCATACTTTTTCTTCAACATGTTCACCAGCATTAAAAATTTTTTCAGACAATCCGTCGTCATTTGAAAATAGTCCGGCATATTCAGATCCTAAACAGACTATTATAGCTCCTGTTAAGGTTGCTAAATCTATAATAAATTTTGGTTTAAATTTTTTTTCAGTATAAGTTAATGCATCAGCTAGAACTAATCTTCCTTCAGCATCTGTATTTAAAATCTCTATAGTTTTTCCACTATAAGATTTAACAATATCCCCTGGTCTTTGGGCGTTTCCACTTACCATATTTTCTACTAACCCAACAACGCCAACAGCATTAACTTTTGCTTTTCTTAATGCTAAACTTTTCATTAAACCAACTACTGTAGCTGAACCTGCCATATCATAAGTCATGTCCTCCATAAACTTCGCTGGTTTTAATGAGTAGCCACCCGTATCAAAACATACACCTTTTCCAACAAAAGCAAGAGGCTTAGAATTATTTTTTGCCCCATTCCATTCTATAGTCACTAGGTACGATCCTCTTACACTTCCTTGACCCACGCCAAGTAATGCATGCATACCAATTTTTTTTAATTTTTTATTATCATAAATATTAACTTTTAAACCATCTTCTTTAAGAAATTTTAATCTTTTTGCATATTCATCTGGGTGTAAAACATTACCAGGTTCGGAAACTAAATCTCTTGCGTAAAAAGTTCCTTCCTCTATTGCTTTAAATTTTAATTGAGACTTGTCTGAAGGTTTGTTTTTATTACCTAATACAATGATAGAAATAATTTTTTTCTCTTTCTTTGTTTTATATTTTTTAAATTCATATGATCTTAATTTGAAACCATGTAAAAAATGACCTAAAAAATTTTCTTGATTAGTAACTAAAGTATCAGAAGTTATTAAATACTCACAATTTTTTTCTGGGCTTATTCGCTCATAAAATTTAGCTCCTAAGTTTTCTATTTCTGAAATTTTTAATTTATTTTTTACTGATATTAAGACTATTTTTTTTTTTGAATTAATTTCAAAAACAAGTATATCTTTTTTTAAATCATTGGTTTTTAATATTTCATTAATGTAATTATAATCACTATCAGCAATATATTTTTTAATGTTATTTGTGTTAAATTTCTCATTAACAAATAAAACAATACCGCCTGAAATATTTTTATTTTTTTTACTTGAGTAACTAATTTTGATAGACATAATTTTAAATTTGCACCTAGAATGAATGATATATGTTCAAAAACATCATATTTCAATGGTAAATTTGACAATGTTCACTCTAAAGTTGAATTTATTTTATGGATAGATTAACTATACATAAAACAAATGCTTCATAACAAGATTTATCAAAATTTTTTTTTAGAAATTTTTAAAACATTTTTAACCATTATTTTTGGTTTATCTATAATTTCCCTTACAGTAAGAGCGGTAAATTTTTTAGACCTAATTGTTGATAGCGGATATCCAATAATTACCTATTTTAAATACTCTTTATTAAATCTTTTTGGCCTTGCGCCTAAATTTATACCTTTGGCTTTTCTTCTATCAATAATTATTTTTATTTCCAAACATATTAGCAATAGAGAATTAGATGTTTTATGGGTTTCAGGGGTTAAAAAAATTAAAATTGTTAATTTATTGTTTTTGGCATCTTTAGTATCTGTTGCTTTGTATTTAATTTTTTCAGTTTTTTTAACACCTTACGCGTTAAATAAATCTAGAAATTTATTAAGTAAAGATGATTTAAATTCTTTTTTACCAACAATTAGAGCGAATCAATTTAGCGACTCTTTTAAGGGATTTACTTATATTGTAGAAGAAAAATTTAATAATGAAATTAAAAATGTTTTTTTACATGATAAAGGAAATAATTTAAAAAATCTAACTTCTTCTTCTGATGATGTCGTGGATGTGACTGTCGTAGCACAAGAGGGTATTGTATTAGATAGAGAAATGGTGCTTATGAATGGTCAAATTATATCATCAAAAAAAAATAACGAGGAAAATGAAATTTTAAAATTTAGTCAACTTAAAATTGCTTTAGGAAATTTTATTACAACTACAATTAAGCAACCAAAATTACAAGAAACTTCTACTTCGAAACTTTTAAGTTGTTTTTTAAATTTAAATTCTAGTTTAAGTTTTTGTAAAAAAGAGTCAAAAAAAGAAATTATACCTATACTAATTAGAAGAATTATATTACCATTTTATATTCCTGTAGTTGCTTTGATTTGTTCATTCTTGCTTTTAAAAAATCAAAAAAGTTTTTTAAAAAGAATTTCTATATTTCTTTTAGGTTTTTTCACATTGCTTATGACAGAGTTAATAATAAGATATACAGGTATTAATTATATTTTAAGATCAACATATATAGTTTTTCCTTTTATGATGCTGGCTTTATTTTATACATTACTGATATATAAATTTACTAATGAAACAAAAAAAATATGAATAATGTTATCTTAAAATATATTTTATTTAATTTTATTAAATCTTTATTAGTTGTTGTTTTAATAATTTTTTGTTTTGGTTTAATTTTAAACTTATTTGAAGAAATTGAATTTTTTAAAAATCTAAATGTAAATATTTTTAAACCATTATTACTAACAAGTTTATTTGTTCCTAGTCTAGTTTTAAAATTACTTCCATTTATTATTTTTTTTTCAAGTATGTGGTTTATAATTAAGATAAAAGAAAATAACGATTTTTTAATATTAAAAATATACGGATTTTCAAATTTAAAAATATTTTTAATTCTTGCACTAACATCATTTTTAATTGGATGTTTGGTAATAACAGTTGTTAACCCAATAACCTCTTCTATGGTAAAATATTATGAAATAACTAAATCTCAATATGCTAGGGACATTGATCACTTGGTAACTTTTAATAAAAACGGTCTGTGGATCAAAGAACCTATTAAAGACGGCAATCGTATCATCTCTGCGGTCAATATTGAAGGCTCTGCAATTAAAAATGCAACAATATTTGAATTTGACAAGGAACAAAAATTAAAAAAAAAAATTTTTTCTAAGTCAATTGATGTTTCAAAAAAAAATTGGGTATTAACTGACGTGAAAATTTTTATTTCATCTGATGGAATTTTTGAAAAAAAACAATTTAAACAACTTGAGATTATCTCAATTTACGATTTGGATAAAATTACGAATTTATTCAGCAATTCTGATACTATATCATTCCTAGATCTTTCTATGAATTACCAAGCATTGCTGAATAAGGGTTATAATGAAGAATTTTTAAATCAAAATTTTCATACAATGCTATCATTACCATTTTTACTTTTGTTAATGACTTCCGTAGCAGCTATTCTAACCATGTATTCAAATAAAAAAGGTGAAAACTTAAAATTTATAATCATAGGTTTAATTAGCTGTGTAATAATTTATTATCTCAAAGATCTTTTGATTGCTCTTGGTAAAACAGATAGAATACCAATAATTTTATCAATTTGGGCTCCTGTATTAGCATTAAGTTTTTTTACTTTAATTGGAGTATTACAAATAAATGAAAAATAAAATTTTTATTATTTTATATTTGATTTTTAATTCAACAAATATATTTGCTGATAATCTGTCTATTCAAGCAAAAAATATTACAATTAATAAAGATGGGATGACTTCAATTTTTCAAGATGAAGTCACTGTAAAATCTGATGAAAAAATAATTAACAGTGAATATGTAAAATACAATAAAAAATTAGGTTATTTATTAATTAAAGACAATATTGTAGCTACTGACAATAAAAGTAATTTAATTCAAGCTTCTATAGCTGAATATTTTGAGGAAAGTAAAATTTTAAAAACAATAGGAAATACTAAGATTGTTACTACAGATAAATATGTTTTAGAGGGGAGTGACATAACAATTGATAATAAAAATGCTTTAATAAAATCCCAAAAGACTTCTGTTTTAACTGACTTAGATGGAAATAAAATTTCACTTAAAAATTTTGAATATCAAACTAATACAAATATTTTTAAGTCTATTGGCTATGTAAAAATTGATGATAATAAAAAAAATAGTTTTGAATTTTCTCAAGTGTTTATTGATACAAAAAAAAAAGAAATTCTTGGTTCTGATATCAAAGCATTTTTAAATAATGAAAATTTTAAAGTTTCAGAAAAAAATAAACCGCGTATTTTTTCTAATAATTTTAGTTCAAATAATGAAGAAAATATTTTCATCAAAAGTATTTTTACATTGTGTGACTATAGAAAAAATGACAAATGTCCACCGTGGTCAATTCAGTCATCTAAGATGCTTCATAATAGTAAGAAAAAAACAATCTATTATGACAATGCAGTAATTAAAGTTTATGATATACCTATTTTTTATATTCCAAAATTATCGCACCCTGATCCAACAGTAGATAGAAGATCTGGATTTTTGCCGCCGTCAATTTCGGACACTAAGAATCTAGGTGAAGGCGTATCTATTCCATATTTTTTTGATATTGCAAAAAACAAAAATTTTACACTAACTAATCGATTGTATGCTTCGGAAAATCCACTTTTTCTTGGTGAATATCATCATGTTTTGAAAAACTCATTTTTTATGGCAGACTTTGGCTATACTGAAGGTTATAAAAAAACAAGCGTTACTAAAAGAAAAGGTGAAAAATCACATTTCTTTTCAAAATTTGTAAAAAATTTTAATGGTAGAAATAATTCCGAGAACACTTTAGGTTTTTCCATCCAAGATACATCAAATGACAAATATTTGAAATTATATAAAATTAAATCTAATCTTGTTGATTATAATACTAATGTTTTAGAAAGTTCATTAAATTTCTTGCATCAGACCGAAAATGTTTTTTTTAGCTTTGACGCTAGTATTTTTGAGACGACAAAAGAAAACTATGAAGATAAATACGAATTTATTTTACCAGAAATTATATTCGATAAAAATTTATTTAATGATGATAAATTTGGAAGTTTAGATTTACAAACTAACTTGAAGGTTCGTAGCTATGAGACCAATAAGCATGAGAATTTTTTAGTTAATGATTTTGATTGGGAGTCTAAAGACTTCAATTTTAATTCAGGTGTTAATTCTAAATTCTTAGCAAACCTTAAAAATATCAATTATGAAGCTAAAAATGTTCCTAAGTTCAAAGAAAATACTACTAATGAATTTTTTGGTTCTCTAGGCCTTTTAACTGATATAAATCTAAAAAAAATAAGTGATAATGCACAGCATTCATTAACTCCTAAAATGTTATTAAGATTATCACCAGGAAGTATGAAAAAAAAAGATAATGGTAGTAGATTAACTCCATTATCTGCTTTTAGTATTAATAGAAGTGACAATATTTATGATTATGAAACTGGTATAAGTGGCACAGTAGGTTTTGATTATGAAATAAAAAAAGAAGATAGTAATTTTGACCTATCTATCGCACAAGTGATTAATGAAAAAGAAAACAATAAGATAGCTGATAAAACTAGCTTAAACGAAAAACTTTCTGATTTAGTTGGATCTAGTAAATATGTAATTAACAAAAATATTGACATCAAGTATGATTTTTCTATTGATCAAAATTATCAAGATTTGAACTACAATGAAATAGGCACGACATTAAAGTATAATGGGTTAGATTTTAATTTTGGATTTTTACAAGAAAAAAAACACATAGGTAACCAAGAGTATTTTAAAACAAAAATTGATCTTAAAAATAAAGAAAACGGATTATTTTCATTCGAAACAAAAAGAAATTTAATAACAAATTCATCTGAGTTTTATAATTTAAGTTATGAATATTTAAATGATTGTTTAAGAGCAGGATTAGTTTTTAGAAGAGAATTTTATAATGACTCAGAATTAGAACCTGAAAATTCTCTTTTATTTAAAATTACATTGATGCCATTTGGTAATATAAACTCACCCACTGTTAGTAAATAATGAAAATTATTTATATTGTATATTCATTTTTTTTAATCTTATTTTCTTCTCAAAATCTTTTTGCTGCTATTGAAAATAAAATAGTTTTAAAAGTTGAAAATCAAATTATAACAAATTTTGAAGTCAAAAATAAGATTTTAACTTTACTTGTAATGACTAATCAAGAAATTAATCAAAAAAATATTAATAATCTAAAAAAAGATGTTTTAAATTTATTGATTAATAATAAAATAAAAAAAATTGAAATTTTAAAGTATAATATCAAACAAGATACCTCTAAAACAGAGGCTTATATCAAGTCAATTTATCCTAGCATACCTGATTTAAAAAAAAAATTTTCTGAAAATAATTTAGATTATCAACTATTCTTTGATGAGATAACAGTTGAGTTAATGTGGCAAGAGTTAATTTATAAAATCTATTCAAGAAAAATTGATATTAACAAAATTTCAATAGAAAGTGAAATTAAAGATTATATTGAAAATTCATCGATGATTGAAGAGTTTAGAATTTCTGAAATTGAAATTCCATTCGACAATAAAGAAGAATTAGAGATAAAAATTTTAAATATAGAAGAAGAAATTAAAACAGTGGGATTTGAGCAAGCGGCTTTAAAATATAAAAATAAATATTCAAACTCATCAAATATTGATTTAGGTTGGATTAGCTCATCCGCGCTAGCGCCTGAAATTTACAAAAGATTAAGCAACATCAATGTTGGAGAAACAACACAACCTATAATAGGACAAAATAATATAATTATTTTAAAACTATCAGATAAAAGAGTTTCTAAAAAAGAAAATGTAGACACAACCAAATTAAAGGAAGAGTTTTTTAATAAAAAAAGAAATGATCAATTTAGATTATATTCTAAAAGTCATTTATCAAAACTTAAAAACAATAGTCTAATTGAATACAAATGAAAAAGAAAATTTTACTACTGAGTGGAGATCCAATTAGTATTAATTCTGAAATAATTTATAAAACTTGGAAAAAACTTAAAAATCCTATAAAGAAAAAAATTTATTTAGTTTCTAATTTTAATCTTTTAAATGCTCAATTTAAAAAACTTAAATATTCTCTAAAAATGGTTAAAGTTAAAAATATTAACGAAAACATTAAAGGTAATCACCTTAAAATAATAGATGTACATCTAAAGTTTGATAGACCATTTAATGTTTCACAAATAAATAGATCTAAGTTTGTATTAAACAGTTTAGATTTAGCTCATCAATTAGCAGGAAATGGAGAAGTATCTGGAATTATAAATTGTGCTATTGATAAAAAACTTCTTGGTCAGAAAAAAATAGGTGTTACTGAATATTTAGCATCCAAATGTAAAGTTAAAAATCATAGTGAGGTGATGCTTATTAAAAATAAACGCTTATCCGTTGTACCTATAACTACACATGTAGATGTTAGACATATCTCAAGAAAAATAAGTTCAATAAAAATAATTAATAAAACAAAAACTGCTGAACGATGGTTTAAAAAATATTTAAATAAAAAACCTAAAATTGGTATGCTTGGACTAAATCCTCATAATGCTGAATTAAGAAAAGGATCTGAGGAAAATAAATTTATTATTCCTGCAATAAAAAAACTTAAGGATTTAAATATTAATATTAAAGGACCTCTAGTCGCAGACACTTTGTTTATTAATGACTACAAAAATTTTGATATAATTATTGGAATGTTTCATGATCAAGTACTAGGCCCTTTCAAAGCAATTTTTAAATTTAATGCAATAAATATTACCTTAGGGTTGAAATATTTAAGAGTTTCTCCTGATCATGGAACGGCTACTAAATTAATATATAAAAAAAAAGCTAAAGAGGAAAGTTTACTAGAATGCATTAAATTTATTAATAAGTTTGGAAAATGAATTTTGCAAAAAAATCACTCGGACAAAACTTCTTATCTGATAAAAATATCATCAAAAAAATTATTAGTTTAACTGAAATTAAAAATAAAAATATTATTGAAATTGGATCTGGTAAAGGAGCTTTAACTGAAGAAATATTATCAAGAAAGCCTAGATCACTAACATTGATTGAAAAAGATTTTTTTTTGGCCGAAGAACTTAAAAAAAAATTCTCTAAAAATAAATTAGTTAAAATTTATAACGAGGATATTCTAAAATTTAATTTTGGAATTTTTAATAAATTTGATTATAAAATTTTTGGAAACCTTCCCTATAATATATCTTCGCAAATTCTTGTAAAAATAATTAAATTTAATAATTTGAATTTTACAATAAAAAATATAGTATTTATGTTTCAAAAAGAACTAGGTGAAAAGATTATTAGCAAATTTCCGTCAAAAAAATATAGCCGAATATCAATTCTAACAAATTATAAATTGAAAATTTTAAAAAAATTTTTGGTTTCTCCAAATTGTTTTAGTCCAAAACCAAAAATTGATTCAATGGTTATTCATTTTCAACCAAAATATATTGCACGATACAAAATAAAGGATATTAATAATTTGGAGAAAATAACTAATATTTTATTTTCAAACAAAAGAAAAATGATTAATAAGAATATTAAAAAAATTTTGAATATTGATGAAATAAAAAAATTATCTAGATTAAAGACTAATCTTCGCCCTGCAGATATCAGTCCAGACTTATATTACAAAATCACTGAATTATTTGAGAAAAAGTAATTTTTTTATGATTTTCAATTATTTTTTCTATTTGTTTGAAGCAAACATCTAGATTTTTATTTATTATTACATAATCATAATCATTCCAATGTTTTATATCTTCATCAAATGCGTTGAATCTTTTTTCTACTTCATCTTTTGTATTTTGATTTCTTTTAATTAGTCTTTTTTTAAGTTCATTTTTATTATCTGTAGTAAGATATAATTTAATCAAATTTAAATTTTTAAATTTTGATAATTGTTTAGTCCCTTGCCAATCTATGTCAAATATAATGTCGTTTGATTTAAATGTATCATCTACGTTTTTTTTTAATGTACCATAATAATTTTCAAAAATTTTAGCATATTCATAGAATTCATTTTTACTTATTAATTCTTTAAATCTTTTATGGTCCACAAAGTGATAGTCAACGCCATCAACTTCATTTGATCTAGGTTTTCTTGTTGTGTGAGAGACGGAAATTTTAAATTTTTGATATTTTTGTTGAATTTTTTTTGTTATAGTGGTTTTACCTACCCCAGACGGAGAGGACAGTATAACCATGATATTTTTACCATGATTCATACACAAACCTTATTGATAAACTAATTAGTTTTACTCTCAATAAATTTAATAGCATCGCCTACAGTTAGAATTTTTTCTGCCTCACTGTCTGAAATTTCTGAACCGAATTCCTCTTCAAAAGCCATTACTAATTCCACTGTATCAAGACTATCAGCTCCTAAATCATCAATAAAACTAGATTCTTCCGTTACTTTTTCTTCTTCTATGCCCAAGTGGTCTGCTACAATTTTTTTTATTTTACTTTTTATATCGTCTGACATTAAATCCTTTCTTATTTTATAGTTAATTTCTTAATAGATTATTAATTAGAATTGTCAACCCATATACATTCCACCATTAACGTGTATGGTTTCACCATTTATGTAATTTGCCATATCAGATGCTAAGAATGCAACACAGTTTGAAACATCTTCACCCTTACCAAGTTCCCCAGCCGGGATTTTACTTATCAAAAGTTTTTTATAGTCTTCATTAATTTTTTCTGTCATTTCAGTCTTAATAAATCCAGGAGAAACACAATTAATATTAATTTTTTTTTTTGCGTATTCTATAGCTAGACTTTTTGAAAATGCAATTATACCTGCTTTTGAAGCTGCGTAATTTGCTTGGCCTAGATTTCCAGTATGCCCAACTATTGATGTAATATTAATTATCTTTCCATATTTATTTTTTAACATTTTTTTTATTGAATGTTTGCACATTAAAAAAGTTGAGGTAAGGTTTATATCTAATACCCTTTTCCAATTTTCTTCGGTCATTCTTATAGAAATATTATCTAAAGTAATTCCTGCATTGTTAATTAAAACATCCAATCCATTTAATTTTTTATTAGCAATTTCTATAAAATTTTCAATTTTGTCATGTTCATCTAATTTAAATCTCTCAATATTTATATTGGGGTATTTTTTTTTTAAATTATTAAGTTTTTCTTCATTTGTACCTGTAGCTAATATTAAACTTCCTAAACTATTAAATTTTTCTATTAAAGAATTTCCTATACCGCCAGTCGCACCAGTAATTAAAATTTTTTTATTTTCTAAATTCATTTTTTAATTTTTCAATATCATTTATTGAGTTAATTGAAAAGCAATTAACGTCTTTTAAAGTTCTTTTAACCATTCCAGTTAATATTTTTCCTGGACCAATTTCTATAAAGTTTTTAACTCCTGTTTCTTGCATTTTAATAATACTTTCGCGCCATTTTACTGTAGAAAAAATTTGTTTAACTAATAATTTTTTTATGTTACTTGCATCAGACTCGGGACATGCGGTTACGTTATTTATAATTTTAAATATTGGATCAGTAAATTTCGTGTTATAAATTTTACTCTCCATAGTTTTTGCGGCTGGCATCATCAGAGAACAGTGAAAAGGCGCGCTTACCTTAAGTGGAATTGATTTGATTTTTTTCTCTTTTAAAATAACTTGAAAAGACTCTATGCTATTTTTATTTCCGCTTATTATTACTTGCCCGTCTGCATTGTCATTTGCAACTTCACAAATGCCTTGATCTTTATTTTGTAATTTTAATAAATCAATAATATAATCAGTTTTTGTTCCTAATATAGCAATCATACTGCCTTGACCCACTGGCACCGCTTCTTGCATTGCTTTGCCTCTTTCGTGAAGCAAATATAAAGCATCATCAAAATTTAATGACTCTGAACAAACCAATGCGCTGTATTCTCCCAACGAGTGACCTGCAAAATATTTAAACGAGCTGAAGTCGAATTCAAATTCATCCTTAAGAACTCTAAAAATAGAATAGCTTACTGTTAATATTGCTGGTTGGGTGTTTTTTGTGAGTTGTAATTCTTTTTCTGGTCCTTCAAAAATAAGTTTTGTAATTGAGTAATTTAATTTTTCATCAGCTTGTCTAAATATTTTTTTTACAATTTCAAATTTAGTAAAAAATTCTAAGCCCATACCTACAACTTGCGAACCTTGACCTGGAAATAATAAACCACTCATTTATTTGTGTTTTTTTGATAATTATTAGTGTTGATATAATTCATTATTATAGTATAAACCAATTTTTATTAATAATTAATTAAACTAAATTAACAAAGTAAATTATGGCTTTTTACGAAAATACAATTATTGCGAGACAAGATTTAGCTGAAAAAGACTTAATAGCAATTAAAGAAAAATATAATGAAATTATAAATAAAACTTCCGGAAAAGTTGTTAAAATTGAAGAGTGGGGCCTACTTAATTTAGCACAAAAAATTAAGAATTATAAAAAAGGTTTTTATATTCATTATAAATTTGAAGGAAATAAAGAAACATTAAATGAAATAACAAATAAACTAAAGATTGATAGCTCCGTAATTAGATATTTAACAGTAAAGTATAAAGAACTAGATATTAAAAATGAATTTTTTAAAAAAGATAATTAAAATTTATAATGAAAAGAAAAAATAAGAAATTTCAAAAAAGAGGAACTAGTTCTTTAAATAAACTAAGTTTATTTCAGAAAAACGAATCAAAATTCTCTAAGAAATGTCCCTTGTCTATAAAAAATGCACCTGTAATAGATTATAAAAATATCAATTTATTAAAAAAATACATATCCGATAATGGAAAAATAATTTCTTCAAAAATAACTTCGGTATCGTTTAGCAAACAAAAGAAATTAGCTAAAGAAATTAAAAAAGCTAAAATTTTAGGCCTATTATAAAATGGAAATAATTTTATTAGAAAATATTCTTAACTTGGGTAATATTGGAGACAAGGTAACTGTTAAAAATGGTTATGGTAGAAATTTCCTCTTAAAACAAGGAAAGGCTTTAAGATTCAATAAGGACAACCTAGAATTAGTAAGTAAAAAAAAAGATGAATTAAATAAAAAAAATAATGAAATCAAAAATAAATTCAAAGAAATATCTAAGCTAATAAATAATAAAACCTTTACTTTTAACAAAGAGAGTAAAGAAAATGGTGAATTATACGGTTCAATAAAACCAAAAGAAATTACCAACTTAATCAAAGAAAAAAATAATGTAGATGTTAGTCCCTCTCAATTAATTTTAAAAGAAAATTTAGTTAAAATCGGCTTATTCAAAGTTGAAATAAATTTTCATTCAGAGGTGAAAGCCCAGATATCAATTAAAGTAGATAAAATAGAAGCTAAATAACTTTTCCACAGACACTTAAAAAAAGTGCGTAACTTTTCTCTTTATAGATTGTTCTATTCTCATAATATATAATTGTGAAAGAAATTAAATCACTTCAAAACTCTCAAGATAATAAACAGCCCTCGAATCTAGAAGCAGAACAAGCTCTTTTGGGGTCAATACTTGTAAACAATGATATTATTGATGAAGTTTCAACATTAATAAAATCAAATATATTTTATGACCCTGCGCACATTAAAATTTATGAAGTTATCGAAAGTTTAAATAATAAAGGGATGATTGCCAATCCCATAACTTTAAAAAATTTCTTTGAAAAGGATAACATGCTCAACGATGTTGGGGGGACCGAATATTTGGTTAAACTAACTAGATTTTCTGGATCTGCAAAACAAGCGATTGATTATGCAAAAGTTATTCATGAAATGTACTTAAGGAGAGAGTTGGTTCAAATTTCTGACAAGCTATCTTCTGATACTCTAAATGCAAATTCTCAAGAACAAAATGCTGAAAATATAATAGAAAGCACAGAAAAATTACTTTTTGATTTAGCTGAAAGAGGAAGCTTCTCGCAATCATTTTTAAAATTTAATCAAGCTTTAGATCAAACAATTGAAATGGCAACTTTAGCCATGCAAAACGATCAAGGTATAGTTGGAGTGCCAACTGGGCTTAGCGACTTAGATGAAAAATTAGGTGGTTTACATAAATCTGATTTAGTTATTTTGGCAGGAAGACCTTCGATGGGTAAAACTGCTTTGGCAACTAATATTGCATATAACGCTGCTCAAAATATTCTTAAAAGAGAGGAAAAGTCTTCTGTAGCATTTTTTTCTTTAGAAATGTCATCGGAACAGTTGTCGACTAGAATTTTATCCGAACAAGCTCGAATTAAATCAGATGATATTCGCCGTGGAAAAGTTACGGAAGAAGAAATTAATCGATATATCGAAACTTCAAGAAATATTTATAACTTACCACTTTATATTGATGAAACTCCAGCTATTACGATAGCTACTTTAAGTAATAGAGCTAGAAGAATTAAAAGATTATTTGGGTTAAGTTTAATTGTTGTTGACTATATTCAACTTATGAGGTCTAGCTCCAATAGAAACGATGGAAGAGTTCAAGAGATTTCTGAGATAACCCAAGGCTTAAAAGCTTTAGCTAAAGAATTATCTGTTCCCGTTTTAGCATTATCTCAGTTATCAAGAGCCGTAGAACAAAGAGATGACAAGCAACCACAGTTAGCAGATTTAAGGGAGTCTGGGTCAATCGAGCAAGATGCTGACGTCGTGATGTTTGTTTATAGGGAAGCATATTATTTAGAGCGCAAACAACCTAAATTGGGTTCTATTGAGCATGCAGAATGGCAGTCTAAAATGAATGACGTGAATGGCTTAGCAGATATCATTTTAGGCAAACAAAGACACGGGCCTACCGGCACGGTAAAAGTAGAATTTGAAGGAATTTATACAAAATTCAAAGATTTAGGTAAAAATTAAGCCTAATTTTTTCTTTAGTTATAAAAAAATTAAGATATATCTGAAATGTTTCCATGCTATCTAATATTTATAAAAAAATAGTTACAGATTTTTCAAAAATAACACTTCTTTTTTTAATTATTTTAATTTTTTTTTCTCTATATCAATCTAAAAATTTTAATTTAGATGCATCATCAGATGCACTTCTACTTGATGGAGATCCGGATCTTAAGTACTTAAGAGAGGTAAATCAAACCTATGGTACTAAGGACTTTTTGGTCTTGACGTATGAACCTGTTTCAAATTTTACTGATAAAGAAACAATACTGAACCTTCAACTACTTAAGTCAAAAATTGAAAAGTTATCTTGGGTAGATAGCGTAATTACTGTTATTGATGTTCCTCTCTTAAAAAGTACAGATGAAAGTTTAATGGAGAGACTAAAAAATTATAAAACTTTATCCTATCCTGAAATTGATAGGGAGAGAGGTTTTGATGAAATAATAAATAGTCCTATTTATAAAAATTATGTAATCAGTGAAGATGGTAAAACTTCAGGAATAGTTGTTTATCTTAAAAAAGATGAAAGATTAACAGAATATATAAAAATCAAAGATAAATATTTTAACCAGTCTATTGAAAGCGGATTATCAAAAGAGGAAAGAATAAATTATAAAAAATTTATTAAAGAATATGAAAATTATAAAAATTTATACAATATTAGAAATCATCAAAATATTACTGAAATAAGAGATGTAATCAGTAAATATGGTGAAAATGCTAAAATACACTTAGGAGGAATTCCGATGATCGCTGATGATATGATGAGTTTTATTAAAAGTGATATATTGGTGTTTGGTGCAGGGGTGTTTATTTTTATTATTTTAACCTTATGGTTTATTTTCAAAAATTTAAAATGGGTAATAATGCCATTACTAGGATGTTCAACATCAGTTATAATAATGATTGGTCTACTAGGATTAATCGGATGGAAAGTTACAGTAATTTCCTCAAATTTTATTGCATTGATGTTAATTTTAAACATGGCAATGAATATTCATTTAACTGTTAGGTTTTTACAATTAAAAAAAGAATTTCCTCATCTAACAAACAATGAAGCAATTTTTGAGTCTAGTAAAAAAATGATGCTGCCAATTCTTTACACTGTTCTAACAACTATATGTGCTTTTTTATCTTTGGTCTTTAGTGGAATCAAGCCAATTATAGATTTTGGGTGGATGATGACGCTTGGATTAATAGTTTCAATGTTAGTGACATTTTTACTTTTACCATCTTTAATCAGTCTTCTCTCAACAGAAAATGAAATAAATCTTAAAACTACTGAAGAGTCTTTTATTACTGTTGCATTAGGTTCTTTTGCAAAAAATAATAGAATTATAATTTTTGGATCTACTTTTTTAATAATTTTATTAAGTCTTATTGGAATATTAAAGCTTGAGGTTGAAAATAGTTTTATTAATTATTTTGATAAAAATACAGAAATTTATAAAGGAATGAAAAAAATTGATGAGGACTTAGGCGGGACTACTCCATTAAATATTATAATTAAATTTCCTTCTAATTTAGAAAATTCTAAAGGTGAAGATGATGAGTTCGATGAATGGGAAGAAGAAAACAATACTAATGGAGAAAATAAATCTAAATATTGGTTTACAAGAGATAAAATGGATAAAATTATTAAAGTTCACGATTATTTAGAAACCTTGCCAGAAGTTGGAAAGGTTCTCTCTTTCGGATCTATTTTAAGGGTTGCAGAGGATTTGAATGATAAAGAATTACAAAGTTTAGAAATTGCAGTTTTATATAGTAAAATACCTGATGAAATTAAAAAGGAAATAATATCACCTTATATATCTGTTGAAAAAGATGAGGCAAGAATAAGTATAAGAATAAAAGATTCTTTAAAAGATCTAAGAAGAAATGATTTGATAAATAAAATTCAAACTGAATTAAATACTAAATTAAGTTTAGATAAAAATGAGTATAAATTAGCAGGCGTATTAATTTTATTTAATAATTTGTTACAAAGTTTATTTACATCACAAATACTTACTCTGGGTATTGTAATACTTGGAATTTTTTTAATGTTTTTTATTCTTTTTAGAAATATTGTTCTCTCTTTTATAGGAGTGGTTCCTAACTTTATTGCAGCTTTTTTTATTCTTGGTATTATTGGGTTGCTAAATATTCCTTTAGATATGATGACTATAACTATTGCAGCAATTACAGTTGGTATAGCTGTTGATAATAGCATTCATTACATTTATAGATTCAAAGAAGAATTCAAAAAAATAAATAACTATAATAAAACTTTAGATAGGTGTCATAAAACTGTTGGTATTGCTATTTTAAATACTTCAATTACTATCGTGTTTGGTTTTTCAATTTTAGTTTTATCGAATTTTATTCCAACTATTTACTTTGGCATTTTTACTGGAATGGCAATGTTATTAGCAATGATTTCAGTTTTAACTTTATTGCCTCAATTAATTCTTACTTATAAACCATTTGGCGAAGAAGCCAGTAAATTAAGTTAATGACTGATTTAATAAGCAATTTTTTTGAAAAAATTAATTTGTTAGATGTTTTTTTCTTATTGGTTATTGCTTACAATGTAATACAGTGTTTTTTAAAAGGTTTTTCTTTAAGCATAATTTCGTTTATGAAGTGGGTATTATCTGCAATAGTTACAATTATTCTAGTTCCAAAATTACAACCTCTAGTAAGTGAATATGTTCGGTCAGAATTTATTAATAGTTTAGGTTTAGGTATGGCTATTTTTATTTTTACTCTTTTTATAACAATACTAACTGGTAAAACTATAAGTAAAGCTGTCACTTGGACAGGAGTAGGCTCAATAGATAAAGTATTTGGTTTTTTATTTGGTTTTTTTAAAGGTTACATTGTTTGTATATGTTTATTTTCTATTTTAAATTGGTTTTATCCTTATCAAAATTGGGGTATATCAGCAAAAGAAGCTACTTCATTTAATTTAATAATAAAAGGTAGTGAAATATTAATAGAAGAATTTCCTTCTAGTGAAGATTTCATTGATACAAAAGAAAAAATTGAAAAAATTTAAATCTGATAAATTAAGAGAGGAATGTGGCGTTTTTGGAATATCTAATCACGAGGATGCTTCTGCATTAGTGGCTTTAGGCCTGCATGCTTTGCAGCACAGGGGTCAAGAAGGTTGTGGAATTGTATCTTTTGATGGAAAAAATTATCATTCAGAAAAAAGACAAGGTCTAGTTGGAGATCACTTTACAAATCCTGAAACATTAAAAAAATTACCTGGAAGTTTAGCTATAGGTCACAATCGTTATTCTACAACTGGAGAAACTTCATTGAGAAATATTCAACCTTTTTTTGCTGATCTTCATATGGGAGGTTTAAGTGTTGCTCATAATGGTAATTTAACAAATGCCCTATTATTAAGAGAAATATTGGTAAAAGAAGGAGCAATTTTTAGAACAACAAGTGATACGGAAACAATAGTTCAGCTAATAGCAAAATCAAAAAGAAAAAAATTTGTAGATAAATTAATTGATACTTTGTTTCAAATACAAGGTGGTTATTCTCTAGTTATGATGACAAATAAAAAATTAGTTGGGGTAAGAGACCCGCTTGGTATTAGGCCGCTAGTAATTGGTAAACTTAAAAATTCTTATATTTTTGCCTCAGAGACTTGTGCTTTAGATATAGTGGGAGCTAAATTTATTAGAGAAGTTGATAATGGAGAAATATTAGTTATTGAAGATGAAAAACTAACATCAATTAAACCATTCCCAAAACAAAAATCAAGACCATGTATTTTTGAGTATATTTATTTTGCAAGGCCAGATAGTTTGATTAATAATAAATGTGCTTATGAATATAGAAAGGATTTAGGAATTGAATTAGCTAAAGAAACAGATCTTAATGCAGATTTAGTAGTTCCAGTCCCAGACTCTGGTGTTCCGGCTGCTTTGGGTTACGCTCAACAATCTAAAAAAAAATTTGAGCTAGGATTAATTAGAAATCATTATGTTGGAAGAACTTTTATTGAACCGACTCAAAATATCAGAAGCTTGGGTGTAAAATTAAAACTTAGTTCTACAAGTACAATAGTAAAAAATAAATCAGTCATATTAATAGATGACTCTTTAGTAAGAGGGACCACTTGCCATAAAATTGTTAAAATGCTTTATGCGAGCGGGGCAAAAGAAGTTCACGTAAGGATAGCTTGCCCAGAAATTAAATATCCAGATTTTTATGGTGTAGACATGCCTACTAAAACTGAGTTATTAGCATTTAAAAAAAATAATAGTGAAATGTGTGATTATATTAATGCTAAAAGTTTAGAATTTTTAAGTTTAAATGGTTTATACAAAGCTTTAATTAATAGGAAAAGAGATAATAACCACCCTCAATTTAGTGACCATTATTTTACAGGAGATTATCCCGTTAAACCTTATGATAATTTAAAAGGTTTAAAAATTAAACAACTTTCTTTGCTAAGCGTAAGATCAAATACTTAATTAATAACAAAAAGTTTTTTCTTAGTATCCGCTAATAACATTGTTGTATCGATGAAAATTGGATTAGTTTTAATTTTAACTGGTAGTTTATTTACTGCTTTAAGATCACCTTCTATACTAAAATTTAAAACATATGAATTTTTTAAAAAGATTAATAAATTACTATTAGCCATTACCAAAAATTTTAATTGTATTTGCTCTCCTTTTGTATTTAAAAAATCTGTGATTTTTTTTTTGATATTGTGAGAAAAAATAATTTTACCATCTTCAAGATCAAAAGAAATTAATAAATCATTTTTAGATACCAAATAAAGATGATCTTTAACAATTAATGGTTTAATTAATGATGTAAAATTTGTTCTAAAAATTATTGATCCACTTTTAGAGTCTATAACATAGGTAAATTTATTTGTGTTTATAATAATTCTATCATTATCATTTATAATCTGATTGGCATCAAAAGTATTAGCATTATTAGCTTCTAATGATGGATTTAAATTTAAAAACCATTTTATATTCAATGTTTTTTTATCAATTGCATACAAAGAACCAAAAGTGTTTAAATACAATATCGATTCATTGTTTTGTGATAAGTTATTTTTAAAATTTTTTTTAACTAAACTCTCTTCTGTAGGAATTTGTTTAATTATATTACCAGTTTCTTTATTTAAAATAATGAACGTATTATTAATATCAACTGTGAAGAGTTTATTTTCCGAAATCTTTAAGTTAGCACTAAATGGGACTTTAAAATTTTTAGCCCAAACCAACTCATTTTTATTAAAATTATATGCGTATATATAACCAATATTATCTGAAATATAAATTATTTCATTTTCAACTATAAGGTTTAAATCTTTCTTGAATTTTTTATAATTTTTTTTATAAAAATTAAATTTTGTAATTACTTGGTTTTTTTCAATTGAAAAAATAATTATGTTTCCACCTTCATCATTTAAAATTAATTTATCATTAATAAATAATAAATAATCGTTAATGTTATATTTTGATATTTTTTTTGATTTTAATAAAATCTTATTAAAAAAACCATATTTAAAATTTTCAAAATTGTTATTCTGATTATAAAAATTTTCTTTCCATTCAGTTGGGTTAACTAATTTTGGAATTTTTATTAATTTTTTTTGGTCAAATACAACTTCTTTGTCAAAATATTCGTAAGATGAAGATATTTCTTTAAAATCTTTGAATTGATCTGAATCTTTTTTTATTTTAATAATGTCATTATCATTTTTCCATATTCCTGATTTATCATCAAAAGAACAACTGCTTATAAAAATTATAATTATTAAAGTGTAAAAAAATCTCATTAATTTACTTTCTAAGTAATTCTTGAGAAATAGGTTTTAAAATTGAATTTTTACTTATTAGTTTCTCTAATAAATTTTTTCCTTTTTGATTATCTGAATGCTTAATTAAGTATAAAGCTTTTTTAAAAATAATTAGATCTTCTTGATTGTCTTTTGTGATAGTATTTTCTAGTATATTATAATATTCTAAAATTACGTTTATGTCTGATACTAAATCCTTTTCAATAATTGTATTTAAAGCCAAAATTGAATAAAATTTATTTTTACTGTATATAATTTCTTTATAAAGCTCTACTGCATTGTCAGGCTTCTTAGATGCTAAGTGTAATCCTGCTTTAACATATTTTTCTGCTATAAGAATATTTTTTTTATTTTCGTTATATTTTATATATATTAAAGAAATGAAAAATATTATTAAAATTAATGCTATAGTGTAGATTTTAATTTTATTTCGATTATAAAAATCAACTGTTTTAGACATCATATTTGATTTATTTTCTAAACTAAAACTCATTAAAATAATTATTTTTTGCAGGAAATTTTTTTAATTTAACTTCTCTAGCATATTTCTTTATAGCTTTTTCAATTATTCTGTCTAATTTTACGTATTTTTTAACAAATTTTGGATAAAAACCACTTATACCAAGCATATCATCTGTTACTAATATTTGCCCATCACAGAATAAGGAAGAACCAATACCAATAGTTGGTATCCTTAATTTACTTGTAATTAATTTAGCTGAAGTTGGTGTCAAACACTCTAATACAATAGAAAATGCTCCTGCTTTTTCTATTAACATGGCTTCGTTTAAAAGATTATTGATATCTGATTTTGTTTGACCTTCTATTTTAACTTTTTTTTTAAATTGCGGGGTGTAACCGATATGTCCCATCACAGGAATTTTTTTTGAAACTAATTTTTCAATAATTTTATAATTTTTTTTATTGCTTTCTATCTTTATTGCATCACATTTTGTTTTTTTCATTATTAACTTAGCGTTTTTTTCAGCATTTTTTAAAGTGTTGTAGCTATTTTTTGGCATATCAACAACTAGTAAAGAATTTTTAACTCCCTTTTTAACACTTAATGTATGTTGAATGATATTGTCTAAGGTTAATTGATGTGTATTTCTATGTCCATATAAAACATTTGCCATAGAGTCTCCAACTAAAACAATGTCTACATGATCATCTAAAATTTTTGCAATGCTTTTTGAATATGCTGTTAAACTAACAATTTTTGATTTATTTTTTTTTAATATAATTTTTTTTATTTTTTTATTCATTACTCAAGTTCAATTGTGCTTGGAGGTTTTGAGGTTATATCATAGACAACTCTATTAATACCTTTTACATTATTTATAATTTTATTAGAAATATTATCTATAAAATCTTTTGGAAAACTAAAGTAATCTGCTGTCATACCATCTTCAGATGTTACGGCTCTTAATAAACATATATTTTCGTATGTCCTTGAGTCGCCCATGACACCTACTGTCTTTATTGGTAGTAAAGCCGCATATGCCTGCCAAATCTTTTTATAAAGCCCATTTTTAATTAATTCATTAATATAAATATAATCTGCTTCTTGAAGTATTTTTACTTTTTCTGGAGTAATATTACCTACAATTCTGATACCTAGTCCAGGTCCCGGAAATGGGTGTTTAAAATTAATATTTTTAACTAAGCCTAGTGACTTACCTAAAGCTCTAACCTCATCTTTAAAAAATTCTTTCAAAGGTTCTACTAATTCTAAATTCATTTTTTTCGGCAAACCACCCACATTATGATGAGATTTTATTTTTGAAGTTTTGCTGCCAGTTGAAGACTTGCTTTCAATAATATCCGGGTAGAGTGTTCCTTGTGCTAAAAATTTTAAATTTTTGTATTTTTTTGACTCTTTTTCAAAAACTTTTATAAACATTTTTCCTATTATTTTTCGTTTTTTTTCAGGATTGTGAATATTTTTTAATTTATTCAAAAACAAATTTGAGGCATTAATTAATTTTACATTGAGATTGTATTTTTTTTTAAAAATTTTGTAGGTATATTTAAATTCATCTTTTCTCATCAACCCTGTATCTACCATTATACAAATAAGGTTTTTCTTTATTGCTTTGTTAATCAATAGTGCAACGACACTACTATCAACACCACCAGATAATGCACATATAACTTTATCTTTTTTAACTTTTTTTTTTATCTCTTCGATTAATATTTTTTGTTGAGATATAATATTCCAGTTTTTTTTTATTTTACAAATCAAAAATAAAAAATTTTTAAATATTTGTTTTCCACTATCCGTGTGTGTCACTTCTGGATGAAACTGTACGCCGTAAATTTTATCTTGTGTATTTTCTATTATTGTTAATTTTGAGTCTTTTGTAGATGCAACCATTTTGAAATTTTTAGGTAATTTAACCACTGCATCTTCGTGGCTCATCCATACAGCTTTTCTTTTATTAAGATATTTTTTTGTTAAAAGTGAAGTTTTTTTTTTAAATAAAAATGCTCTACCAAATTCCCTTCTTTTTTTGGAAGGTTTAATTTTACCGCCCAATAGTTTTGCTATTAGTTGTAAACCGTAACATATTCCTAATATTGGTATTTTTTTTTTAAATATTTCCTTAGAAACGGTTTCAAATTTTGTAGCTGTAACTGATGAAGGACCACCAGAAAATATTAATCCTTTAATATTATTATAATCTTTTAATTTATTAAATTTTTTTGTTGTGATTATTTCGGAATAAACACCTAGCTCTCTTATTCTTCTTGCTATTAATTTAGTTACTTGAGAACCAAAATCGATGATTAAAATTTTATCTTTATTGGTTTGAAATTGCATTTATTTTTTTGATAAATTTTCAATTTCAATTTTTAATTTATCGCTTTGATTACAAAAATAAATACATATGGATTTTAGTTTTTTATTAAGCTCTTTACTTTTATTATAATCAGATGAGGATAATTTCAATTTTGCTAAATTATAAACCGCCTCCTCATTTTTTGGATTTAATAATATTACTGTATTTAGGTTTTTTTCTTCTAAGCTAATATTGTCATTTTTATTAAAAATTTTTGATATATATAAATAAGACAATTCATTTTTTGGATTATAAACTATATCCTGTTCAAATTTAAATCTAGCTTCATCAAATTTTTTTTGATTAAATAAAATAACACCGTCTTGATAATACTTGGATTTAGCAATCACTATGTTTGGGGTAAATAATAATATAGAAAAAAAGATAAAAATTTTTTTAATCATAATTTATAGTTTATTGTTTTCTGTGTTATCTCTACACTATGAACCATACTTTCATAAAATCCTGCTTTTGTAATTTTAATAAATTTTGCTTTTTTGTTTATTTCGTCTAAATTTTTAGCTCCAATGTATCCCATTGATGATCTTAATCCACCTTGCAGTTGATATATTATTTTTGATACATTTCCTTTATATTCGACTCTTCCCTCTACACCTTCTGGAACAAATTTTGATTTGTCTTTAAAATTTTTTTGAAAGTATCTATTTGCTGATCCAGATGACATTGCTCCTATTGAACCCATTCCTCTATATTCTTTAAAAATCTTTCCTTTTACTCTAAATTTTTTTCCTGGACTTTCTTCAGTCCCAGCAAAGATTGAACCCATCATAATAGCATCGGCTCCTGCTGCTAGAGCTTTTGCAATATCTCCTGAAAATTTAATACCGCCATCAGAAATTATTTTTACATTTTTTTTATTAAGTGTTTTTTTAACATCCATTATAGCAGATATTTGAGGCACGCCAATTCCAGCTACCATTCTAGTGGTACAAATCGATCCAGGCCCAATTCCAACTTTAATTATATCTGCTCCTGAGTTATATAATTTTTTTGCTGCTTCTCCAGTAGCAATATTTCCAACGCATATTGGAACTTCTTTTATGCTTCTTTTAATTTTTGATAAAGTTTTTAAAACTTTTTCACTATGGCCATGAGCAGTATCAATTACTATTAAATCAGCACCACTAGATATTAATGCTTTTGCTCTATCTATATCTTCTTCATTAGTACCAATAGCCGCACCAACGATTAATTTTTTATTTTTTACTTTTTTTACTTCTTGTGATTGTTTTTTAATATTTAAATTTCGATGAATTACTCCTATACCGCCTTCTTTTGCTATTGCTATAGCCATTTTTGATTCTGTTACAGTATCCATTGCAGATGATAAAAATGGAACTTTAAGAGAAATTTTTTTTGTTAACTTAAGAAATATTTTTGTTTTTGATGGCAAGACAGAGGAGTACCTCGGTACAAGTAAAACGTCATCAAAGGTTAATGCTTCTTTAATTGCAACCATATTAGCTTATATACGATTATTAAAATTTATAAAGACTTTAAAATTTCACAATGTAAATAAGTTTCTTTTGACTCTTTTCTGCTAGATTCTGGCTTAAAAAAATTTACTTTTTTAAATAAAGATTTTGCTAGGTTTTTAACTTCTATAAAGTCCTCTCCCATAAAAAGTTTGGAAACTAATACACCCTTAGGTTTTAGAATATCTTTTGAAAAATGTATTACTTCGGTGCATAATTGATTTGTTCGTATCGAGTCTAATGATTTATTCCCTGTAGTATCAGCTGCCATATCAGATAAAATTACATCCAATTTTGACTTAAAATAATCAATAATCATGTTTTTTGTCTCATCTTCAAAAATATCTCCTTTAATAAATTTTAGATTTTTTATTGGATCCATATTTTTAATGTCTATAGACATTATTTTACCTCCTTTAATTAATTCTGAAGCTACCTGACTCCATCCGCCTGGGTAAGACCCCAAATCTAATAAGTTGGTCTTATTTTTGATAAATTTAAATTTTTTATTAATCTCAATTAATTTGAATGAAGCCCTAGATCGATAGCCTAAAGTTTTTGATTTTTTAAAAAATTGATCCCTATGTTGTTTAATTCTCCAAGAATTACTTTTTTTTACTTTTTTTGATTTCTTCATTACAAAATATCTTCATGACTATCATCAGATATTTTTTCAATATTTTTTTTATTTTGCTTGGTGTAAATTAATATACTTATAGGTATTGAAACTAAGTAACAAATTCCAAATATTAGCAATGTTTCAAGAGTATAAAATAATAGCGCTATAAAAACTATTCCTATGCTTAATAATAAAAAAACTGTTGCTTTGGGGGATATAGAGATTTTTTTTAGCGCTAAAGTTGGGATTTTGCTTACTAATAAAATTGCAACTAATATAGTTAAATATGGGGTAAATTGTTTAAAATTTATTCCAAAATTTAAATTTGTTAACTCATAAATTAATGGCATCAAAATTATTAATCCTCCTGCAGGTGATGGGACTCCCTCGAAGAAATTATTTTTCCACTGTTCTGTTTCAATAATTTTAGTTAAATTAAACCTAGCTAATCTTAAAACACAACAAACTGAATATATTAATGTAATGGCCCATCCAAGTTTTCCATAATTATTTAATTCCCAAAAATATAGAATAAAAACTGGAGCTATACCAAAACTCACAAAATCTGTTAAAGTGTCTAATTCTTTTCCAAATTCTGATGTTCCTTTAATTAATCTAGCTATTCTTCCGTCTAGCGCATCTAAAATTGCCGCTATTAGAATTAAAGTAACTGATAAACTAAAGTTACCATCAATAGCAAATTTAATTGAGCTAATTCCTAAACAAACTCCAGCAAGTGTTAAAATGTTAGGTAGTAAATATCTTGTTTTTTTTGATGAAACTAATTTAAATTTT
>Ga0209631_10000668_pt1 | contig 46565 bp, 47 predicted proteins | sample COG_08_FD_184752 | JGI IMG/M metagenome (GOLD analysis project Ga0209631, IMG submission 184752) | Pelagic Microbial community sample from North Sea - COGITO 998_met_08 (SPAdes) (version 2) | ecosystem: Environmental > Aquatic > Marine > Neritic zone/Coastal water | place: Helgoland, sampling... | reverse complement strand
GCAGAAGCTTTTCAACTAGGAAGAAAAGTTTGAACATTCTTTTTATTACCAATTATGAAAAAAAATATGGTATTGGACATTTAAATCGTTGTAATAAATTGGCAAAAAAAATTAAAAAAGGCAATAAGATTTTTTTTTTAGTTGATAAAATAGATAAAAACTTACCTAGATTAATTATTAAAAATTCAACAATAATAACAAAAAAAAATATTTTTAACAGTGGTGATAAAATATTTAAAATTATTAAAAATTTAAAAAATCCAATAGTCATTATTGATAGTTATTTATCAAATCTAAAATTTGAAAAAAAAATTTCACCTTATTGCAAAAAATTAATCGTAATTGACGATTTAAAAAAAAAACATTTTTGTGATATTTATATTAATCCGAATTTCTTAAACTTTAAATTCGCCTCAAAAATAACTGCAAACATGAAATTATTAGGTCCAAAATATGCATTCATAGACCCAAATATTAAAAAAAAAAATAATAAAAAAATCAAATCAAATACTATAAAAAATATATTAGTTTTTATGGGTGCAACTGACTCAAGAAATTTATCAGTGAAAATTTATAATGCATTAAAAGATAAAAATATAACAAAACTAAATTTTAAATTTATAATTGGTTGCAACAACGATAGTTTAAAAAATATCAAAAAGGAAAATGAATTAAAAAATGTAAGATTTCAAGTGTTTTCAAAAAATTTTACTAAACATTTAAATAAAGCTGACATTTTTATATCCTCAGGTGGATCATCAATATGGGAATCTATTTTTTTAAATAAAAAAACTTTGATATTTAATCATTCGTGGAAACAATTTGAAAACTCATTTAATCTTGAAAAAAAAGGTATAATTAAAGTCTTTAAAAAAAAACTTAAAAGCCAAAATATTATTGATTTTTTAATAACAGAAATTGACTCAAGCAATAAAGATATATTCAAATATAACAATCTAATAGATTCAAAAGGCATTGATCGTATAGTAAAAAAAATTTCTAAATAATTTTTACTTCTTTGTTGCACAGATTATAAATTCAAATATTTTCTTTTAAATACTTTGTGAGATGAAAATCCAATATCTAAAACTTTTTTCCAGATGATTTAATAAATAATCTTTCGAATCTGACCAATTTTAATGAAGGATAGTGTTTATCAGTAAGCTTTGCACCTAAATCATATTGTTTTACAGCTTCCGTTTGAACTATACTAATTTTTTTTGCATTAATTTCTACTATAGTGATATTGAAAAAAAATCAAATAATTATATTTATTATCTAAAACTTTATTATGAAAAATATTTTTAATCTTGTTAGCACAGCTTATATTAGATACCCAAAAAAAATTTTTTTAAAAAGTTTAAATGGGAAAAATGACTTAAACTACGAGCAAACTTATAATTTTATATTAAAACTCAATAAATATTTTGAAGAAAAAAAAATTTTCAAACAAAAAAAAATTTTAGTAATTTTTGATAATTCAATTTTACTTAGCCTTCTTTTTTTAGGAATAACATCTACTAATAGAGTATTTGTACCAGTAAACCCTGAAATTGGAGAACATGAATTCAAACACATACTTAAAACTTCAAGACCTAGTTATTCTCTAATAAATAAAAAGTTTAAAAATAAATTTGATAAGTTTTTTAAAAAAAATTCCTTTGAATATATTGAAGATGAAAATTTTTTTATTTCAAAAATATTTACAAAAGACTCTTTAAAATTTAATACAAAATTTAATGGTATTTCAGAAATTCTTTTTACCTCAGGTTCAACAGGTGAGCCAAAAGGTGTTGTTCTTACACACAAGTCAACAATAACAAATATAAATGGTTTAGAGAAAAGCTTAAGAATTAAAAAATTTCAAAATTTTTTAGCAATTACCCCAATATTTCATAATAATGGACAATTTATTCCAACACTGATGTGTTTAAAAAAAATTGGTACTAGCATGCCAGTTATATCCAAAACTAGTGTGGGATTATTTTGGGATATTATAAAAAAACATAAAATAAATTACTCATCTGTTATGGCAACCCACATAAGTTACTTGTTAAGTGTTTCTAAAACCAGAAAAAAACATAATTTAAAAGGGTTATTTTGTGGAGGAGCAAAACTAGATTTAGAAATTCAAAATAAATTCGAAAAAAAATATAAAGCAAAAGTTTATTGTAACTATGGATTGACTGAAACATCTTCAATTGTTGCAACTGAAAATAATCAAAAGAAAATTAATACAGGGTCAGTTGGAAAATCTTTATACAACAACAAAATAAGGGTAATTAATAAAAAGTTATATGATGGTGTGAAAGGTGAGATCATAGTAAAAGGGGACAATCTTTTTTTAGAATATTTAAATAATAAAAAAAAGACTAAAGAAGTTATAAAACAAGGTTGGTTGCATACTGGTGATCTAGGAAGCTTTGATAAAGATAAAAATTTATATATTCATGAAAGGTTGGATAATATGGTAGTTGTATCTGGTGAAAATATTTATCCTACAGAAATTGAGAAATTTTCAAATTTGTTTAAAAATATAAAATTATCTGTAGTTACTTCAATTAAAGATAAATTAACACAAAATATGTTAGTTTTACTATATGAGTCAAAAAAAAAAATTAATGAAGAAAAAATTTTGAGATTTCTTTTTAAAAAGATTGCAAATTTTAAAATACCAAAAAGGATTATTCATTGTTCTGATATTGGATTAAGAGAGATTCCTAAAGCACCAAATGGGAAGATTCTTAGATCAAAAGTTAGAGAGATAATTGGTAATTATTATAATAATTGATAAGTATTAAATATTAAAAATAAAAAATGGATATAAGAGTAAAAAAAATTTTTATTAAAATTTTAGGAAAAAAAGTTAAGATAAATTCTAAATCAGATATGAATAATATAATTGGCTGGGACTCATTAAATCATATAAAAATTATAAATGAATTAGAAAAAGTTAAGAAGAAGAAGTTAAGTACAAAACAATTTTTAGAAATGACAAGTGTTAAATCGATAGAGCAATTTTTAAAAAAATGAAAAAAATTAATTTTAAAATATTTATAAAAGGCAAATACATTGATTTAGTTATTATAGATGAAGAATTTGTCAAAAAAACAGATTGGTTTAGCTGGATAAATCAAAAGAGTAATATTGAATTAATAGGACAGGGAAATTTTCCTAATACAATATCTCATCAAAAAAAATATTTTCAAGATCAGATTGTATCCAATAAAAGACTTCAGGTTGGTGTGGTTTTAAAATCCAACAATGAATTAATAGGAGTTATTTCACTATATAATATAAATTATTTTAATAGAGATGCTTATGTATCAACATTCTTTAACAAAGAGAAAAAATACAAAAATTTGCTGAAAGTTTTTCACGAAACCCATTCTCTTATTATCAGCCATGCTTTTAAAAAAATGAATCTCAGAAGAATAGTTTCAACAACTATATCAAAAGATATGGATGATCTTATATGTAGAACTCTAAATTTTAAAAGAGAGGGTGTGATGAAAAAAAAATCTTTTAAGAATAATAAATTTCATGATTTATATATTTCGAGTGTATTTAAATAATAAATTTAATATCGCAAAATTTAAACAGAATTTTTTTAATTTTAAATTAAAGTAGGCGCAGGATGTTTAGTAACTTTTTTGCTTATGAACTAGATTTAATAAATGCATATTTTTACAAAATCTTTTAAATAAATTTTTGTTATATAATGCTTAGATACTTATTTTATATAGAAAGTAAGAAGTTATTAAAATTTTGTTGACTATTAGCAGTGTGAGCCCTATTGTGTTCAAAAATTGAACATTAGATATAAAAAGAATTATAATAATGAATCAGATAATTTTTAATGTGCTAAGAAAACTTGAAAAAAACCCTAGTATCACTCAAAGAGAACTATCTAATAAACTTGGCATTAGCCTTGGTAGGATTAATTATTGTCTTAAAGAACTTAGAAATAAGGGCCTAATAAAAATTTCAAACTTTCGGAAAAATAAAAATAAAATGAATTATGTATATTTACTTACACCTAAAGGGATATCGGCAAAAACAAAATTAACTATTAATTTTATGAAGATTAAACTTAGAGAATATGAAGATCTAAAAAAGGATATTGAGTAATTTATTATGTTTAACAATCAAACAATATTTATATCAGGAGGAACAGGATCATTTGGAAATCATTTTATCAAAAAAATGATTAAAGATTATAAGCCTAAAAAAATTATAATTTATTCTAGAGATGAATATAAACAATTTTTGATGCAAGAACAGTTTCCTGCCAGCAAATATCCTTTTTTTAGATTTTTTTTAGGAGATGTCAGAGATTTAGAAAGATTAAAGATGGCAATGAATGACGTGGATTATGTTGTGCATGCAGCAGCTTTAAAGCAAGTTCCTGCAGCAGAATACAATCCAATGGAATTTGCGAAAACAAATATTAATGGAGCAGAGAATATAATTCATGCAGCCATTCATCAAAAAGTTAAAAAAATTATCGCACTATCTACTGATAAGGCTGCAAACCCAATAAATTTATATGGTGCTACAAAATTAGCCTCTGATAAAATTTTTGTAGCTGCGAATAATATTACAGGATCTCAAAAAACAATTTTTTCTGTAGTGAGATATGGTAATGTTGTTGGATCGAGAGGTTCAGTCGTTCCTTATTTTCAAAAATTAATTGATAATAAAAATAAATATTTACCTATCACTCATGAAGATATGACAAGATTTTGGATTACATTAGATCAAGCAGTAGATTTTGTTTTTATGTCTTTTAGAAACATGATTGGTGGAGAGGTATTTGTGCCTAAAATACCATCAGTTAAAATTGTTGATTTAGCTAAAGCTATGGCCCCAAATTTAAAAACAAAAATTATTGGTATTAGACCAGGTGAAAAAATTCATGAGCTAATGTGTCCTAATGAGCACTATCATTTAACATTAGAATTTAAAAATTATTTTAAAATTATTCCATCACCAGATAGTCTTAATTCAAAAAAAAATTTTCTAATAGACAATTTTGGTGAAAGGGGAAAAAAAGTATCTCCAGATTTCGAGTACAGTTCAGGTTCAAACGATAATTTTTTATCAATAAATCAAATTAATAAAATAAATAAGACTTTGTAAAAACTAAGATTATTAAAGCTTAAAAATGAAAGTTAAAACATTTAAAGTTGACAATTTTACAATTGGCAAACCTAGAACTGTTTTTTTAGTAGCAGAAATTGGAATTAACCATGGTGGGAAATTTGATCTTTGTAAAAAAATGATAGTAGCAGCTGCAAGATCTGGTGCAAATGCAATTAAACTCCAAACTATTGATCCACAAGAAAGTTATTTAAAAAATACGCCCTCTTATAAAGAATTTTTGAACAAAAATATAAATGATGAGGAGCTATATAAGTTAAAAGAAATTACGGAAAAATTAGGAATGATTTTCTTTTCAACACCAGGTGATTTCAAAAGTTTAGAAAGATTAAAAAAGATAGGTGTTAAGTTAATAAAAATTTCCTCAGGTTTGTTAACGAATATTCCTTTAATAGAACAAGTTTCAAGGTTTAAAATTCCTATGATAATTTCAACAGGTATGGCGTACGAGAAAGAAATCAAAGAAAGCGTAAAATCAGCAAAAAAATTTGGTAATAAAGGTGTAGGAATTTTAAAATGTACCTCTTTATACCCAGCGCCTGATAAAACAATAAATCTTAATGGTATTAAAGCGTTAAGGGATAAATTGAAAATACCAGTCGGGTATTCTGATCACACTCTTGATGATTTGACAGTATGTGCGGCAGTTAGTTTGGGAGCCACTATAATTGAGAAACATTTTACTCTAAATAAAAAACTTTTAAATGCAGATCATAAAATTTCTATGGAGCCAAGTGATTTTTTGATTATGTCAAAAAAAATAAAAAGAATTATAGAAATTTTAGGTACTAATAAATTGATACCAAGTTTAGCAGAAAAAAAAAAGAGGTATCGAACCCATAGATATATTGTTGCGAAAAATAAAATTTTCAAAGGTATAAAAATTTCAATTAAAGATATAGCCTTTAAGAGATCTATAAAAAAGATAAAAAAAATAGAACCAAAAGATTATAAAAAAGTAATTGGAAAAATTTCAAAAGTAGACATTGATACCGATATAATTTTAAATAAAAAACATTTTTACTAAATAAATGAAAAATTTTTTAGTAACTACACCAATTAAGGAAAGTTATAGTCCACTAAATAAAAATATTTTTTTAGGATCCTGGTGTTTTGCTGAAGAAGTGGATGATAAAAAAAAATACAAGACTATCAATTATCATTGGTCTGATAAAAAAAAATTTAAAAAAGATAGTATATATATTGACAAAATAACTGATAAGCTTTGTAACTTACTATCTGAAAACTTAAATAAAATTCATAACTTAAATGAAAGTTCTAAATATTGGAATTTACTAATTTATCCATGGGCTCATAATTACGTTTCAACAATGTATGAAAGATGGGAAAGTATACAAAAATTACTTAAATCAAATAAAGAAACAATATTTAATTCTTATGAGCTAAAGATTAATGAAAAAACTCTTATATCATTAAATCACCTTAGTTTTATAAAGAATACCTATAAAGATACATGGAATCACGTTGTTTATTTGAGAATAATTAAATACCTCAACACAAAAAAAATTAATTTAATAAAAAAGAATTATAAAAATTTTAAAAAAAATAAAGAAGTCCTATTTAGTTTAGAAAAAAAAAATATTTCTTATTATCTGATATCATTATATGAATTAATAACTGCTAAATTTGCATTTAGATTTAATAATGTTATTTTTGACTCATTTAGTTTCCCAGCAAAAGAGTATTTAAAAATTTCTTTGAAAAATTTATGCATTCCATCTTTATATAAAAATTTATTTGAAGATATAGGTTTAAAAGAAGACATTAACCTAAATAAAAGAAAAATAGAATTTAAACGTTTTAAGAAAAAAAATTTTAAAGATAAATTTTTTAACTTTTTAATTGATAATTTAATTTATCATTTACCAATATCATATTTTGAAAATTTTTTAAAGATTAAGACAAAAATGAGCCATCTAGCTAATAAGAAAAAATTTATAATTTCCATGAGAAATCGTGTCTATAATGATCAATTTAAAATTTGCATAGCTGAGTTAATAAAAAGAGATTCTAAATATTTTACATGTGCGCATGGTGGAGGTCTTGTAGGGCACTTTATGGAATTAAAAAATTATATTGGCAAAATTACTAATCATATTAGTTATGATATTGATAGTTTGAGTAAAAATAAATTAGTTAGATTGAGTCCAACGATTAACGTAATAGATAAAAAAGAATTTAATACAAAAAATAATGAAAGACTAGGTATTACTTTTTTAGAAGGTTTAAAATATTCCCATAAAATTGCATCAACTGCAAAAGCAGAGGAGGGTATTAAACAGATTTCTGAATTATTAAGGTTTGTTGATTGTTTGCCCCCCAATATAAAGAAAAATGTATTGCTAAGATCTAAACGGCCATACACGTTAAATATTAAAAATAGATTTGTAAGAAAATTTGGACAACATAGATTCAATGAAAATAGAAAACAAGATTTTAGTGATTTTGCAAAATCAATAAAACTAATGATAATTAACTACCCTCAAACAGCTTATTCTTCATCTATGTATTATAACGTGCCTACAATTTTAGTATGTGATAAACAACTTTGGTTTTTTAAAAAGAAAAGTCTTAAAATGTTCAATATATTAAAAAAAAACAAAATGGCCTTTGAAAATTTTGAAGAGGCTGAAAAATATATTGTAAAAAATTGGGATGAAATTTATAGTTGGTGGAATAGTGCACAAGTTCAAAAGATAAGAAAATTATATTTAAAAGATTTTTTTAACATTAAAAAAAATTGGTTTGCTGAATGGTCAAACTTTGTTTCAAATCAAAAAAAATTAGTTTTTAAATGATACAAAAATGAAAAATATTGTAATTTTAGGTGCAGGTAATACTACAGACGAAATAATTCCAATTTTGGAGAGTTTATCAAAAAATAAAGATTATAAAGTAAAAGCAATAATAGATGATGATAAAAAATATTTTAAAAAATCATATAAAGGTATTCCGATTCATATTGGATTAGAAAACGCTAAAAAATTTGAAAATTGTTTTTTTGTGTTTGGTATTGGCTCTTATAGAAATAAAAATAATAGAAAAAAAATATTAGAAAAAACATCAATAGATTTAGAAAAGTTTCCAAATATAATTGATCCATCTGTTAAAATAGAAAACAATGTTACCTTTGGGTATGGAAATATTATTTATCCCTATAGTATAATTTGTTCAGGTACAAAAATTAAAAACTTTTGTGTTTTAACTCATTTAAATATTTTGGCACATAATGTTTCTATTAACTCATTTTCGACTTTAGGATCAAGAACATCAGTTTTAAATGGTGCATCAATAGGTAAAGAAGTGTTTATTGGAGCAAATGTTTTGATCGCTGAAAATATTTCAGTAGCAGATTATTCAACAGTTGTCATGGGTTCAGTAGTTTTAAATAATGTGAAAAAAAAACAATTAATTTTTGGAAATCCAGCCAAGGTGATTAAAAATGGTTAAACAAAAATATAGTTTTGAAAAAGTTTTGGATAATATAGATGTAAGTGAAGATATATTTCAACCAAATTTGACTACTAAATTAAGCATTGAGTCTGCATTAGAAAAATTGAAAGATAACAATAGTATCTTAGATCTTGGTTGTGGCAGTGGTATTATTGGTATTGCAATAATGAAAACTTTTTCTGATATTAAAATGTTTTGTTCGGATATTCAGCCAAACGCTATCGAGAATGCAAAAAATAATTTTATGAAAAATAACTTGAGTGCAGAAATAAGAAAAGGTAATTTATTTGAACCTTGGAATGGAAAAAAATTTGATTATATAATTAATGATGTTTCGGCGATTTCAACCTCGGTCGCGAAAATTTCACCTTGGTTTGGAAAAAATGTACCGTGTCAAAGCGGTGAAGATGGCACAGACTTAGCTTTATCAATTTTAAAAGAAAGTCCAAAATTTCTAAACAAAGGTGGCTGCTTACAAATACCTTTAATAAGTCTATCTGATACTAATAAAATTATTGATTATGCAAAAAATTTATTTCTAAAAGTTAAAATAACACAATCAAAGAGTTGGTTTTTGCCTAAAGAAATGGATAAATTTAGAGATAGCTTATATAAATTAAAAACTAATAATCTAATTAACTTTGAAGAAAAATTTGAAAAGATTATTTGCAATACTTCTATAGCAACATGTGAGGAACCAAAATAGATGAATAGAAAAGAACTAAAAAAATTAATTATTAAAATTATCAACGACGACGAAGTGAAAGATTTAAAAAATTATGAGTGGGATTCTTTAGCCCATCTAACCATTTTAATGGAATTAGATAAAATTTATCCTGATAAAATTACCTCTATTGACAATATAGCAGAAATGAACACGTATAAAAAATTAGAAAAAGCTTTGATTTCAAAAAAAATATTAAATAATGATTAAAGACAAAATATATAACTCATTTGATCTTGCTTATAAAGATTATAATTTAGAAACAAAAAGTAACCACTGGAAAATCATAAATAGAGATTTTTTAAAGAAAATTAAAAAAATAAATCTAGAAAATTTTAGAAAAAAAAATATTTTGAGTAATGGTCTTGATGATCAAGGTAATTTTTTTCTTTTAGTTGAAAATTTAATAGATCTAACAGATTTGTTTGGAAAAAAATTTATAAATGAATTTAAGGAAAACGAAGTTGGAAACCCAGACAATTTTTATACAATAAATGGTGAAAGGTATAATTTTAATGATCTTTTTATTATTCAATTTACAGGCAAAATTAAAAAATTTTTAAATATATCTCCAAAAAGTATCTTGGAAATAGGTGGAGGTTATGGTTCACTGGCGAATAAAATAAAAAAACTTTACCCAAATACTACTTTGTATTTAATTGACTTGCCTGAAGCAGCACTTCTTCAGTCATATTATTTGTCTTCAATTTACAAGGATAAAAAATTTTTTCTTTATGAAGATTTTAAAAAATTAGAAGATCCATTGAGTATTGATTATTTAGAAAAATTTGATTTTGTTATTTTGCCACCTTGGTGTTTAGAAAAGATAAAATTTAAAAAATATTTTGATTTAGTAATAAATACTCGTTCATTTATGGAAATTAAATTTAATGAAATTAAATCTTACTTTAATTTTATTCATATGACCATTAAACCTGGTGGTATATTTTATAATGTAAATAAATACGAAAAAAATACCTCAGGAGATATTATTAGAATAAGTGAGTATCCATATGATAATTTTTGGCAAGTTTTATCATCCAATCAAAGTTGGAAACAATATAATCTTCATGAATTAATTACTCAAAGGGTAGAAAATGAGTCCCAAGATATGCTATCTACTTTGTCTAAAATAAAAAAAATAAATATTCCTTCTAAACCTCAATCAAAATTTAAGTTGTTAATAAGATTTTTTTTAGATTTAATTTTTAAATTTATTCCAAAAAAAATTTTAGAAAAATTGTTAAAAATTTATTTTTAATAATGATTAAAATTATAAAAATTGCAAAACAAATAAGCAAGAATTCAAGATCTGGTTTATATTTGTTCTTTTTTTTTACTACTATAGCCACAATTTTAGAAATTTTTAGTATTGGAATAATCTTGCCTTTAATTCAAAGTTTGATGAATGGAAATGAAAATTTTAGTTTAATAATTAAGGAAACTAAATATTTTGAGTTACCAATAACAAATGTTTTTTATATATTTGTCTTTTTGTTTATTATTAAAAATATTTATTTAGTTTTTTATTATTGGTGGATTTCTAAATTTACATGGAACATATACTCTATTTCAAGCAAATACTTACTAAAAAAATACCTTTCAAATAGTTTTGTTTTTTTTAAAAAAAATGAAGCTTCTCAACTAGTTCAAAATGTTTTTATTGAAACAAAAAATTTTACTGCAGCATTCAGTAGTTTGCTGATAATTATTTTTGAAAGTTTTGTATTGGTTTCAATAGTTTTTCTTCTTTTTTCTATTGAGTTTAAAATAACCATGTTAACACTTTTTATTTTTTCTATAATAATGTTAGCATACCATAAATTATTTTCTCAAACTTTTAACAAATGGGGCTCTCAAAGACTTGAGTCTAGCACCCAAGCTCTAAAAACATTGAATGAAATATTTAGTGGAATTAAAACTATTAAAATTTTTAATGTTGAAAAAGTATTCAATAAAATGTTTGCAAATTATATAAATAGATTTTCTTCAGTAGCTACAAAGCATAGTGCATTTATAAATTATCCAAAAATTGTTCTTGAGATGAGTGCAATTACAATTATTTTTTCATCATTAATTATAATAAATAATTCTAATTTAGATTTGGAAAGCATAATACCCTTTTTTGGGGTATTTATTGCAGGAGCTTTTAGATTACTACCAAGTGTTAATAAACTTATGATGAGTTTTAATAATATTTCTTTTCACAAAACTTCAATTAATATGATGATAAAAGAATATGATAAGTCAGAAATAGCAATTGATAAAACAATTTACAAAAACATCATATTTGAAAAAGAAATTAAAATTGAAGATCTTAGTTTTTCTCACAATCAAAAAGATGTTATTTATGATAAAGAAAATATAACAATCAATAAATTTGATTTTATAGGTATTTATGGTGAGAGCGGATCCGGCAAAACAACTCTTGTTGATATAATAATAGGTTTATACAAGCCTAACAAAGGAAAGTTGATAGTTGATGGTAAAGAAATTAGCACTTCAGAAGAAATCAAGGGCTGGCAAAAAAAGATAGCATATGTTCCTCAGTCAACATTTTTATTTAATGGAAGTATTGAAAACAACGTATCTTTTGAATTTAACAAAGATTTAATTGATACTAAAAAAGTTGTTCAATCTCTAGAAAGCTCACAGTTAGAAAAATTTGTAAATGAAAAAGAAAAATTCAATTATATAATTGATGAAGGGGGAGGAAATTTATCAGTTGGTGAAAAACAAAGAATTGGAATAGCAAGAGCACTTTATAAAAATCCAGAACTTATAATATTAGATGAACCAACTAGTGCTCTCGATAGTGATACAGCAAAAAATTTAATAAAGTTTTTTGGCGAACTTAGAAAAAGAAGAACTCTAATAATTATTTCTCATGATCTAAGTACTTTACAATTTTGTAATAAGATCTATGAAATTAAACAAAGTGAAGCAGGCAAAAATAAAATTATTTTAAAAGATGGGCTTAATAAAAACTAACTTATATAAAAAATTATTAAATTATGATTAAAGGTTCATATTCATTTGGCTCAATAAAAGTAGATCTAAGCAAAGAACTTGAGTTATCAGAAAAAATTACATTTAAAGATATTTATAAAAAAACTGGTATTAAAACTATTTACCGAGCAGGAGTTCAAGAGAATACTCTCACACTCGCTTTAGATGCTTCTAAAAAAGTATTAAAAAAAATTGAAGATGAAGTAGAAAGCTTAATATTTGTCTCACAATCACATGTTTCTTCTATTCCTTCTAGTGGTAGCATACTTCATGAAAAACTAAAATTGAAGAAAGAATGTTATGTTTTAGATATCACGCAAGGTTGTTCTGGATTTCCGTATGCTTTAATAACAGCAATTAATTTAATTAAGAATAAAGAATTTAAGAATTGCCTAATTGTTTGTTCAGAGACTTATACAAAACATATAAAAAAAAATGACAGATCAACTGCTCCAATTTTTAGCGATGCAGCCTCTGCTTTTTATATTGATAGAAAAAATTTACCCTCAATACTTTCAACTTTTTTTTATACAGATGGTTCTGGAGAAAAAAACCTCTGTTTAAAAGATGATGAAAAAGGGGATAGAAAGTTATATATGAATGGTACAAACGTTTTTACTTTTACAGCAGAGAAAGTTCCATTTGCAACAAATAAAATTTTAGAAAAAGCAAATTTAAAAATAGAAGATATTAAGTATTTCATTTTTCATCAAGCTAGTTCTGTTGTATTAGCAACAATAAAAAATAAATTAAATATTAAAGATAATTTATTTTTTAATGATATTAAAGATTTTGGAAATACAGTTTCTTCAACCATTCCAATAGCATTAATTCAACTTGAAGAAAAAAAAATTTTGCCAAAAAAACAACCGATTTTAATTATGGGATTTGGTGTAGGCTATTCACTTTGTGGAGGGATTTTTATTTTTGATTAAAAATTCTAACATTGTAATTACAGGAACAAGTAGAGGAGTTGGTTATGCATTGGCCAAAAAGTTTTTAAGTCAAAATAATAAAGTATGGGGGTGCTCTAGAGGTAAATCTAATATTTATAACAAAAATTATTTTCACAGTAAAATTGATTTGTCTAAAGACTCTAAAATAAAGATATGGATTAAGAAAATTGAAAAGCAAACTAGTAAAAAAATAGACATATTTATTTCAAATTCTTCAATTTTTAATCGCAATTTAAATTCACTAGACTCAGACAGCTCCATAACTGACACAATTAAAACAAATTTATTAGCTCCAATGCTGATAACTAAGCATTTATCAAGATCTATGATACAAAATAAAAGCGGAACAATAATATTTCTTTCATCAATAGCAACAATTTTAGAAGAAATTGGCAGTTCATCATATTCCTCTTCTAAGTCTGGGTTAGAAACATTTTCTAAAATAGTAAAAAAAGAATTAAATTTATTTAATATTAAAGTTTGTGTGTTTAGAATTCTTTATGTTTCAACCAAGTTATCAAATAAATTAGATAAAAATAAAATAATTAATTTAAAAAAAAAATTTAAAACTAATAAATTTGGAACTTTTGAAAAAATATTTAGCAATATTACAAAAGTTCATAATGGTAAAAAAGATTTAATTAACCCAGTATTATTTGATACTCCTAAAAATAAAAAGTAATATGTATAATGTATTAATAACATCTGTTGGAGGAACTTTAGCTCCTTTTTTAATTAATAAAATTAAGAATGGAAAATTTAAAGATTTAAAAATTACTGGAACAAATCAGAGCTCTAATTGTAATGCAAAATACTTTTTAGATAATTTCATTCTAACTCCTAGTGGAAAATCTTCAAAATATATTAGTAATATTAAAAGGATAATCAAAAAGTATAATATTGATCTTTTAATTCCCGGCTCTGACGAGGAAGCTCTAAATTTATCAAAAAATATAAATCATTTTAAAAAAACCAAGTGCACTATAGCAACAGTGGATTACAAAACATTATATATTTTCTCTGATAAAATTAGAACTTATAAATCACTTAAAGAAAAAAATTTACCATTTCCAGAATTTGATATTATTAAAAACTATAAGGAAATAAAAAAAAAGATAAAAGAATTTAAAAGAAAAGACTTTGTCATAAAACCATCCTTGTCACGTGGAGGAAGAAATGTTCTTGTGGCACGTTCAGATATTAAAAAAGTTTTTTTTAAGAATTATGGAAGAGAAACACATGTACCAACAAATAAAATAAATAATAAACATTTATTAATGTATGAAAAAAATTTTTTCCCACTTGTTATTTCTGAAAGATTGAGAGAACCAACTTTTGATTTAGATATGCTTGCATATAAAGGAAAAAGTATAAGAGTAGTATCTAGAAAAAGACTTAATTCAGCAGAACCTAATGCAGGCCATATAGTCAAAAGAATACAAAAATTAGAAAATATTGGAAAAAATTTAATAAAAAAATTTAACTTATCTTGGTTGTATGATTGTGATTTGATGATTGATGAAGAAGGTAATTATAAAATTATAGAAATAAATCCAAGAATGAGTGGAAGTAGTGCTGTTTCAGTAGAAGCAGGATATCCTTTGTTCGATGATATGATTTCAATACTAAGAAATAAAAAAATAAAAAAAATTAACAAATCAATAAATAAAATAATATTTCCATATACTTTTTTGGGCTCAATTAAAAAATAAAATGAAAAAAATATTAATAACGGGCGTAGCTGGTTTCATAGGTTTTTACAGTGCAAAACATGAACTGGAAAAAGGAAATTATGTGATTGGTGTTGATAATTTAAATAATTATTATGACCCTAAAATTAAAAAAGATAGGCTCAATACACTTAAAAAAGAAAAAAATTTCTTATTTTTTAAAAAGGACTTAAATGATAAAAATTTTTATAAAAAACTTAAAAAATATTTGAAAGATATTGAAGTTATAATACACTTAGCAGGTCAAGCAGGAGTTAGATATTCTATCAAAAACCCCGAGTCATATGTCTTAAATAACATATTGACTTACGTAAAATTGTTAGAATTTTTTAAATTTTCTAAAAAGTTAAAGACCATACTTTACGCAAGTAGCTCTTCAGTATACGGGGAAAAAAATGAAAATAAATTATCAAATTCAAGTGTTAATAGACCAGTTTCAGTTTATTCAGCATCTAAAATTAGCATGGAATTGATTTCAAATGTTTATTCAAATCTCTACAGCATGAATTTAATAGGTTTGAGATTTTTTACAGTTTATGGTCCTTGGGGAAGACCAGATATGTCTTATTTTAAATTTTTAATCTCAAATAAAAAGAAAAAAAAAATTGAGATCTATAATTTTGGAAAACATCAAAGAAGTTTTACTTATATTGATGATTTGATTTCTAATATGTTTAAGATTTTAAGTTTTTATAAAAAAACAAAAAAAAAAGGAGAGTCTTTAGTTTTCAATTTAGGAAATGAAAAAACTATTAAGTTAATGGATTTTTTAAAAACTTTAGAAAAAGTTACAAACATTAAGTTCAAGAAAAAATTTATAAAAAAACAAATGGGAGATGTAGAAAAAACAGAGGCTAATTTAAAAATTGAAAAGAAAAAATTTAATTTGAAATTTAATCATGATTTAAAAACTGGACTAGAAAAATTCTATGATTGGTATAAAAAATATTAATACGAAAAATAATATCAAATTTGGAATTTTAGGAAAATAGATGAATTTTACTAATATCATAAAAAACAAAATTAATTTAAAAGATAAGCAAAAGTTTGTAGCTATTATTGGTTCAGATCCCTCGAAAGGAGCACGTTCTCCAATTTTATGGAATAAAGCTTTTTTTAAACTTAAAATAAATATGAAAATGTTTCCTTTAGATGTAAAAAATCAAAATGTAAGTAGATTAATTAAATCTTTAAAAGAAAATAAATATTTTTGTGCTTCAGCTGTAACGGTTCCCTATAAGGAGAGAGTAATTAAATATTTAGATGAAATTGATCAATCAGCATTTGAAATTGGCTCTGTTAATTTGATCGTAAAAAAAAATAATAAACTTAAAGGTTATAATACAGATAGTCTTGGATGCCGATTTACATTAAATAAAATAAATAAAAAAATTAAAAATATTTTGATAATTGGATGTGGAGGCGCTGGTAAAGCTTGCATTATAAGTACTAAAAATAGATACCCAAAAGCAAATATTTATCTTTTTAACAGAGATTTAAATAAATTAAATAAATTTTATAAAAGAATAAAAGTTAACAAAAAAAATATTAAAATTATAAAAAATTATAGCACTCTTATAAAATTAAAAAAACTTGACTTAATAATTAACACAACATCTTTAGGATTTGACTTAGAAATTCCATCAATTCAATCAAATTTAAAATATTTTTCTCCAATTTCACAGTTGGAGATTAAATTCAATAAACTTAAAACTACAGAAAACCTTATAAATACAATTATAGACAATATATCTGAAACATTAACTTTTTTAAAAATAAACTCCAATGCAATTGTTTTTGATATTATCTATAAACCTTCTAAAACATTAATTATGAAAATGGCAGAAAAAATTGGATTGAAATCGATAAATGGTTTAGAAATGAATTTTATGCAAGCAGTTGAAGCATTTGGAATAGTTAATAAAAAAGTAAAAATAAAAGAAATAATTAAAGTGATGAAATAATGGACAATAAATTTCCTGGAAAAGATATAACTGAAATTGATTTAGAAGATAAATTTCCTTTATCTTCATCAAATAATAAAAAAAAAATTATCAAAATTGATAATGATATTAGTTTTGGTGGTGATGTAGTTCCAATAATTTCTGGTCCGAATGGAATTGAAAATAAAGAGTTAATCTTTAGATGCTGTGAATTACTTGAAAAAAATAATTTGAAACTTTTAAGAGGTCAAATATACAAACCTTTAACTTTTCCATACAGATCTAAAAAATATTATGAAGTTGGAGATAAAGGGTTAAGAATACTAGAAGACATAAAAAAAAATTTTGATGTTCTAATTGTTTCTGAGGTGATGGAGACAGAAAAATTAGATTTAATGAAAGATTTTGTAGATGTTTTTCAAATAGGTGCTCGAAATATGCAAAACTTTCCCCTAATTAGTAAAACTGCAAAGTACAATAAGCCTATAATACTAAAACGACATTTTGGTTGCTCAATAAGAGATTTATTAGGCTCATCAGAATATGCACTAGTAGAAAAAAATGAAAATATTATACTTTGTGAAAGAGGCGTTTCTGCTCCACATACACATAAATCCTCAAGTCGTTTTATGTTGGATATTCAAGCGATACCAGCAATTAAAGATTATAGCTGCCTTCCAATTATTTCTGATCCAAGTCATGCTTGTTTTTGGCACGAATGGGTTGAGCCTTTAGCTCTTGCATCGTTAGCTGCTGGTGCAGAGGGCGTAATGATTGAATTTCATCCAGATCCAAGAAATGCAGCAGTAGATCCTTTGCAAGCAATAAATTTTGAAGAGTTTACAAGATTAGTAAAAAGACTAAGATCGATCGGATCTTTGCTCAATAAAAAAATTCTCTAATGTATAATCCATTTGTATCAATAATAGTAAGAACTAAAAACGAGGATTTTTGGATAGGTAAATGTTTAAATGAAGTCTTTAATCAAAAATATAAGAACTTTGAAGTAATATTAGTAGACAACAACAGCAAAGATAAAACTATAAGCATAGTTAAGAAAAACTTTCCTAAAGTAAAAATTATTAATTATAAATCAAAAATTTTTTTACCAGGAAAAGCACTCAATTTAGGAATTAAAAAAAGCAAAGGCAGTCTTGTAGCTATGATTTCTGGTCACTGTATTCCTAAAAATGAAAATTGGCTGAATAGTCTTGTTCAAAATTTCAAAAATTCAGACGTTATTGCCTGCTATGGTAGACAAGAACCATCCGATATTTCAGAACCAAACGATGTTAGAGATTTAACTTATCTTTTTGGATTAGACAAAAAAATACAAACAAAAGACCCTTTCTTTCATAATGCTAACAGCATGATTAGAAAATCTACTTGGAAAAAAAATCAATTTGATGAAACAATTAAACATATAGAGGATAGATTGTGGGCTTCATTAGTTTTGAAAAATGGAAAAAAAATAATATATGAGCCAAATTCTAGTGTTATTCATTTCCACGGTGTGGGGCATCACGGAAACTTGAAAAGAGTAAGTACAATATCAAGAATATTAAAAAAAAGTAAGCCTAAAAATAAAAAACAGCTTATAGTTTGTATCATTCCTCTCAATAAACCAATTAAGATTAATGGAAAATATTTAGTAGAAAAAACAATTAATGATCTTAAAAAAATTGCAGCGATAAGTAAAATATTTATAACTACAACAGATAAAAAATTAGGAAAAAGCATAAAAGGTAAAAAAATTTTTATTTTACAAAGAGATAAAGATTTGCAAAAAAATTTTTTAGGGATAGAATATATTTTAAGCAAGACGTATACACGACACATCAAAAAATTCAATCCAACACATATAATGGTTGCTGAAGAAATCTATTTGAATAGACCTAAAAACTTTTTTCAAAATTTGATAGATAATTTTGATGAAAACTACGATTCCATTGTACCTATTTTTAAAAATAGAAGTCAAAATATTTGGAAGAAAGATGATAAAGGAGACATGCACCCGCTTTTTAAAACGAGTTTGCCCTCTGAACTTGTTGATTTTAGAATTTATGAGGAAGCAAAAGGATTAGGAACGATGATTAAAGCTGAGATATTTGAAAGTAGTGGAAGAGAGACAAACCTATTAAAATTTATGGAAATTGATAAAAGAAATTCAATAACAACTAAAGAAATTACCAATATAAAATTTTATTAAGAATGGGATCAGTAACTATAATTATACCTGCGAGATCAGGCTCTACTAGAATTAAAGATAAGAATTTACAAAAAATTGGTGGCGTATCTTTATTGGAAAAAAAAATTAAGATTTGTAAATCTCTAAAGATAGGCAATGTTGTTGTATCAACTAACTCAAAAAAAATGGCGAAACTGTCTTCTAATGCAGGAGCAGAAATTCCTTTTTTACGGCCAAAAAAATATTCATCAGCAAAGGCCTCAACAGCATCAACTGTGTTACATTACCTTAGATTTTTAAAGAAAAATAATAAAGAAATACCTGATTATATAGCAATTCTTCCTGTAACAAATCCGTTTTTAGAGAAAAAGTCCATTATTCAGGCGTATAAAAAAATAATTAAAAATAAAAATGTTAATTCTATTATTGCATATGCAGAGGCTAACGATCATCCATTTACATTCGTTAATCTAAAAAAAAAAGTATTATTTAATATTTTTAAATATAAGGGGTCGATTTATAGTGATTTTGAGAGAACGCAGGATTGGCCAAAGGCATATATTGGAAGTGCAGCACTAAAAATCACAAAAAGCTCATATTTTCTTAGATATCTTGATGAACAATCGCCTCTATTTAATATCAAAACATTCGATCTTAAAAAAACCATAGGTGTAAAAATATCTAAAAAAGAAAGTTTTGATATTAATGATAAAGCCGATCTTTTATATGCAGATCAATTTTTAAATAAAAAAAAAAAATAATGTTAAATTTTTTTTTATTTATAAAAAAATTTTTTAAAGCTAGATGGGTTCTTCAAAAGCCTAAGCAAAAAAAATTTATAGTATATGATTTTGTAAATTCGAATGTTATTTTTAAATATATTAAAAAAACACAGAGTGCAATTTATTATACAAGGTGGGAAGAAATAAATTTTTTTATTTTATTTTATATTATATTTAATTATGGTTTAAAGGATATAAAAAAAAATTATAAAAAATTCTTTTTTATTTTTGTCAATCCAAAAATTGCAATTACATCAACAAGTAACCAGGTTTCTTTTTATAAATTAAAAAATCATTTTCCAAATATTACTACCATATCAATACAAAACAATTTGGGGGATGAAGATTTTATTAAGTTGCTTAAAAATGAAAAGAAAAACTCCCTCTCATGCGATTATTTCTTTTTTTTTTCAGATTCATTTAGAAGAATGTATGAAAAATATATACTTGTTAAAAAAAAATCTTTGATTATTGGTTCTTTTAAAAACAATTTTTATTATAAAAAATCCTCAAATAATAAAAAATTGCTTTTTATTTCAAAAAGCAATTGGAATACTAAAGGTTTTCTCAATGAAATTATTTTATTAAATTACATTATTAAATTTTTGAAAAAAAATCAAACAGGTAAAATTGATATTTGCTTAAAGACAGATGATTTATTTATAATTAATCATTACAAAAAAAATCTTGACTTAAAATTCATAAATATAATTCCAAAAAAAAATAATTATCTCTCTTCATATGACTATGAAACTATAATTTTCACAGACTCAACTTTAGGTTATGAGTGCTTGGCTAAAGGTAAAAAAATAATATCTTTTGCTCTTGGTTCATTGAAAAAAGATTGGTGCATAAAGAATAATATTTTACCACTTAATAAATTTGGATACCCTTATGAATTAAAAAATGAAGGATTTTGTTGGTCTAATAGTTGTAGTGAAAAAAAAGTAAATAAATTGTTAAAAAACATTATATTTATGAAACAATCTTTATTTAATAAAAAAATTAAAAATTTTAAAAATAAAATTATGTTTTTTGATCCTAAAAATTCTAAATTTAAGAGACTGTTATGTGTGGTATAGCTGGTTTTTTTGGAATTAATAAAAATTTGCCAAATAATTATCAGATTAAGAAATGTCTAGATTTAATGCATAATAGAGGACCTGATGCAAAAGGTAAGATAATTAAAAGTTTCAATAATAAATCATTAGTTTTTTTACACAGTAGACTTTCTATAATTGATCTTTCTAATCAAGCAAGCCAACCATTTGAAGATGATAAGGGCATACTTATTTTTAATGGTGAAATTTATAACTATCTAGAACTTAAAAAAGATTGTTTAAAAAAAAAGATTAAATTTGAGACTCAATCAGACACTGAAGTGCTTCTCAAAATGTTAAATTTATACGGTGAAAAAGCTGTTAAATACTTAGATGGTATGTGGGCTTTTGCATATTTTAACAAAAGAAATAAAAAAATGATTTTGTCGAGAGATATATTTGGTGAAAAACCACTTTATTATTTACAGACTTCTGAAAAAATTATTTTTGGATCAAATATGAAATATATTGAAACTATTTCAAAAAATAAGTTTAAGCTCAATTTAAATAAAATAGAAAGCTTTCTAGCTTTTGGTTTCAAAGAATTTGGAAATAATAATCAGACAATCTTTAAGGAAGTAAAATCTCTTTTACCTGGAAATACATTGTTAATTGACAAAAATAATCAAAAAAAAATCAAGAAATACTTTACTTTTAAGAGTAAAAAAACTTCCCAAATAAACTATTTAAACGCTGTGAAAAAATTAAGATCTAAAATAAAAAAAATTTTTAAAACCAGATTTAGAGCCGATGTTCCTATTAGTAATCTTTTGAGTGGAGGAATGGACTCAGGTTCGATATCCGCAATCGCAAAACAACAAAAAAAAAAAATTTCTCATTTTTCTCTTAAACATTTTTCCAAAGATTATAATGAAGATGATTTGATAAATGAAAATGTAAAATATTTAAATTTAAATCATAGATATGTTAATATCCCAAAAAAAAATAATTTAGAAGAATTCAAAAAAATTATGTCTCATTCCTATAATGTAATGCCAACAATTACTTCACTTGCATTTGCGATAGTTTGTAAAAAAATCAAATCAATGGGATTTAAAGTGGTATTAACTGGAATTGGTGGAGATGAACTATTTAAAGGATATTATCATCATTTCCTATCATTTCTTTATAGCATAAATAATAAACCTTATTTTGAAAAATATTTGAAACTTTGGGAAAAAAATCAAAGACCATATATAAGATCTAAAGAATATAAAGATTTTAAAATAGTTAAAAAAATTGCTGAAAAAAATAATACTATCCATAGTTTCCACGAGGACTTTGAATTAAAAAAATATTTTAAAAAAAAATACAAATTTGAAAAGAGAAAATACTCTAATGATTTTATGCACAATGCAGTTCTTAACGACATTAAGCATTATTCTCTCCCTTCACAACTAGAATATGCTGATAATATTTCTATGTACTATTCGTTAGAAGCAAGATCACCTTTTTTGTCGAAGGATATGACCGAATTTTTACACAAACTTCCCCATACTTATTTTTTTCAAAAAGGATATCCAAAAGCCGTTTTAAGAGATGCAATGAAACCTATAATGCCAAAAGAAATTATTTATAATTTAAACAAAGTTGGGTTTTATATTTCTTTTTTTGATCTTTTTGGAAAAGAAATAAAAATGATAAAAAAAATATTAACTAATAGCAAAGTTTTAAAAAGGATTATAAAAAAAGATACAATTAAAATATTATTACAAAAAAAACAAATTAAACATTCAGAGTCTAAACTTTTATTTAGCCTTCTTAATATTGCAATGATAGAAAACCTAAATAAGAAATAACGTATGAAAAAATTTTCTAAAATTAATCGACCTTCATGGATTTTTCAAAGACCTCGAAAACTAAAGAAGCTTTGGTTAGATAAAAATGAAAATACTCATCCTGAATTAATTAATTTATATCAAAAAATTTTGAAAAGGATAAATCCAGTTTTTATTTCTACTTATCCGGAATTAGGAAGTTTATATAAAAAAATTTCTAAATACGAAAAAGTTCCATCAGAAAATATCATTTTTGGACATGGATCAGACGGGTGTATTAAAAATATTTTTGAAGCTTTTACACAAAAGAGTCAAAAAATTCTCTCTCTTTCCCCAACATTTGCTATGTATGATGTATATCCAAAAATCTTTCAATTAAAACATTCTAAGTTTGATTATAGCTTTTCAAAAAAAGGACCTAACCTTGATTTAAAAAAATTATTAAAAAAAATAAAAAATGAAAAACCTAAACTTTTATGTATTGCTAATCCAAATAGCCCAACTGGTACTGCTTTAGAGATTGCAGACTTAATTAAATTAACGAAAGCATGTTATAAAGTAAAATGTAACTTTTTAATAGATGAAGCTTATTATGGGTTTTATGAAAAAACGTCTAAAATTCTAATAAAAAAATATAAAAATGTTTTCATTATAAGATCATTATCAAAAGCGTGGGGATTGGCTGGTTTACGATTAGGTTATATAATTTCAAATAAGGAAAATATTAAAATTTTGAATAAAATTAGACCAATGTACGAAATAAATACTTTTGGAACGGAATTTTTAAAATTGTTATTGAGTAGAAAATATTTAAATCAATTAGATTTTATTTTAAAAGATATGAAAAATGCAAAAAATATTTTTTATAAGTTTTTAAAAAGAAAAAAAATTGAGCATTTTTTAAGCAATGGTAATTTTGTTCATTTTAAAATTAAAACTAAAAATAGAAAAAAAATAATTTATAATTTATCAAATATAAGCTACTTTAGACTTTCAGAAAATCATAAATGTTTAAAAAGTTATTCTAGGATTACTTTAACTAGTACAAAAAATATAAATAAGATTATAAAAACTATGGAAAAATAATGAAAAAAATAAAAATTGGTTTTGTTGGTGCGGGAAGAGTAACAATACATCATATTAAGTTACTAAAAAAATTACAAACTAAGATTAAAATAGTAGCCATATGTGATTTAATTGAGTCTAAATGTGATGAAATTATAAAAATAAATGCTACGCTAAAAATAAAAAAATTTAAAGATTATCACAAAATGATCAATGAGTGTAAGCTTGATCTCGTGGCAATTCTTACTCCATCGGGTATGCATTATGAGCACGCAATTGATATTATCAAAAATCATAAAATAGATTTAATTTTAGAAAAGCCACCGACTTTAAGAGTGCAGAATTTAAAGAATATTTATGATTTAGCTCAATCTAAAAAAGTGAATATATTTCCTGTTTTTCAAAATAGATATAATAATGCTGTTCAGTTTTTAAAAAAGTCTATTACACAGGGTAAATTAGGAAAAATAAATATATGCTCAGTAAGAGTGAGATGGTGTAGACCTCAAAGATATTATAACAGTGCTCAATGGAGGGGAACTTTTTCACATGATGGTGGAGCTTTAGCGAACCAAGGAATTCATCATATTGATTTATTGAGATACTTAAATGGAGAAGTAAAATCTGTTAACACAATAATGAAGACACTTGGTTCAAAAATAGAAGTTGAAGATACCGGTTTGGCCACTTTAATTTTTAAAAATGGATCAGTTGGGAATCTAGAAATCACTACTGCTGCGAGACCTGATGATTATGAAGCTTCAATTTCTTTTTTGGGAACAAAAGGTATGGCACAATTAGGTGGTATAGCTGTCAATAAATTAGAAATTTACACACCTAATCAAAAGATGTGCAAAATTAATTCTGAAAAATTTCCCAATGCTTATGGTTATGGTCATCTTGAGTTATATAAAAAAATACTCAGATTTTATAAAAATAAAAAATTAAAAGTTTTAGATAAAATTGATAGTTTAAGAACCTTAGAATTACTAAATTCATTTTATGTTTCAAGTGAAATCAAAAAAACAGTTGAATTAGGAAAATATTTACAGTCAAAAAATTTAGGGAAAAGAAATGAGAGAATTTCCAAATTATACAGATTTAAAAAATGAGCGATAAAATAATTGGGATTATACCTGCTCGAATGGCAGCATCAAGATTTCCAGGAAAACCGTTGAAAACTATTAACGGAATACCTATGCTAATGCACGTATACTTAAGAGCCAAACTATTCAAAGGTTGGGACAATCTAAGTGTAGCTGGTTGTGATGAAGAAATTTATAATTATTGTAACGATAAAAAATTACCCTATATATCAACCTCCAAAAGACATAATAGATGTTTAGACAGAGTTTTTGAGGCATCTAATAAAATTTTTAAAAAAAAAAATAAATTAAAAAAAAACGATATTATTGTCTGCGTTCAGGGTGATGAGCCAATGCTAAGGCCAGACATGATAGACGCTGTAATAAAAGCTATAAAAAAAAACAAAAAGGCAGGCTCTATAGTTTTAGGAATGTACATAAATGATAAAAAACAATTTTATAACCCGAATGTTGTCAAAATAATTAACAACAAAGAAAACGAAGTACTTTATACATCCAGATCTCCCATTCCATATTGTAAATCATTTAGTTTGAAAGTTAAGGCAAAAAGAATATATGGTATTTTTGCATTCAGATATGGTTTTTTAAAAAAGTTCAATGCAACAAAAGAGTCATTTCTAGAAAAAATTGAGTCATGTGATTCAAATCGTATTTGCGATAATTTTGGGGGACAATATGTTACAAATTATCCATATAAAATTTCAATAGCTGTAGATACTTTGAAAGATTTAAAGTTAGTTCAAAAACTTATAAAGAAAGATAAATTTTTCAAAAGATATTCTAAATTCCCCAAAAAAAAAGCATAATGAACATTTGGAATGATACTGAAGCTCAACATTTTTTTTCATCTGAGAGAAAAAAAAAAAATGATCTTTATTTAGGTGAAAGGTTTTTTTTATCAAAGGCTTTGTTTGAAAATTGTTCAATATTAGATATTGGGTGTGCACAAGGAGGATTTTATAAAATTCTTAAATCTTTTTTGAAGTCATTTAGTTACACTGGCATAGACAATAGTGAAAAAATGATTATCAGAGCAAAAAAAAAATATCCCAAAGCTAATTTTTATTTTTTAAAAAATAATAATTTCAAATTACTTAAAAAAAAATACGATATCGTAATCATTTTTGGTGTTCTTCATTTAACCCCGGAATGGAGACGAATACTAAGTAATTCAAGAAATCTTTTTAAAAAATTTTTATTATTTGATTTAAGAGAAACAAATTTAAAAACTATAGAAAATAATGTTTCAAAATCATTTTTATCATTCAATCATAAAAAGAACACAAAGATTCCATATAATATTATTAATTCGAATGAAGCTACAGATTTAATAAAAAAAAATTTTATTTCAAATATTTATAAACTTTCTTACCATGGAAAAATTTCAAATTTAGCTAAATCAAAAATAAAAGATGTTGAATTTACAAATTACTGTATATCCAAAAAAAAATTTAAAGTTTTATGATTGAAGTAGGTGTTATAGGTTTTGGTGTAGTTGGAAAAAGAAGAATAGATTACATTTTAAAGCAAAAAAATTTAAAACTTAAGTATATTTCAGATATAAAATTTAAAAAAAATTTTTTAAAAAAAAAAATTTTTTTCTTTAAAAATTATTTAGATATTATCAAAAAAAAGCCTAAAGCTGTATTCATTACTCTACCAAATTATTTAGCAGCGAAGGTCACAAGATTATGTTTGTCAAAAAAAATTCATGTGTTTTGCGAAAAACCACCTGGCAGAAATGTTTTGGATATTAAATCTGTCATAAAAGAAGAAAAAAAAGATAAAAGAGTTAAATTAAAATATGGTTTTAATCATCGATATCATGGCTCTATTAGAAAAGCTAAAAAGTTAATTGATGATAAAAAGTTTGGTAAAATTCTAAATATAAGAGCAGTTTATGGTAAGAGTAAGATTGTAACATTTGGTAAAAATGAATGGAGATCTTCTAGACAAAAGGCTGGTGGTGGAATTTTACTAGATCAAGGAATACATATGCTAGATTTAATTTATTTTTTTGCAGGAAAATTTGTAAGTTTCAAATCATTTGTTTCTAATAAATTTTGGAAATATAATGTTGAAGATAGTGCTTTTGCTTTAATGAAAAATAGATCAGGTATAATTGCATCAATTCATTCTACGGCTACACAGTGGAAACATAAATTTAATATAGAAATAACACTCGAAAAAGCATCTATAATTCTTTCAGGTATACTGTCTGGATCTAAGTCTTATGGTGGTGAAAAGTTAACAATTTTAAAAAAAAAAAAAGGTAAATTTTATAAAAAAACCTTCAGATATAACAAAGATTATTCTTGGAAGGAGGAAATTTCTGAATTTACAGATATTATTATTAACAATAAAACAGTATTAAATGGTAATAGTTATCAAGCTCTTGAGGTAATGAAAATGGTAAAAAATATTTATGACAATGATAAAGAATGGAAAAAAAAATTTAAATGAAAAAAAACAAATTTTTTAAAGAAAAAAAATTAAATCTCGTAAATTTTTCAAATCAATATATTGATTATCTCTCAGAAGTGCTCAATAAAATTGATAAAAAAGATATAGATAGATTAGAAAAGATTTTAGAGAATGCCAGAAAAAAAAATAATACAATATTTATTGCAGGAAATGGTGGAGCAGCCGCAACAGCTATCACAATGGCAAATGATTTAGGATTTGACGTTCTAAAAAAAACTAAAATTAAAAAAACGTTTAAAATACATAGTTTGAATGATAATCAATCTGTTTTAACTGCTATCGCTAACGATACTGGTTATGAAAATATCTTTTTGAATCAGCTTAAAATTCATTTTAAAAAGGGTGATGTTCTAATAGTTTTATCTGCATCAGGTAATTCTCTTAACTTAATTAAAGCATGTAATTGGACTAAGGAAAAACGAGGTAAAGTTGTTGGAATATTAGGTTTTGATGGTGGTAAACTTAAAAAAAGGTGTGATCTAACAATTCATATTAAAACAGAAAAAAATGAGTATGGACCAGTTGAAGATGCTCAACTTATAATAAATCATATTTTAGCTCACTGGTTTCAAAAAAAGTATTCATAATAAATTTTTTTATTTAATGTACGACAAAAATATTTTAGTAAGTATTGGAGATATAAAAATCGATTTATTTGAATATATTGATAAAAATTCAGAACTTTTAAAAAATCAATATTTAGATATTATATTTAAATTAAGTAGTTTTATACTTGAAGACCAATCTTTTAAAAATCAATTAAATTTTAAAGGTCATTCTTTATGGGAAATGTCTTTACTACAAGAAAAAAATATTTTTAAAAACAAATCTATTTTTAAGACTATTAAATATCTAGCTTTAAAGAAAATTATTTCAGAAAATAAAAATAAGAATATTAAAATTTTCTTTTTAGAAAAAGATTTGGCTTCTTATCTCAAAGAAGAATATGGAGATATAGACTTATATTTTTTTGATAAATCTTTTTCTTTAATTGAAAACTTTATTCAAAATAGAAATAAAAATTTATTATTTCATTTTTTGTTTTTTTTATATTTTTTTATAAAAAACTGTTCTTTTAGAAAATTTGATTATAAAAAATTTATAAAAAAAAAATTTTTAATATTTTCTTATTTTACACATTACGATGAAAAAAAATTTTCTAAAAAAATTTTTTACCCAAAACAGTGGTCAAATCTTTGGGAAAAAATAAATGAAAATTCAAATTTTTTGCAAATTTTTATACCAAACAAAAAATTCAAATTTTTTTTTCAGGTAGAAAATTTAGTTACAAAAAATAGTTATAAGGATTTAAAAAAAGAAAATTTTATAAATCACTTTATTTTTTACAAATATTATTTATCGGTATTCAAAGATTTTAGAAATATCAGACCAAAAAATTTACTTTTAAAAATAGAAAAAAAACTAAAGGATAGTAAAAATTTTAAGTATTTTTTTGAGATAAATAAAGAAGCATTTGTATCTTCTTTTGCTGGTTATACATTGCTACAAAATATTTTGTGGATTAATATTTTTGATAATCTATTTAAGAATATTCCAAAACACGAATATGGTATTTTTGCTTTTGAAAATCAGCCCTGGGAAAAAGCATTTATTGCAAGTTGGAAAAAATATGACCAAGGCAAATTAATTGGTTATACTCATACGACTATTAATTTTTGGCATTTAAATTATTTTAATATTAAAGATTATAATTGTTCAGAGAATTTTAATAAATTCAGTCCAGACCTGATAGCGGTTTCAAGCGAAATCTCAAAAAATTTTTTAATTAATCAGTCAATAAATTCCAAAAAAATCGTAGAAGTTGAGGCATTAAGATATCAATGGATTTTGAATAAAAAAAAAAGTTTAAAAAATATAGATGATGACAATAAGAGAATTTTATTTCTGGGAGATTATAAAATTGATATAAATAATCAGCTTATAAAAATATTAAATCAATCTAAAGATGAACTTAAAAGCTTAGGTTTTCAAATTTCATATAAACCACATCCATCCACAATAGTTAAAAATATAGATAATGAAATTCATTTAACCAATGAAGATTTGGAACAATTAATTAACACCCATAAATATATTGTTTCATCAAATTCTACTTCTGCAATTATAGAGGCTTTAAGTTGTGGTCTTAATACATTCTTGTTTATTGATAAAAATAATTTTGACTTATCACCAATTAAAAATACTAAAATAGAGAAAAATGTAAATTTTTTTTGTATAAAAGAAGAGTTACTTTATAAATTAGATAATTATCAAAAAAATTGTGAGCCTATAGAATATTATTATTTAAATGAGGAGCTAATTAAATGGAAAAAAATACTAGAAATAAGATGAAAAAAAGTAATCTTTTAATTACCGCTATACCATTCATACCAATTGTTAAACAATTTGAAAAAAAAATGAAAATGAGAAATATTGATTATAAAGTTTTAAAAAGCTCTCAATTTGTAAGTGAAAAAAGATTTTTAAAGGTAATTCATAAATTTGATGCTTTATTATCAGGGGATGATGAAATTACAAAAAAAGTAATTGATAAAGCCAAAAATCTTAAAGTTATTTCAAAATGGGGAACCGGAATAGACTCTATTGAACATGAATACGCGCAAAAAAAAGGGATAAAAGTTTTTAATACGAAAAATGCATTTACAAATGGTGTAGCAACTATGGCAATTGCTATGATTTTGTCATTCTACAGAAGAATAATAAAAAATCACAATGATATAAAAAAACATATTTGGTTAAAATATTCTGGAGAAACTTTAATAAATAAAAAAATAGGAATTATAGGGTTAGGCAATATTGGAAAAAAAATTATCCATATGCTTCAAGGATTCGGTACTATTAATTATGGAAATGATTTAAAAAAAATTGATAAAAGATTTATAAAGAAATATGATCTGAAAATTAAAAGTAAAAAATTTATTTTCCAAAACAGTGATATAATAATTATTGCTACTGATCTCAATAAAAAATCCTATAAATTATTAAATAAAAAAACATTTAGGTCTTTAAAATTAAAACCGTTAATAGTTAATATTGGACGTGGAGGATCTATTGACAATGATGCTCTTATAGACGCACTAAAGAAAAAAAGGGTGATCGGTGCTTGCTTAGATGTATTTGAAAATGAACCATTGGAAAAAAATAGTGTTCTTAAAAAATTTGAAAATTGTATTTTTACAAGTCATAACGCTTTTAATACAAAAGATGAAGTTGAATTTGTTCATAAAAATACATTAAACAATATTTTTAAGGGTCTTAATTTAAATGCAGAAAATATTAAAAAATTTCAAAAATAAAAGAGTTATCATAACTGGCCACACTGGTTTTAAAGGTTCGTGGTTATCTTTGTGGCTTTACATGAGTGGAGCTAAGATAATGGGAATATCAAATGGAGTTTTGACTAAGCCATCACATTTTGACTCAATTAAATTAAAAAATAAAATTATTTCTGTCAATGAGGACATTAGAAATTTAGAAAAAATTAAAAAATTATTTGTAAACTTTAAACCTGATTTTGTATTTCATTTAGCAGCACAATCATTAGTGAAAAAATCATATAAAAATCCTATAGCAACATATGAAACAAATACTATAGGTACATTAAATGTTCTTGAAAGCCTGAGGCTTATAAAAAAAAATTGTGTGGCAGTTATCATTACAAGTGATAAAAGCTATAAAAATCTTGAGATAAAAAGAGGATATAAAGAAAATGATCTCCTTGGAGGTATTGATCCATATAGCTCATCTAAAGCTTCAGCAGAACTTGTAATTCAAACTTATATAAAATCCTTTTTTGAAATTAAAAAAAATATCACAATAGGTACAGCTAGAGCTGGAAATGTAATTGGTGGAGGAGACTGGTCTCAAGACAGGTTGATACCAGATTGTATTAAGTCTTGGTCAAAAAATAAAAGAGTTTTAGTTCGTAGTCCTAAATCAACTCGGCCATGGCAGCATGTATTAGAGGCGTTATCAGGATATTTAGTACTCTCTGATAAGCTATCGAAAAATAAAAAATTACATGGTGAAGTTTTTAATTTTGGGCCATCTAATAGAAAAAATTTTAATGTGATAGATGTAATTAAAAATATGAAAAAAACCTGGAAAAAAGTTAATTGGAAAATTGTAAAAAAAAATAGGCTATACTATGAAAGTAGTCTTTTAAAGTTGAATTCTAATAAAGCTAGAGAGATATTAAATTGGAAATGTGTATTGACATTTAAAGAAACTATAGAGTTAGTTGCATCATGGTACAAAACTTTTTATGAAAAAGAAAAAAAAAATGAACTTATTTCAATGAGTCAAATAAAATTATATGAAAAAGTTTTTATGAGAAGAAATAAATAAAATGAAGGTAGTTATTTTAGCTGGTGGCCTTGGTACAAGAATATCTGAATATACAAAGTTTATTCCAAAGCCAATGATTAAAGTTTTGGGTAAACCTATATTACATAGAATAATGGATCATTTTGCATTGTACGGTCATAAAGAATTTTATATTGCAACGGGTTATAAATCAAAAACAATTGAAGACTATTTTAAATCTATCAAAATTGACAAGAAATTTAAAATACATTTAATAAATACTGGCAAAAACACTATGACAGGAGGTAGACTTAAAAGACTAAAATATTATTTAAACGAAACTTTTTTGATGACGTATGGAGATGGTCTTTCAAGTGTCAACATTAATAAATTAATTAAATTCCATAATAAATATAAAAAGATGGTTACATTAACAGCAGTTAGGCCACCAGCCAGATTTGGTGCAATTAAAATCATAAATAACTCAGTAAAATATTTTAGAGAAAAAAATAGCTTGGATGAGGGATGGATTAATGGTGGTTTTTTTGTAATAGAGCCGAAATTTTTAAGTTTGATTAAAGGTGATGGCACTTATTTAGAACAAGAACCTTTAAGAAAAATTTCAATAAAAAAACAACTTTTGGCATACAAGCACAATGGTTTTTGGCAATGCATGGACACAATTAGAGACAAAGAAATTTTAGAGAAAAAAATAAGAAATAAAGAACATCTTGAAAAAAAATAGAATTCTCATTGCTGGTGGAACAGGTTTCATAGGGTATCATTTAGCTAAGAGATGCTTAAAACTTAATTGGAAGGTTGTAAGTATCTCAACTAAACCTCCTAAAAAAAATAGAAAATTGGAAAATGTAAATTATTTAATATTAGATATTTCAAACCAAAAAAAATTATTTGAAAAATTATCTACTAACTATGATTATGTTGTTAATTTAGCAGGATATGTTGATCATTCACATAATATAAAAACAATGAAAAGTCATTTTAATGGTTGTAAAAATTTATCATTATTTTTTTTAAATTCTAAAATCAAAAAATTTATACAAGTTGGATCAAGCATTGAATATGGAAAAATTAAGTCACCTCAGATAGAAAAAAAAAACAATATGCAAAAAACATACTCTGTTTATGGTAAAGCTAAACTCTTAAGCACAAAATTTTTATTAAAATTATCAAAAGAACAAAGCTTTCCTTCTGTAATTATCAGGCTGTATTTGGTATATGGACCAAATCAAGATGTAAACAGAATCATTCCAATTACAATTAAAAATGCAACTGAAAATAAAAAATTTGCTTGTTCTAGTGGAAGACAATTAAGAGATTTTGTTTATGTTGAAGATGTTGTTCGTGCAATCATGAAAATTTTAAAGAACAAGACTATTAAAGGAGAAATAATAAATATTGGATCTGGTAAACCTATAGCAATTAAAAAAGTTATATTAAAAATTTGTAAATTAATAAATTCTGGAAAACCTCAATTTAATAAAATTAAATTTCGCAAAGACGAAATTTTAAAACTCTATCCCAGTATTAAAAAAGCAAAAAGATTAATTAATTGGGAGCCAAAAGTGAATATGTCTAGTGGTTTAAATAAGTGTATTCAATATTCTAAAAAAAATTAAATGAAAAACCTATATTTAGTAAGTAATGACAAAATTTGGTCATCAAAAAATTTTTTTACATCAAACAATGATTTAGACACAATAATTTCATGTTTAGTCAAGAATTTTAATATCAAGCTAATGAACAGAAGAAGTAAAAAAAATTTAAAATTTAAAATTAATAATAAATTTGACTTTTGTTATTTAAAAAATATTCAAGAAAAAAAAATTAATTTATTGATGATATCAATTTCTCCATATAATTTTTTTATTTTATTAAAATTAATTTTTCTGCTAAATAAAGATGTAAAGGGATATGTATATTTGAGAAGTGATGGATATTTAGAATATAAAATCAGATATGGATTTCTTGGTTATTTTATTTATCATTTAATGTTTAAATGGATCTCAAAAAAATTAAAAATTCTATCCTGTTCTAATAATTTTACAAATGTAAAAGTTAAAAATATTCTTCATCCATCAGAATTAAATTCTATATGGCTCAACAAAGGTAATACTATAAATAATTTTAAAACAGACTTTTTATATGTAGGAAGATTTAAAAAGGATAAAGGAGCACTATTTCTCACAAAAATATTTAAAGAATACTTGGAAAAGTATAAACTTACAGTTGTAGGTACAGAAAAAAAAGCTATTAAAAAAAAATTTTACAATAAAAATATTAAATATATTGGGTCTGTATCAAATATTAAAAAATTGATCAAAATATATGATGGAACAAGAATATTTATTTTGCCATCTTATATTGAGGGTTTTCCAAAGGTAATTTCAGAGGCCTTAGCAAGACTTAAACCAATTATAATTTTTGATGATATAAAATATGTTGTAAATGGCAGAAAAGGTATTTTTGTTTGTAAAAGAGATGAAGAAAGTCTAAAAAAAAATATAAATTATATTTTAAACAATTACACAAGTATTCAAAAAAAAATTAAAAAAAATTATTTTTATACGAAAGATAATTTTAAAAAAGAATTACTGAGATATATTAAAAATGAATTTAAAAATTAATTTTTCTAGATTATTTTGGGGTTATGGATTGTGTTTATTTCCTTTGCTTCTTCTAGTTGGTCCTTTAATTTCTGAACTTTATATCTTAACTATTATAATTTTTTCTCTTTTTTATATTATTAGTGAAAAAAAATTTTACTTTTTTAATAATAAATATATTGTCTTTTTTGTACTCTTTTATCTATCCACTGTTTTTTCAACACTATTTAATTTTTATCATTTTGATTATTCAAAATCAGGAATTTTATTTTTTCGTCTTCCATTGTTTGCTATAGCAGCATGGTATGTTCTAAAAACGTATAATATTTTTGATAGAAAGATTGTTTTTTTTTATACTTTATTTTTATCAGTAATAATTATTGACTCTTTAATACAATTTTATCTAGGAAAAAATATTCTAGGATATGAAATTTTAAGAAATCGAATATCTAGTTTTTTTGGAGAAGAACTTGTTTTAGGAGGTTTTATTACAAGGATTATACCTTTTTTTTTAATGTATTTATTAATGACTAATACTATTGAGGAAAATAAAATAAATTTTTTTTATTCATTGGTAATATCACTTTCAATAACCATCGTTTATTTATCTGGAGAGAGAACCTCTTTTTTTCTTTTAATTTTATTCTTTTTTACAATATTTATAATATCAAAATATTTAAGAAAATTAATAATTTTGGTGATGATATCTTTTATACTTTCTTCTTTTATAATTTCAAAGTTTCAAAAAGATGATCAATTAAATGCATCTAATAGAATGTTTAAAAAAACGTACCAACAAATAACAGGTGATGGAAAAAATAACGAGGAACACAAAAAAAAATTTTTTAATAAAGTCTATGCATTTTCACACGATCATCATGGTCATTATTTATTATCCTATAAAATTTTTAAAGATTATCCAATTTTTGGAACTGGCGTTAAGGGATTCAGATATCTTTGTAGAAATAAAATATATATATTAGAAAAAAATGATGGTTGTTCAACACATCCTCATAATACTTATGTGCAAATTTTAGTATCAAATGGAATCGTTGGTTTCACCCTAATCTTTTTAGCATTTATCTATATTTTGCGAGAAATATTAAAATGTAGAAAAAAATTAAGCACTAAAAATACTTTTGATAAATATGAACTTTCAAAAGGAGTTATGTTATCTGCAATCTTTATAAATCTGTGGCCATTAATACCTAGTGGAAATTTTTTTAATAATTGGATCTCAATGATATATTTTTATCCTATTGGATTTTACTTATATTTTAAGCACTTAAATGAAACAAAAATTAATTAGTATAATAATCAATTGTTATAATGGTGAAAAATATCTTCAGAAAACACTTGAGTCAATTTTAAATCAAAATTACCAAAATTTTGAAGTAATCTTTATAGACAACTGTTCTTCAGACAAAAGTTCTAAAATTTTTAAAAAAATTAATGACAAAAGGTTTAAGTATTTCAGAACTAAAAGCAAAATCAAATTATATGATGCAAGAAATTTAGCACTAAGAAAGTGCAAAGGACATTTTATAACTTTTATTGACACAGATGATTGGTGGAATAAAAACTTTTTAAGTTCAAGATCGAAATTTTACAATTCATCAAAAAAATATGGTTTTTGTTTTTCAAATTGTTTGCATTATTTTGAAAATAAAAAGAAATTTGAACCTTTTTCAAAAAATAAATTACCTTCAGGATTTATTCTTGAGGATCTACTAAAAAATTATTTTGTTAAAATGGGTACAATAATAATAAAAAAAGAATTAATTTCGTCTTTGAGATTTAATTCAAGTTACAACATCATTGGAGATTTTGATTTTATTATTAGGGCTGCCAAGAAATATAAAGGTATGGGTTTTCAAGATTTTTTAGTAAATATTAGAATTCATCATGATAATTTTACTCATAATAACAGAAAGATGTTTTATCAAGAATTTTTAAATTGGACAAAAGACCAAAATTTTAAAGAAATTTATTTTAAAAGGACTCAATTAATATTGTTACAAAAATTAGAATATCTTAGAATTATATACCTTTTGCTAAACAATAAAAAATTTAAATTAATCCTCGATATTATAAAAGTTTCACCTTTTTCTAAAAAGTTGAAATTATTATTAATTTATTTTTTACCAATTAGTGTTATTAATTTTAAGTTGAAGTATTTTAGACTTTAAAAATTTATCTAACAAATACATAATTAAAAATATTTAAATATTTATTATCTTTTTCATTTGTTTTCATATTGTTTTTTTTATGAAGTATTTGAAAATTATTTTTATGCATTATCTTTAAAACTTTATCATACTGTTCTTTAAAGTTTTCGTTAACTTCTATAGATAGACTTTTGATTTTTTCGTTTTTTAAGTATTTATCACCACCTTCCAATATTAAATGCTCGATACCATCAACATCGATCTTAATATAATCTGGTACTTCTAATATTTTACTATCTAGTAAATAATTGATCGTAGTTCCAAAAATTTGATATCTCATTTTGCTTTCAAAAAATTTTCCTTCAAAATTATATTTTTCACCAAATGAATTTAAGGCACTACCCTCAGTAAAATTAGGTTCATTCATTATCAAAAAACTATTTTCTTTATTAGTTAGAGGGATTGGTAGAACTTTTATTTTTTTTTCAAAATTATTAATTGAAATATTTCTACTTAGAATTCTTAAATTTGAAGTAGATGGCTCGAAAGCAATGGTTTTAGAATTGGTATTTTTTAAAGTGTTATAGATTGAATACAACCCTATATTAGCTCCAATATCCCAAAATATTGAATTTTCTTTATCATTAAAACTGTTAATCCACTCAAGTGTCTCTGGTTCTTTACTAAAAAAAGTTTTAACCCTCCAATCTGTCAGTTTGTTTGGTGAAAAAAATTTTGTTTTTTTTTCATTAATTAAAACTTCTTGATAAGAGTCATTTTCTAAAAATTCTTTGAAATAGATCAAAATATTTTTTTTTGTTATAAATTTAAAAATTTCATTAAAAAAAAATAATATTTTGTAAAAAATAAACGATAATTTTTTCATCATTATAAGTTATTTCAAATTACCCATTTTAAAAATTATGTTTTAGTCAATTATCTTCTTTACATAAAAAGCTACAGCATGATGAAGAATTACAACATCACTTAAGATCTCACCGTTAGTGTGATCAGTTACTAAAAATATATTCTTCATAAATAATTGTTAGAAATATTAATTAATTTATAGTATCAATATTTTTATATGAAAAGCCAGTTATCTATTGTTGAAAAAAGAGCAATTTCCTCCAAAAAATTACAGAATAGACAAAATTTAAATGACTTACTCAATTTTAATATTATTAAGTCAGCTAAACTTTACAAATTATCAATTAATAATAATAAATAATGGAAATTTATTTTATTTTTTTATTTATAACTATTTTTAATTTAATAGTATTTTATAAATTCGATACAATTTCTCAAAGTTTGACTTTTTTTGATAAACCAGATGGAAAACTTAAAAATCATTCAAAACCAGTTTCATTGATTGGTGGATTGATAATCTTAATTAATCTTTATTTAATTATTTTCTCTTTAAGTTTTTTAAATTTTAAAAATTTAATTTTTGAAAATAATTTTATGTTCGGACTTATTCTATTGAGTACATTGTTTTACTTAATAGGTCTAGTAGATGATATAAAAAATTTATCCCCTAATAAAAAATTAATTTTTTTATTTATTTCAACTATCATAGTAATATATTTTTTTCCAAGCATAAACTTGGAACATATCAAAATTTCTTTTTTAAAAGATATCTTTTATTTTGAATATTCAAAAATATTTTTGGTATTTTCATTTGCTTTATTAGCAAACTCAATGAACATGTTTGATGGCATAAATCTTCAATTAATTTTGTTTACTTCATTTCTATTCATTGTATTTATTTTGAAAGGTTTTTTGTCGATTTTTTTTATTTTATTATTAATTTGTTTATTTTTTTTAGCTATTCTAAATTACAAGAATAAAGTTTTCTTAGGTGATGGAGGAGCGTATTTGATAAGTGTTATTGTTGGTTGTACATTTATTTATCAATATGACAATTTTAGTAATTTTTTTTATGGAGATGAAGTTTTTATAATATTAATTATTCCAGCGATTGATATGTTAAGACTTTTTTTTATGAGAGTAATAAAAAAAAAGAGTCCTTTTAAAGGTGACCTCAATCATCTCCATCATATAGTAAATAATTTTACTAAAAATAATAATTTTACAATATTAATTACTATTAGTCTAAGTATCTTTCCTGCACTGTTACTAATTTTTAATATAGAGACATATATTATTTTATTATTGAGTTTAATAATTTATTTTTGTCTTATTTCATATTTAAGGTTTAAAGTTCGATGAAAGCATTAGTAACTGGTGGAGCAGGATATATAGGAAGCACTGTATCTAATTTCTTATTAGATCTTGGCCATGAAGTCACTATTATTGACAATCTTTCGACAGGTAGCAAAAAAAATATTCCAAAAAAAGCAAAATTTTATAAAGTTGATATTTCAAACACAGCCAAAATCAAAAAAATTTTTTTAACAGAAAAATATGATGTTGTTTTTCATTTCGCAGCCTTCATTAATAATGAAGAGTCAATTAGATACCCAAAAAAATATTATGAAAATAACTTTTTAAAAGGAAAAATTTTTTTTGAAAATTGTATTAAGAATAAAATAAATCGATTTATTTATTCATCTACAGCTGCAGTTTATGGAAATAAAAATAAACGAGTAAGCGAAAAAGATGATTTGAAACCTATGTCACCATATCCAAAGTCAAAATTAAAATTGGAAAATTATCTAAAAAGAAAAAAAAAGTATATGAGCTGTATTATTTTAAGATATTTCAATGTAGCGGGTTCAGACAAGAAATTGAGATGTGGTTTTAATGTTAAAAATGACTACAATTTAATTTTGAACTTATGTACTTCTAGCATCAAAAATAGAAAATTTATAATTAATGGAAACAACTATAAAACAAAAGATGGAACACCAGTTCGGGATTTTATTCACGTCGAAGATTTAGCAAAAATCCATTTGCTTGCAGCAAATTTAATCATAAAAAAAAAAATTTTTAAAATTTTTAATTGTGGATATGGTTATGGTTTTTCAGTTAAAGAAATTTTTCAAAAATTTAATTCAATAACCAGAAATAAGATTAATTATCAAATTGGAAAAAGAAGAAAAAGTGATATTGTTATTTCAATATCAAATCCCAATAAATTAATAAAATATACCCAATGGAAGCCAAAGCAAAATAATTTAGTACATGTGCTAAAATCTTCATTGAAATGGTATAAAAAGAGCATGAGAATGAAAACTAAATGAATTTATCTTATTTAAAAAAAAAAAAGTTTTTAACTTTATTGACCATTATTTTTTTATGTTTAATTTTTTATTTATTTTCAATAGTTTCAGATATAGTTAGGTTCGGTTATGATAAGCAGAGTAAAGTTATAGAGTCAGTAAAAAAAATAATACCATCGCATTATATAAAAAAGATTAGAGATAAAGTATTTATTATTTCAAATCTTGAGGCAAAAAATGACTTTCTGGAGTTACAATTAAGAAAATATGAGCAAGGTAATGAGGGTCAAAAATTTAATCATAAATTAATTAAATTAAATGATAAGGAATATGATGTTAATTTTTTCTTTTTGCCCTTCAAAAGACTGGATACTAATTTAGGTTGGAAAGCAGAAATAAATTCTTTAAGAGCACATTATTTAGAAATTTATCAAGAAAAACTATTTTCAATATCAGGTTATGGAAAAATAGTTTATTTTGAAAAAAAAAATCTTTTAACTGATAACTTGGACTTTAAAAATTTACCAAATAATATTTATGAAATCCTAAGCAAAAATAACTCTACTTTAATTGGAATAAGAGACTTATTTATTTCCAATAATAAAATTTTTATTTCAATGATGATAAAAAATGAAAATGGAATTACCATTAACTTATATAACGCTAACTTAAATTTGGAAAAAATTAATTTTGAACTTTTTTTTGAAACAAATGAATATTGGGAAAATTATAATGTCTTTTCTGGTGGCAGAATAGAAAAATTTAATGATGAGAAAATTTTATTTTCAATAGGTTTTGCTAAAAATTATCAGTCGCCTCAAGATAAAAAATCTCTTCTTGGTAAAATAATTGAAATTGATTTAAATACAAAAAATGCTGAATTAATTTCATATGGGCATAGAAATCCCCAAGGTTTATATTATCACTCTGATGAGAATATTGTAATTAATACCGAGCACGGCCCAAAAGGTGGAGATGAAATAAATTTTAATTTTTTAAATTTAAAAAATGATAAAAATTTTGGATGGCCAAAAGTTTCTTATGGAGAAGCGTATAATGGAGAAGAGGAGTTATTTGAAGAAGATACATTTAAGAAGAGTCATAAAGAGTTAGGATTTATTGAACCACATAAATATTATGTTCCTTCAATTGGAATTAGTGAAATAATTTATTTAGAAAAAAATTCTTTTTGTGAGTTAAAGTGTTTCTGGGTTTCATCTTTAAGAGCAAATTCAATATACAACTTAAATGTGAGTAAGGATTTTAGTCAACTATCAAGCAATGGAAGGATATTTCTAAAAGGTGATAGAATTAGAGATATTGAATATGACGAAGATTTAGATTTAGTAATCCTTTTAAGTGAAAATGTTCCCTCAATAATAACTATTAGATAGAATTTATATTAAAAAAATTGACTAATTTTAGATAAATTTTTTATAATTAAAGTTTTGATTGCATTAAATTTAAATTTTTTCATGACACTGAAATCTTCATTCATTTTTATGAAGATATTTTTTATATTTTTATTACTGATACCTCCTGCCCTCATTTTAACAGTAAATCTATTTAGATAAAAAATTTTAAGGTTATTTTTTTGAAATAGTCTTATAATAAAATCATAATCTCCTGAAATTTTTAAATTTTCGTCGTAATATCCCACATCTTTTAGTAAACTTTTTCTAATGAATAAAGTTGTGTGAGGAGGCATCCATCCATTATTAATTTTTTTATACAAAATATCATTTGACTGGACTCCTTCTTCAAGATTTGATTTCCATTTTCTAACAATCTTATTTAAATTATTTTTTTTTGTATAATAAATATTAGAAAACAAAATATCTAAATTTTTATCTAGAAATTTTTGTGCAATATTTGAAATAACATCTTTATCAATTAATTCATCATCTGAGTGTAGAATACCAATTATATTTCCATTGGATATTTTCATGCCCTCATTTACCGCACCATAAATACCCGAGCTTTTTTGCTGATATATTTTTGTATTTTTTTTTGCATATTTTTTAATTATAGAAACAGTTTTGTCTTTTGAATTGTTGTCCAAAATTATATGTTCAATATTACTATAAGTTTGTGAAGAAATTGATAAACAACAATCTTTAATTGTTTCTTCACTATTGTTAGTACATGTTATAAGAGATACTTGCATTATATGAATAAAATGAATACAGAATATATAATTTAAAAAATAATCCAAATGAAAAAAAAAATAGCTTTAATTTTTGGAGTTACTGGTCAAGATGGTGCTTATTTATCTAAATTTTTATTAAAAAAAAAATACAAAGTTTATGGAGTAAAGAGAAGATCATCAATAATTAATACACAAAGAATAGATGATATATATAAAGATATAAATTTAAAATCTGATTTTGTACTTTATTACGGAGATTTGACTGACTCCTCATCAATTCTAAATTTGATTAAAAAAACCCAACCCAATGAAATTTATAATCTTGCTGCACAATCTCATGTACAAGTTTCTTTTGAGGTGCCAGAGTACTCTGCAGAAGTAAATAGTCTTGGTACTTTAAGAATTTTAGAAGCAATTAAAAATTTAAATCTAGAAAAAAAAGTTAAATTTTATCAAGCTGGAACTTCGGAGATGTTTGGTAGAACAAGAGATAAATTCCAAAACGAAAAAACGCCCTTTTATCCAGCCAGTCCATATGGCGTCTCAAAATGCTTTGCACATTGGATTACAGTCAATTATAGAGAAGCTTATGATATTTTTGCATGCAATGGAATTTTATTTAATCACGAAAGCCCAATTAGAGGTGAGACCTTTGTTACAAAAAAAATTATTCAGGGATTAATTCGCATTAAACATGGTTATCAAAAAAAATTATTTTTAGGAAATCTATATTCTAAAAGAGATTGGGGTCATGCTAGAGACTATGTTGAAGCAATGTGGAAAATGTTACAACAAAAAAAACCAAATGATTATGTTATTGGAACTGGTAAAACTTTTACGATTAAAGAATTTGTTAATAAAGCTGCAAAAAAAATTGGTCTTAAAATTAAATGGGTAGGTAAAGGCATAAATGAAAAAGCTATGAATATTGAAAATAAAAAAGTATTGATTGAGTGTAAAAAAAGATATTTTAGACCATTAGAAGTTGATTATTTAAAAGGTAATGCTCAAAAAGCAAAAAAATTATTAAAATGGTCACCTAAGATATCAGTAGATAATTTAATTGATGAAATGATAGAGCATGAATTAGAAAATTTATAATGATAAAAATTGACAGCAAGATATTCATAGCAGGACATAAGGGTATGCTTGGCTCCTCTATATTAAGATCATTAAAAAAAAAGGGTTATAAAAATTTAATTACAGCTGAAAAAAAATTTTTAGATTTGAGAAATCAAGCTTTAGTCAAAAAATTTTTTAAAACAAAAAAATTAGATGCAGTCATTATTGCTGCAGCAAAAGTAGGTGGAATTAAAGCTAATATGAGTTATCCAGCAAATTTTATTAATGATAATTTGCAAATTCAAACAAATCTAATTACCTCAAGTTATGAACACAAAATAAAAAAATTAATTCTTTTCGGATCTAGTTGCATTTACCCAAAAGATTTAAAAAAACCAATTAAAGAGAATCAAATGTTATCTGGTCCTCTTGAAAAAACAAACGAGAGCTATTCTGTTGCAAAAATAGCTGGTATCCAGATGATTAAAGCACTAAATGAACAATACAAAACCAATTATATTTGTTTAATGCCCTGTAATTTATTTGGTCCTAATGACAGCTATGATTTAAAAAACTCACATTTTTTTCCAGCACTTATAAAAAAGATACATATAGCGAGTAAAAAAAAAAAAAATAAAATTGTAAATTTATGGGGAACAGGTAAACCTTTGAGAGAAGTTTTGTATGTAGATGAGGTAGGCAATGCTTGTGAGTTTTTTTTAAGAAAGAGAAAGTGTCCCTCTTTAATTAATATTGGCTCACCCACAGAAATGTCTATTAAAAATTATGCCAATAAGTTAAAAAATAAAATTGACCCAAGTGTTTTAATCAAATTTGATAATAATAAAAAATACGATGGTGTTATGAGAAAAAAATTAGATATTTCATTGGCAAATCAAAATGGCTGGAAAACAAAAATGAATTTTGATGAGGCTATTGAAAAAACTATAAAAGATTTTAAAAAAATTAACAAATTTTAGAACTTTTTGTGGAAAAGGTTTAAACATTTTACCAAATGATTCTTTTTGAACTACTCCTTTTTTTAGTTAGCATTATAGTAATTTTTTTATCATTAAAAGGATATGGTAGTTTATTGTCATCCAATGAAGATAAAAATCTATTTTTAGATGTTTTTTTAGGTTTCATACCTGTTTCATTAATAGTCACTTTAATTCATTTTTTTTCTAAAATTGACTCAATCATCAGTATATTGATTTTAACATTTGGATTAATTTTAGTTTATAAAAATAGCTATTTAAATTACTCAGCTTTATTCAAAAAAAAGAATTTAACTTATTTATTAGTTATTTTATTTTTTTTACCAATGTATATATCACAAAAGTATCATGAGGACTTTGGTTACTACCATCTTCCATATGCACTAGCGTTAATTGAAGAAAAAATTATTTTTGGGTTTGCAAATATAGATACTCCTTTTGTTTATAATTCTTTATGGTTGAATTTGAAACCTTTGTTTTTTTTAGATAATAAAAATTTCAATTTTTTAACATTACCTAGTTTTCTATTATTTATAAGTTTTATTTTGTTTTCGATAAATGAAGTTCTAAATAAAAAATATATTCAAAATAGTGACTATTTCTTGGTAGTTGTAATATTTTATTTTATATTAAAATTTACAAGAATTTCTGAGTTTGGAGTTGATTTTCCAGCAATAATTTTTTCAATTTTAGCAATTTATTATTTTATTAAGTTTAGTGAAACAAAAGAAATTTCAAAAAAAATATCTTTTTTCTATTTTAATTTTATTTTTTCAGTATTTTCAATTTTAATTAAATTAAGTACAGCGCCAATATTGTTCCTAACCATTTACATGTATTTTTTTAATTTTAAAAATTTAAAATTTATTATTTTTAAAATAAAATTTTTAGTAATTTATATTTTGATTTTTGTTTTTTTTACTCAGCAATTTATTTATACAGGATGTTTTTTGTTTCCAACTAACTATTCATGTTTAAACGTTAGTTGGTTCAATATAGAGCATTTAAGTTTAAGCAAACAATTGGAACTAACCAATAAAAGCTACTCTGTTGCTAGAGATATTTATTCCCCAGAAGAATATCTCAATAATTTTAATTGGTTTTCATTTTGGATCAAAAGAAATTCTTTGGAAATATTTGAACATTTAATGACAATGATTTTGCCAATTCTAATTTTTATTTCTTTTTTAAAAAAAGAAAAAAAGAAAATATTTTTTTTTCAAAAAAAATTACTACTTTTTGTTTTTTTAATCTTAAGCTTAATTTTTTGGTTAAATTTTTCCCCTGTTTTTAGATTCGCAATCTATATTTTTATTACATTAATTTATTTAGTTTTCTCGAATATTTTAATTACAAGAATTTTTTCAAGAAAATTTTTTATAATTTTTATTTCAATTTTTCTTACCTTTAGCTTTATAAAAAATATTGTAAGAATATCTGAGACAGAAAAGATTTTTATTGGTATTCAGAAAATAGATAATCAATTTATATTGAATAAACTTGTTATTAATGATTTTTTAGATATTTATTATCCAGATGTAAAAAATAATAAAAAAAATGGATGGCAAGGGAGACTTTGTTGGGATACTCCATTTATTTGTTCTTATAATAAGCTGACTATAAAGAAAAATAATGGATATTTGATTATTAATAAATTACAAAATTAGATTATGATTAAAAGAGAATCATTTAAACTTTCAATTGTAATCCCATGTTACAATGAAAAAAATACTATAGAGGTTATCTTAAAAAGAGTTATTAAAAATTTAAATGATTATAAATTTTTGAATTATGAAATAATTATAGTTGATGATTGTTCTAATGATGGAACAATTAACTTATTAAAAAATTTTGTAATTTATGAAAAAGTCAAAACTTTTTTTCACCAACAAAATTTAGGTAAAGGAGCAGCAATTCATACAGCTTTAAAACATATAAGTGGAGATATTGTTATTATCCAAGATGCTGATTTAGAGTACGATCCACATGATTATAATAAATTAATTCTACCATTTTTTGAGACTAATGCTGATGTTGTGTATGGATCAAGATTTTTAGGTGGTGGCAAATATGTGAGAATTCATTTTTTTTGGCATTACCTAGCAAATAAAATTTTAACCTTTATTTGTAATTTATTCATAAATTTAAATTTAACTGATATGGAAACAGGATATAAAGCTTTTAAAAGCTCCATATTAAAAGAAATTACACTCGAAGAAAAAACATTTTCATTTGAACCAGAAGTGACTATTAAGTTGGCAAAAAAAAAATATAAGTTTTATGAGGTGCCAATTACATATAATGGAAGATCCTATGAAGATGGAAAAAAAATAGGATTAAAAGATGCTTTTATTGCCTTAAAGACGATAATTAAATATTCAATAATAAGATAGTCTGACTAAATTTACCTTTGACTAAAATTAATCTTTAGGTATAAATACCCCGCCTGGTGATTATAGCGAAGAGGTAATACCCGATCCCATTCCGAACTCGGAAGTCAAGCTTTTCAGCGCCGATGGTACTTTGTCTTAAGACATGGAAGAGTAGGACT
>Ga0209631_10000667_pt1 | contig 46745 bp, 45 predicted proteins | sample COG_08_FD_184752 | JGI IMG/M metagenome (GOLD analysis project Ga0209631, IMG submission 184752) | Pelagic Microbial community sample from North Sea - COGITO 998_met_08 (SPAdes) (version 2) | ecosystem: Environmental > Aquatic > Marine > Neritic zone/Coastal water | place: Helgoland, sampling... | reverse complement strand
TCAAAACTAAGAGATATGTATTTTTTTGCAATTTCAGGAGTAATTGCTATTCTTTTTTCAATGTTTTGATTTTCTAAAATTGATGCAATCTTCATACATAAATCCTACAACAAGAATATTGCCATTAAAACTAAAACACCAATAACCGCGACAGTTCCCCACAACACAAACTTTGTAAAATTATTCCATGTATTTTTATGGTTATCGTTATCCATAAAAACTATTTCTGTCTTGCTTTAAATTTTGGATTAGTTTTATTGATGATATAAACTCTTCCTCTTCTTCTTACTAGTTTAGAGTTTAGATCTCGTTTTTTTAAGGATTTTAAAGAACTTTTTATTTTCATAATTTGATTTTTAATGCCGGCAATGACCTACTCTCCCGTGTCTTAAGACAAAGTATCATCGGCGCAGAAAGGCTTGACTTCCGAGTTCGGAATGGGATCGGGTATAACCCTTTCGCAATAATCACCGGCGAGAGGTTTATACTCAAGAATCTAAATATTGTAAAGCTGTAAGAAGGTTATTTTTAAACGTTTTTTGATAAAAAATCTTTATAGGTTATCTTTATCGCTTTAATTATATTGGTTCTTGCTTTCCATCCATATTTTTTTGCCAAACTAACATCTAAAATTTTTCTAGGTGTTCCATTAGGTTTTTTTTTATCTAATTCAATTTTTACTTTTTTTTCAGGACAGATAATCTTTAATAAAATATTTGCATATTGTTTAATTGAATAATCTTTTCCAGTACCGATGTTTAAAATTGTTTCTTTTATTTTTTTTTTCATAAAATAAACACATGCATCTGCCAAATCATCAACATAGATTAACTCTCTTTTTGGTGTTCCGTCACCCCAGATAATCAGTTTTTTTTTATTATTATTTTTGACATCATTTACTTTTCTGATCAATGAAGGAAAAAAATGAGAATTCATTTGATCATAATTATCATTCGGTCCAAAAGTATTTGTTGGCATTAAACACTTATAATTTGTTTTATATTGATAGTTAAAACTTTCACACATTTTAATTCCTGCTATCTTTGCGATAGCATATGGTTCATTAGTTTTTTCTAGTTCACCATTTAATAAGTAGCTCTCTTTAATAGGTTGTTTGCACATTCTTGGATAAACACAGCTAGATCCCAAAAAAATTAAATCTTTAATTTTACACTGATATGCCGAATAAATAATGTTGTTTTGGATTGACAAATTATTGTAAATAAAATCAGCCTTATATTTATTATTAGAATAAATTCCCCCAACTTTTGCTGCAGCAATAAAAATAAATTTTGGATTTTTTTTTTTAAGATAATTATAAACTTTTGATTGATTTGTTAAATCTAAACTTGACTTTTCAACAGTTAATATTTTTTTGTAACCTTTTTGCTTAAGTTTTTTTACAATTGCACTTCCAACTAACCCGTTGTGACCAGCTACAAAAATTTTAGAATTTTTATTTATCATTAATTAATTTTTTAAAATCAAAATTAACCATTTCTTTCACCAATGTCTTAATGGATGTTTTTGGTTTCCATTTAAGTTCTTTTTTAGCTTTATTGGGATTACCTAATAAGGTATCAACTTCTAAGGGTCTAAAATACTCTTTATCACAAGCTACAATACAATTGCCACTTATATCAAAACATTTTTCGTTTATTCCTTTTCCCTTCCATTTGAATTTAATATTTAATTCATTTAAAACTAAGTTAACAAAATGTTTTACTGTGAATTGTTTTCCAGTTGCTATTACATAATCTGATGGTTTGCTTTTTTGTAACATTTTCCACATGGCCTCAACATAATCTCTTGCATGCCCCCAGTCTCTTTTTGCGTAAAGATTACCTAAAAACAAAGTTTTTTGTTTTTTTAATTTTATTTTACATAATCCTAAAACTATTTTTCTTGTTACAAATGTTTCACCTCTTACTGGGCTTTCATGATTAAATAAAATACCATTGCAAGCAAAAATATTATAAGCTTCTCTATAATTAACAGTAATCCAGTGAGCGTAAACTTTTGCAACTCCATATGGGCTTCTTGGATAAAATGGTGTTCGTTCAGTTTGAGGTATCTCTTTTACCTTTCCAAACATTTCTGAAGTTCCTGCTTGATAAAATTTTGTATTTTTTTCATAACCATGAAACTTTATTGCTTCTAAAATTCTTAAAGCACCAATAGCATCTGCATTTGCAGTATATTCAGGGACTTCAAAAGAAACAGATACATGTGATTGTGCAGCTAAATTATATATTTCACTTGGCTTAATTGACTTAATCAAACTCGATACAGAAATAGCATCTGTCACATCTCCATAATGTAAAAAAAAATTTCTTTTTCTTTCAAAAGGATCTTGATAAATATGGTCTATTCTTCCTGTATTGAATGATGATGATCTTCTTTTTACTCCATGGACCAGATAACCTTTTTTTAATAAAAATTCAGAGAGATACGAACCATCTTGTCCAGTTACTCCAAATATAAGTGCAATTTTTTTTTTCATATTTTTTTATATCTATAAATAAATAACTTAAAGTAAATAACGGTATAAACAATTAAATTCAATAAAATTAAAATTATTTGAACTTGGGTATTATTTAAAAAATTTGATGCAATTAAAAAAACTATCATATTGTATATATTTATTGTATTGGCTGTAAGTAAATTTGCAGTAAGAACGTTTAAGGAATATTTTTTTTTAATAAAATAATAAATAAGCTGATGCAGATGATTTGAATCTGGTTTCATTGGTGACCTACTTAAAATATTTTTTCTTATCATTGAAAATAAAGTTTCAAAAGAAGGATACCATAATAAAAGTATAATAAAGAAAGGAGAGATGTTTCCATTCAGTTCATATAATTTTATTAATAAAACTGAAAAAATAAATCCAAGTAAGTATGACCCTGAATCCCCTAAAAAAATTTTATTTAAAAAATTAAGCACATATAAAATTAACAAAATGAAGATAAAATATTGAAAAAATATTTCTTGGGTTAAGATTAAATTATTGATTTGAAGATAAGTCACAATAAAACTTATTAAAAAATAATAGCCAACATTTAATGTATTTAGACCATCAAAAAAATTTGATCCATTTATAACTATTAACATGCAAAAACAGACAAATAAGTAGTTTAGATACATATTTGTTAATATTTGATCTAATAAATATATTCTTGTATCAATTATCTCAATATCATTAAGAATTACAAAAAATAAAACAATCAACAATTGTATGATTAATCTTTTTTTTGCAGATTGGATTAACTTTAAATCTGAGATAATCCCTAAAATTAAAATAATTGAAGAAAATAGAAAAAATTGAATATAAAGCTGATCAAAGAAATACAAACAACAAAAAAATAAAAAAATTCCACCCGTTAATGGGATTTTAATTTTTGAAGCAAATTTTTGATGACTGTCACCAGTTTCACTAATTAAATAATTTACTTTTAAAAGATATTTATTAAATAAAATAATTAATATTGTAAGACTAATCAAATATATAAAAAAAAACATATAAATCTATTTCTTTAAAAGAAAATTTATTGATAATATAAATAAATATACTAGTGATTTAATAACATTATATTTAAGATATATCCTATAAACTTTATAACCATCAGATAATTTTTGAAGTGTTGAAGAAGATAGAGATTCTTTACTTTTTCTCCAACTGCCTAGTGGCTCATCTAAACCAAACATTCTTACCTTATTTTCAGCTAACTTTATCCAAAGCACATAATCCTCTTTAGTTTTAAGGTTTGCGAATTGAAATTTTTTATTTTCAAAAAATTTTTTTTTCAAAATCACAGTTGACAAACCAATATCACAAGATCTTTTAAGTTCATTGTAATCAATTATTTTTTCTGCTTTTCTAGAGCCAATTATCTTTCCTTTTACATCAATAATTTCAAATCCAGTAAAACTAAAATCAACTTTATAATTACTCATGAATTTTAATTGGTTTTCCAGTTTTGTTTTTTTCCAAAGGTCATCACAATCACAAAAAGCAATATAGTCACCTTTAGCATAAGTTATTGCTTTATTTCTAGACTCACCTGCGCCTAGATTTTTTTCGTTTACTATTAATTTTATTCTTGGATCCAAGTCTTGTATTTTTTTTAAAAATTCATTATTTTGAACTCCAGCTTCGTCATTTATTAAAATAATCTCAAAATTTTGATAAGACTGGCTCAATATAGATTTTATAGAATCTTCTACGTAAAATTTTTTTTTGTAATAGGGCATAATTATACTTACTAAAGACATTCTAAACTCCTTGAAAATAGTAATAAGTTAATGTGAGGACATAAAAAGTTATAAAATAAAAATAAATTGAAAAAATTTTAATTTTTTCATTAACTATAATTTCTTTTAAATAATCTGAGTTTATCAAACCAAAAATAAACAAATAAACCAATGGATCAATATATTTTTGGTAAATTGTAACTAATGGAAAACAACAAATTAACGTTATTAATAAAAAATAATTTCTTAATCTATCTTTTTTAAATAAATAATCTAATACAACTAAAGAGATAGTTGCTAAAATAGATATAAATAGTTTAGTTTCAAAGTGAAGAATTTTAGAAATTTTAAAAAAAATTCCCCCTCCCCTATAAGAAAATTCAATTAAATCACTAAACAAAAATTTATCTACAAAATAAATTAATATAATTGGTAAAAAAAATGATAAGATAATTTTAAAGTTATCCTTATAATATAAAAAAATTGAAAATTTTTTATCAAGTATGAATGGTATAAGATAAAATAGAATAATTGATAAAATTATTAAGCTGTTACTATAAAGGTTTATACTTCCAAAAGAAAAAAGTGTGCCTAAAAAATTATAATTATTTATTACAATATATAGATAATAAAAAGCTGGAATTGATAAAAGAAGAGATATCAAAATTAGATACAAAAAAAATTTCAAATTCAAATTTTTATAAATATGATAAATAAAATAGAATGCAAAAATACAATAATAGTATCTTATATAACAACACATGATTAAAAATATAAAGCTAATGTAATAATCTAATATCTTTTTTTCTTGCCCTTTTGACTTTAAATAAAATAAAACTGATAATGAAAAAAAAAGTAGTCCAAGACTATCTCCTAGCAACCATATCGATGATGATCTGAAATATGGTGATAAGAAAACTATCAACGAAAGATAAAAAACATAATCACTATTAACATTGTAGTTAGTTTTAAGAATTAGATAAAAGATATAGGGAAAAGTACTACATAAAACTAAGTATAATATTTGAATAAAAAGTAAATTATCAAATAGTTTTAGGAGTAAGCTTACAAGTATATAAAACCCTGGTGAATGAATAATGCTACCATTAATTACACCACCATCTCCTTTTACGAATTGATCAAATCCTAATTGTATACCTAGACTAAAGTTTTTAATTGTTTCTGAAAAGTAATTGTGATCATATCTTGCTCCACCAGATGAATTTTCTTCAAACAAAAAGCCTAAAAACAATGAGATTGTTAATATTATGTATACAGCTAGTTTTTTGTTAATGAGCATTTTAAGAGTTAAATATATTTTTTTCTTTATAAATTAGTAAAACTTAAGTAACAAAATGTATAATATATACATCAAAATTATGGCATCACTTTAAAATAATTGATTTAAATATCTAAAAATAATGAAAAACCAAAAATTTCTTATTGCAATATCAACTTACAAAGAGGTCGATAACCTTAAAAATATAATAGAGAAAATTAAGTATTATTCACCAGCTTCAGACATCTTAATAGTAAATGACAATTCAAATGATGGAACCAAAGAACTGGTAGAAGAGATTAATGATGATAATCTTATTTATATAGAAAGACCAAAAAAACTAGGTTTGGGAACTGCACATAAATTATCAATTTTTTATGCCATAAAACATAATTATGATTTTTTATTAACAATGGATGCTGATTTTTCACATGACCCTAGTCATATTCCTCTTTTAATAGAAAAAGCTAGATTAGATAATTTCGTTATTGGCTCAAGATTTTGTGATGGAGGTAAAAGTGATTATAAAGGTATGAGAAAAGTTATTTCTAACTATGGAAATTTTTTCGCAAGAAAATTTTTAGGAATTAAGCTTTTAGAGATCACTACCTACTTTAGAGTTTATAGTGTAAAACTTTTAAAAAAACTTCCCTATGACAAATTAAACGCTCAAGGCTATAGTTTAGGTGTCAAGTTAGTCTGGTTTATGAATAAACTTAATGCTGATTTAATTGAGGTACCCATACATTTTAGAGATAGAACCAAAGGAAATTCTAAAATTCCAAAATTACAGATTTTTATAAGTTTTTTTGATTTAATTATTTTAAAATTTAATGATGTTTTTATAAAACAAAAATTCTATGAAAATAATCAGACCTTTAATTTTGAAAAAAAATGTAATAATTGTTCAAATAGTTTTTTTACCTTAAGAAAAAAAAACTTAAAATGTTTAGTTTGTGATAATAATAAAATATGAAAAATATAAAACATCCCTACGGAAATAAAAAAAGTTTTTTTCTAAAATTTATTAAAAATTCAATACAAAAATTTGTAAAATTTTTTGTTAATTTTTTTTGTAAATTAGACGATAATGATGAAATTATTATCTCATCAGCAACACACGCACCATGGAGAAAAGACAAGGAATTTTTTGAATTCTTTCAAAAAGTTAAAGATTTTACCTTATTGGACTTTCCTAGAGCTTATACTCTTTGGCAATGTTCAAAGAATGTCAGTAATCAAAATGGCTTAATACTTGATATTGGGTGTTTGATGGGTGGATCTGGATTTTTAATGTCAAAAAAAAACAAAATAGGTAAAACATATCTTTTTGATAGTTTTTCAGGTTTCAAAAAAGATGATGGTTTACATAAAAAAGAAATTTTTTTTTATGACGATATTGAGTTTGTTAAAAAGAGTATTAAAAAATTGGAGCTAAAAAACACAAAAGTTTTTAAAACTTACTTTCCTAAAAATTTAGAAGTGAATATTAATAAAGTAAAATTATGCCATATTGATGTCAACACATTCAGTGACACTAAAGTTATATTTAATTTTATTCATAAAAAAATCAAAAGAGGTGGAATAATAGTTTTTGATGATTTTGGTATATGGGGCGTTGATGGCATTAAAAAATTTATTTATGAAATTGAAAAAAAATATCACAGTAAATATCATTTTATTAAAAATTATATGGGACAGTGTATTTTGATAAAAAAATAGGTTAATTTTATAATCTAAAAACCTTTTTTATAAAAAAAGTGATAATTGCTGTTAATATTAAAAAACCATCTTTTATAGCACTTACTTTTTTAATTCCTGCAATTCTTTTTCTTTCTTTACTTGGTGTAGAAGTGAAATCTAGATTTTGAAATTTTGCCAAAATAGGAATTTCTACACAAATTCTAAAATCATGGTAGTTCAAACCTAATTTTTTTGCAGAATTAGTTTTACCCACAACATAAGTATAGAGAATATCTGATAAATTTAACTTAAATAAAAGATTTCCTATTAATGAAAAAATTTTATTACCTACAAATGTTACTAAATCGTCATCATCACTTCCACCACCTTTTAAATATCTTGAAGCAAAAACAAAATCTTTATCTGCACACATTGTTAACATTTCATCTAAATATTTTGGATCCATTGATCCATCAGCATTTATAATACAAAAAAAAGGTGTTTTTATTTTTTCTACACCTTCTTTGAGGGCACTTCCGTAACCTTTATTTTCTTGAACACAAATTTCTACATTTTTAAAATCAGAAATTGAGTTTATTGTTTCAGTATCTTCTTTTTGAAGTACAACAAGAATACTATATTTATAATCATCTAATTCTTTTAAAAATATTGGTAACGATTCAGCTTCTTTATTTGCTGGTATTAGTAAAGTTAATTTGTCCATGATTAAAGTTAATATTCAAAAAAGTTAAATTTATAGATTTAGTATTTTATAACTAGTTCCTTTTCAATCTAATTAAAAACGAATAATTAATAAAGAAAATTGTAGCTCCATAACTTGTAAAAAAACTTCCAGATGGTAGTAGTGGGACTAAACTTGCAAGTATAAATAAAATACTACTTTTAGTTAAAAAACTCTTATCTAATTTAATTTGTCTATATAAAATAAATATTAAATTAGAAATTATAAGCAAGTATCCAATAATTCCTATTTCAGCTAATAGTTCAAAATGAGTCTGATGTGGGTGTGTGGATGCTCCAAAAATAAAACCATCTTCTTTTTTAGTATATTTTTCTTTGTAGCTTTCAAATCTAAAAGTTTTAAAGCCTGAACCAAATAATAAATTATCCTTTGAGATCATTAAAGCTGTATAATAGTGACTTAAGTATTGATTTTTTTTTATGATTGTCTCGTAATCTAATTTTTTATTATTTTCTAACTCTTTAGCGTATGTTTTAAAAACATGATAATAAAATTTACCTTTTAATTGTGGAATACTATTTATTATAATTGTAGAAACTATTATTAACAATGCAACATAAAATAACTTTTTCATTTTTGAAATATCCACAAATAACATAAAAAAAAATATATACATTAAAAGAACTTTTAAAAAATTTGATCTTTCACCAATAAGTAGAGCTATTATAAAAAAAAAGGATGAAAATAAAATGAACAGTGCTTTTTTTTTATCAGATAAAAAACATAAACTAATAAATAAAAAACCAAAATAAAATCCACCAACTTTTAACTCATCCCCAGAAAAACTGGCAATTCTCCCGTGATAAACTGAGCTAAATCCTAAAATATTTTTTCCTACATAAAATTCAAATAAGATATCTAAACTTACAATTAAAAAAATAATAAACCAAAATTTTAAAAAATCATTTTTAAATAAATCAAAGTAATAATATAGAGCGTATGAAAGTATAAAAAATCGGATAAATACTACAGTCTTAAATAAACTCTCTGAATTGTAGGAAACAAATAATGAATTAATTATTAAGTAACCATATATTATTAATAAAAATTTAAAGTTAAAATCTTTAATTAAAAAAAAATTTTTTTTTTTAATTAAATCAATTATAAATAAAACACATATAAATAAGACTGTTAAATTACTTATTAAAGATCCAATAAACAAGGTTACAGGTAAAATTATAATCAAAATATAATTTAATTTTGCACATAGGGAATTTTTATTGTTTAACAATTGATTCATGAATAATTATACATTACTTATTTATTGGTTTAGTAAAAAAAATAAAGAATTGAAATATAATTATTTTAACCACGATTTAAATGATTAAAACAAAAAAAAACTTAGTGCTCTTTATGCCTTTTATTGATCATGGAGGTGTAGAAAAAAATTTATTTATTATTGCCAATTATTTAATTAAAAAATTCAATAATGTTAATTTATGTACAATTTCTAGTAAATTTAAAAGAAAATTTGATAAAAAAATAAAATTTATTACGCCAAAAAATAATTGGTCTGAAAAAATTAACATAAAAATTAAATATATTGTCTGCCTGTATATTTTATATAAATATTTAAAAAAGAATAAAAATAGTGTTGTTTTGTCTTTTCAGGCTAATGTTTATTGCATAATGCTTTGTAGACTACTAAACATCAAAATTATTATTAGAAGTAATTCATCGCCATCTGGATGGTACCATAATTTTATAAAAAAAAAAATTTACAAAACTGTAATATCTTTTGCTGATGCTGTAATTGTAAACAGCCAATTTTTTAAAAATCAAATGATAAAAAGATTTAATATCAAAGTTAATTGTATTTTTAATCCTTTAAATAAAGATGAAATTATAAAGTTGTCAAAAAAAAGAAATAAAAGGATTTTTTTTGAGTCTAAAAAAAATATTTTTAAAATTATAAATCTTGGAAGACTTACAGAACAAAAAGATCATTTAACTCTTTTAAAAGCAGCTAAAATTTTAAAAAAAAAATTAGAATTTCAATTATTAATTTTAGGAAACGGTTTAAAACTTAAAAACCTACAGAAATTTATAAAAGATAATAATTTAAGTAACTGTGTAAAAATTAAAGATTTTACAAACAACCCCTATCCTGCTTTATTAAAGTCTAATCTCTTTGTACTATCATCAAAATATGAAGGTTTACCTAATTCTTTGTTGGAAGCAACTGTTCTAAAAAAGTTATCAATTTCATCTGATTGTCCAACTGGTCCTAGAGAAATTTTATCTAACGGTAAGGGTGGCTTACTTTTTAAGGTTGGAGATTATAAAGATTTAGCAAAAAAAATTGAATTTAGCTTCAAGAATAAAAACATTTTAAAAAAGAAAACATTATATGCATATAAAAAATTGGACAGATATGATTATAAAAAAAATCTATTAAAATATTTTTTACTAATAAAGCCCTTTTTAGTTACTACTTAATATTGATTTCAATATCTTTTGGTGCCGTAACAGTGTGTATTTAACTGAAGCTTTTTTTGCTAAAATTTTCATCTTTTTTAATTCTTGTCCCATTTTTAAAAACTTATCCAAACTATCACTTAATGCATTTTTTTTATTACTATTAAAAAGTAAACCAGCCTTACCATTTTGTAAAAATTCCTCCGGTCCATTTTTACAATCACTTGAGATTACAAATAAATTACACATTGCAGCTTCAATAATAACAAACCCTGGATCTTCCCATAAAGATGACAAGATAAAAGCTTTCGCATTTTTCATATAAGTATAAATATTATCTGTATATCCTTTTAAAAAAACTCTATTAGACAAATCATGGTCATTAATTTTTTCAAGTAAGTCATTTCTTTCTTCACCCTCACCGAATATATATAAATCAATACTTGAATTTTTTTTTGAAAAAACACTAAATTCCTCAATTAGATATTTAAAATTTTTTTGTTTTGTTAGTCGACCCACAGATATAAAATATTTTCTTTTACCATCTTTATTTAGTTTAAACCTAGAAGATTTTAAATCATCATTAAATGTTTTAATCCGGATAATTGGATCTGGTAAAAATATTAATTTTGACTCTTCGAATAAATCAAGTTTTGATAATTGATATTTTAGTTCATTTGAAGGACAAGTGACCTTATATATTTTTTTTGAAACAACTTTCCAAAATAATTTCCTTAATTTATTTAATTTTGGAAAGCCTGAAATTCTAAGGATACATTTTGTTTTGAAATTAAATAAATTTATTAAAGTTAATGGCAGTGAAGTAATTAAATGAGCAATTAAATAATCAGGCTTTTTATTCTTTAATAATTTTAAAAGAAAAAACAAGGAAGTAACAAAAATTATAATATTAGACAATCTACTGCCTAAAAAACCAACTTTTGGCAAAAATTTAAAATAATTCAAACCTAAATTAATAACTTCAATATTGTTGTCTTTAAAAAAAAATTTTTGCTCATCCCATTCACCACAAACATTAATAATTTTTACTGAAAAATTTTCTCTTGAATATTTTGAAATTGATAAGGCAGAATTTATTGTTGACTTGTAGGTTCCAACTTTATCCAAACATGGTGACCAATAAAATATAGTTTTCATTTTTAATCTATTTATTTGATATTATTAATATTTTCTTTCCAAAAAAACTTAATTTAGAATAATTACTTAAATTTTCTTTTATTTGGTTGTTGTGTCTATAATAGAATTCCTCATTTTCTGTAAATTTATAATTTGAGTTTATAATTGGATTAAAATTATATCTTTCAAATTCTACCTCTAATCTTTGATAATTTCTAAAAATAAAAATTACAATTGTTACTAAAATTAATGTAGTTGCCCGTTTTAAAAAAAAATTATAATCAAAATTAATTCTTGAAAGAAACATGCAGATTGGCATCAAAATAGCCAAAAAAATTAGATGATAACCTCCATAACGTAATGCTGGATGATTATAAAACCACTCTATTAGCAATATAATTATTATAAAGAAAAGAGCCCAAAAACCATTTTTTTTAGGTAAAGAAACTTTTTTTTTTTTTTTGAAAAAACTCAAAATAAAAATTAAAGATAATAAAATTATCCCTAGTAAATAATCTAAAACTTTATTAAAAAAATACTCATTAATCCAATTAGGAATCCAATTAAGTCCACTTATGTATCTGATGCTATCTTCGACTACATAATTTGGATTTGCACCAGCTTTTGACCAAAGTTCAAACCAAATTTTAACTTCTTGAATATAATCTTTATTGAGCGACCAAGGCAAATTTTCAAAACAAGTATTATTAATCGGAAAAATAAGACAGGCAGAATTAATAAAAGTATAAAAAATAATTGAGAAAATTAATAATAAACAAAAATAAAAGGTTCTTGTAAAAAATAGGTCAAAAAAGTTTTTTCTTAATATTGGATTGATGAGAAATATTGAAAAAAAAATAAAATTTAATAAATAAAATGGTTTTAGGGTTGATACGAAGCAAATACATATTATTAAAAACTTCATCTCATCTAAGCTTTTAGAGTTTTGATAATCATTCACCAATGAAACAAAAAAAATCATTGCTAAAATAATCAATATCATTCCGGATCGATCGGTACCATGTTCTGCAAGTCTATAAAAAATGATATTTATAAAAATTAAAGTTGCTAAACTTAAAAAGTTTACAATTTTTTTTTCATTAAAAATATCTTTATCAAAAATATTTTTAATTAAAATTAAATTTACAAATCCTAAAATTAGTGCTGGTGTAATATGAAAAAGATAAATATCTACATATGGCAAATAAAACAATGAGCTCACAAAGAAAATTGAAGAAGGACTTCTAAAGCCATTATTTAATTGTCCTAAACCAATAGGATGAGAAAATTCCGTTATTATAGATATATAAGGAAAATGATAGTATGGAAAATCATCATGATTTTTTGCCAAGACAATAAAAATGCAGAGAATAAAAAAGATAATGAAATGATTTAAAATTTCTTGTTTAATTTGATTGGATTTAATTAAATTAAAAACAAAAAAAGATAATCCCAATAGAAGAATTATAGAATTAAAATAAAAACCATGTTTAAAAAATATAGATGAAATAAAAGATATAATGCTTACAACTGTAATACCCAGTATACCCAACGAACCAAAATCAAAAAACCGAATTTTAAGAAATTTAGTTAAAAGAAAACCATAGCCAATTATTGAATAAGAAATAAGGTAAAAGTAAAAAAACTTCATATTAAGAAAAAAACTTTAAAAATAAATATATCGTTGTTGTTAAATAATAATCTAAACTTTTCTCAAATTTTTTGTTTTTTTTATTTAATATATAAATCATATAATTAAATGCTTGATATCTTCTAAACCACCATTTTTTTGAAAAAATATTAATTTTTGAAGTTATGCCTGTACTATCAAAATTATAAGTAGTAAGTTTTGTTTTAAGAATATTGTATTCTTCGAAATAGAATTTTGAAAAAATAGTAAGTCTCGCATCTATTTCTAAATCTTTGAATTCATCTTTTCTTAAGTGCTTAATAAATATATTGAAAAAATTTCTTTTAATTGAAATACAACTGGTTGGAAATATTGTGGGCCAAATAGAATTACTTTCTTTTTTATTTTTAAAAATAAATTGATTTTTTTCACATTGCGGTAAATCAAACAATGAGTTTAAATTTTTATCTTTGTTAAATGAGTAATTTATTTTTTTTAATTTAGATATCTTAAAAAAATCATCTGAGTCCATCAAGCAAATTATATTACCTTTAGATTTTTTAAAACTTTTTAAAATACCATTTATTTGGTTTAGCGGTGCTGTTTTTTGGTTTTTTTTTTTGTTTTTAATTAATTTGACTTTTTTGAACTTCTTTATTATTTCAATTGAATTATCAGTGGATGCATCATCATATAAAATTATTTCATAATCTTTAAAATTTTGATTTGAAATTTTACTTAATGACTTAGTAAGAAATTTAGATTTATTATAGTTTGTTATTAAAACTGAAATTAGTTTTTTTTTCATTATCTAAATATATCGATTAAAAAATTAAATCTTTCAATTCGATATCTTTTTTTAATTGGTAATATCTTTTTAATTTATAATTATTTGCAATTAAAAATGTCGGTTTTTTGTTGTCAATAAACACACATTCTTTCTTAAATTTTTTACATATAAGAATGGCAATATCCTTGAGAAGCACCCCATTGCCTCTTCCAATATTTATCACTCCTTTAAATTTTTTCTTATAAAGACAAAAAATAATTTTTGAAATTTCATTCATAGAAATAAAATCTCTATAATGATTCAGGTCATTAAGTTTAATTAATTTTTTTACTTTTTTTATCTTTTTATTTAAATCTGGTATTAGATAATTTTGTTTTTGATTATTATTAGAAGTACTAAAAATTCTACCTATACAATATTTGGTTTTAGTATTGAGTAATTTTTTAATGATGTATTTTTCGGCTAAATATTTTGTTTTTCCATAATAAGAGATAGGACTCACTTTAGAAGTTTCTTTAATTTTTTTTTTTGTTGACTCATAAACGTGTGATGTGGAAGAAAAAAAAAACCATTTAATATTTGATGAAATCAAACAATCAACAATATTTTTTGTTCCAATATAATTTACATTATAAGCTTTTTTTTTATTTTTATTTACTACCTTTATAGGAACTATTGCCGCTAAGTGTATAAGAGCATCAAAATTATTTTTTTGAATCCAAGATGAAATCTTTATTTTATTTCTAATATCACCTTTAAAGCAAATAAATTTTATTCCTCTATTATTTAAGATTAAATTTTTTCCTAGACTTCCAGTGCTTCCAGTGAGACCGAATTTTAAACTCATTTTTAACTTTTAATTAATAGTTTTATTTTTCTCAAAAAGTTTTTAAATGTAAATTTTCTTGTTTTAACTTTTAATGATGAGTTTAAAATCTCTTTTTTTTTAATTATTTTACATAACCCAGATGAAGTAAAATCAAAACTCAAATCGAAGACATCTTCGTTGTTACTGAAAATATCCAATAGTTTCTCGAAGGTTTCTTGATTATTTATCTCGCAGTAAAAATTATTTCTTTCTTTTTTTTTCAAATAAGGAAGCCACGAAATATCATCTATGAAAAAAAAACCACCAATTTCAAGTTTACTAAAATAGTGATAAAATATTTTTTCTACATGCTTTGCTTCGTGTAAACTATCAAGATAGATAACATCAAACTTTTGAGGCAATTGTTGATCTAGAAACTCAAAATTATCATCTCTAGATTTAATAAATATCCAGTTTTCATCTTCAAATATTTTAGAATAATCATCTATATCAACAGAATATACCTTTCCTCTATTTTTTTTACAAAGGTCTAGAAATAATTTTGTTGATCTTCCTTCTTTAACTCCAAATTCCAGAATCTTAATATCTTTAATTTTTTCTAAACATGGATTTATAAAATTATAAATTTTATAGTTATAATCAGACATAATTTAATGCTTACTATAAAGGCTTCTAATCTTTTTTTATAATAATTGATACTAATTTTTTTAAAAGATACTAAAAGTTAAATATATTTTTTAGTGAATTTAAGTATATTAATGTAATTTTTTAATTTTATATCAATGAACAAATTTAAACTAACAATAATTACCGTTGTAAAAAATGATGAAAAAAATATAGAAAAAACAATAAAATCAGTAATCAATCAAAAAGATGTTAAGTTTGAATATATCATTATAGATGGTGGCTCAACTGATAATACAATTAAAATTTTAAGTAAATATAAAAAATCTATTAAAAAAATTATTTCAAAAAAAGATAAAGGAATTTATGATGCTATGAATAAAGGGATCAAATTTGCCAATAACGATATAGTTGTTTTTTGTAATTCTGGTGATTTTTTTTATAAAAATTCACTTAAAAAGGTAATTAAAATTTTTAATAATAAAGACGTAGATTTTGTATTTGGCACTGTGGTAAGAAATTATACCAAGGGAACAATTGTAAAATATGGGTTTAATTCTAAAAGAATATTTTTTAATTTTGATTTTGCCACAGCGCATTCTACTGGTTTTTTTTTAAAGAAAAAAATTTACAAAAAAATTGGGTTATATAATCTAAAATTTAGATGTTCAGCAGACTACGACTTATATTTGAGATTAATAAAGAAAAATTATAAAGGCTCATCGACTAATAAAGTTGATCTAATAGGAAATGTTGCTAGTGGAGGTTTTTCATCTAAAATCTCTTTTTTTTCACATTTAATAGAAGAAACAAAAATTAGACTAAATAATAATCAAAATTTATTTATAATTATTTTAGTTTTTTTTAATTCACTTGTAAAAAATTTATTTAAAAAATTCACAATTTAAATTCATTGACTCAAAATGCTTTCGTAAATGTCTTTATATTGATTAACAACTAAACTGTTTTTAAATTTATCATCTACAAATTTGATACAATTATGGTAAAAATATTTTTGATTTTCATCAATTTTTTTTCTTAAAAGATCCAAACCAGTATTAAAATCGTTTTGATCTAAATAGTTGGCTAAATATCCTGTTTTTAAATGTGAAACTGATTCTTCTAGACCAGTGTTTTTAAAACCTATTGTTGGCACACCGCATGAGGCAGCTTCTATTGCAACTTGTCCAAAAGCTTCCAGCGTGCTGGGTGACAAAAGTATGTCACATGCAGAGTAGTAAATTTTCAATTTTTTATGATTCCCATGAAAAAAAGTATTCAAATTAATTTCAAAATCAAAATTTTTTTCTTTATGATTACCAATCTTAATTAATAAATTATTGTTCTCTTTTTTGTTCTTAAAATAATTGTTTATAAATTGGTAACCTTTTCTGTTATCTTTTTCACCGTTAGTTGAAATAAAAAGATAAATTTTTTTTTTTTCTGGAAGACCCAATTCTTTTCTTGCTTGCTGTTTATCTATTGGTTTCCACTCATAATTGTTTATCGTACATGGTATATTAAAAATTTTTTTATTTTTAAATAAGTAGCTTATTTCAGCTTTTTTTTTCAGCCATTCACTTATACAAACTATATGATTTATTTTTTTAATTAAATATTTTTTTTTTTGTTTCCATAAAAACTTATTTAAATCAATTCCCCACTCATCTTTTCTTTTTTCCAACTCATCATATCCCTTAATATATCGTTCATCAGATACGTAATGTTCACCCCCACACATTGGCCACATGTCATTAAACGTCCATACAGTCGGTATCTTTATTTTAGATATTTGCTTAATTGAAATAAGCTCATTGTTAATCCAATGAAGATTTACAATATCTGGATTTATTTTTTCAATTTTTTTTACAATATTTGAATTGAAAATATTTAATGAATGTGAATTTTTACTATCTGACCTATAAAAATATTTTTTTTGTCGAGCTAGTTTTATTTTAATTTCATTTAAAAAAACTTCAGATTTTTTATCTGCTCCTATAACTTTTGAGTCATTATTTATTTTTTTCAAAACTAATACTTCTGAGTCAAGGCCACAAGAAAGCATAGCTTTATGCAATCTATTCATTGCTATTGCAGCTCCACCTAATATATCAGAATAACCGACGTGTAAAATTTTCATTTAAATTTACTTTAAGTTTTTTTTTATAATAAACATTTAAAATATTGATTTTTTTCTTTTTCGCAAATTCAATTAAATAATCATTAAAATAGTATTTATCATCAAGTAAAAACTGTTTGTTTATGAAATATTTAAATCCATTTTTTCTTTTTTTTGCTCTACTCATTGAACTTTTAATATTATAGTTAAAAAAAAATATTATTTTTGGATTTTTAAATGTATTAAAAATTTTCAAAAAATTTTGATCAATTTTTTTTTTTTCTAATTTTTGTGATTTAAAATTCAAATAGAATTTTTGATAAATGCCCTCCTCGGCAATCAATATTTTACTATTATTATTTTTTTTGATGATACCAATACAATCGATCTTGAAGTTAAAAATCATTCTATTTAAGAGTGATCTAGGTATAAATCTATCTTTTATGAAATTTTTATAACCTTCAACTAAAACTCTAATTTTTTTTGAAGATCTAATTTCTTTCTGAATAAATAACTTTAAATCAGTAGACTCCTTTTTAAAAAGAAAATTTGAATATGGGTTAAAATGTTTAAAATAATATTGAAATAGATACTTTTTAATTTTTAGACTATTGGTTTTTTTCTTAAGGTAAAGATTAATAAAAACATCTTTTGGAGTTTCGAACTGAATTTTTTTTTCATTAAAAAATTTAGTCAATTTCTTAAAAAAAAATGTTTTACCAGAACCTGGTGCACCAACGAATTCTATGTACATTAAATTTATTTATAAATAATCAATTAATATATATATCAAAATCCTTTATGATATAAAAAATAAAATATTTTAGTTTAAATTAATATTAATTTTTAAACTTTGTTTTAATGATTTTTGATTAATTTTAAAGAAATAATAAAAATTTTTGATATTATTAAATTTTAATAAAAAAATTATGTTCAATTTTTTGGTAAACCTGAAAAAACTTAAAATTTATAAATTAATTTTGTTGTATTTTATTAAGCCTATTTACGATTTATTATGGGAATATTTAATAAATTTTAAAGGTAAATTATATTATTTTTTATGGCATACAAAAAAACGAGAGTTTATAGATCTAGATAAAAATGATAAAAAGCTAATCTCAAATAATCAAAGACTTAAAATTATTGCAAGTAAAATTAATGATTATTGTTCAGTTCATCTAGTCCAAAGATCTAGAAAAGAACTTCTTAGTGAAACGTTTACAAAAAGTAATCCAACTAATGCTGGAGATAAAAAATATAACCAAGATCTTTTTCCAAGACTTTCAAATGAGATTCAAAAAGAAATTTTTGAACTTGCGCATTCTGAACTATTAATTAGCACTGCAACTAAATACTTAAAAGTTTTTCCAATATTAGATAAAATAATTGTAAGCCATAATATTTCTAATAAGCCAGAAGATGAAAGAGGGGCAATGTTGTGGCATAAGGATGATTTTGGATACAGAAGCTTAGATCTTTTTATGGCTGTGAGTGATATTGATGAATTCAACGGTCCTTTGAAAGTAGTAAAAAATAAAAATCAATTAGGTATTTTTTCAAAAAGCAATGAAGAAAATTTAGGGAATGTTAGTGAAGGTGAAAGAGGTAAAATTAAATTTGATCATTTTGAAAAGCTGGATAATGATAATGTCCTGGTATTGAAAGGAGAAAAAGGAACGGCTTTGATAATTGATAGTTTTACTGCTTATCATAGAGGTGGTCATTGTCTTAAAAATGATAGATTAATGTTAAGATTTTCTTATCAAACTCCAGACTCAGTTAGAGTATATCAGAAAAAAAAATTTCATGATGAGTTTGAAAAATTTAAAGAAACCTTTTCTTTAGATCTTTTTTTAAATTTTTTGTATAAAGAAAAACCAAGTAAATTTTTAATTTTTTTTAGAATTTATTTAATGAAATTTTATAGAATTTTACATGTAAAGGAAAATTAAAAAATTTAATCTATTAAAACAGTAAGATCATTTTCAATTTTCTCAATGAGAAAGGTAGAGCCATAAACAGATAAGTGTGTTGCATCACTATAAACTAACTTATCTCCTTTTATCTGAGCGCATGCTCCTTCATCACAAAAATAATCAAAAGGATCAAAAAAGTATAGCATTAAATCATCATTAGAAAATTCTACTAGATTTTTTTTAAAAAAATTATTTAATTTCTGTTTTTGGATATGATCTTGCAATGCTTCACTTACATTTTTTTTAATCATAAAATCTTTTTTGTTAAAAAAGCTATTACATTTTTTTTTGTCAATATAAAATGGTCTTGTTAGACAAGAAGTCAAATCACCATACGAGGAAAAAAATTCTGGCACTTGTCCGATGATTATAATTTTTTCTAAATTCTTGAAATTAGAGTTTTCTTTTATTTGTACAATTGCATTTAAATATTGTCTTGCAACTTTATCTAAATCTTCATACGCAATTTGATAGTCATAAAATTTTTTACCAATAATCATAGTTTTTGGTATGTCCACATCAATAGTGCAATTATTTATTTCAGAATTATTAGAGTAGCTTGGATAATTTTTGCACATATCTTCAAAAGTTAATAAATTTAAATCATTAGTTTTAGAAAATTTTTTTAACCCTTGAAATAGAGCTTTGCCATGACTATCTCCAACCAACAGAATATCTAGATCATCAATTTCGCCATATAAACAGTCTGATTTTTTTTTTATATTTTGATCTTTCTCGCATATTCCTCCGGGTTGATTATCAATACTTTTTAAGACATTTTGTTCTGAATTTGAGAGTCTAAATTGCCACCCATTACTGTAAATTGTACTTAAACATATGATGATTAATGAAGTTAAAATTAAAATATTTTTTTTTGAAAATATTTCACTTTTAGTTAAATAAGGTCTCTCAATGTATCTAAAGCTTAAATGAGAAAAAAATATCGAAATGATAATGCATAAAAATTTTTCAATTAAAGTTAAATCAATAAATTTATAATATTTATAAAATATCAAAACTGGCCAATGATACAAATAGAGTGAAAAACTAATATTGCCTAAATAGTTTATGAATTCATTTTTAAGTATTTTATTTGATAAAAAAGAACCCTTTGAAAAAATCAATAAAAACGCACCAATTGTTGGAAAAAGAGCATTGGTAGACGGAAATAAGGTTTTACCATCAAAATTTAAGGCTGCATAAATTATTAATAAAAATCCAAATAAAAATAATACCTCATTTATGAACTGATTTTTTATTCTTTTTTTATTAATAACCAACAAGTATCCAAATACAAATTCAAATATTCTAAATGGTGTTAAATAAAAGATCGTATCACTAACATATTTTCCATACAAAAATTTATTTTCAAATATAGGTCCAAAAGAAATTATGTATAAATTAAAAACTAATGAAGAAATTATAAAAACTATAAAAAATAAATTTAAAAAAAATTTATCTTTAAATAAATCTTTAATAATCCAAACTAATAAAGGCCAAATTAAATAAAAATGATATTCAACACCTAAAGACCAAGTGTGTAGTAAAGGTTTATAATAGCTTGATACATCAAAATAATTACTTTCTGTCCAAAAATAAAAGTTTGGAATTAAAAGTAAATTAGATATTAAGGACTTAGAAAAATCAATTAAATGCTCTGGACTTAGTAAAAAAGAAAAAAATAAAAACGAAAAAAATAAAAGAAAAAATAATCCGGGAAAAATTCTTTTCACTCTTTTAAATAAGAACTTTTTATAGTTTAAAAAATTCAAATCTTTATTTTCAATAATTTTTCCAATAAGATATCCACTAATTACAAAAAATATATCAACACCAATAAAACCTCCTGAAAAAGGATAAATTTCGTAATGGAATAATACCACCAGCAGAATAGCTAAACCTCTAAGACCATTAATTTCAATCTCAAAGGATTTTTTTTTTATTTTATTCATTGTCTAAAATTTTCTGTATACCAATTAATAGTTTTCTTTAATCCTTCTTCAATTCCAGTTTTAGGTGACCATTTAACTTCTTTTCTAATCTTACCAAAACTTAATCTCTTACTTTGACTTTCATTATTTGATATATTTTTAATTAAATAGTTTGGTTTTTTTTTAAGCAATTTATAAATTAATCTTACAATCTGAATAGTTGTAAAGTTATAGTTAGAGCTTAAATTATAGATTAACAAATTTTTTTTTAGCTTTTTATTACTCAGTTTTTGAAATATTAAAAAATAAGCTAAACAAGCGTCTTCAACAAAAAGATAGTCTCTTTTAAGCTTTCCACTTGACCTAATTAATAATTTCTTGTTCTTTAGTGCGCTGATAATTGTTTCAGGTACAATCCTATTTGAGTTATTATCATTAGGTCCATATATATTTGTAGACCTTACAATCCCGACCTTCAAATCAAAAGTTTTGCTATATGACTGACAAATTAAATCTGAACTTGATTTAGATGTCTCATATGGCAATCCGGGTTCAAATTTATCGTTTTCTAAGAAAAAATTTTTTTTTTTTTTTAAATCTTTTTTTTTATAGGAGCTGTAGATAAAATCTGATGAACTATAAATAAATGGGATTTTAGTTTTATTTTCTCTAATTTTTTCAATAAGGTTCAAAGTACCGATTACATTGGTCTCATAAGTTTTAAAAGGATTCTTTAAGGCATCTAAAACCTGAGTTTTGGCACCAAGATGAAATACACCATCAAATTTAAATTTTTTAAAAAGCTTATCTAAAGTTTTTTTATTTACAAAATTGCCATTAATTACTTTTAAATTTTTAATGCTTTTGAAAGCTTTTTTTCTTTTTTTTCTTTGGTGATCTATAATTACTATTTTAAAATTTTTTTTTAATAGATAATAAACTAATGAGGTTCCAACTAATCCATATCCACCAGTAATTAATACTGTTTTCATTATTTTTATTCACCACCAGTAATATTTATAACTTGACCAGTAATAAATTGATTTTCATTTGATGAGATGTGGTAAATATAATTTGCAATATCTTTAGGATGGGCCATTTTTTTTACTGGTACAAGTTTTGTCCTTTTTGATAAATTTTTACTAGATATTTTTTTATGAATTTTAGTTTTTGTTAAACCTATCTTAATCACATTATAAAATATGTTTTTTTCAGCAATTTTTCTTATATAATTAGGAATAAATTCATTTAAATGTTTTGACATTGAATACTCAAATGTTTGTAATCCACCGCCAAATTTTACTCCAACACTTGATGAATTAACTATTCTGCCCCAACCTTTTTTTATCATTTTTCTAATTGATTTTCTTATAATCATAAATGGATAAAGTGAATTAATTCTCAAATTTTTCTCAAAACTTTTTATTGAAAAGTTTTCAAATTTTTTATTATTTATATATCCTACTAAATTGATAATTATATCATAATTATCGTTAAACTTTTTAAGAATATTTTTCTCGTTTGAATTTGATAAATCAGCTTTAATTAATTTACATTTATATTTAATATTTTTCAAAACTTTGGAATTAGAATTGTAATGCAAACTAACAATATAAATTTTTTTGTCTAAAAATTTCTTAGCTAATTCTATGCCAATATCAGAGCTTCCACCTAAAATTAAAACATTTTTTTTCATCAATTAAAATATCCTGAATTTTTTTCCCCCATAAAAGTTCCTTCAACATCACAAACATTACATGGCGAAAAATTTCTATTCGAGTTATTTAGCATTTTTCTAATTCGCATAGATTTTTTACTAAACCATATATCTAAAAGATTTTCTTTATTTAGATTTCCCAATATAATCTTTTTACCCCAATCATGGGGACACATCAAAACATCTCCCTGATAATCTAAAAAAAATGTGTATGAGGGAATATAGCATGGATTTTTTAGAGGCTCTTTAAGACTTTTTATTTTAAATTCTGCATTTTCCATTAATCCAGACCTATTACTTAATGTAATACCAAAATCTTCTTCTTCCGTGTAATAACGATGTCTAACTATATATTGATCACCAGACAGTTGTGCCTCTTTACATAAATCTTCAAGTTTATCAGCATCTTCTTTGCCGTCGTAAGCGCTTATTAAGATTCTATTTAAACCACTTTGAAATACCTTATTTAATCTTTTCAAGTTTAATGGATCACCGTTAGTTACCATTTCCACATTACAATCAGGAAGAAAGTTTTTTACCATTGAGATTAAGTTATAGATATTTTTATCCAACATAGGTTCTACAAAACCACTATATCTAATTGTTCCTTTGTAATTAAGTTTTTGAAGCTCTATACATAATTTCTCATGAAGCTCATTAGATATAAATTCTTTTTTATCCTTAAAATCTGCAGCACTTCTTGGGCAAAAAGAACAAGATCTATTACAGGTACCAGACTCACTTATTTCAATCTCGGTTGGTAAAGGAAGTTTAACACCGTCATAATCAAAAAACTGAATCTTTTCTTCAACAGTTTTTGATTTATTTACTATATTTGGATCTAAAAATTTTTTTTTAATCATTTATATAAAAGGTTTATTTTTAACTAATTTTCTTACTTTTACCAAATCTTCTTTAGTATCAACTGGTATTGATTTATTAGACATTTTTAACATTTTAATTTGATATCCAAGTTCTAAAAACCGATTTGATTCTAAATCTTCAATTGATTCTAGTGTGGTTTTTTTTTTTACTGATGTAAATATTTTAAGATATTTATAAGGAAAAGAATAAATACACACTTGTCTCCAAGATTTAACAAAAAAAAATTTTTTATTTGATGGAATTGCTGCTCTTGACATATATAAAAGTCTCTCGTTTTTATCAAAAACAACCTTCGGTACATTTGGTGAATAGAACATCTCTTTACTTTTTATTTTTGTATAGCCATTCACAATTAAATTTGGGTTTTTTTTAGCAAAGTTGACGATTTTCTTTATGTCTTTAGGGTTACAAATTGGTTCATCTCCTTGAACGTTAATATAAAAACTTTTTTTTATTTTTTTTGCAACTTCAGCAATCCTATCAGTTCCAGTTAAGCATTTTTTTGATGTTATTATTGAATTAATTTCATTTTTTGAACAAATTTTTTGTATTCTTTTATCGTCTGTTGCTACAATAATCTTTGAGGCAGAAACAGCCTTTCTACATTGATTGTAAGTCCTTACTATCATGGGAATACCATTTATATCTAATAATGGTTTTCCAGGTAATCTTTTGGAGTCATATCTTGCAGGTATTATAATTAAATAGTCAGTCATTAAAATTTCTTAATTCTTTTAATCTTATAATTAGTGTGAGTTAATGAAAATATATTTTTAGAGTTATCTTCAAGTTTATAATTTTGAAATAAATCATCCATCTCAAACTTTTTTGGACTACTGACGTTATAACCATCTAAACCAGCTAAATAAATATTTTTAGCATCTCCACTTGTAGAAATTCCTAATGCATAGGAGATTGCAAGAGAGTTGGGTAAAACAACATAATTTTTTTCAAATTTAAATTTTTTATTTTTTACCTGTAAGCCAAAATCTAAAATATTTTTTGAATTTATCTTTGATTTAATATTTTTCGAAAAACTTGAATACGGAGTGATCAAATTTTTATTTAATTTTTTGTATTTATCAATATCTGATAATAATCTTAGTGTGTGACAAACAATATGAGCATAAACATATTTTTTTGGAATCAGATTATTTACATTTAAAACTAAAACAATTGGTTTATATTTTTTAATAAATCTGAGAATTAAATTTTTATTATCTATAATTGAATTACCTGGTCCTAAAATCAAAACATCTTTATTTCTAATTACTTTTTTTGGTTGCCAGGTCCCTCTATTAATCTTTTTATAAAAATTTTTTCCTAAAGAAATTAATTCATTGCTATATTTTTTTCCCCCTACGGTGCTTAAATAATTTAGATTTGAGTATATATCTTCTGTATCAAATGAATTTGTTGCTAACATTTCTTGAACAAAACTAGGGTGTATAGAGTGAAGACCTGCAAAATAATAAAATGGGTTAGAGCCCCATTTGTATTTTTCTTTTAAAGGATCAAAGTAATCTTTTATCAATTTAAGTAAGCTTACTAATTTTTCATTATTTAACTTTTTACTTTGAAATTCTAAAATTGCGTATTCTGTTTTTGTATTACCAGGCCCTCTTCCCATGCCAGTAACCGTTGAGTCAATCCATTGTACAGAATTTTTTGTTGCCGCTATCGAATTTTCTAAAGCTTTTCCCATATTATCATGAGTATGTATGCCCATTGGACCTTTCCAAAATAGCCTTATATTTTTTATAATCTTATTTGTTTTTTGAGCATCAAGACTTCCTAAACTGTCTGCAAAATATAAAATATCAACTTTTCCCTTTTTAATTAAAGCAACTACATATTTAATATTATTAAAAGATAATTCTGGTATTTGCATAATATTTATACCAACTTTATATCCACTCTTTTTGAGCCAATTCACTAAGGGTAATACATCTTCAACTTCATTGTAATGGCAAGCAATTCTAACCAAAGAAATTAAAGAATTTTTTTTTGGTTTAAAGTTTTTTTGTGCTAAAGAAATAATATTTTTAGAATTGATAAAATCAGCTGCATTAATCATTACTCCAATTTTTAAATTTTTTGGAATTTTCAATTTTTTGAGAAAATTTTCTTCTGTATATGCACAAGGTCCTTTGGTTTTTAACTTATCAATAAATCTAAAACCAATCTCTACATAATCAATGTTAATGACATCCATAACTTTGAGATATTCATTGATTAAATCGTTTGTAAAATTCCAATTATTATAATAACCACCATCTCTTAAAGTACAGTCCAAAATTTTGATTTTTTTCATAATTTATCCCACAGTATATTCATTTATTTATTTTTAAAGTTTAAATATGTTCAATTTTTGAACAAAATGTTTTATTTTGTTTTTTTTTGAAAAGTATTGATTTATATAGCTTTCTTTAAGTATCATGTAACTTTTATAAAATTATATATGAATGATAATAATGAATATATTTTGGTCTTGGGGTCAAAACCTGATTACAGAATACCAAATTTACCTTTTAATTATATTTATGCTGCCAATGGTGCCATTGAAAGAGCAAATGAATATAAAAAAAGGTTTTCTAAATTTGAATTAATTTCTATTTTAGGTGGACGAGAATTTGAAAAAAATTTAGAAGTAAAAAAAAGAGTCTTAAACTCTTCACCAGATAAAATTATTTGTAGATTAGGTAAAATTGATTTAAAAAAATATAATTTTTCAAAAAAGTTAAATTTTCAATATTTATCAAATTATCAACAATTAAAAATTCAATCAATTTTTTTCAATTATGGATTAATGAATATTCTTTTTCTCGAAACATTTTATGAAAATAATTTTTTAAAAAAAATAATGCATATGTTTAGGTCTATTAGAAGAGGAGCGCTAGTTGGTACCTCAACTGGTTTTTTTGCAATTTTATGTGCTTTACTCGAACACCCTGATAAACAAATTTTAATTTCTGGAATAGGTATGATTGGTGGAGATCATAAATATAGTGATAAAGATAGATACAATAAAAGATCTATAGTTGATAGAAAATTGATTTTAAGTCTGAAAGAGAATTATAAAAATAAATTGATAACCACTGATAAAGATCTTGCTAACAATGCAAATATTAATTTTTATAGTGAATAAGTAAGATTTGGTGTTTTTAAAAAAAAACCATAATAAATACTTAATGTTTTCACTAAATTTTTAATCTGCTAAAGCTTTTTATTGACTGTTCAATTATTGAACTATATTTATCTTATATATTATAAAAATGAAAACTGACTCAGAACTACTAGATATATTAAGAAAGATATATTCTAAGAATGAATTATCTCAAAGGAAACTAGCCAAAGACTTAAACTTTAGTTTAGGTAAACTAAATTACTGCCTGAAATCTTTAAAAAAAAAAGGTTTAATTAAAATTCAAAATTTTAAAAACAACGAAAATAAAATTAATTATATTTATAAACTTACTCCTAAAGGTATTTCTCAAAAAACTAAACTTACTATTTCATTTATGAAAAGAAAAATGAAAGAGTACGATGAGCTCAAAAAAGAACTCAATCAAGAGTCAATCAAATAATTTATGTATAGATATATCAAAATATTTTTTAATACATTAGATATAGATCATAAAAAACAGCTCTCAATAATCTCTATAATAATTTTTTTAAATGTTTTTTTTGATACTATGGGAATTGGGATGATAATCCCAATTATAAATATTTTAATCGATAATAGCTTAATTGATAAATTTCCATTCTTATCACCAGTATTTGATTTTTTAGGAAACCCAGACAAAAATGATCTTTTATTATATTTTGTAACTTTTTTAGCATTAATTTTTTTGATCAAAAACTTTTTTTTGGGTTTGTTAACTTGGAAAAAAAGTTACTTTACATATTCTATTCAAAACTATTATTCAAAAAAACTAATAAACAATTATCTCAAAAAACCATATTCTTTCCATGTAAATAATAATTCTTCAAAATTAATTAACAATATTGTCAATGAAACATCTTTAGCATCAGGGCAGTTTATTATTTCATTAATTGATCTTGTTATAGATACAATGGTAATTACTGCTTTATTTGTTTTATTGCTATCTGTTGAACCAATAATCACAATATCGATGGTATTAATCTTTATTTTCTTTGGTTCACTATATTTTTTTTTAGTCAAACAAAAACTTCTTAAATATGGGTATATACGTCAAAAGACTTATGCTGATCAATTAAAACTATATAAAGAGATATTTTCTAATATTAAATTTTTTTTAATTCATAAAAAAACAAAAAAGGTGATTGATGAAATATCTGTAAATCTAAATAAGATAAAAGATTTTAATGTTAAATATATTTTTATATCAGCTTTTCCAAAATTATTATTTGAATACATAATAATAATAATATTCTGTTTGCTGATAATGAGTTTTGTTTACAGTGAATTTTTATTAATTGAAAATTTAGTTCCATCTCTGGCTCTCTTTGGTGCAGCTGCTTTTAGAATGCTACCTTCATCAAATAAAATTTTACTCAGTTTACAAAAAATAAAATATTCAAAATCAGCAATCGAATTGATATATGAAGAAATCAAAAATGATTATAATAAAAAACTGACTGAAAAAACTGATTTATCTTTCAATTTTAAAAAATTAAGTCTGAAAAATTTATCCTTTAAATATGAGTCTGCAAATAAATTTTTGTTTAAAGATATTTCTTTGAATATAAGTAAAGGAAAAATATATGGAATTACTGGATTAACAGGGTCAGGCAAAACAACTCTTGCTGATATTATAATGTGTTTAAATAATAAAGCAGATGGGGAAATATTATTAAATGATAGTTTTGATTTAGATAAATATAAAAATTCTTGGCAAAAACTAATTGGGTATGTTCCTCAAGGCATTTATTTACTTGATGACACAATTAAAAATAATATTGCTTTTGGGGAATTTTCAAATGATATAGATGAATCAACTTTACTAAAAAGTATAAAATTAGCACAACTTGAAAAACTTATTAGTAATTTAGAAAAAGGATATGATACTAATATTGGTGAAAATGGCTCCAAACTCTCCGGTGGTCAAATCCAGAGAATAGGTATTGCCAGGGCACTTTATACTAATCCTCAAATACTTATTTTAGATGAAATAACAAGTTCTCTAGATGTAAATACCGAGGAAGAAATTATAAATGTAATCAAAAATCTAAAAGGGGAAAAAACAATAATATTAATTACCCATAGGTTAAATATGCTTAAAATATGTGATGATGTATTTGAGTTAAATGATGGTTTGTTAATTAAAAATAAGAATTAAAATGAAATTTTTTTCTTCAAAGTACAGTTTTTATAAAGAGAAAAATTATTCAAATAAAAATATTTTATTGATAGATAGACACAGATTTGATGCAACAATACTTGCATCCATGTTGGCCTTAGCTGCAAATAAAAAGTATAAAATGAACATAATGATCTTAAGTGATTTAGAACCCAATAATATTATTATTAAGATCTATAAACATCTGGGTTTTAAAAAATTTTTAAATGGTGTCACAAGATTAAATTATTTAAAAAATTTTAATTTATATTTTTATTCAATAATAATTTCAATTATTACTATTTTTAAAATTATGAATAGAGGTTTTTCTTGGTTTATTAAAAATTTTAACATTAAAGATATACCATTTGGAGATTTAATTTACGATACAAATGTTAGATTTAATCATAGGTATGTAAATCCAAAAATAGATCTTTATTTTATTAAACTGTTAATTAGATCTATATTTAGAATTCTGTTAATTTGTAAATATCTAAAAAAATATAATATAAAAAAATTAATTACATCAACTGAAAATTATTCTCTCAATAGTGGTTTAGCTATCAGAATTGCAATTTATAAAAGTATAAAACATTGTTTCACAGGACGAGCTAATTCTGGGGATCTCGAAATAGCAAATCTTACAAAAAAAGGTTTACTCATTGGTCATGACAATATTAAAAATGAGGAAATTTTTAAAAAATTTAAAAGATTTAATCCAAGTAATAAAAAGATTAATCAATTTTATAATGACAGAAAAATCAAATCAAATAAAAGTTTTTCCTGGACATTGGATAGTTTTAACAATGCTAATAAAAAATCAATACCTGGTAATAATTTTTTAAATAAATTATCAAAATCAAAAAGTAAAAAAATTCTTTTTGCTGCTCACGCTTTCTCTGATGCACCACATCAAAAAGGAATAAATTATACTTTTAATGATTTCTATAATCAATTTGAGGAAACGATATCATTTGTAAATAAAAAAGACCCAAATAATATTTGGATATTTAGATCTCATCCCTCATCACTCTTATTTAATGAACAGCATATATTTAAGAGAATAATTAAAAAATATAAAATGAAAAATATACTTTTTTGTCCGTCTGGAGTGCCCATTAAAAAACTTTACGAAATCTGTGATATTGTAGTTACAGGATCTGGCACTGTTGGTTTAGAATTTATTTGTGAAGGAAAGCCTGCAATACTTGCTGGTTCATCTGGATACTCAACTAAAAATTTAACCCCCTATTACGCTAAAGATAAAAATAAATATTTTAATTTTATCAAAAATATTAAAAAATTGAAAAAACCTAATAAAACACAAATACTTTTAGCAAAAAAAATATTATTTTTTTTTGAAAGTGGAAATTATATAGTCAAAAGAATAGAGACTAAAGACGTTTTAGAAGATAAAATTTGTAAAGAATTTTTCTTAAAAAAATGGGGACAGGGTTCTAGTTTAAATAATTATTTAACTTTATCACGTAGTGTATTAAAACAAGATATATATAAAAGTCGAGTTTTCAATCAAATGTCAAATTTATCATAATTAAAGAAATGAGAGAAATTGTATTATAATATTTTAAAAAAAAAAATTGCCTCAAAATCGGCTAATATAGCAATAATTGGACTGGGATACGTTGGTTTACCTTTGTTGATTCAATTCTATAGGAAAGGCTTTAATTGTTTGGGAATTGATACTGATAATAAAAAAATTAAATCGTTTAATAAAAATAAATTTGACACAAACTATTTTGAAAATATTATAAAAAAAAAAAGAAAACATTCAGTAAAAAAACTTAAAAAAATAAACTTTTCAAATAATTATTCTTTAATATCAAAAGCAGATGTTGTTATAATATGTCTGCCTACACCCGTTTTTAAAAACAAACAACCAAATCTTGAATTCATTACATCAAGTCTTAACCAAATGAAAAAGTTTTTAAAAAAAGGACAACTAATATCTCTAGAAAGTACTGTTTCTCCAGGCACAACTAATAAAATTTTAGCTAATTTTTTAATAAAAGAAAACTTTAAGTTATCTGAGGACTTTTTTCTAGTTTACTCTCCAGAAAGAGAAAATCCAGTAATTAAAAATTTAGGTCAAAAATTTAATTTTTTCAATACACCAAAAGTTTGTTCAGGCTATTCGAAAAATTGTACACGTCTAGGAGTTTTAATGTATTCCAAAGTTGTAAAAACTGTAATTAAAACAGACTCTATTAAAAATGCTGAAATGTCAAAAATGATTGAAAATATTTATAGAGCTACAAATATTGGCTTAGTTAACGAACTTAAAATATTTTGTCATAAAATGAATCTTAATATTCATGAAATTTTAAGATTGGCTGGAACAAAACCCTTTGGATTCACTCCATTTATGCCGGGACCTGGCATTGGTGGTCACTGCATACCGGTGGATCCTTATTATTTAATTGATGAGGCTAAAGAATATAATTTTCAACTAAATTGTATTGAGGAAGCAATGAAAGTTAATCAAAAAATAACTAAATGGTGCATTGAACAAATAGAAAAAATTTTACTTATTGAAAAATTAAAAAAAAAGAATTTAAAGATATTGTTTTTAGGTGCCGCGTACAAAGCAAATATTGATGATTTAAGAGAGTCACCCGCTCTAAAATTTTTTGAGTATTTTCAAAAAAGAAAAGTTAAATTTGACTATTGTGACCCTTATGTTCCAGTAATAAAAACTAATCTAATTAAAAAAAAGTCAATTAAGCTTAATTACAAAATCTTTTCAAAATATGATGCTATAATTTTGTTAACATCTCACAATATATTTAAACAAAATAAAATTATTAAAAATACGAATTTGATTATTGATACCAGAGGTTACTTTAAAGATTTCAAAAACAAAAAAATTTACTTGATATAGTTAACTTCGGTTGTATTGATTATAACTATGAAAAAAATTACTAGAAATATACCATTCGGATACCCTTTATTAGATGATAATGAAAAAAAGGAAATCATTAAAGTTTTGAGCGGCTATATTTTAGCGCATGGTCCGAGAACTAAAAAATTTGAAGAAGAATTTTGCAAATTTACGAGGGCACCTTACGCTGTAAGTGTTTCATCATGTACTAGTGGTATGCATTTGGTTTATGAGGCACTAAATATATCAAAAAATGATGAAGTATTAGTGCCCGCCCAAACACACGTTGCAACAGCACATGCAGTGGAACATACTGGTGCAAAGCCAATTTTTATTGATTGTGATCCTGCCACAGGAAATATTGACCCAAATAAAATAGAAAAAAAAATAACAAAAAAAACAAAAGCGATAGTTGTGGTCCATTTTTTGGGTCTGCCTGTTGATTTCATAGAAATTAAAAAGATTGCAAAAAAATATAAATTAAAGATTATTGAAGATTGCGCTTTATCTTTAGGTGCAAAAGCTAACGGTATACACACTGGTTTACTTGGAGACGCAGGTGTGTTTTCCTTCTATCCCGTAAAACATATTACTACAGGTGAGGGTGGTATGATAATTACCAAAAATAAAAATTTAGCAAAAAAATTAAAAATTTTAAGAGCTCTTGGAGTAGATAAATCGTTTAGTGAGAGAGTACTGCCTGGAATGTATGATGCAAAATTTTTAGGATATAATTACAGACTGAGTGAATTGCAGTCAGCCTTGGGTATTCATCAAATTAAAAAGATTAATTTTTTTTTAAAAAAAAGAGCAGAAAATTTTAATTATTTATATAAAAATCTAAGTAAAATTAGTAGTTTGAGGGTTCTTCCAAGTAGTTACAAAAGCTACAAAGGTTCATTTTATTGTTTATCAATTATTTTAAATAAAGAATTAAGGAATAAAAGAAAACTAATAATCACTAATTTGAATAAAAAAGGTATTGGTACCAGCATTTATTACCCTCAACCAGTTCCAAGAATGACTTATTATAAAAAAAAATATAGATATCTCAAAAAAGATTTCATACACAGTGAAGAAATAAGTGATTGTTCAATTTGTTTGCCAGTAGGCCCACACATCAATTTAGAAGATTGCAAATTTATGTTAAAAAATATTAACCTTATATTAAAAAAAATTCATGAAAAGAATTAGTATAATTGGTGGTTCAGGTTTTATAGGTCATAATTTAGCTTTACTACTTAAAAAAGAAGGGTTTGATGTATCAATAATTGACAATCTAGAAATAAACAACCTAGGTTCTATAGAAAAAAATGAAAATAATCTTCCTTTTCCAAAATTATCAACTTTAATTTTAAATCAGAGGATAAACTTTTTAAAAGAAAATAAAATTTGTTTAATAAAAATTGATGCAAAAAATCATAAAAAGATTAATGAAGCACTAGATGAGATCAAGCCCCACATTATAATTCATTTAGCAGCTGTCTCTCATGCTAATAGGTCAAACGTTGACCCTCATAAAACATTCGAAAATAGCCTTGTTACGCTAGAAAACGTTTTAGACTATGCTAAAAATAAAATTGAACATTTTATTTTTTCATCTTCAAGCATGGTTTATGGCAACTTTAAAACTAGTGAAGTGAATGAAGATAGTATTTGCTCTCCAATAGGAATTTATGGTGCAATGAAATATTCAGCAGAAAAAATAATTCAATCATATAATCAAGCATTTAATTTACCTTACACTATTGTGAGACCGTCTGCCCTGTATGGTGAAAGATGTATAAGTAGAAGAGTGGGTCAAATATTCATTGAAAGTGCATTAAATAATAAAGAAATAGTTATTGATGGGGATGGTGAAGAAAAATTGGATTTTACATATATTCAAGATTTAATTCAGGGTTTTCTTAAGATAATAAGAAGTGAGAGTTCAAAAAATCAAATATTTAATATCACATATGGTAATGCCAGAAAAATTAATGATTTAATTAAAATACTTGGTAATCATTTTGATAATTTAAATGTAACTTATAAGAAAAGAGATAAATTAATGCCAATAAGAGGAACTTTATCAACAAAAAAAGCAAAGAAACTTTTGGAATTTCAAGCCACCTGGCCAATAGAAAAGGGATACGTTGAATATATCGAATGGTATAAAAAAATATTTAAATTAAGTAAAAATTAATTTCTATATCCAATTTTTTTTAATGGGGCACCAACATAGATTCCATTTTCTTCAACTATTGATTTCACATAAGCATTTGCTCCTATAATTGAGCCATTCTCTATGTTGGCTCCAGATACAATTGTTGAAAGTCTACCTATCAACACATCATCACCAACAATTATTTCACCGTGTTCATAATCTTGATCTAATAAATTAATATTTTTTTTGGTTTTTATTTTTGAGGATGAAATATAGCAAAAAGGAGAAACTAAAGTATTTTCCCCAATTATGACTTTTCCTCCTGAGATTAAATGTGTTGCACATCCTATATTGGTATTTTTTTTTACTGATAAGGTGCCGTCTCTAGCTGCAATTACCCTGCAATTTTCTTCTATTACACAACTCTCACTTAAATGAATTAATCCATTTTCTCTAATTTTAATTAGAGTATTTTTTCCAATAGTTACATTTCTATCAATAGATAGATTTTCAGGTTTTGAAAGAATGAAAACAACATCATTATTGATTAATAAATTTCCAGATATATTAGATCCTAAAAATTTAAGAATAAGATTTTTATGTTTAAAAAAATTTTTACTAAACATATTAAGCAAGAATATTAAGATAAATTTCAAGTAATTCTTAATCATAATTATTTATAAAAAAGTTAGAATATTTAATTATTTTTCTATTGGTTGAAAAATAGTTAATAAATACGTATCGCATATACTTATATTAATCAAATGAATAATTGCTTTGAAAAAAAGTTTTTATTAACATAAAAAATATAAATTAAGCAAAATGAAGATTATATTATTTATTAATAAATTAATTAAATAAAATGAAAGTATTAGGATGTGTTCAACCAACCTATGCTTCATGGTATTATTTTTTTTATAGAATTATAAATGCTGATATTTTTGTAATTTTAGATGATGTTCAATATTCTAAAAATAGTTCATTTAATAGAAACAAGATTATCAACAAAAATAAAGAGATTCTTTTAACTGTTCCTGTTTTTTTTAAAGATAATACTCAAAAAATTAATGAAATTAAGATTGATTACTCAAAAAACTGGAGGAAAAAACATTGGATGTCTATATCTCAGAGCTATTCAAAATCAAAATATTTTAATGATTTTAAAGATGATTTAGAAAAAATTTATGAAAAAAAATTTGATAGATTGCTAGACTTAAATATGGAAATTATAAATTTTTTTTTAAATTATTTTGAAATTAAAAAAAAAATTTATATTTCATCTCAAATTAAAGTTGATGGAACTGGAAATGAAAAATTAATAAACCTCTGTGAATATTTTAAAGCTGACCATTTTGTTGTTAAAGAAAATACTGAAAAATATCATCCAAAAAAAGTATTTATGGAAAAAAATATTCAATTTAAATATTTTTCTTATAAACAGATTCAAACCAATAATAAGTCAAACTTTAAACCAAGTCTTAGCATTATTGATTATGCAAGTCATAATAAAAAGTTTACTTAATTTGTTTTAAGATTTTAATGCCAACTTTTTTAATATAATCTTGCATCATCCTTTTTTTACTTTTTTGCACAGTAAATAAAAAAATAGTTTTATTATTTATGTTTTGAACTAAGAACGCTTGATAATTATTTTTTACTAAACGCTTGTTAATAGATGGACTTGAATAATATCCCCAAGATTTTTTTACAATATCATATTCATTTTTAGATTGATCAATTAATGTAATTTGCTCATTGTTTTTAAGAGAAATCTTGGCTTTTTCAGTAATAGTTATATTGAATTTTTTTGAAGGTCTGAATTTTCTATTACTTTTTTTAATTTTCATTTAAAAATTTTTTAAAAAAATACTTGTATTTATAAAATTGAACAAAAATTTACTATATTGTTTTCTTTTTGAGGGTGTTTTGATAAGACCGATTAATTTATCTCTGTTTATAAAATCAAATATTGGACTTCTTTTTTTTAAAAAGTTTTCTTTAAATTTTTCACTTTCAAAGTTAACAAATGAATTAACAGATACATTAAAACCTTTTTTTACTCTATTAAATAAGATCTTATTATTTACTAATCCTTCCATCGATTTTCTAAGTATAAATTTTGTAAAACCATCTTGCATAAGTAAATTACTTGGAACTGTATACATAAACTCACATAGTTTGGTGTCAAGAAATGGTGACCTATTTTCAACTGAAGAATACATACAATTCATGTCTTCATTATTTAAACAGACTGGCACACCTTCGTGAAACAATTCATTCATCATTCTATTTCTAAGCAAACTACTAGAATATTTTTTTTCGATATTTTTTTTAATCAAGTTTTTCCGATATTCTTTTTTAAGGTACAGCTTAAGTTTATTAGAAGAATCAAACAAATGTTCTCTATAAGTTGGGTTTTTAATATATAAATTAGGATTCTGAAAAATTGGGTTTTGAATATCTCTTAATATATATTTTTTCCAATTATCTAAATTATTTTTATAGTTTTTTTCATTTCTTGTTTCATATAAATATTGAATAGTGTGATCATAATACCCGGTAAAAATTTCGTCTGAGCCTTGTCCAGAAATTAATATTTTAAAACCATCTTTGTGTGCTTTTTTAGCTATAATACTATGAAATAAAAAGTTACTAGTGGCTATTGGTTGATCATGATAATTGATTAACTTTTCGAGTTCCTCTAAAGCATGTTTTGTATCAACTTTAATATAATCTAAATCTAAATTTAATTCTTTTTTGGCGATATCTATGTATTTTTTTTCGTTATAATCCTCATCAAAATCTAAAATTGAGTATGCTTTTATTTTTTTTTTAAATTTTTTACTAGAAAGATAGATGAGTGAATTTGAGTCTATTCCTCCACTTAAAGAAAATGCAATAGGAACATCAGATCTAAGTCTTAATTTTACACTCTCATTTAGTAATTCTCGTGTTTTTTGGATAGCCTTTTCTATTGCAACTTTTTTAGGTTTATATCTTAAATTCCAATATTTTTTAATATCTATATTTAATGATCTATTGATCATTAAAAAACTACTTTTCGGAAAATGTTTAATTTTTTTATAAAATGTATCTTCATCATTATATAAAGATTTATATCCTTGAACTAAATATTTTGAAATTTGTTTTTCACTTAAAGAAAAGTTTATACTTGAAAGTGATTTTATAAATTTTATTTCGGAGCCAAAAAACAATCCATTTACTGTTTTGTATATATACAGTGGCTTTTCACCGAATCTATCTCTTGAAACAATTAATTTTTTTTTTTTATTATTCCAGATAGCTAAACTCCACATTCCTTCAAATTTTTTAAAGGCTTCATTTCCATAATGAATATAATATTTGAGTAATACCTCACTATCCGATTTTGTTTTAAAATTAACACCCTTTTTTTTTAATTCATTTTTTAGTTCGATATAATTATAAATTTCCCCGTTGAATATTAGAGTATTATCTCCATCAATAAATGGCTGATTTGCTAAGTTTCTTAGATCAATAATATTTAACCTTGAATGCAACAGATAAACATTAAAATTATTGTGTTGATATTTTTTAAAATTTTGAGAGTCAGGCCCTCTGTTTTTCATTAACTCAAGAGTATTTAGTATAGTTTTTTTTGAAATTTCGTTGAAGCCAATATAGCCAGCAATACCACACATAATAAATTTTAAGAATTTAGTTTATATAAATCTAATATTCAAATACTCTATAAAAACCTATATTTCAATTACAATTTAAAAAATTAGCTTTTTTTTAAATATTGATAAATTATCTTAAGGCCTTGATCTATAGAAGTTTTACTTTTAATTCTTATTTCATTTTTTTTAATAAAAAAACTTTTTTTAATAATATCTTTTTGATTAATATAAGAAATTTTATGATTAGTTTTTTTATTAAATATTCTTAAAACTTTTATAGCAAGATTCTTCATAGTGATAGATCTCGAACCATTTAAGTTATTAATCTTATTAATTTTTTTATGAGATATAATATTATGCACAGCTTTTCCAATATCATCAACAAAAGTAAAATTTTGTGTCCTTTCACCTTTATTTATTAATTTAAGACTTTTATTTTTTAAACTTAATCTTATAAACTTATGAATTACAGAATTTGAGTTTAAATCAAATCCATAGGGGGCTTTTACTCTTAATATTGCAATTTTAGCATCTCCATTAAACTTCACACATAAATCTTCAGATTTCTTTTTTGAAGATAAATATTCCTTTTCAACTTTATTCAAACTTTTATTTTTATTCAATACAGCTAAAGAAGAAATTAATATAAGTTTTTTTATTGGAAATTTTTCAATTAATTTGATAATTATTTCAGTCGATTGAAAATTAATTTTATTAAAAACAGATAAGTTTTTTTTATTTTTAACTTTTGCTGGTATTAGAGACGCGCTATGAACTATATAATCAATATTATTTTTTAAAATGATTTTAGAAATTTTTTTTTCAAAATTTTTATTTAAAAAATTGATCTTATAAAGTTTACAAATTTTGTTATTAAATTTTTTTTTATTCGTATTATAAGTCCCATATAAATCATACCCTCTTTCAAAGAGGACTCTACAAATACCTGTGCCTACAAGACTATTTGCGCCTGTTATTAAAATTTTTTTTTTGAGTGATTTCATCTATTGAATTAATTACAGATATTGAGATTTTCGCTGCAATTTTTTTAGTAATCTTAAGGTGAGTAGGTAAATTTATCAATTGATTAATGTGCCTCTCCGAAGCTTCAAATTTTTGTTTTTTGTTATTATATAATGGTTGCAAATGACACAAGGGTTCATACATCCAAGTTATTCTTATTAGTTTTTTTAACATATGAAATTGAAATTTTTTTTTATTTACTTCCTTAGATAAATATATTGGATAACGCCAAAATGAATTGGTTGCACTACTTGAGTTTTTAAAAAATTTTAAATAAGTGACATTTTTTAATTTGTTGAAATAAATTTTTGCCACATTATTTCTATGTTCAATAAATTTATTTAACATTTTAAGTTGGTATATACCCAAAATTGCACTTATTTCGCTTAACCTAAAATTATTAGATAATTTATAAAATTTTTGATCTTTGTCATTTTTTCCATAATTTTTTAAAGATTTAATTTCCTCAAAAACTTTTTTATTATTAGTTAAAATAAAACCACCCTCACCAGTGGTCATAATTTTTGTTGCGTATAAAGAAAAACAACCAACATCGCCTATGTTTCCAGCATATAAGCCATTTAGTTTAGCACCGTGCGCATGAGAAGCATCTTCTATTAAGTAAATTTTTTTTTTCTTACATAAAGATTTAATTTTAAAAATATCATCTGTCATTATTCCAAACATATGTACGAACATAATTGCACCAGTTTTTTTAGTAATTTTTTTAATTACTTTTTTTGGATCTAAACAGCCAGTATTAATATCAACATCACAGAATATAGGTTTGGCTCCTGCTTTAACAATCGCATTTGGCGATGCAATAAAAGTTTGGGTTGGCACAATAATTTCTTTACCCTTTAACCCTAGGGCTATGATTGCTAATTCAAGCGCTATTCCCCCAGAGCTTACACTTAAAGCAAAATTAGATTTAAAATAGTTTTTTAAATCTCCTTCAAATTTATTTACAAATTTCCCACTTGATAAATTTCCTGTTGTTAAACAATAATCTATATCTTTTAATATGTTTTTTTTATATTTGCCAAAAAAAGGCTCTGCACCTTTTACGAATTTTTTATTAGTCATAATTTATTTTAATTTTTTTTTTGCTATATAAAGATCTCTTTCCTGCATCAATAATTTTGATTAAATCAAAAGTTTCTTTCATTTTTTTTTTATTAAAATTATTTTTTTGTAAATCTAAAAAAAAATCTATCATTATTTTTGTTTTATCAGTTGGCAATGTTTTATATTTTAAGTTCAATTCTCTTGATTTTGGATTTTTACTAACAATTAACCTTGCACCTTTATCATCGTAAATAAATGTTTTTTTAGTACCGTATATTTTTAAGATATGATGATGTTTATGAATGCATCCTAAATGAACATTAATAGATGCCGTTAAATCTTTATCAAAATAAAAGATTGAATTTTCAAAATCCATAAATCTATAATTAAATTTTTGAAAACATATTTTATTTCCATAAGAATAAACTTCTTTTGGTTTTTTATTTAGTAGCCAGCAAACTAAATCAATCATATGAATTCCACCTCCATTCATGCCACTATAGTTTTTAGCTTTTCCCCTCCATCCTTTTATAATTTTTTCAGATCTACCGTACAGATAGCTTCCTTCTATTGAATAAATTTCTCCGAAATAATCTTTTTTAATTTTATCTTTTAACCATTTATAAACAGGTACAGTTCTCAAAATTAAATTGGAGTCAAATGAAGTATTTTTTTTTATTTCCAATACTTTTTTTATTTTAATTAATTCATTGTAATTATTGCAAAATGGTTTTTCACAGAAAAAACTTTTTGAATTTTTAATTGAAGTGATAATTTGTTCGCAATGTTTATCATCAGGGCTTGCAATGACAACTCCACCAAGCTCTTTATTTTCAAAAATATCTTCAAACTTTTTCTTATAATCGCAATTTAATATCTTGGATAGTTTTTTTGATTTTTGTTTATTAACATCAAAAATTGATAATAAATTTAAATTTTTTTCTTTTTTTATTGCTTTTGCATGAGCATAACCAACACCAAGTCCAATTACAGATATATTGAGTTTTTTATTTTTCATTTTATTTTTTTAATAATCAAAAATATTGTTCTGCCTATTCCTAATTCAGCAGTTGCCTCCATATAATTAATTATTTTTTTATCAATTTTTTCAGAAATTTTGTTCGTAAATTTTATTCTTAGTCTTTGAGCTATTTTCCCAAATTTTTTATTTTTGTAATAATCTGTATCACTATCTAACAAAAATTGTTCAATTGGGAATGTTGTCATCAAACTTATCAATTTATTTTTTTTAAAAATTGAATTTACAGATTTTAAAAGAGAAGATGGTTGAAAATAACGAAAATGTTCATTTGGAATAAAAAATTTAGATTCTTTAAAATTTTTTATTTTATTCTTTTTCAGATACTCCCCTTGGAATAGATTCAATTCATTGGGAACAATTATTATAAAGAACCCATTTTTTTTTAATCTGTTATTAACAATTTTTAAAAATTTATAATAGTTGGACACATGTTCTGCAAAATTTTTTGAATAAATCACATCAAATTTTTCGTTAGGAAAAAACTCATTTTTGAGAATATCTCCTGAATAAAATTCCATTTTTTTTAGTAAATTTTTATTGTGTTTTTTGATACCATGTTCAGCTATATCAGCACCATAACATTTGTGTTTTTGAGATAAAAAATATTGTAAATCGTGGCCTTCTCCACATCCTATATCTAATATTTTTTTTTTGGTACTCAAAAAATAATTGACAATTTTTGGCTCAAAATAGTTAAAGTTAATTTCATCTCTTGAATAATTTTGATTTTTATAAGTTCCATAATTTTTTTGAAAGTACTTTTTTTCATAAAAATTAAATATACTTTTATCTGTTGGAAGCGGGCTCACAGTAAGTACGTTATTTTTATCTTTTGTTAGTTTAAAATTACTTTTTTTTATTTTCATATTTTTAAAAATTAATTTTTTACAAATAGCTTTTATTTTAAATATAATTTTTCTTTTGTACTTATTTGAGTATACTTAAAATTATCGTCAGTTTTATTGCCCCCGATCCAATTTTTTATATACCATCTTTTTTTTTTGTCTTTTTTCCAAATTTTCTTATTTCTAAATTTATCTACTACTTTCCAAAAAATTTTAGTTGATATATTTATTTGTTTACAAAATGCTTCTATGTATTCTTTTGGTGGTTTAGTTCCATCTAGTTTTTTTACTATACCAATTGCTTCATCTCTAGTCATTCTGCCTTTTCTTATTTCATTAGAACAATTATCTGTGTATCTATTAAAACCAAATTTCAGCCATTTAAAATAATGATGAATTGGTATGTTGGTGCAATCTATATCGGACTCATTATATAGCCCCATTATAGGCCCATTTTCTCTTGGTTTGAAACCATTTTTTACTGCTATCCTTCTATTATTCTTAATATCCCATTTTAAATAATAACCTAAAAAAATTGGTTCATATTTTATCTTTTTAAGATCTTTTTCTTTTGGTGTTTTAATCAATAAAATATCATTTTTTTTTATTGATTTTGAAATCCATTTTTCTGTGGGAGAGTTTTTAAGTATATGATGTTTCTTTAGTATATTGCTATCAAGTTTATTTCTACTTGAATATTTTTTACCACCGTATTCAAGATACCAATTTTCCCCCCAAATAATTAATGGGATATTTAATTTAACTGCAAGATTAGGAATAATGTTAAATATACACAAATGATCTATATAAGATGTATCGCCAAAACGAATAAATGATTTTTTTGTAATTTGATTAATTATATTAGGATTTGGTGTAAAATCTATATGATCAACACCAATTTTTTTTAATGCCAATAAATTTTCTTCACCACGAAACGTTCTAGACAAAGGTTTGAAAGTAATGGCCAAAGGATTCATCTTAAATATTTTCTTTATAACATAAGTCTGATAAATACTGTCTTTACCTCCACTTACCGGAACTATACAATCATAATTATTGATTTTTGTATTTTTTTTATGTTTATTTAAAATTTTTTTTAATTCTCTTAGTCTTTTTTTCCAGTTTATTTTATTATCTTTTATTTCATGATTATTGCATGCACTACATGTATTAAGATTATCAAAATCAATATTGGGTCTAGTATTTGGAGTAACACATTTTTTACAATATTTTAGTTCAAATTTTTTCATATAGTAATTTTTTTTTAATACTTTCTTTTAATTTTATTATGTCAAAATCATATATATTATAACTAGATGCAATTAAATTTATATTTACAAAATCCTTCTTTGAATCAATCGATAAATTATACATACTTTGATTCTTTTTATTTCTTATATTTTTAATTTTAAATTTTTTAAAATTTCTATAAAAGTAAGTTGTAACATGTTCTAAATCATATTTATTAAATTTATTAATATTTTTTTTAATCAAAGATGATTTAATTATTTCTACAGATTGTCCTTTTGGAAAAGACCTTGGAAATGAATTTGTAACAATCTCATTTTTTCCCTTTAAAAATTGTCTACATAATTTATCAATAATTTTACTGCTCGTTAAAGGACTATCCCCATTAATTCTAACAAACTCCTCGCAATTTTTTTTTTTAATTATATTATAAAATCTACTTGCTACATTATTTAACGACCCTCTGAAAACAGGTATATTTCGTTTCTTACAAAAAGAATATATTTTGTTGTCTGTTGCATGCTTTGAAGTTGCTATTATAATTTTTGAAATATATTTGGATTTAGAAATTTGATCATATACTAATTGTAAGACTTCTTTACCTCTGATCAGTTTAAGTGATTTTCCTGGGAGTCTTTTTGATGACATCCTCGCTTGTAAAATACACAACATAAGTTATAAACAGTTCAATTATTGAACACTTATAGTTTTTAAAACACATCTAGTCAACAGCTTAAACTACCATTATTCTTTTCAGATCAAATAAATTAGTTTTTAAATTATTTACTCCTGTGATTGCAGAAGGGCAGCATTTAATGCCTGAGTCTTTCAATAATTTTATAACTTGTTTATTATAATGATTTTTTTGACCGTCTGGGTACGAATAATGGATGTTGGTAATTTTAGCCTTTTGTTTTAAAAAATAAATACTTTTTGAAATTTCATTTTTTAAAGTTTTATCGTCACAAAATGAAAGTATTTTATGATTATGAGAGTGTGGTGCAATTGTAAAAATATTTTCAGAATTTAGAGAAATTATATTTTTCCAATTCATTTTTTTATCAATCTCTGAGTTACCGGTATACTTAATCCTTTTATCAAACTGAGATATGATATCATCTGTAATATTATCAAAATCATAACTATTTTTTGATTTGAAAATACGTCTTAAATTTCTTAGAAAAAATATTTTATCCTTATTAGTCGAAACTTTAAATGATCCCCAAGGCACTTCGATTTTGTTTTTTGAATTTTCCTCTAGAATTCTCTCCAGTCTATCAGCCCAGACCATATAATTCTTATCTACAAAATTTGTAGTTATATAAAATGTTGTTGGGAGATTAAGATCTTTTAAGATTGGTGCAGCTACTGAATAATTATTTAAAAATCCATCATCAAATGTGACGCCAAATGAATATGGAGGAATTTTTTTTTTTTTTGATATTATTTGGTGTATCTGATCCATTGAGATTGGATTCCCAATTCTTTTTAACTTTAGGCAAACTTTGTAAAAATAATCTTTATCTATATGTTTTCTATTATAGTTTCTTATCTTGTAATTTACTTTTTTTTTTGTGACACCATGGAATAAGAAAATTGGTATTTTATTTTTATTTAAAAATTTTGAATAGTCTAGCATTACAACTTTTTGGCAAAATTATTAAATTTCTTTTCAACAATATCTTTTAGAGCTGTTGGCATAAAAGAATAATATTTACCTTGTTTATTTTTTTTTGTTAAAATTTTTTTATTATTTGAAAACCTTGAGAGATAATTTAATAAAATTTTTTTTGTTGACTCTACGTTGCTCTTTCTTAATTGATAAAGTTTCATATTTCTAAATAACTTTATTTTTTGTTTTTCAATTATCTTTCCACTATCTAATTTTTTATCAACGTAATGAATGGATACTTTGAGATTGTGATATTCATTATGATATATAGCCCATAAAAGACTGTCTAATCCCCTATAATGGTCAGGATCTCCACCATGCAAATTAACAATTTTAATTTTTTTAAATTTGTTAATAAAATTTTTGCTAAGCCGAATTGCACCAGATGAAATTAATAATGAAGGTTTTAATGTATAGATCTTATTTATGTTTTCTTTTTTATTAACATCTCGTATTTTAATAATTTTAATTTCTTTTGGAAAAATAAATTTTTTTTCAAACCACGTTTTATTTTCATAATTTTTTTGTAAGTTTATATTTTTATATTTTGTATTAAATTTTGATTTAATTTTCTTATCATCTTTTATTACAATAATATTTTTATATTTTTTATATATTTCACTAATTATATATTCGTGATGTTTTTCTAGTGGTGTTATTATTACTATTTTCATAGAAAATTATTTAATCGAAAAACCAATTTTAAAATTTTTATTCGATTTCTTTCCAATTAATTTGTTAATATCATGAAACTGATATTTGAGTGCTGGTCTTGCAAAATGAATATTGTTATATGTAAATTTTTGCCCTTTTTTGATTTCCTTTGAGGCTACAATTCCTTTTCTCATTTGCTTAATTGATGAAAGTTGAATTTTTTCAGGGTTTAATGATAGATTTTGAACTGATTTATGTACGAGTTTAATGGATTTTACTAAATCTTTTAAATTACTTTTATCAAATGATAAGTGGTGATCTCTAAACTTTTTATTTTTTTTATCATTAGTAATATGCACTTCTACTATTTTAGCTCCTAAAGCTACAGCTGAAAGCACTGCTTCTTTTTCACAACAATGATTGGAATATCCTATTGTTAATTTTGGATATCTTTTTTTTAAAAGAGAAATTTTTTTAATATTTGCATTTTCAATAAGTGTTGGGTATGTAGAAACACAATGAAGTAATGCTAGAGAATTCGAAATTTTATTATTTTTTCTTTGGATATAATTAACTGTTTTGTCAATTTCTTTTAACGTTGCATTCCCAGTTGATAAAATAATTTTTTTTTTCATTTTAATTATTTCATCAATTGTTGGATAAAAATTTATATCTCCACTTGCAACTTTAACAACTTCACCAAAGCTAGCAGCTAGTTTTACTTTGTCTTCTGTTAATGGGGTTGCTAAAACTTTAATTTTTAGTTTTCTAGCTTTTTTTTTTAAGAATATATAATCATCATCAGAAAGATTAAATTTTTTAAGCCTATTATATCTTTCAATATTATCTCTAGATTGATATTTTTTGGGATTATATAATTGGAATTTAATAGCATCCAAACCACTTATGGATGCTAACTTTAAAATTTTTAAAGCTTCTTTAAGTTTACCTTCATGATTAAGTCCTATCTCTCCAACAACTAATATATCTTTATCTAAATCTTTATTAAAAATTTTCATTTCAACTTCATATTAAAATTTTTTTCAGTGCATAAATCAAGCCAATTGAGCTATTAGTACTGGTCAGCTACACGCATTACTGCGCTTCCACATCCAGCCTATCAACGTGGT
>Ga0209631_10000666_pt1 | contig 46771 bp, 33 predicted proteins | sample COG_08_FD_184752 | JGI IMG/M metagenome (GOLD analysis project Ga0209631, IMG submission 184752) | Pelagic Microbial community sample from North Sea - COGITO 998_met_08 (SPAdes) (version 2) | ecosystem: Environmental > Aquatic > Marine > Neritic zone/Coastal water | place: Helgoland, sampling... | reverse complement strand
GGCCTGCGGGCCGCCCCCCCTTATTTTTTTTTTTTGATTTTTTTTTTGTTTTCATTTATATATATTTTATATATTAAATATTAATTTATTATAACAATTTTTCCATCTTTTTCTGCAAATTGCGGTTTTCGAGATAATCGAGATAATGGTGCTCCGAAGAGCGGTGGGATTCGAACCCACGAAGCCTCCCGGCAGTAGATCTTAAGTCTGATTTTTTGGGTTGGTTTGCGGTGTGTAGTCTTTGTTCCATTCTATTATACTTTAAACACATATATATATACACCCTTTCAGTTGCCGATAATTCTTAGAATATTCTTTGCGGTCAAAAAGGAGCTATTACTTTGGATATTTGCTCATAAATTTAATTTACGTTTTATATAACTTTTTTATAATATAATATAATAACAAATGCTAAGTATAATTCCATTGACAGCATTAACTGCCCATATTACATTTGATGTTGTAACAACTGTTTTAAAATCGACTACAAATTTACTTTTGGTTACTACAAATTCAACACAGTCCGCAACATCTTCACAACGTATAACGGACATAATGGAAGATAAAGATATTGTATGTAAATTACGCGTTATTCAATCTTTATTACTTGAAACAAAAGAAAATCGTTGGATACGTGAACGTCCTTCTGTCAAAATTGCACGTGAAAATTTGCACGATGCAGTTATAAAATTACAAACACATATTGATTCGATGACAAATCGATTAGATGAGCATAATCAAAAATATTTCGCATCATGGCGAACACCTTATATTGATGAAGATATTAACGGTATTTCAAAATGGGCAGACAAATTAAATGAACGTCTTTTAGTATTTAGAGAAATTATTGCAGTTGCATCTACGACTCAGCCGTATAAAGACGAATGATTTATCGCATTTTAGTATGATACATAAAAAATATAATACCTAATAAGATATCTATAAAAAGAAAAAAATATGCTTTACGAATACGATGTATTGCAAATATTGCAAATAACATATACATCATTCCATGAAGTGGTCTGTATTGATTCCACCATGCAATTTGCCCGTGCATACCTTTCGGACGTAATTTCATTACATACACAAAGAAAAATGCAAACGAAGGAAGAAGGGCAGCATAACCCATCCAAGATAAATATGAAAGTGGAATAAAAACGGCTACAAGACACACGAGTATTCTTGTCACAACACACGCTCCAAACAAGGGTCTAGATGGACGGTTTGAAGAAAGAGTATCTTTTTGGGATGGGTTCGATGCCGGATTTGTAAATCCTTCGATTTGTTTAAATACAGTACTTGTTCCACTCACAGTCACTGTAACAGGAGTATCAAGATCTGTTGGCATCGGATTTCCAACAATATCACCTTTTTGAATATATGATTGTTGGGTATTTTGATTGTAATATGCTTTCCATTTTATTTGAAAACCATATTCATAATTTGTTCTATATTCCGTTGCATACCATTGATATAATAATATATCGTTTGTACATTGTATTTTATCACACATACAACACATTCTCATTATAAATGAAGGGGTTGCGAATGAACCTGTTAAAAATTTTATCCATTTATTATGTACAATTTGGCATATAATGTGCCACACTGTATCATATTTATCAATCGGCAAGTGTGCCGATTCTTGCGGTATAGTAGTTCCGATACTTGTTATCGCCTGATCTAAAACAGATTGCATCGCTTGATTTGTCATTTCAATAAGGTATGGAGATGGGTTATAAGAATCCAATTTTTCGGACAGGTTGGCCTTATCATTCTTATCGTACAAAGGACATTCAGGCATACCCGTCATTGACATTGAACAAATTAAAGGCTTATTCGGTGGAGCACATTTTGTTTCACTTGTATATTGTTTCACACCATTACTTTCAAACCCTACTAATTCCGTACGAGATACACACGTATCGTTTATTACAGATCCTTGACCCGCCGCGCTTGCAATCAATTCGAACGGATTTACACTTAAAACATCTTGAACAACTCCTGTAAATAATCCATTCCCCATTTGACTACACAAGGGATCAACCGGTTGAGTTAGGTCAATACAAGGCATTATACTGGTTGGGACATTATCGATGTACATATACCGTGATTGTCCACGACATTCTGGAACGCTTAACACATTATCACACTTTCCACTTTTTAAAAAAAAACGATTTCCTAATGTTAGATCTCTTCCGTTACAATCACGACCATCAATTAAACTCCCTTTAAAATAATCGCCTGTATCACGAATATTTGTAACTATTGAAAAAATATTTGAATATGTTGGAGCAGGTGGTTTTGCAATATTATATTGCATTGTGGGGGGCGGAACAGATTCACGATCGGTTGGGATCGATGATGTGACGGAAGAGACCGCGTCCTTTAAAGGAGCAAATGTTTGGAAAGTAGATGTACTTGAACTATCAAAAATGCCCATTTATATATTTAATAATATATAAAAATAACTATATCACATTTACTTTAATTAATTCTTCCTTTTCTAAATGATCGACTATACAGTTGTTACATGCCCATCGATATCCTCTCATCTCTTGGTCAGTCCGTCTAAAAAAATCGCCGGAATCATCGATACTTTCGGGTAAAACAATTCTTAATCCCATATTAAATCCATACCATAAATAATATTTATTACAATTGTGGCATTGAAATGTATCTTTAAAACGATTTTCTGGATATTCGCTAGATGATTTTCGTTCCCAACGTGACATTCGAGTCGTCATCTGTTCTACTTAATAATTATTTTTTATGTTTTTATTATTTATATTAATATATTCTCATGTCGCCGAATTCAGACCAAAAGCAAAAGGTGAAAGTAAACTTAATAGATGCCGTATTGCTTGGGGTAGGTGGGATGATTGGGGGAGGAGTGTTTCTTTTGAATGGATTTCTTGTCTATAAAAACAAGCAGTTTAGTCCATTCTCGTGGCTAGTCGGTCTTCTCATTTGTTTAACTGTCGTTTTTTCATATATTTTATTATCATTAGAATATCCGAGTAATCAAGGGACAATTATATATCCCGAAAAATTATTAGAAAATAAAAACACACACATTTTAATTGGCTTACTCATTTTTTTTGGGTACATTTCATTAACAGCCGTCTATTCGGTATCACTTGGAGAATATGTAGCAAATTACTTTAATCGTCCGTTTTTATCAAATTATATTGCCATATGCACAATTGTATTTTGTCAAATTATTAATTATTTTTCAGAACACACATTTTTAAAAATGGAGGATGTGACGGTTTCTTTGAAAATTCTGTTATTTTTGGGATTAATTACCGTCGGGGTGTACTTGCCCGCATCATCGTCGAATCTGTTAAAAAGAGGTGGAGGCGGAATACGAAAAATATCTCAAACCGTGACGAATACGAACACCTTCAGTAATAGCATTCAAAGTGTTATTATACTCGGATTTGCCGCATTTCTTTCGTACGAGGGGTTCGAAATGATTAGTGATGTGTCAGATAAAATCGAAAATCCAAAGCAAAATTTGCCATATGCCTATATATTGTCGGTGTGTATTGCATTTGTCATTTATTTTGGCATAACCTATGTTACAAATAAACACATCGGGTCACATATCACCCGTTCAAATCAATTTTCGTCGTTTATCAATCTAACGAAATCGTACGGATTTTTAAAATATGGGCCAATTGTTATTATCTTTTTATGCGCACTCTCTAACATTACTGCTATTAATTCAACTATATTTACAAACAATCAAATATTTGAAAATTTTGTAACGAAACTCAAAATCAATAAACACATTATTCAACCTTTAAATATAGACATTCCTCTACCATTTTTTAGAGAAAAACGTAAATTGGCCATATGGATCGCGAGTATTATTGCCGCCGCATTAACGTTTCTTCCAATTATTATTACAACAAATCTCGGCAGTTTGTCCTTTCTTCTTATTTTTTCCATTATTAGTTATTTGGGGTTCAAACTTGTTGTTAAAAAAGAAAATGAACATATCCCAATCGAAATACTTAACCGACACATTCCGTATAGTGTCTCCAAAATGATAACCGGGACGTCGAGCGGATTGTGTATACTCGGAGCGGTGATGATTGTATGGGAATCATATACTTTGATAAGATAAATTAGAAGAAGTGGTTCTTTACTACAAAATTCTTAAAAACGATTAATGTTTATACGACATAATAGTTATAACATTCGACGGGTTCCATTTACTGATGTCGCCATAAAACGATACCCCAATAATTTAGTGAAAAATATGTTTTTTTGTAGAATCTAAATAAGGTGTACCTTAATAATATATTTGTAAATCTTAGATGGTACGGCTAAATTGTTGATGTTTACGATATAAATATATAGATATAGGTTTTGTACATATTTTTGGAAGTCTAATTTCGTTCTTTTGTTGATTAATAATTTTGTTCTCAGAAATGGGGTGGCTTAGTTCGGGGTTTTCTATGTACTTTAGTACGGGTCTTTTTGCAATGAGTTGATTCTCAGAAGAAGAATGTTTTATTATTGTTACGTTGACGACTTTTTCTTGCACGACTTCTTTCATGTTGTTTTTTTTATCGCTCTCATTTTTAATGCGACGTTTTTTATCATAAAATTTTCTTTGATTACGAATTTTATCATCTAATTCTTTTAATCGAGCATTGCGTTTTGTTATATAGTCTTGTTTTTTTTTTTTTTCAATATTTATTTCGATTATAGAAGGCATTGGTTGCGGGAAAAAATCGTTGCTCATTTAGAATCACTACCGGTGTATTTTGTTTCGTTTGAATATATGTTATATTTTAGTAATTAATATATAATTATTATTTTTTTATAAATGCGTACTTTTAAAGTGATTCCATTATTATCATATATTAAAGAATGTTGTGATAAATATAATGAGTATGATCATCACATAAAAGATGAAGACTCAGCACACTCATCTTCGGATGAAATGGTACATACTTTACCTCCAATAGAAGGCATAATACATGTTACTCGGTGGAATAGATTAAATGAATCTGTTGCAACTGTTATATATAAATCCTTCAATGAAACAGTAAAATATTCATTATCTACCAAATGGTGGATTTATATGTCTCACAGATGGCGTTTTTTTAGCTATGATTCTATAATCATAATGATTGGAGATATTTCGAAACGCATTTTTATAGAAGCAGCATACTATTATAGAAAACAAATAAATAATGACGAACAAAAAGAAAATAAAAATAAGGATGAAATGTTTACAAAATTGTCATCAATCTGTAATATTATTGCATCAAATACAAATAAATATAAATGGAGATTAGAAAAAGAATTACGAAAACAAATGATGTATAACAACACGGACAGTTGGTTTGAATCTGAATTTGATTGTCAAAAACATTTAATTGGATTACAAAACGGAGTATATAACATGCATACGCACACCGTGCACGATGGTTCGCCTAAAGACTATATTAGTATGTCAACATATCAAGATTGGAATTACAGTTATCATTGGGAACATCCAGACATTCAAGATGTTATATTTTTTATAAAAGAATTATTACCAAATGATAATATGATCTATGACACACTTTATTATTTTAACCCATATAATATTAAAGACAACCCAAATAGTGTGGATATTTATTTTGTAAACGGTTATGATATTAAGACGTTATTACATCTTGCGATTGGGGATTATTGGACTAATTGCTATAAATGGTTATCAATTGAACAATGGAATCAAATGTCTTATACGCTTGATAACAAAATTATAATTCCATTTATAACACAGCATAATAATATTAAACCAGAAACTTTATTTCGATGGGCTCCCGCGTTATTATGGATAATTATGATGTCTTCGCATAAACATACTACTCAAAGAGAAAATGTAAACACATCATGGATTTATGTTTCTAATTATATTTCAAAATGGTATAACGTATATGATAACAATAAATTAAATAAATTTAACGTAACACTTGAATTATGTTATGAATGGTATACAACATTTCAGAAAGATATTGATTTTATTAAATCGGGTTGGAAAATGATCGATTTTTTTGATCGTCATAAGTGTATACATAGTGCCCGCGGTATTTTGGCCGAATTATCTCCACACTTTGGAGTCAAACCTTATATTACGGACATTGCAGAATTATCTACCAAATTTATTTGCATTTTATTACAATTAAATACGATTGGCTCTAAATCCGAAGAAGAGACTATTCAGGCATTACACTCTTGGTTTGAAATTAATACTGTTGAAAATGTTGAACAAATTATTCAATATATTCGATTTTCAACTATGTTACCTAAAAATATTATTATGTTATATAAAAATGCTCATATTACATTAAAATACGCGTTAAAAACTCCAAAGGGAATCGAAGTACTTGATAATGCACTCGTTTGGCAAATAAAAAATATAAAAGCCGGTAGACATTGTACCTCATCACCAAGATTTTGTGATATACCAGATGAGTATAAATGTTGTATTGATATGGAATTGATGAAAGATCCTGTTCTTGCATCAGATGGATTTAACTACGAAAGATTTTCAATTGAAAAATGGATATTACAAAATCCTAGTGATCCTAGAAGTCCACGTACACGGGAACAACTCTCAATCGAATTATATCCAAATCGAATATTACGTAATCAAATTACTGAATACACAGCGGATCATCTTCGATATTATAAAAGACATCATTTTCCAATTACTGAAACAGATAATAATATCGAGGATAATCGAAAAGAAATTCTCTCATGCCAAATTACATTACTTGACACAGAATTAACTATCAAAAACAAATCTATAAAACCAAAAACATAGTACTGTGAGACACTGCGACTGATAAATCAAATGATTCGGGTATTGAGATATCGCCAACAATATAGACTATATAACAAAACGCAATTACAATGTTAATAACTGTTAAGATATTTCACGAAAAATCATCTGCTAATATGAGTGAATATGATGCATTATGGGAAGAAAATAGAAATCGATTTATTTTTTTACAAACAAGTATCGCCGTTAAACATCAACAGAGTTTAATAAAAGATGATATTGAAGAAAATAACCATAAAGATATATTAGCGGTTCGTTTTCCAACCAATATGTTTATGATGAAAAAAAATAAAATTATTAATGATGTAATGAATGGTAAAGGATTTACGTATGATACTAATAAAATATGGTATCCAAAAGAAGTTTGGATTTATAGTCCTATTAATTAATTCTTTCTTGCTTCAATAAATACAAATTTATTTTCTATATTTTCAATAATTGTAAAGTTATTTGCTTCTAATATTTTTAGAGAAAAATTCTGTAATTGGAATTTGTGTAGAGACATTTCGTCGAAATATTAGAAAAATCCGGTTTTCAGCTCATTTCACAAATACCACCCATCCCAAATGATCAACACTTACCGCATCAATACTCATTGGCTTGGGCGGATGGTGCCACGTATCGCGGGCAAGCCAAGTGCGTCGTTCTCGGGGAACGTTGGAACATTTACCACGCCACCCGACAAGTCGAGTACATCGTTCTCGAGTGACGTTTGGACATTTACCGCACCTCACGGCAAACCCAGTGTGTCGTTCTCGGGGGATTTTGGTACATTTACCACACCTCGCGGCAAACCGAGTGCGTCGTTCTCGGGGAACTTTGGGACATTTACCACACCTCCACGGCAAGCCGAGTACTATTAATTTTTTTATTTTTCAGAATCATATAATATTATAATCTTTGTAATTCATGAATATGTTTTATTCTATCTAAACGTTGATCGTTTAGAAGAATAATACGCCCGTGATCAATATTTCTATGAAATTCATTTGAAAATCCATATACATATCCCCATATAAAAGAGCATATCATACCCATTTTAAAAATAGTGTAATATAATAAATAACTATTATGCAAAAAAGTTGTTATTCAAAAAAACATATAGTTTTTAAAGAGGGATTATTGGATAATATAGCTGATGCTATTTATGTTTTAACTATGGAAAATAGTAAACGTGAAAACGCCTTTATGAACCAAATTAATGAATTTAAATTACATAAAAATATATTTATTATGAAAAATAAAGGTTATAAGAATTGCATAAAACAAGTATGTAATAATGATAATACAGATTGTGTCATTATAAATAATACGGAATCAGATGCAGTGAATGCTTATATAAATGCATTAAAACATGCTGTATTCATGAATTATAATAAAATAATTATATTAGAAGATGATTTTATTTGTTCTCCTGAACTAAAAAATATTCGTCACATTAAAAATATTGAAAAAATTACCAAGAATATGTCTAAAAACTTGTTTTCGTTTGGTGTCCTACCATATATGACTACCTATTATAATAATTATCTTCGGAGATCTTTTCTAAGTCTCGGAGCACATGCAACATTAATACCTAAATATTTTTTTAAGGAATTAATACAAAAAGAATCTAACATATGTGAAATGGACACTTACTTAAGTTTTGTAGGTAATAAATATATATACTATAAGCCACTTATCACTCAAACATTTCCTATAACTGATAATTTTAACAATTGGGGAAATAATTGTGCTGGCAAAAAATTCGGATCAATATACCGATTTTTTGTAAAAAAACTTATTAATTCATTAGATCTTGATAATAAAGCAGAACCCGGGACATCCCGCATGTATTTAATTAATAGAATTATTTATGATTATTTTATTCCATCTATAATTTTATTAGTATCGCTATTTTACATTATGAAAATAAAGGGTACGTAGTACTAGATCCTGTGCCGTGTGATGCAAAACCATTCTTCTTCACTTTCTTAATTTATTAATAATACAATGAATCAACTCTAACGGTATCTCGTAATAAACGAGGAGCAATCCCAACTAATTTAGATTCATTCGCATGACCAATTAATGCATATGCCTTTTTTAACTCTTCAACCATATTATATAATTTTAACATACTCTTTACAAAATTACCTTCGTCAATTGGTTCAGAGACTCTTGTCATCAACTCTGCTATACAAATCGAATCGTCTAGCCATAATGCGGCATATTCTGCCATATGCGATACAATCTCAAGAGAAGGATAGGTTGTTATTTGACTTTGTACGTGATAATAAGCAAGTGACTCATTCATATTATATAAATCATCTATTACAGCTTGAACATGTTCCGGAACAAGTGCGCGATCTGTCACCCAAATCGTGGAGGTCTTCTCACCAAGCATTGTTGCGAGAACCATAACAATTTCTTCTCCCGTCAAATGATCACTTTTGCCTTTTAAAATCCACTCGGTTGTTAAATAGGGTGAACATTCCTGAAATATAGTACACGTTTTGCCTTTTATTGTTAATGTATTTGCACCCCATGTATCGATTGTTTCGAAGGAATACTGATCCAGTTCGGTGGGTGGTAATGTGAGATATCCCATCGACTTCAAGAATTGAAGCATGTGATTCGTTTCATCTCTCAAATAATGGGTGAGTCTTTCAGATTCATGTTCGAGTGCTTCTTTTTTTTTAGAAGCAATGAGGTACGTCTGGTGTATCGTTTCGGCGACTTCCCAATGTGCATCCATTCCGTAGGGACATGTAGCGATATGTTCTTGAAGCGCATTATTTGCTCGACGTTTCATTTTGGCTTGTTTATGTGGCTGGTTTGTAATTTCTTTTAGTCGAATATATTCAATATATTTTGGATCGTCGAATAGAGCTGTGTCCCCCTTTGATGGCATACTTAGAATTGCAGATTCCATCTGGGTTTGACACACTTGCGCTTGGTGGGATATTTCGGTCGACATGAGTGTAGATAGAAGCACTTTACTAACCGTTTGTGTTTCAGATAACATGGCTGTTAACAAAAAATGAGCATCCAACTTAAACTTCGATTGTATAGGTTGTTTCGCTCCGATAATCATATCAAATGCTTCGGTCGTTGGAAGAAGAGGTGGCTGTAATGGCAACAGCACAACTGTACCCGCAGTATCCAACCCTCTTCGTCCGGCTCTGCCAGAAATTTGTTGATATTCGTGCGAAGCTAATGTACGTTTTTCAATACCATCGTGCTTTCGAACATCCGTCAACACAACGCACCGTGTCGCTAAGTTTATACCAACTGCAAACGTCTCTGTTACAAACAAAACTTGGATATATTTTTCCTCAAATAGTTTTTCCACAATCTCTTTTAAAATAGGTAATAATCCCGAATGATGGACAGCAACACCTTTGCCAATAAATTTTTCCATCTCAATAATTTGATGTAATTTATGATCATCTTTATGTACATGTTTTTGTATAAGTGAACGGAAACGATTGACACCATTTGTTAATGTTTTACCATCGGAAACAGGATGTTGCACCGTATTTGCATACGCATGACATTTTTTACGTGAAAAACAAAAAAAGAAGCCAGGAAGTTTATCTGCCTCTTCAAGACGTCGAACTGCCTGGTTTAGAAGATGCCCTTCCGAAGGTGGTTTCTTAACTTTTGGAGGAGGAGGAATCGGTTGACCCGATTTACGTGCAGCATTTCGGGCAGCAACCGCTTCGGCTGCACTCGAACTATGTTTTGCGGCAGGTTTATACATTTCAGTAATCGAACGTCTTATTTTTTCATATGTTTCTGTGTCTGCCTTTTTATCATTACATATTACATGAAAAGTATCATTCCAAAAAATAGAATGAGTCAAAGGTACTGGACGATATTCGGTTGTTACTAATCCAACATTACGCATTTTGACAGATTGAATCCATTCTGCAAATTGTTCGGCTTTCGGAATGGTAGCCGACAACATTACCATAATGATATGAGAAGGCATCATAACAATACTACCTTCCCACACTTTTCCTCGGTCTGGATCGTTAATATAATGGACTTCGTCGAATACAACAATACCAACATCATCAAAGTAAGATGTGTTTGAATACAAGTAATTATGTATGATTTCGGTTGTGGCAATAATGACTTTACCATCGGGATTATTTTGTACATCACCTGTAATAATACCAATATCATCTACTTCACAATCAAACATGCCGCTTGCCGCTTTTTTTCGAAAATCAGCATATTTTTGATTTGAAAGAGCTTTAATAGGCGCTGTATACAGAATTCGTTTTCCTTGTTTTAAACACCAATTTACCCCAAATTCGGCAACCGTACTCTTTCCAGCAGAAGTATGGGCAGTAACTAATACATGTTCATTCTTCTGAATATGTTGTATCGCTTTATGTTGAAATGGATCTAATGTGTACGGAAACTTGATTATATCATTAATCGTACACGCCATTGTCTATTATAAAAAATAAATTATAAATACTAAAATTTTTTTTTATTTCTTTTATATAAATGAAACTTGAACTTAACTCGAAAGATTGTCAAAATGCAATCGATAAAATTGTATCCAAATTAACTAAAAATGAAGAAAAAGAGAAAGAGAAAGAGCAGGAAAGGAAAATGAAAGAGGTAAGTGTTGTTCTATATAATACAAAAGCATCTTCATTTGAGATTGATACAAACGGACAAAAAAGGTCATTTAAATTTGAAAGTGCGCCTACGTTTAGCGAAGATGTAATAAATGATAAACTAGTATATTCTGGATGGACATATAATGGCTTAATTAAAGGGAAAAAGGAAAAATTTTCAGTATGTTGTGTAAAAGATGATAGAACAGATCTTCAATCTGGTTATTTTGGAAATATAGATGAATATTATCTCAAAACAGATTCTAGCCGACAAACCCGCCGGAATACTAAAAGTGGCAGTACACAAAAAAGAATACATGAACCACACCAAAAATATAAGATTACATATCCACCAAACACGATCGAGCGTGTAATTGTAAATTTAGTAACTAACAACACGATAGAACCTGGGCCAAATCAATCCTATCCGTATCAGTTATGCTGTCTTGAAAACGATAAACAAGAAGAAGAGTGTAATGTTGAACCAGAATATTTATTGCGTGAATCTCCAAACTATCAAGCCGTACTTGTATTAAAAAAAAGAGAAGTGATTTATGGATTTTTAACTCTTAAAAAAAATAATGAAAAAGAGTTATATATAGATGTTATCTGCTCAAGTGGATATGGTCTTATTTTATTAGATATTATGTCACGCTTTGCCAAAAAATTACATATTAAAGTTATGCGATTATCCGCTCTTCCCAATCTGTTTCATTATTATACAAGAGCCGGCTATCACTTGAAGACCGACTGTACCGACCATCCAGCATATAGAGCTTCCGACTCTTTACTTACAACCGAATATCCATATCACGATTATAAATTTAAATCTTCTGTAGAGGCAAATACAAATCCTAAATTTGCAACATTATTACTATCTTTATTAAAAAAAGGATTAACACGTTGTAACACCCTCGAACTAAAGAAAGCCGTCGCATTGCTAACAAAAAAAAAAGAAGACAAAATAACAGATCAAGATTTACTACGGGCATGGAAAAGTAATAAATTAGAATGTTCGAGAGATGGGTTTGAGATGGTTAAATGTTTATCAAAATCAAAATCAAAAAAGAAAACACATCCACCTCCTCCGCCGCCGTCACAATATAAATCAAAACGACGAAAAATTAATTGTAAAGAATTAATGTGTGATCCAACTCGATCCAATACTTTTTTTACAAACACATCAACCCCATTAAAACGTATAGATAATGGTACATTATATCGTACCAATTTTCAACTTCTAACACACCCTGATAAATATCCAAATTTAAGTAAAAAAGAAATAAAAATACGAAATGCCATACAATATTGTCACAAAAAAAAGAAATATTGTTTCTAATTTATAAAAAACGTTTCTTTTTCAAAAGTATTCCTCATTTTCATCATCTATATCTGTTATATGATCTTCTTCATCGTTTACAAATGTATCAGAATTGATATCGTCTTCAGAATCTGTATCTGTTATATGATCTTCTTCAGAATCTTTATAGTTATTTAAATCTTCTTCATAATCACTGTGATTAGATACGGTATCAATCGGATCGTCATCATTGTTTATAAATAAGAAATCTTCTTTGGTTTCTTCTTCTGTATTTTCTTCTGTACTTTCGTCTGTATCTTCGTCTACATTTTTATCATGCCATGAGCCAGCCTCATCTCGAATCAATTCATTATCTTCTTTTTCTTTTTTAAAAAGAGGAGTGTGATCTGACCCAGCCGTATATTCAATATTTTTACCTTGATAAGAAACGCGTTGTAATTTGTGATTCCATTGATAAAGTAAATTATGATTAGAAGATTTTGAATTTGAATAAACAATTGATTCTTTATGTAAAATATCCCTTTTTTGAATATCTGCAATTGGACATTTAAATGCCATAAAATCCATACCATTCCCTCGCTTACCAATCATTATTTTTGGAAAAATAGCATGGGGTTTTGTGACAATACAACTACGAATTACATTTTTTTCATGTTTTCCCCACGTAAGCGTCGTTTGTACAGTCCATATTTCTAACGAGTTGTTCGATGATAAATACGGTAAAATACTATTCCATGCTGAAAAAATTGGCTTTTTTTTAACGTGTTTCGTTTTTTTGACAGCAGGAGATGCCGGAGTTGCGTCATACCACTCTGGTGAGCGGGCTAAACGGTGTTGATGTCTTGTCTTTACCATTTGTTTATTATAACAATTAATTAATTAACAAAAAACTTTTTTTTTTTTTTTTCTTCTTACTTTTTAATAATGAATAAAACTAAAAAAAATATAAACAAAAAAAAAGGTGGTAAACCAACCGCAAGAAGGGTAGCGGAATATGTAGGATTCGGAACGGGTGCTATATCTGCAGTGATAATGACGTTGGTGTTTATGATTGGAGCAGGCGGAACAACCATTGGAAAAACCATTGGAAAAACCATTGGAAAAATCGGAGAAATGATAAAAGGAACACCAAAACAAATACTACCTGGTTCATATGATAAAATTGTATTTAAAGACAATAGTGACAATATTCCGTATGTGTTTTTTAATAAAAAAATTGATGGAGAGCTTGAGGAGGGCATGACGGTCGAGGCGAACTGCAAGGGGAAGTGGCTCAAGGGCGAGATCACTAACAAAAAAGATGACGGAACTCTCAATATTACGTATGACGTTGGCGATCGCGAGACGAGTGTGAAGAAACAAAATGTGCAAAAATGGGATTCATTTCACAAAGTAGTAATGCGATATCACCATATATGGGATGTTTTATTTGTAACATATAATGGTCAAGATAAAATAAACACATTATTATTTGAAAAAATGTTTAAAATATTAAACCCTACACCTACGGCTCCCAATCGTAATAAACCATCATATATAATATGTTCTTTTCAATATTATAAAAAACAGACCGTTATCGATAATTATGTACAACAATATCCAATTGAAGAAGGAGAAGAAAAAAATCCAAATAATGTGATAATTGATAACGATAAATTGAAATTAGTAATTTATAAACACACTGGAACTACAGACTGTGAAGTAGAAACACAACAACCACCCCCTCAAACACAACAACCACCCCCTCAAACACCCGACCGAATTCAGGTAAATGTACACTTACCGCTCATCATGAAACAAATAAAAATCATGTGTATTAATAATACAAGTAATACCGAATTTGACCATACTGCAGACCCTCTAGACCCTGAGTTAGTACTAGGGCCTGCAGGCCCTAGTACTAACACGCCTCTAGATGTAATATTCGGCTGTTTTTATAATTCTGAAATAAAACAAAAAGTTGTTCACCCATTATTTCCAGATGATAATTTTAAGACTTTAAATAAAACGGATAAATTAAATCAAATTAATAAATTAGCAATATTAATTGAATCATTAAAAAGTGAAAAAGCAGTACTCGCTGTCGTATCATTAAACATCAACGAAATTGAATTAACTAAAGTACTAGGGCCTGGATTATTACAAAATTTTGGAGCAGATTATAACAAATGGATATACACTACGTATCCATATAATAACAATGGCGAATATCCTTCTAGATTTAAAATTCCAAATTGTATTGTAATTAATGATTTCGTTAGTGATTTTTTATATGAAATAAGAAATATAAAAGATGAGTCAGAAAAATATGAAGAGGTGATACCAAACGAAAGGTCTGAAAATGATAACGAATCTGAGAAGGAGGAGCTTCGTACGCTCAGGCGTAATATATCAACCGCAACAGAGCCTGATAAAATTAAACTAGATTCCACCGCCATTGATAACATAAACACCAACCTAAATGCTTTTATTATAGGTTTAAATCAATTATACAATGCCAAACAATCTCACACGGTTAGAAATAATAAAATATTTAAAAAGGTATTATTAATAACTTTTAATGCACTAATTCTATTTTTTAAAAATAAATTTAAGAATTCATTCGTAAATAATTGGTGGTTCACACTATTACATTGTTATCTATGGACTTTGCGCGGGGGTAAATTATTAAAATACAGTAATATATTACAAGAATATATATTTAAAAAATTATATACTACTTTAAATAATATTTTTATACAAATATGTCAAATAAAAATCGATAACAAAATATCGTTTAACGATCTTTTCGATACATGTAAAAAATTACTAACGACCCTAAGATTCATCGAAGATAAGAACACAACAATAAATCGTTATGAACGTCTCACACTATCTAGTCTAACACATAACATGTTCGACGGTAAAGTATGTAAAAGAACAGATGGAGTTTTTGAAATAATTGAAAATGTTGAAAATGTTGAAAATAAAAACATTGAAGGATGGAATATTATTTCTATCAAAGATACTAACACCACACACGTGTTAACCTCCTCTATGTCATTGGAAAATGTTTTGGAATTAATTAAGAATAATATAGATAATATAGAAATTGAATTTGAGTCTCCTGATAATTATTATCTCGAAAATTTTCAAATATTTATAACATCTATATGTAATCCATTAATTACAGAAATCGTATCATACATATGTATTAATATTAATATAACTCCAGAGAATATAATAAATAATTTAGAAAAAAATATCATTAAAATTAAAGATGACACTTCAGAAGAAGATAAAAAAAGTTTATGGAAAACATATTTATCTACGTTATTAAATCAAAATGAAAAGGAAACAATATATCAAGTATTACAAAAACATCATTATGTTGATATACAGCAGAAAATTATATACGAAATTATAATGAAAAAAATAGAGAAAGGGGGGGAGAACGATAAAGAGCTGTTAGAAAAACAATTACAAGAACAAGAACAGAGGTATAAATTATTAGATAATTTTATCTCTAATATACCAGACTTTATTCGAAATATATTTAATAATTCATACTCAATTTCCAGAAAAAAAAATAGATTATATAAATTTTCACAATATATGATTGAATTTAGTTCGAAGACACCGGCGGAGTTGGCGGCGAAGGAGCAGGCAGCCAAGCATGCAAAAGAGGCGGGGATGGACAAGGCGAAGGTGGCGACGGCGACGACCAACCCGGCCAAGGTGACGGCGAAGGTGACGGCGGTGGCGAAGGCGATGGGCAGGGCGACGGCCAGGGCGACGGCCAGGGCGAAGACCAAGGGCAAGATGATGGTCAAGGCGATGGGCAGGGCGATGGCGGCCAGCATTGTTAACACTTCAGGCAATCCGCTGGAAAAAAAAAAAGAAACCGACGGATTTGTTGCAACGTTATTTGTTGAATTGTTATCCAAATGTTGTTCAACATTATACGAAAAAATAACAAAGGATATATACACACATTTTTCTGATAATATTAAAAATCAGAAAGTGCAACAGTTGTGGTTGAAACAATCTGAACCGACACCTACTCCACCGACACCTACTACACCGAACGAGGAAGAGAGAGAGAAGTTAGAAAAAGAAAAAATGGATAGAGATGAAATTATAATAGAACAAATATTGAAAAATATTGAAAATAAATTACATGAAAAAGAACAAAGAAGTGTTGATGACCCTAGTGCTACTAACACGGACACTACAGCAGGCCCTCGTACTCAACAAATAAAAGACTTGATACCAATGGATGCGGATATGTATACGGATATGGATAATGATAATAAAATTGAATTATTTAATAATATTATTACGAAAATTTATACAACAGATCAAAATCAAATAAAAATAAATGAAGAAACGTATTTAATAAATCGTTTAATAAATTTATTAAATAAAATTTATAAAGAAAATGAAAATGATGAACAACAAAAATATAACAAAATGATAGAAGATGCTGAAAATATGCAAGACAGGCACGTGTTAATACTCGGGCATGTAGGCCCTGAACTTGCTCCGTCGAACCAAAACTTATTAATTCTAAAAAATATAAAAAAAGCATATGATACATCTAGAACGGATTTGAAAAACCTATTTAAAGAAGTTGAAGGAAAAATCTATAATTTTTTCAAAAATGGTATAAGTACTACATGTAATACGACTTTATTTACAGAGGTGATGGATTATGAAGATAAATATGAAAACATACAATTAAAATTAAAAACCAATATAATACCCCCAATTAATATATATGAATTATATGATTTTTTAAAAGAAATAGAAGAAGAAAATTATAATAATTCACAACAATTCATTATACAATTCGAACAAAGTTATAACAAAAGTTATTCATTACATGATTCATACATAATAAAAGATTATATGTTATTATTTTTTGATGAATGGATGGTTGAATTAAAAGAAGACAAGACACCAAATAAAGATACTCTTCACTTAAAAAATACAATATTGTATTTTATAGAAGAATGTTTACAACATTCACGAAATACTTTTGACGACGATAAATCGGAACATACACCTGTAAATAATATTTTAAAAAATATAGAAAATTTTATACAAACTACTTATCCAACCATTAATGTTATTAATATTGATAAGATTCTTAAATTTTTTAATTCAGATTCAGTGTTACGAGGGCCTGTAGACCCGAGTACTAACACGCGTGTGTCAAGTAATAAATTACCTTATAAATTATATAGAATAATAGAAAAATCAATTAAATTACATTCATATAATAGCGATAAGCTAGAGTTTGAAAAGATATTAGAAAATCTTAAAAATAAAAGTGGTGGTATAAATGAAATTCAAACGGGTATTAAAATAATTATTACAAAATATAAAGATGAAATAAATACTTTATTAGAGATAGTACATGATATTGTAAAAGAATTAGTTACAAGTAATTTAATACATATACTAATCGAGTTACATACATGTATACAAAAAGATAATTACAAAATAAAAAAACAAACCTTACTTGATTTTTTTATTAAGAAATTTAATGAAAAGAAAAAGGATATAAACACTGGCGATAGTTCAGGCCCTACGAATAATGTTAATAATGTTCAATTACTTATTGAAGTATTTATTCAAAAAATTAAATCTTATTTAGAAAAAATAAATTTGAATAATATGTGTGAACTATTTAGTTCTATATATTTAGTATATATTTCAGAGCAAAAGAATCAAGACCATATATGTAATGTAAAATATATGTATACTTTTTTAAAATTATGTAAGGAAAAGAATATAACGACTATATTTATAGATATAGAAAATGAAAATGTAATCCCGGCCATACAAAAAATCTATAACAATTATAAATCAAGAATATCTATAGCACACTGGGAGAAATTTGTGGATTCATCATTTGGAATTTTGGATTTATTTATGTCAGTCAAAAATTATAAAGTAAAGGAAAAAGATGTTGAAATTTTTGTAATGAAACATAAACATAAAAATAAAAAGGAAAAGACATTTTCTAAATTAAGACCATCAAATACACGTTTTTTTACATTAGAACCAAATGGTATTCTTTCTAGATATGAAGATCATAAGGCTTATAAATTAGTTATAAATTATAAAACAGAAAAACAAAAATTAGAAAATGAAAATGAAAAAATACAAATAGAAACTAACAATTTACGTTCAGATGCAAATCGAAGCAAAACCAAATTGGAAACAAATCTTCGTATGAATACCATGAAAATAACTGAATTTATGAATCAAATAAAAAATAAAACAAAAAAAATCATAAATCTTTCAGACTATCGTCTTGTAGAATCGGAGAAGGGGAAGGATAAAATAGTATTAGAATCTTTGAAAAATGTATTAGTATTAGGGGCAGTCGGCCCGAGTACTACATCCTTAACGGAGGATAAAGAGCAAAAACAAACATTTATACGCGTTAAAGATAAAGATAAAGATTTTGATAATTTTAAACACAAAATTATTAAAATTATTAAAACCAATCCAGAACATCAAAAAGGAGGACAGAAGAAGATATGGACACAAAAAAGACGATTAAGAAGAAATAAGATATGGACACAAAAAGGACTGGACAAAAAAGAAAGAAGACGCTATAGACAAAAACGAAACAGACAAGAAAGAAGAAGATAAACGAAAATTTCTTTTTAGCCCAAACTCTAAAAAATATGTACATATCAATATACGTGAATCACATCAATATACGTGCAATCGGTAAATGATAATAAATCAGGTCGTAAAGATAGACAACTCGTCTATTCCCACGATTCCGTCCACTTTAATTAAATCCGCTTTAAACGCATTAGACGGAGTTAGCTGTCAATCAACGTCTGCCGTTACCCCGGACACTCTGTCAGAAGAAGTTACAGTGCGCCGTATTGCACCGGGTGTAACCAATCAGGTATTTGCGATTACCACTGTTGAGTCCAACCACACATTCGTTCTTCGAATTTACGGTACCGACACCGCCGACTTGATAGATCGTAACATATCGTGTGCCGCGAATGCCGCCGCTGCCGAAATAGGAGTTGCACCGAACGTCATCGTGCGCTTTGTCAACGGTCAAATCGAGGAGTTCAGTTTGGGCTCAATGCTAACCCAGCCATGTTTTAGTGACGCGAAGACCCTCACGTGCGTTGCGGAGACAATCGCCAACCTGCATAACGCACCAATACCATCAGTTATTGCCGCGACCGATGAGACACATCCATTTCTGTCTATGCTGTCAAAGTGGATCACTCTTGCCGATGAATTATCGACGACATGTTTGCCGATCGAACTGTTGCACATTGAGCGACTGTACATCGAACAGCTTTTACGAATTCCAGATGCACCATGTGCTGCTACACGATTTGCCAACGAGAGGGTACTTGGGCACAACGACCTAATCGGTACCAACATTTTAATAGAATCTACCGCAGATGGTCAAGCCGTCCGGGCGAATTTGGTCGATTTTGATTATGCCGGTGTAACAGTACGTGCATGGGATATCGGTGTTTTGATGGGGGGGTATGAGACACTGACACCGTCAGAGCACGTTTTCTTTCTGGAACAATACGTCGAAGCATCATACGCGTTGTCGGGCGCATTCATTCATGATGATAAACACTTCCTTCGTGCATTCGGAGCGTGGATCGCGCGCTTTGCGTGTGCGGTCAGCCTATTAAATGTTGTATGGTTTGTCATATGTGGCGAGACGCCATCGACAACAATTGCACAAGGAGGAACACCGCATTGTCAACGTGCCTCCAATTTTAGGAAGGAGGCTTCTCATAGACTCACAGCATATTACACGCGAAAAGCGAGACTGCATATAACGGACGAACATATTAATTATTAATTAACGTTTTTGGTTCGCTCATAGTATTAAAGATCAGGCGTCCTTACTCTTTCTGGTAATCCACCAATTGGACATTCATCTAATAGAAATGAATACCCTCCGCCAGAATGTCTGTGACGTTTATGGTTTTTTGTTGTAAATCGTCTTTTTCGTCGACCTCCACCTCTGCGCAAAGTTGCTTTTCTATTTTTTAAACTTTGAAATTTCCGTCTATTTTTTCGTTTACGACCTCCTGTACAACTTCCATTGATGTTACTTGTATTTAAGGATGGATCTGCTGGGCGCATTGTATATCGATTTGGGAAACTGGTTTCAGAAACAGTTGGAGGGTCGTACAAAGGATTACGTCCCATTTGTTGGGTGGGTTCATTTGTAGTGCATGCGGGAACATCATTTGCGGATGTTACCGAGGCACTTGACATTTGACATGTATTCGACATTTAATTAGCAACTTTTATTTTATAATAATATAATATAATATAATATATAATTAAATATTAAGAGATGTCACAACAATCCAAGCAAGGACAAAAAATTAAAACAACGATACCTGCTAATTTTAACTTAATTTCGTCTGATAATAAAAAGGAAATTGATAACTTCATAAAAAAAATAGAAAATAATATTCGAAATGAAACATATAATTTTCGGCCAGATGTTCCAGATAATACTACGAAATTAAATGCTGTTGTTACTTTTGTTCCGGCAAAAGTTAAAAAAAAAAAAAATAATAGTGATAGTGATGAGAGTGAGAGTGAGAGTGAGAGTGAAATCGAGGATAATGAATTAACTAAAAATAATCCGTTTAAAAAGGAATTTATTCAAGCAAGAAAAGCAGATAGTTGGTCAATTCTAAATAAAAAATCAGATCTTACTTTTGAAAAAAATATTATAGAAATGAAATCTCCAAAATTACAATATTTAATTGATAATATTAATCGACTTGATCACGAAGATATGGTAAGAGAAAACAAACATTTTAAACATTTAATTTTTATAGATGTTACTGAAATAAATGGTGCCCGAACAATTATGTCGTCCCTTTTAGAAAATGGATTTCAATCAATATTAGAGTTGGTCGATATATATAAACCTGAAAAATCAATGTTTAATTCTTCGGGTGATAAAACACGTCGAATGAATCCAATGTTACGCGTATCTATTCCCGAAAAACCATACAATAAAAATATAGGATTTTTGTGTTCGAATACTTTTATGGGTACCAAAATTGGTGAACTTCAAAAATTAGCACAACTTAGAGTATTTAACGACAGACCATCGAATATTTATGGAGATAAAGTTAGATTTATTTTACTTGATGGCGGGTTTAAAGAAGGTGTTGATGTATATGATATAAAATATGTTCATTTATTTGAACCGGCATTATCTGAATCAGATCGTCGTCAGTCAGTCGGTAGAGCAACTCGTCTATGTGGTCAAAGTGGATTATCTTTTATAAAAAATGTTGGTTGGCCAATCCAGGTATACACCTATCGACATGTATTTAAAATACCATTACATATTAAAATAAAATATGGAGATAAAGAAAAAGATTGTGGAGTATGTCGTTCGCCACATGATTATATCATGGCTTTATCAGGTATCAGTTTAACAATGAGAAATTTTTGTCATCATCTTGAATGGTATATGAAGAATACCGCTGTCGATTACTTTTTAAATAACAAAATTAATAATTTACAAAACGAGACACCTCCCGGTTTAGATATCGTATCGACCTGTCGAGAGCCTTCAAGTGTACAACAGTCCGACTGGTGTTTATTTTTAAAACAAGTTGAACGTATGTTTAATAATTGTAAATGGTCAAAAATTATTAAACGTGACAAATGTAATTCTAAAAAAATGTTAAAAAAGATAAAAAAATTTGTAGAATCAAAAAAACGATTACAAAATAAGCTATTAAAAGAAAATAGTAATCCAATTTTTGGGGCAATGCGAGATATGAAAGAAAAATATAAGGAAGATAGAAGACTCTTAAATAGACTCAAAACAGTTAAAGACTCAACACAGAAATTACAGAATAAACAATCTCAGAAATTAAAACAGCAAAAAAAAGAAAAAGGTTTTCCTAGTAATCGAAAAATAATAATTGATGCGGATGATGATTATAATTACAAAAAAACAAAAAAAAGAATTATTGATGATGATGATGATGATGAAATTATGGATGAATTAGTTGCAAAAATTAGAGATCATACTATTCAATTTAATAATGGAGATGATAATTTTGATTTTCAAACACAAAATACAGTAACGGGTAATATACCTAACATGTTATTGTCAACTGGTACTGAAAATATAACTACAATATATCAATTAAAAAAATATATTAATTCATCTCGAAATATAAAAATTGATGAATTTGTTGATAATAATGGGAAAGTTGTATCAGACATGGAATGGATTTATCCCTACTCCCATATAATCGCACGGTGTCCTTTAACACATGATATTATATATTCACAAATTAATCCAGAATTATCTTATACGAATGAAGATATTATAGATTTAATTCATTCATGTGAAATATCCTCTTTTGAAATGACAGAAAAATTCCAAAACTATTCTCATACGGGTTTAACAAAAGTATCTACAAACAATCTATTAGACATATTTGTAGAAAAAAGAGCTCACCCTAATTTGCAACCATTAAAAATACTTTCAATTTCAAATAATATTCCGAGTATTACGATACCGCCTCGTTTATGTGAGATGAATCAATTATCTGAATTACGATTAAGTCATAATCATTTTTATGGCAATATACCAACCGCATTAAATCAATTAACAAATCTTACAGTATTAGATTTTAGTTATAATAATTTAGAGAATGAAATACCAGATTTAAGTCACTTATCTCACCTTACAATATTAGATTGTAGTCATAATGATTTAGTTGGAGAAATACCAAATTTAAGCCAATTATCTCAGCTTAAAATATTAAATTTAAATAATAACAAGTTATCAGGGAGTATTCCATCTGTTTATGGAAAAAATATAAAAGTATTACAATTAAATAATAATATTTTAAGTGGAACTATACCCTCCGCATTAATCCATTACAATTTAACAAGATTGGAAATTCAATCGAATCCGGAATTAACAGGTAAAATTCCTAAACAATTGAATTATTTGTTTTTGAAGAATGATTCGACCCTAAATACCAAAATAAAAAAACCATCACCTGCCCCATTTTTAGATATAAAACTAAAACATGGAATTATTTATCGTTCGAATGGTACACATGAAACTTTTTATGAAAAGTTACCAGTACATTTAAATTATTTAAAAGAGGCCATATGTGGTTATGAAAATAAAGATCAAAAATTATTGACTCAAATAGATATTGGTATTTTGAATATTGGATATGGAAACGATGAAAATGATGATGAAGATGAAGCTAAAAAATCACGTTTTATATTTGTATTTGATAAAAAAGGAAAAGAAAATGGGTTTAGCTTAAATACGACGTTTATAAATTTTAGAACACGTTTATTCGCAAGTGATAATGTAGATAAAATTTTACATGAAAATTATAATTTAGAATTATATGGTAATGTTATTTGTTTCAAATATGGATTATTTATAGGTATTTCAAAAGAACAACAACAATCATCGACACGTATTAAGCAGCCTACCGTTGTTTCATTCAATCCTACACAACATTTTATACAACAATATTTCTATAGTAAAAATAAGATTATGCCACATAAAGGTATGTTATTATGGCACTCGGTCGGTACAGGTAAAACATGTACCGCCGTTTCAACTGCAAGTCATGCATTTGAAAAAGAAAAATGGACAATTATATGGGTTACTCGAAACACCCTTCTTAGAGATCTATGGAAAAATATAAGGCAAGCTACGTGTTTTTACCCTTTCCGAAAATATATTGACCAGCATAGTCCAGAGGAAATCCGACGAATTATGAATCTGACGAATGGTACGTTTCTTTCTAAATTTACGACATGTAATAATAATATAAAATCTTCAGATTATAATGAAGATGAGGATGAGGATGAGGATGAGGATGAGGATGAGGATGAGGATATTGTATTTAGCACCAGCCAGTTAGGTCATGGGGCAGGAGACGGAGGATGTTGGTTACCTCCAATGTCTTATCGTCAATTTTCGAATGCATTAAAAAATACGAATGAGTATGGTAGAATATTACGACGAATAAATGGTCATGAGGATCCGTTAAACAAAACGTTAGTTATAATTGATGAAGCTCATAATTTATATAATGAGAATCTACCCGAAATACAGCAACCCGATACTCACATAATTGAAAAGACACTTAAAAAAACATATTCTATCTCAAAAGAGAATTCTGCTCGTTTAATCTTATTAACAGCAACTCCAATCACACATAATCCAATGAAAGGTATTAAATTATTAAATTTATTAAAAGAATCTCCATTTCCATCGTCGTTTAAAGCATTTAAAGATGAATATTTAAATGAGGATGGGTCATTTAAAAAAGCTCAGATTGATATATTTAGAAATCAGATTGTTGGAATTGTGTCCTATTTAGATCGTTCCGCCGATTGTAGCCAATTTGCCCAACCAAAATACCATGATATATCCGTTCAAATACCACATTTACCACTTTTCACATCAGATCAAGCACTTGAGATTGACGATAAAGAACTACAAGAAATAAAAGCTAAAATATTGAACTTAAATAATAAAAATGTAATTTCAAACTTATATCAAACGTTCCTTCGTGAAAATGGATATACAGAAGCAGATGTAACCGAAAAACAAACCAAAACAATTTATGAAAATTTAGAAAAGAAATTTAATATCGAAATTACGAGAATCATAAAACAAATAACAAAAACAAAAAAGAAATTACAAATGGCATGTAAAAAGTTTCAACCAAGTAAAATACAGTATCCAACATTTTATGATATTCTACAAAAACAACATAAACTACATGTTGATTATCCTAAACTAAATGGAAACTATTTTGCAATTTCAACTGTACCACCTCCCCCACCCCCGTCTCCTCATCCACCGCCGCATCCGTCTCCACAACCAATATTATCTCTGCCTCCATCTTCACATCCAGCATCTTTACCGTCGCCTCCATCGTCGCCATCATCACCGTCTTCCCCCTCATCATAACCGAAACAGACAGATGATGATTTAGCAATACTTCTTCGAAAGACCGTCTGGTCAGACTTAATCAAATACGTTTAATTATTAAATACGTTTTTAATAATATTAACAGCTGACGATGATGATGATGATGATTCTGTTACGATTTTTTTAAACGGATTTCGTCGAGATTCCAAAAATACAGTTCCTTCACCGCTAACATCTATCATCATGCCTACATTCGAAACTCTTGATTTAATTATTTTTTTGGTAACTGATAAAAGTCCGCCACCGATTGGATTAAAATTTGCATTAAGCGTTACATCACGTGTCCACCCAATCAATAAATCATTATTTATTCGATATGATTTACCAGACTCGATTGGAAATTCGATAACATTTCCAGTTGCTGCAATTACAACAATTCCATTATTATCTTCTGTATTTTTCATTTCAAAATATTTTGTACCGGTATGCAATATAATTTGTTTTAATAAATCTCCTCCAAGCATATTCATGATAATATTTTGAGACGATGCAATATAATAATTTTGACTTAACATAAATGATTGATTCGCCGGTATTATATGAAATTTGAGATTTCCAATAATACGGGGAGGCGCAATATAAATATGTCCTCCGACTTTTTCATCACGAGTCGAAGCTATAAGATGCATTATATTACCACCTTTTAGTAGGCTGGTTGCTGCACGCCTTATTATATCTTTTCCACTATTTGTATCTATATGTACATTCTCACTATCGACGTACATTATACTATTTTGTACAAGATTAATTGATGTATTTTTTTCAATAAAAGTTACATCAATATAATCATCTTTTAATTCCCATTTTACACCATTGATGGTTAGCTCTCCGCCTTTTCTTTTTTTTTTTTTCGGAGTGTGTTTACGTTTTTTTGTTTTAGTTAAGATTTTGTTCATATTGTTATACACTTATATTATATTTTATATTTAATAATACATTTATTCGAATCTATTATTATTTTAGCGGTCTTACCGGACATGCACTGTGACCCACATAACCATACCTCTCGATCGGCTTGGCGAAAACCACGTCATGTAAATGTTTTAATCGCAATCGCAATCGCAATTCGATATCACAAAAAATAGGATGAATTTATTGTGGTAAGTATAGGGGTGAGTGTTATAAGTGTTATGAGTGCGAGTGATATTTCCTTTATCGTCGTTATTTGATAATTTATTATAATATTATAATATATATTATAATATTGTGTAATTACACAATATATATTATCCTAACAACGGAAGGTTCCTTCTTTCAGGATGTCACCAATCTTTTAAGAGCTGGTTCACTCTACCGTCTTTTCCGGCTGTCAGATAGCTGTATTTATCGTCCACTTGATTCTATCCGGACAAACAATACTATATTATTCATCTCTATATACCTTCAAAGTTGATAGAATTTTCTGAAAACATTCTTTCAGCTCTATCCTTAAAAAAGAGATTTAAATTTATATGTATAAAAATACATAACCCATTTAAAACACCATTTCAATATATAAAAATACATTATAAAAACAAAGAAACTTAATACATAACCAAATAATAATATAAATGGATTTTGTAAAAGAAAGCCAAATGAAGTAATTGTAACCATCATTGATGGTATCACATTTGTAAGCGGAACCGGAATAAACATTAAAAATGCCATAAGTAACACATTTAATCCAAATATAATTTCACCAACTTTACCAAATAATATGGTATTTATATGACGATTCTTTTTTGTGGAAAAAAAAGATACAACATTTTTAATTTTTTCGATTGCCGTTTTATATTTATAAGTTCTAGTATCAATTTTAATTTGTTTAGCAAAAGATGGTATCCATATTTTAGATGATCCGAACCATAATTGAAAAATTAAACTCCATTGTATAAATGCAAATGGCATATGTTCTGGGCCAAGAGGAGGTGTAGGAATTGATGTTGGTATTGATAGAAGCCATATCATAAAAAGAATACTATTGTTACCTGCATATTCAATGAATTTATCGATTGTAAGAATACCTTGATACGAATTTAATTTATTTAAAGTATCGGGTAATAATGATACAGTTGACATTATTACTAAGATATATTATTATAAAAAAATAAGAAACGAGCCATACATATATACTACTAACGTATTCTTATTTTTCAAGACAAACCCAAACATATCGTGTTTATATCACCAATTTCATAAACGTATTTGGGTAATTTATAATTTTGTTTTAATTCCTTTTCTAACCAATTAATAGTTAAGCCTTGAGGAACCCATTTGTTCAACGGACTTCCAATATGTAATAAATTGTATAAATCAACAATGCGGCGCTTTAGGGGTGAGTCGCCTTTAGTATATTTATATAGATGTTTGCATTTTCGTTTCCGACATCTCTTCAAGCCAGATTCAAATGAAAGACATGCGATTTTATTTGGAAATCCACTTATAAACACGGCAGTATACCACATTTCACCTTTTGTGACCTTTGCCCCTTTTGACTTTCCATTTAATCCGTTATGATCACATAGTCGTCGGTATACATTATCAGTTGCCCCAACATATGTTTTGTTTGATTCAACAGATTGTAATATATAACAATACCATTTCTTTTCGACATTAACCATTTTGATTTGATGTATCCTCCTTCTAATACAATACTAATGTTACGAATAGTTAAAGTTAAGACAAAAATGCAATTTTAAAAATCGCTACTGTCTACTCATCATCATTCTTTACTTTACAAGTTGCAGAACAATTAGAAAAATGTAGAATTGGAAAATTTAAATTGGATGATTATTCTGATGCAGTATTGGATTCTCCTTTTTATGAATCAGAACCACCTAGAAGTTCACATATACACAACCTCTTACAGTTCAACCATGGGACAGTCAAACTGAATCATCTATACTTTCTAAAACTTATTATACACCATCGGATGTGTTTTATATTCGTAATCATGCCCCTGCTCCAGAAACAGATATTACTCGTCATACAATTGAATTTATGGATAAATATGGTATTGTAAAATGTAATATATCCAGATATACAAAAAATAATAAATTATCATATTGTATTTTTTGGAGCAGACGGATATTTTACAAGTACCTTTAAACAAAATAATAACTAATAATAGAGAATCCGAATGTTTGTTAGCGAAATGAATGATGAACCATTGACACCTGACCACGGTTATCCGATACGTGTTTTACTACCCGGAATTATTGGAGCAAGGAATGTTAAATGGGTTATGAATATGTTAGCCATGGTGGAGGCGTGCTGCTACTACTGTACTGTTGATGCAGTCCAATCTGCTACCAACTGATTAAAATACATACAGTGTCCGTTCCATTAGATGGTGTTCAATTCAAACGGAAAGAATTCTGTTGTTTATTTATAAACTACTTTTCTAAATTATGTTATACGTGTATACGAAATGGCCGACCGTTTGTATGTCGTTCTATCTTTTGTACATGTTCCGATACTTTAAGACGACATACAGTGTACATCACCCATTGGAGTATGTCATGCGCCATCGTTTAAGTGATTTTTTCAAACATCCAATTGGAACGTCAAACGAGCCTGAGTATCGGATTTGTCCATTTGGTCGTCAAACAGTGTTTGTGTTAGTGGCTTTTTTGTGTGTTCGATGTTATGCGTTCTATCGTGGATGGCTATCACCGCGTGTTATTAAGAAGTGTTCACTTGTTGTTTGTATTGGCACCGCCATATTTTCATTTTTGAATATGAATGCATTTTTGTATCTTATACCGTATTTTATACTCGAGTTAGGGACTGTGTTCTTGTAGAATATTTACGGCAATTAAATTGCAACAGCCCCACTCGCTCTTAGACGACTTGATAGTCCCCCTCCAACTAAAAAAACCACTCCACGGCGACCATTACCACGGAAGCAACTTCTTCGCAAAAGTTTTACATTAGAAGAAGTGTCGACCCACTCAACCCCAAAAGACGCATGGGCTGCGTATAAAGGAGAGGTCTTCAACATTACAGACTGGATACCAAAACATCCGGGCGGAAATATTATTCTAAAAGGAGTCGGCAAAGAAGATATTACAACCTTATTTGACAGTATAGGACATTCTAAATATGCACTTCAAAAACTGCAACATTATAAAATCGGAACTTTAATTTGAATACTCTTTTTGAAAAATCGCAGAACATTCGGTGGAAAGCGCCCAAAAACGATTGGTTCTTGAAAATTGCGAAAAAAGCTATAAACTCCGGTTTACGACCACTCTCACCCCCCCCCACCCTGTCCGTGTATTACAATTATTTGTTGTTAGATGTAAATTAGATGTAAATGTAAATTGGTGGAGGTTGAATAAAAATATTTTTGTATTTTATTTTATCTAATATGATTGTGGTTGTGTTAATTCCGATGCATTTTGTGCATTCATGAAAAAAGCCGAGTTAAATGTGGCTGTTTGTGTTTCCTGCTCATCATCAGAGGAGGAGGTTGTCTCCTCATCAGACGACTCAGAGTCAGACAGGTCTATTTTTTGTATTTGAACTTGTTGAGTTTGAGTTTGGGGTTGTTGAGAATGAGGCTGAGGTTGTTGAATTTGAGATTGTTGAAATTGTTGTGGTAATTGTTGATAATCTTCAGATTCAAAAATTGTATTCAGTTTTTGACACAATGTGCTAATTTCCGATGTATTCTTGGAAAAGGATTGTGATTCTTCATTGTACCAATTTGTAATATGTTCGGTATTATCAATGAAAAATTGAGCAAGAAGGAGTTTAACATTTAATTGAGATTCTTTGTGAATTTTCTTTAATACATCTGTTAGAGGTGTAGACCCCTTTTTGCGAATTTTTTGAATTCCGTCTGGAATATTCGTAATATCACATAATGATTTGTAAAAACGATGAACAGCGTTCAATCGGTTTGAAAGAGAAGGTGCATCTTCTTTGTGATGATCTAATGCATATGTCATTCTTTCATCACGTCCGGTGAGATCTTTAGATGTATTATACGTTTGTTCTGCCCATTTCGATATAACAGCCTTACCGTCCTCCTCTGTCGTAAAAAAGGAAGTCACAATTTGCCGAGCAATATTACTTTGTAATCCCATTGTATCAACCATGCCATATTTTACAACCAATTTACCACCAAAATTTCCAATATGAATCGTTGCACTGTAAACACGTGGTTTTTTATGAGGTGTGAATGATTCTGTTTTCATTTGTGTTTTCTTTTCAACATTTTCAGAAGAAGAATCAAATTTTCTCTTATTGGATTCTTTTAGTATGTTATAATCAAGAGTACGTCGTTCCATATACATGTTATGTTGTTCTTTAGACAAATGTATGGATTGACATTGATTGTATAATTCCAATAAATGAGTCAACGAAGAACTATTGCCCATTTCATTTTGTGGAACTTGTTGTTGTGGAACTTGTTGTTGTGGAACTTGTGGAACTTGGGGAATGTGTGTGTGTTGATTTTGGTAAAACATTATTCTCTAGAAGATTGTGAGATCGTGTTAGGAGCTACAGTTTTGATTTGTGATAAACTTGCAAAACATAAATTATAATTTATTTGACCCCCCCCAAAAAAAAAATATTTTTCTTAGATTGTAATATTTCTAATATAATATTCATGCTCAATTGTATCTCTCATAATAAAACGTTGAACATGGACAATTTTTTGTTGTCCAATACGAACTGCACGTCCAATCGCTTGTTCTTCAATAATCTTGGAAGTCGCCTTATCTGTATTAAGGGTATCAAGAAGAACAATATGAGACGCTTCTGTTAAATTTAGTCCAGATGCCGCTTTTTCAGAAGATAATAAAACGACACGAATACGTGTATCTAATTTAAATCTTTTAATTCGTCCGTTTAGAACATGTATTGATCCATTCAGAAAAAGGTGTTGGATTGAAGCTTTCTGTAATACATTTCCAACTAGTTTTAGCATGGAATCCCATTGTGAAAATACAATAAAACGATTATTATTATTTTCATTTAATATTTGAGTTATATATTTTATAAGAGCAGACATTTTTGTCCCCCATTTATCCTCACCATTAATACCTTCTGATTTCATTTGTTCAGACTCAAAAATTTGAAGTTCTGTTTTATTAAATGTAAAACGACACATTGGACATGGTTTTGTATGTGAATTTCCAAATATAGTTGAGATACATTCTACACATATAATATGACCACATGGGGTAATCGACCGTGAGATTGATGAAAAATCATTTAAACACACTGGACAAGTATCTACTTCATTTACTTTTTCATCTAAAGCATTAAATATATTATATTTTGATTGATTCACAGAAAGTTCATATTCGGCTGTTTTGATCTTTTCTTCAATTTCGGTAGGCCCAATCGTTGACGACTTGTTTGATTTTATTTTTGCAATTCGTTTTGTAAATTTTTCAACTTTTTTTTGATAATAAGCTGTCATTTTTTCATGAATTTCGTTGAAGGAGAGAGGTTTATTTCCAAGAATATTTAAATGCTGTTCTGATACTAATATATGATTACATAATTCAATCATTTTTGTACGATCACCTAAGGCACTTGCATAAATCATTTTTTCAATTGGCGTCTGATCTAAAAAACGTGTATCTATTGTATAGTTTGGTATAGTAATTTGATCACAAATACTTTCTTTTGTACTTTTTATAAATAAATCATTACACATCTGCTCTAAAAGATGATAGTATAATTTACATATATTATGAGGAGGTTGTAAGACTTGGTTTGTTAAATAATTTATTATATTCCAGAAACTGTAATTATTTGCAAAAGGTGTTCCACTGCATAACCAACGATAATTTGATTTCAGATTATAAATTTCGGTAATAGGAATCCGAATTGATTTTCTACAATAGCACACGTTATTATGTAAATATTCATGCCCTTCATCTAAAATTACTCTTTCCCATGTATATGTATTGAGACGAAACCCATTCTCATTTTCTTCAATATATTGCTTATAATTTAGATTTGATAAAAATGCATAAGATACAATAATAACATTAATTTCTTTTCCAAGTTGATGTTTTATTTTATCAAGTCTTTTAAATTGAATAATGGTCGAAACAATTTTACACGTTAGATTACCCGTTAATTTAATTTCGTCTTCCCATTGTTTGCATAAACGGGTTGGACATAATATAAGACTTGCCGTATCTTTATAGCTTTCCATAATGAGACCAATCATACTACACGTTTTTCCAAGACCGATCTCATCTGCTAAAACGCCACCTTTATAATATAATTTAGAGGGTGTAGTATTTTCTTCACGATTACAAATCAATCCATTTTTATCACAAAATATATAATCATTCATTGCATTTATTTTAAATATTGATTCTACATTATTTCCCAACATAAATGTATCATAAAATCCATGAGTGTGTTTAATTTTTGTTTCTAATTTTTTCATTTGAATAATATTGTTTTTTTGATATGGAAAAAGATTGCGATAGTATTGCGCATGTAGATTCTCATCGTCGGTTGTTAATGATGTATTTATTTTTATAGTATCTTGTTTTTTTCCATAGTTGACCATAAACCTCGAAATTTTAGTACTATTTCTATATATAATTTTTAACAGAATATCGGGTAAGTGTGTAAGACCCGTCGTGTAATGCTGATTAAGATAAAGTTTATCAACATAAATATCAAGTTTTATTATAAAAAAATTCTTATCTGTATTATTTTTAAAATCAATTTGTATTTTAATATTCTCTTGGAACATATTTCGATTTTTATACAAATCAAATAAAGAATCGTAAAAATAAAAATATTTATAGAAGTGAGCAAGTATTATTAATTTGGTTTGATGGGCTTCAATTTCAATTGGTTGTACAATATGAATCGCATCTGAATCGGGTGCAATTTGAAAATACAAAGGACAATTATCAATCGCATTACAATTATTTACACGTGATTTTATTTGCCCAAAAAAAATAAAATTATCGGACAATTGTGCTTTTGTAATAAAAAGACTCATTTTAATAATTTTATTGTCTATTTATTTATATTTTATTAAAGTGTACAAATAAAAAATGGAACGGTTATATACTCTTCACATTTAATCATAATTATCGACGGGTGTAATATTTTATTATTGACTATAAATATTTAATATCTTTATATTATAAAAATAATATAGGTTTAATATAAAAACAAAAAATGTCAAATTTAATTCATAATCTTGAAGAAGGTGTAACAAATACTGTAGAATTTACAGGAGATGTCGTTAATGAATTTGTAAATACGGTACTCAATACTGTCGGGGGTGTTCTGGATGGTGTATCAACATTAACAACTACAACTGCTGATATCTTTAATACCGTTGTTCATGATGTTGTTGGTGTTCGTACATCACAGTTTTTTGATGGAGTCGGAGATATTTCTCATCAAGTAAGCGAAAAATTAGGCGATATAATTGCTGAAGTTCCGTTAGTTGGAGGCCCCGTTGCATATGTTGTAAAGAGAGGCGGCGATGGTGTATATCACGTTGTTGTGTCGGTCGGTTCTCTTGTTGAGACATCAACTCGTCGGGTAAGTGATGCCGTACGTCAAACAGCCGGTCTTGTTGTTTTTACATTAACTGCTGGTAAAGATCAGCTTCTTGAAGTTGGTCGTCGTGTAACTGAAACCGTTTCCACTCTTTTAAAACGGACTCGACCGTCTCGGACTCATCTTGTAAACGGCGAAAATACATCAATGTCCCGTAAGACGACTAAAAAATCAGCTGGAAGTCGTCGAACGAAACGTCGTCGGAACACAGTACAGACAGGTGGTCGTACTGTTCTTCCAATCGAATATTTTGGTGGTGATTCAGGCGCATATACTGCTCCTGCTGGTCGTATGAATCCTGCTTTCGACACGGCATACGGACAATGTAATCCAACTTCTTTTGGTTCTTCTGGCGAAACACCCGGTTTCCATGGCCCATTTTCAATGGCACCAGAAGGAACATACAGTACAAATGAAGCATCCGCCCTCCCGGTTGGGGGGAGGAGGCAAACTGTAATGAAAACACAACAAAGAAAGACCCGTTTAAAACAAAAACCCCGGCGTAGATCTTCGTCTAACTAATTGTTTTTGTTATTTAAACACAAACATTTATATATTTAAACAAAAAAAATCAAGAATGAAAAATGTATACAAGTACTTTTTCAAAGATATTACAACAAATTATAATTTATATGCATTTGCATCTGGAATATGAAATGTCTGAAATAATATAAAAAATTAATGAAACATTTTTTTGGGCACAAACAAAATGACAGACGACCCGTCTCCCGAATGTACACTGCAGGTCACAGTCACACAATCAGACAAAAAGCCGCATCAACCTGGAAAGATAAACACTACACTTCCCACATCGACTTCCGATTCGCTTACCAGCGATAACTGCCCAATCTGTCAGCACAGTCTCAACAACAGCTGCAATGTGCATGTGCTACTATGCAAGCATCGTCTGCACCGTACGTGTGCGACGAAGCTTGCGTGGCACACAGTCAAAGACCATCCCGATATCGATATCGTCAGGTGCCCGCTGTGCCGCGCCGAGGCTGATGGTGGTCGCCTATTGACGGTCGTTCGTCGTGCTTCGAAGCTACGGCAATGCTGTAGACGGTCATCGTCTCACGCTTGTGCGTGTAACTGTGAATGCGAATGTGATTATATTGCATTAGGTGTCTGTATCCGCATTGCCATTATAGCCATTATATTGACATTGGTGTATTTGGTGGGCATGGCTATGCAAAAACTGATGGACAGATCCTATTGCGATCGCATGCACTGCATATTGCCACACGTGTCGATCGGTGCGCTTTTCTTGAGCATTATGATGTTACTGTTAGTGTTCTGCTGTGTGTGCATATGCGGCATTGTTACACAATAATTAATCACATCAAAAATTATTTTTTTTTGGGGGGGGGGAAATTTACTAATTCGGATTAATCATTAATCATTAATCATTAATCATTAATCATTAATTAAATCAATATGAACCGATTTCAATTTCTGAGCAGGCTTACGACCACACCAATTATCCGCAAAAATGTTCTTTCTGATAAACCCTCTCTTCGAAGTGCCGACGGTTTGGTTAAAGAATATGAAACAAACCTACATCACAATGTATCAAATTCTGTTCATTACCCAACGCCATTTTATTTAACTGCGGGGGGTCGTCATAATCCGCATACTCTCCGAAGAGTTTATAATTAAACAAAATCGGACGATGCAAGATGCTGAGCAGTACGAACGAGGGAGCTTCGGCTCGGCAATCACCGCCATAACGGTACGCAGTTGACAGAGATCAATTCAATTACCATTTCATACCATACAATAGAGAGGAGGACGACGCGGGAGGTGGAATAAACAAAGTATTGCAGTACACATTCGTATTTTTTCAACTTGATTTTAAAACGGAATAAGACCAACTGTACGATTTTAATTTAAGAAATTACGCGCGGGTTTGAACCCTCTTGATATTTATTTTTTACAATTGGATTCATTCCGCCGGCTACATGCGGATGATTTTCCCATTGTAAATTCCACCAATATCGATTTGTAAAATGACTTAAATCATTATTTTTTATATTATTATAAATTGAATAATGACATCCATTTGTACTTATTCGAATTGTATCAAATTTACTATCGCCAAATTTATCAACTATACCTGGTTGTTCATTTAATACTTGAATTTCAATACCCAACATAATACTTAATAATTTAAATTGACAACTCCCCTGAATCGTTTGAATAGTATCTGAACTCTCAGATAATTGTGCAACTAATGCTTCTAATTCCCATTTTTCAATATTACTATTATAAATCGTATTATATGTATTTAACAATTCAGATTCTTCTGTTTGTAAAATAGAACCTGCTGATATTAAAATGTGAACTAATTCATTCATACTTGTTGGTTGACTAAATATTTCACCAATTTGATTTAATATTAAATTTGTTCTTTCTTTTAATAATGACCATCCAATTAACACCGCCCAAAGTGAACAATATCCATCACCCCGAACACCCCCCGATTCAAATTGTGATTCTTTTGACATCGATGTTATCATATAAAATGATGTAAACTCTTTTTTCTCTTTATCCATTATTCTATTGTGTTAAATTAATTGTTTTTATGTAGATATCGTCCCATCGGGAAAGGTGAACACATGTGGAGTATTCGATGGTGTATCCACGTTAACACATATACTACTGCTGATATTTTCAATACTGTCGTACAGATGTTGTCGGTGATATTAAACAAACTGGACTTATTAATCCAATCAGTGTTCGAAAAAATAGAAGATAAAGATACATATGAAATTTATTCAAATATGTTGTATTGTTGCTCCTCAAAATACGTAAATAGAAATCAAGAAAATTCTAAGAAATGTGTTTTTTTGGGGGGGGAGATAGATATGCCAAAACGCTACAAAAACTCATTTTTATTTTTTAACACAACAGTCAAGATGTGTGCATACTTGGACAAGCCATTGACGGACAAACGGAATGACAGTCGGGATTTTGAAGCCGAAAAATTATATGTTGAAGCCTCTACGATGCAAGGATGGCGCAGACAGATGGAAGACACGCATATCCCGGGAGAACGGGTTATGATTACTGGTGCAGACGGAACTCTCGATTCGATTGGTTTGTTGGTTGCAGTATTTGATGGTCATGGGGGAGACATGGCTTCCATTTACAGTCAAGAACATTTTCTCTCTATGTTTACGAAGTGTCTCAACACAGGCAAATTTGATACCAGCAATTCGATTTCACTAGGAGAGGCGCTCAATCAAACATTTCTGTTATTGGATTCAGAAATGGCAAAGCTTCCCAAAATGAAATCAGGAGAAGATCATAGCGGAACCACGGCGATTGTTGGCCTTATCACTGCCACCCATTGTATTGTGGCGAATGCCGGCGATTCAAGAGGCATTCTATCCACCAATCAGACAGTTATTCCGATGTCGTTTGACCACAAACCGACGGATGAAATTGAAACCGCTCGAATTGAAAATGCAGGTGGTTTCGTTTCTTCCCGACGAGTGAATGGTGATTTAGCACTATCGCGTGCTCTTGGTGATTACAGTTACAAGAATCGTCAAGATCTGGATGCTACAAAACAGCAGGTCATTGCAAAGCCGGACATCAAAATACACACCAGACAGTCAGAAGACGAATTTCTTCTATTATGCTGTGATGGTATTTGGGACGTCATGGACAACGAAACGTCCGGCCAATTTATGCGAGAACAGTTGGCATGCTTGCAAGATTCGGAACAGACGTGTTGCAGCAATCTCCTCGACACATGTCTTGAGAAAGGGAGTCATGACAATATGTCCGCCGTGGTGGTCATCATGCCAGGATGTTGTGAGACTCGGACAGAAACTGCCGTGCCATACCACGCACTTCCTACACCGCCCACATCCACATAATGTTCGTTTTTTACAATACATTTTATATATAAAAGTTACCTAAATACTACAAGGCCACTAATCCTAAATACTAGCTAAATTTTCATTTCGTAATACATGTTTCAGAATCGTCTAAGGTAGTTTGATAGGGAGAAAATTGAAGCGTAACAAGTTGTTCATCAATTCCAAGCTTCCAAATACATTACATTAAAAGTGGCGATGGTGCTTTCAGTTATTTTTGGATATGGATATCATAAACGAGATTTCGAAGTTGTGTTTGTTTTTGGTTAATTTAATTTAATTTAATTTAATGAAAACAAAATATAATTATATATTAAAATGCCATCCTCGATTAAATATCCAAAAAAATACAAACCACCTTCAAATACAACAATTTGGAATTGGTGGAAAGGAATGTCCCTTATATCCGGTATAAATTTATTTATTGTTTCATATGTGATATATCGTGTTTACAATATAAAAAAGAATCATCGTGATGCATGTGTTATCGCCGCATGGTTAGCATTTGTGTATGTAGTTGTATGTGGGTTTCGATCTGTTTTACCTCGCATCGATAATTCCCGCATTTGTTTGTTTGATTCATCAATTTCAACTCCGTTTGTCGGCAGAAGTGTAGCCACAATTGCCGAATTAAGTTTTATAATGTTAATCATTATCTGTATGACGCGTCTATCTTTTCTAGTCCAGTCATGTAGTCATTATACATCCATTCCATCTTTAACAACCCATTTAAGTCTCGGTGCGGGAGCATTAATAATAATTGCAGAAATACTGTCGTGGACAGGCTGTTTAACGGATTATGAATTATGGAACGCAGCTGAAGAATTACTATGGGCAATTGCAGCATCTATATTATTATTTGGAATTATATTATTGTATATATGCGCGAGAGAATGTATGCATGCTGATTCTTTACGTTATATTTTAATCACGACAGCAGTCAGTATAACTGCATACATTGTATTTATGTTAAAAATAGATGTTCCAATGTATATACGCAAATGGAAAGAAAGAGAAGATACAAATCGTGATGGAAATATGTCATGGGGTGAATTTTCTCAAGATTTCAAAACGACACATAAAAAAGGAGGATCATTATTTGATCGGTTTCGTAAAATGCATAGGTGTGATAAAGTAACGGACGAGTATAATGTTTGGAAGGAAGATTTGCCATGGTTTACTGCCTATTTTATATTAGCAGCATGGGCCGCCATTTTAATGTGTTTATGGTATATTAATACATTCGAATAGAACAATTGTAAATTTATTTTTATTTATTGATTTCAGATAATTTAAAGTCATTAAATAAAAAACGAGCGACAGGTATTTGTTTTTTTACAGAAATTAATAAAAACATCTGGATATTTTTTGTGAAATATTTAAAATTTAACTTTTTAAAATTTTGAATATATTCGGTATCGATTGTTAAGGAATAATTTGAATTATTTTTTGTAATTTGGAAGGGTATGTCCGTTAATGGAAATTGTATCCATGGGTGTGTAAAATAGACTTCTTCTGACTTCTTGTTATCTTTATACATTATATGAATACCCATGGCTTGGCACTGAAATATATTTGAACCTAAAATAGACAACTGGTGATTATCATTATGATTCTTAATCATATATGTTTCGGTATCTTTTGATAATTTGTGTAAATAAAACTTCTCCTGTAATAATGTAGCATAATTATCTTTCAATGACGTATTTACATCCTTTAATGACTTATTTACATCCTTTAATGACTTATTTACATCCTTTAATGCCGTGTTTTCATCCTTTAATGCCGTGTTTTCATCCTTTAATAACGTGTTTTCATCCTTGAATGTATCACGTTCATCCTTGATTGTATCACTCTCAACCTTTAATGTCGTATTTTCAGCCCTTAATGCCACATTTTCATCCGTGATACAATCACTCTCAACCTTTAATGTCGTATTTTCATCCCTTAATGCCACATTTTCATCCGTGCATGAATCGCTTTCAACCCTTAATGTCGCATTTGTATCCTTTACTGTAGCATTTTCATCTTTCAAAGTTCCATTTATATTCGTCAATGCCATATGTTCATCCTGTTTAATATCTTTCAATGTTACATTTTCATCTGGTTTTATATCTTTCGATACAGTATGTTGTTTTGAAATTTTTAATGGTCGATCATCGTCATCGTCGTCATCATTCTCTTCATTCCGTTCTCGTTTGTTTCTTTTATCCATATAGCGTGTTAGTACTAGGGCCTGCAGGCAAAATGACCAATCCAATGTTTCGGTATGTTCTATTAAATCTTTGGTAAGAATATCTCTAAATATCTTTCGTAATTGTTTTCGAGTTTCTTTATCTGTTGTAGTTGAAGATGGATCAAATAATAATTGTTTAACTTTAGTTGTAATTGAACTATCAGCCTTTATGGTTTGTTTAGATTTTGCATAATAAGGATTGATTTCTTTTAATATTGCAATATTATTCTTAACAAATTGGGTAATATTTATATCTTTCAAATTTTTACCAGAATACTCTTTTTTTTGAATACCCTTTACGAGATTTATCAGAATACGATATTCTTCGGTAAACGGATTTTTGTTTAAACCAATGCTTTTTGCGATAGTACTATAACGAGTTTGATTCGTATGGTTTGTTAGTTGTGGTTTTGGTTGTGGTTGTGGTTGTGGTTGTGGTTGGGTGTGGGAGTGTGAAGGAGGAGGATAATACGGATGAACCGGATACATCAGATCCACTGTCTGTAATCAAAATGTATTTATACACACTCTATTATTTTATTTTTTATTTTTTACCCCCCCCCCAAAATAGTGTAAAGATAGGATGTAGGATGGAGGGATTCAAAATTCAAAACCCAATCAATTTATTTACCATCGAGCATCATATTATCAAATGCAATTTCAACAACAACCCCCGCCGTATTCTTACTATCAGTTACCTTCTCATAATTTAAATTATATAAATTCGCAATGCTTTCAGCCACCCTCGACGCCTATTCTCGAGCAACTACAAAAACAGATTGATTATCTTAATTCAGTTTTAAGTTGATCCCGGAATTTTTTAGCTTTTTTTTTATACAATGTTTTTTTAATAAATATTTTTAGATGACAATACGATATCATCATTTGACACGTCATTACAACTCTGAAGATTCCGAGTCTTATACTCAATTCGCCTCTGGAAGACAAGAAATACTTTGAACTTTTCAAGACGGATTTGAATAATGATGATGAAGAAAAATACAATACATTTTACAAATCGACTACGGAAACTTTTAAACATGATCGTAACGTGTTCATTAACAATATCTTGTCATGGTTAATAGAAGTTGTGATGGAAAATATTAAAACAACAAAAGAAAACTCCTTAGTTCAACATTCTTCTTTTTCCAATCTGAAAACTACTTTGAACTCTTTCAAAGGAAAGTATCATTTATCATTTATACTACTTGGGATTTAATGCTAAACAAATACATGCAGAAGGTTCGGTCGTTCATGCTGTTCGATGACGAAAAATATTTAGAGGAGAGCTTAGTGTGGTCTATGATATGCGTGTTTTGCGACTGTTCATTAGACCTTGACCCACCGTATGGAATACTAGCAGGTGATGCGGGGCGAGATACTTGAACGCTTCCTGTCTCAACCGCCTCTCTGGTAACTCTGGTAATGGCGTATTCGTCTCATGGTTTGCGCGCGAGATGGTTGCTTTGTGCTCATCGCACAGTCATGTTTGTGGGTTCTGTCATATGTGTTCATGTTGAATTTGGAAAATGGTGTGTTTGGTAAGATACATGTTTTTTACATCCCCCAAAAAAATGAAATTTCTGAAAGAACTTTCTTTATTTTTCAACGTTATCTCAAAAAATTCTATTATCGAAAACGAACCCTGTGTTTTTTGGGGACGCTACAAATACCACAAATAATAATAATAATTGGTATATAATCATAATTCAAAATCAACAGTTCCTCTCAGCATGCATCGCGTATTTCTGCGTGTAGTTGTACTTTTGGTTTTCGGCAGCAACGGGGGGGCGGCACTGCAGCCATCACCCGAGAGTGACATGGTTGACTTGAATTCTACGAATGACTTGCGGTTAAGCATACGTGTCGCCATCGTCGGCTGTGTATCGACGGGTAAGAGCACCCTTCTGAATGCCCTACTTGGCGTGAAGCTGTCGGACACTCGCATTCGGCGCAATACAATGTTGCCAAATGTTTACAAGGAGATGAATGCCTCATCAACCAAACTATCCTTACGGACGTCTGCCAAGGCGTGTTTGGAGAATAATCGTAATATCAATCAAGCCATCCTACAAAACAGAGTAAATTTGACAGGAAGTTCAATGCGCGAAATTCACTATGTGATACCCAAGATGTACGACTTTTTACGCCTTGGCGATGGACTTCCTCTCGACCTGTACGACATTCCAGGCATCGATGACGCCAAAACGTCTAACATATACTACAATTACATCGACCATGCATTCGATCAGTTCAATGTCATTATCATGGTCGTAGACATCACGGAAAGTTTCAATACGGACGCGTCACTCTCGTTGCTGCGACGCATCGCTGACAATGCCCGTTTGCGTCCGCTTCAACCAAAGCACGTGGTTGTCATCGCGAACAAGTGTGACCACATGGAGGTGTTATCCAACGGCACACTCCGTTTCCATGATACCGAATTGGTCGAGATGTATCAGCAGATGACGGACACCGTCCATGAGCAATTGAAGGGCATGATACACGTACGTTACAGCATACACCGCATGTCGGCACAGGACACCTTTGCGTACAGGGCTTATCAGCGCGACCCGTCCTCTTTGGACGACGTCGAAGACCGGGCGTTACTTGACCGAATGGGCGCTAACGAGTTTGGTCGACGCAAGTGGAGCACATGGGACGTTGGGAGACGGATGCTGCGAATGAAGCACGTGCTTTCGTCGAACGACGCCGAGAGTGCACTGCGTGTGTCGGGCTACGTTGCCTTCCGTCAATACATGACGGAGGCGGTCGGACAGCGAGAGCAGCAGCTATTCTTGATTTCCAACTTGCTTCATCAACTCAACCACACAATAGAATCCTCCAACAACAACGACGACATGTACACATTTGAAGATGTACACACCGCTGCAACTCAAATCGACCGTGTTTTCTGCAGAAACAAAAGGGAGTGCAATGACCAAGTCATATGGGACATCATCGACCAACACTGTCAGACTTGTACGCTTGAGCAGCTGATGGAGCAGCTGATGGGTGCGATATCAGGAGTTCCGACTATCGCACCATCAGCATTGTCCGTTGTTGAAATGGTACAGCACGCTCATGTGCACGCGTATGTCCGACGTCATACCCCGGATGCCTGCGTGCATGTAACCAACAAAATGAACATTGACACACACACCGCCCACAGAGTATTCAAGAAACACATGATACATACAATTCGCCAGATACGCCCCCACTCATCCGACAGTGTTATCCAATTGCTGCAAACGGCCATCGTCTCCTCCGATACGATACAGTGTGAGTGCATCCAGACGGAACTGTTACACTGGTGTGGGAGAAAAAACCCATCTGACCCATATGAACGCAATGCGACTGAGATGTTCGCCCCGCTCTTGATACTCTTAAAGAAACTAGTTAAATGTGGGTTCACGTCCGACGATTTTGCGCGACTGTTGCCTTTAGCACATCGACGTATACTGGGAAGGTGGCCCCATATGGGAAACCTCGGTCGCGTGGTGACTCCTGCAGAACATGGCATCAGCATGGTTCACGACCATCCGCTGGTACAGTACGTGCGCTTGGCGGCCACTCTCTTACCGGCCATACCGGATACAATGTGGAGCGACTTCGCATCAACGTGGCTGTACCAAGTCGTGGGTTCGTTTCCGGAAGCCTCTCCGCTCCAGGACATTCCTTTTATGGTGTTCCGTACTATGTTAGATTGGGAACTGAGAAGAGCCCCGAAGTCAGCCCTCACTCTTGATTTGCACTTTGTGAACACGTATGTGATTTCCCAACTTGGAAAAACTATTAATACACAAGCTGAACACCTGCATTCTTCTTATACCACTCTGACGGTCGAACAGCGTGAACACACCATCAGTCTGTTTACATATTTAAGAGATAGAAAGGCGTACAACTATCATCACATACCCACTCGTGGTATAGATAATTTAAAATAAAGTTGTTGAATTAAAAACACTTACAGCTGATTGATTAAAAAAATTATTTTTAGCCAATTCGTCTAACAATCTATATATCCAACGGACGGTTATGTAATTCTTTAAGATTATGCAACCATAAAGTGTGATTGTTGTCATTTTTTTAAAAAAAATTACTGAATTGTGTCCTCCATGAGAATTGTTTCGGCAATTTCATGAAAGGCATGATATCTGTATTCATTTTTAAGTAGGTTTATACAGTAAAGGGGATTCAACTCCCGTAGTTGCAACATCAGTAGCAGAGTAGGGCTCAATTGACCCACTAGTTGGATCGATTTTAGTATATAGTGCGTCAGATTCAAAACGAATAGACAAAAATGATGATGACGAAAATTCACTTGGGATTTTTTGATCAGTAAAAATGAATTATAAAAAATCAATTGTGTCACTTACACGAGCACGTCGCATTTGTTGATGTACGTAAATGCGATTCAATGAATGACCTGTCGTTCGAAAAAAAATATTATATATAATAAATAAATGTTTAAAAAAAAACGGTCTTTAGTTCTTGAACCTCTTTCTTTACAAAAACAAGAAAAACAAGAAAAAGAGCAAGAGCAAGAACAAGAACACTATAAATATCAAATACAACAACTTGTTACAAATATTAAATCAAAAAAGAAACATATACAAACGTTAGAAAACTTTATAAATGTATCTAAAAAAGAAAAAGAGAAGTGTACAATTGGTAAGGGTGCATCTAGTATTGTTTATAAATATAAGGAGTTTGCAGTAAAATATTGTAGAAATAATAAATACTTTTTACCAGAATTAAGATGTTTGAGTATACTTCCAAAATCAAATTATATAATATCTCTTTTAGCATTTAAAATTATAAATGCATATGAATGTTATTTGATGTTTCCATATTATCCAATCTCTTTGGAAACCGAAATACTTGAGAAATCTGATTTATTGCGTACAAATCGTACAAAATGGGAAGTACAACTGTTTAGAGGATTATGGTTATTACATCAACATAATATTTATCATCGAGATATTAAACCTGCAAATATTATGATTAACACAGATAATAATATTGTTTTTGTTGATTTTGGAATAGCAGAATTTGATATAAAATCATTTATAAAAAAAGGAACAGTTTCTCATATTTCAAATGAGCATAAACGGTGTAATTCTTCTCAAAAAACTCCATCATATATTCGTCGTTGTAAAATTTGGCATGATATGTATGCGACAGCAATAACAATATATGAAATGTATGCTGAACAGAAATATAAAGGGTATTTATATGAATCTTTTTTACCCGATGTAGTTAAAAAATTGCCAAATATTGTCGTATCAATATTAACAGATGTTGATACTGGTCAAAAACTATCGAAACGCATTAAACACCGTCGTTCACAAAAAAATACTCATTTATCTTTGAAATTGTAAACTGGCAAGACCCTCTACAATACGAAATTCATTATAATGTATAACATAAACATGTACTGTATGTTTATAACTATGTTGTAAGGTAAGATTTGTATTATTCGGAATCGAGTGTATCGGTATGGTATCAATATATAATTGAACCATACGTATTCTAGACATATTACAACTACCAGACGGTTGTAAATCAGTCGGATTTATTGAAAAGGAATATAGGCCTACTCCGGGGATACGATTTACAAGTTGATTTTGATATGGTTGTACATCATTAAAAAAGGTACTACCTTGTATACCGATTCGTTTGATTCCATTATATTTTATTGTTACATTTTGTATAATATCATGATCAAATTCTACAAAATTAAATTTTGTAGGCAATTCTTCATTTTGTAAAGCATTTTCCATCATTGACGTATTAAGTGATGTTGATTCATACATGTCATAAATTGTCGGAGCATTTGATAAATTTCCTATTTTACGAACCCCATATTTATTTATTTTATAAATAAAGGTGGGTGGTGGAATTTTCGAATCCCAATTTGTATAATTTGAATATATATTTTTTTCTAAAAAATCAGTCCTTTGAGCAAACCAAATAAGCGCCGAGCAAGGATGTTTTAAAGATAAATCAATTTTAGTAGAGCCAACTATACCTTCGTGTACGTAATGTTCTACGGTATTAATAACATATTCGTGATCTGATTTTGCAAATCGGGTTCTTTCAATCTCATCCAAAAATATATAGTTTCCAATTAATCTTGCATTGAGATCTAATGTATTGATGAGTCCCCCCGGTGTTGGTATCGGAACCCCTTTAATAAATTGGTCGGAAGATTCTCCAGCTATAAAATTACGAATAAAATGGGATGGAATATCTAAGGGTGCGATTCGGTTTCCAAA
>Ga0209631_10000665_pt1 | contig 46774 bp, 46 predicted proteins | sample COG_08_FD_184752 | JGI IMG/M metagenome (GOLD analysis project Ga0209631, IMG submission 184752) | Pelagic Microbial community sample from North Sea - COGITO 998_met_08 (SPAdes) (version 2) | ecosystem: Environmental > Aquatic > Marine > Neritic zone/Coastal water | place: Helgoland, sampling... | reverse complement strand
CGGCCGCTGGAATTTGGTCAGACCAACCTGGCGGATAGTGGTTGGGAGCCGGGCAAGCACGTCTAGGAGGTGTCGTTACCGGGCCGTCAGTCCGGCACCCGGCGTTCCTTTGTCTCGCGGTGCCAGATATACAATCCGCTGCCGATGACAATGCAGGTTCCGAGGATTGAATATTCATCGGGAAACTGCCCGAACACAAGAATACTGATGATCGTCACCCAGACAATCTGAGTATAGAGAAACGGCGACAGCGTAGATACGCCGGCGACTTCGAACGCCCGGATAAGTAGGTAGTGCCCGAAGCCGAACAGGGTGCCGGTCGCGACCATGATCGCCCACGCGGTTGCATCCGGTGATTTCCAGACAAACGGGACGATACACGACATCACGATACAGCCGACAGCGGATGTCCAGAACAGGCTGGTCCGGGTGTCTTCGGTCCGCCCCGCAATGCGAGTCATGATCTGGTATGCCGCGTAGCAGACCGCCGTGATCAGCGGCAGGAATGCTGCCCAGTGCATCACGCCGAGTCCGGGGCGGATGATCACCAGAACACCGAGAAACCCGACAAAAATGGCTGCCCAACGGCGTGGGCCGACCTTTTCGCCCAGGAACGGGATCGACAATGCCGTCACCAGAAGGGGGGCGGCAAAGTTGATCGCGACGGCTTCCGGCAGGGACAGGTAGATCAGGGCGGTGAAGAAGCTGACGGTGCCCAGCATGAGGGTGATCGAGCGTGCCAGGTGGAGGAAGGGCCGCGATGTCCGCATCTGGCTGATGATGCCCGTGCGTGAAAAGATCAGCAGGAAGACCAGCGCGTGAAACACGTAGCGTGCCCAGACAACCTGCAGAATCTCGTAATCCTTCGACAGGGTTTTGACGCAAGCTTCGCCCAGGCCGAAAAACGCCACACCGGTGCAGAGCAGCGCGATTCCGAGGCGGGGATTCTGGACGCGTGTTGCAACATCCATCAGCGGTATTCCCGGGAGGTTGTCATGATTGGTATCTCCCGGAATCGGCGTGGTTACTGAAGGATGGACATTCTGGTCGGTTCGATCCGTGTGACCACCATGGCTTCGCGGTCCAGCACGTCATTCAGCCTCGGGCTGATGCCTTCGGTCCATTCGGTGCTGCCATAGACGGCATCGTACAAGGCTGCGCGCTGTTCTTCGCTTTCAAAGCGGCGGATCCAGACATAGACCGACTCGTCGTCCTCGCCGCGGAAGCTGCCGGTGATGACCATGCCCTTGCCGACCTGGAAGGGGATGATTTCTTCTTCCATGATCTTCAGCCACGCATCCATCTGGCCGGGGCGGACCTTGTATTGCCGTAATTCGTAAAATGCCATTGGGTTTCTCCCTTTCGGATTGCTTTTATTCGTCGACGACGGCGGTCACATCGATCTCGACCATGGCGCCTTCGACCAGCAATGCCTGGACGCCGACGCAGGTGCTCGTGGCGGATTGATCACCGTCGTAGAAATCCATCATCGCCTTCATGATAACCGGGCGGTGGTCGAGCTGCAGCCCGACAATAAATACCCGCTGTCGCACCACGTTTGCAGGCGTTGCCCCTGCCAGCGCCAGCGCCTTGCGAATGGTGTCGTAGACATAAGCCATCTGTGCGCCCAGATCGCCGGGTGCGACAAGCTCGCCTTCGGGTGTCGACGGGACAAGGCCGGACAGGTGGACTGTCCTGCCGCCGGTGCTGGTCACCAGGTTGGTGAAATGCGGCTTGTTCCAGAGAAAGTCCGGGCGGATGCGCTCAATTTTGGCAGGCATGGTTTTCCCGTGTGAATTTGAACCCGCATTATGCGCGGGTCGCGGGCGGGGAGACAATGGGAAGGAGGTGGGAATTTTTGCGGCGTCGCCATGCAAAAACGGCGCCACCCGAAGGTGACGCCGTTTGGTGTCAGAGCCCGGGTTAAGGCTTATTCATACATCAGCGATTTCAGTTTTTTGTAATCGACATTGTAGTTTGTGTACTTGTCGTTCACGGCCCATTTCGCGCCATAAATTGTTTTGAGATAGGCTTTGCCATATTCGCCGTCGAGTACGACGTCCTTGACGCCTGCCTTGGCCAGCTTGGCTTCGTCTGCTGCGAGGTTTGCCGCGACGACCTCGTTGCTCCTGACTTCGTACTGCTTGGCGATTTTGGTCAGGAAGTCCCGTTCGGCCTGGGTCAGGCTCGCCCATTTGTTTTTATTCACAATGGTCAGGAAGGTCGCGCCGTAGAAATTGGGCGTGATTTTGTACTTGAGGAATTTCTCCCAACCGTACTTGGTGACCGACCCCTTGGGCCAGGCAATACCATCGACCACGCCTCGTTGCAGTCCCGTATAGACATCACCAGGAGAGATGGCGACCGGTGTTGCGCTCATTGCGGACAGCAGGGGTTTGTACAGACCGGTTGAGCGCATCTTGACGCCCTTGAGGTCGAGCCCGGTTGTCTTGCTCAGTTTCGGTTTTTCGATCGTGTACATGTAGAACGTGGACACGTCATATGCCGGAAATGCCAGAATGTGTGCATTCAGGCCTTTGCTCCACGCTTCTTCAAGCATCTTTGTCGCACCGTTCGCGCGCATTTCGGCAAGCGACTTGTTATGGGCGCCGAGCAGACGCGCTTCTGGCAGGTCGGCGCCGTAATACGGTGCCGGGCAGAAGATCAGGTCGATAAGACCGCGTTTCAGAAGGCCACCCTGTTTGCGGAACGGTGTGATTTCCGGCCCGCCGATATAGTTGAGCTTAAGCCCGATATCGTTCTTTTGTGCGGGTTTGAGGAACTCGTTCAGAAAAACGACGACATGGTCATGGGTCTTGATCTGACAGGTCGAAACCTTGAGCGTCGACGACTGCGCCGGCATGGACCATGCCACGGCGGCCGCGGCCATAGCCGGGATTAAAATTGATCTGCGTATCATCTGGTAATTCCTCCATTTGTTTGTCACGGGACGTCCCGTCTTTTTGGTTGCCGGATAATTGCCGCACTACGCGCTTTACGCATTACACAGGGGCCGGTGACGCTACATCAGGCTGGGAAGCCAGAGAGCGAGAGCCGGGAAGAAAATCAGGATTACGATAAGGATCGCGTCGCAGACGAGGAACGGAAACGCGGCGCTCGCGACCTGGAACAGGGTGGTGCCCTTGGGCGCCACCCCAAGCATTACGTATAGCAGCAACCCGAACGGTGGGGTGGTACCGGCCATCTCGAAGGTCATAAGGACGAATAGGCCGAACCAGATCAGATCGAACCCAAGTTGCTGGGCCAGCGGGAAGAAAATCGGCACAGTGATCAGCATCATGGAGGTCGGGTCCATGAACATACCGAGCGTGATCAGGATGAAAAACATGATCAGGAGTACCCAGTACTTGGATATCCCGAATCCGATTGCCCATTCGAGAAGCCCGGCGCTTGCGCCGGAAAACGCCAGGAGTTGGCTGAACACGGTCGAACTCATGATGATGAAGAACACCATCGCACCGACCTTGACCGTGGCTTCAACCGAGGTGCGCAGGGCGGTGAAGGTCAGGACCCTAAACGCGGTCGCCAGGATCATCACGCCGAGTACACCGAAGGCGGCGGCCTCGGTCGGTGTTGTCCAGCCGAGGATGATAAAACCCACCACCATGAACACGACCAGCCCCATCGGCAGAATGTTGGTGCAGACGAGTTTTACCCTTTCCAGCACAGGTGGCATATCGACCGCATAGGCTGGCGCGGAATCGGGGTTTATCTTGATCTGGAAGAAAATCATCGCGGCGTAGAGGCCGGCCAGCAGGAAACCCGGCAGGAACCCGGCGACGAGCAGGCTGCCGACGTCGATATTGGCGATCGAGGCGAGCAGCACGCCCAGCGCCGACGGTGGAATGATCATTGCCAGCCCGCCGGTGCCGAGGATCGGTCCCATCGACATGCGCCGGTTATATCCCCGGCGCTGCATCTCCGGCACCATCAGGGAACCGAGCATCGCCGTATTGGCCATGCTCGAACCGGTCAGGGTGGAAAACACGGACCCGCCGGCGACCGTCAGGTAACACAGGCGGCCGGGCAGGCGGCCGAACAGCACGTCGAGCCCGTCAAACACCCGGATCGCAAGGCCGGTGTGAAAAAACAGGGACCCCATCATGATGAACATCGGTACCGGACCCAGCGTAAAGCGGGTAAGCAGGGATGTTGAATTGTCGACGATCTGCGTCCAGGCAGCCCAGTCGCCCATGAAAAGCAGCGCGCCGATGATGTTTGCCGTGATAAACGTCATGGCAACGGGAATGCCCATTGCCATGAAGAACATTACCATGCCGATGAGGGTGGCGAGCGCCCAGTACCATTCCATATCCATGGTTTAGACCCCCCCCCGTTCTTCGATCTTCTGGGTGTACATATCGTCGATCCCGATCAGGTAGCGGGCAAATTCGATTGCGACGAACAGCAGGCAGATCGGCATCGGGAAATAGAGCGTCCAGAGCGGCATATCGACACTGCGGACATCGACCATGCTGTCCTGCCACGCGACCATGACAAGCCCGGCGGCATGGACGCAGTATATCGATGCGGCGACCGTACAGATCGCGTAGACAACCTTGGCGATGACTTTTTTGACGGCCGCCGGCATGAACTGGGTCACCGCGTCGATAAACACGTGCCCCTTGATGCGAACCAGCCAGGGGGCCGCCAGCATCGTGAACCACAGCAGGATGTATTCGACGACTGAAATTGTGAAGGCGGGCGGGATAAATCCGACGATGCGCATCGTCACGTCGACGACGATCATCACGAAGCTGAGGAAAATAAGGATTCCCGCCAGTACCGCCATCCCGTTCAGGATGGCGTTATACCCTTTGAAAATGCTTTGCACGGATCAGCTCCTGCCCGGGTCGGACTGAGGCCCCTCCGCGTGACAGCGTGCTGCGCGCCAGGAAAGCTCGATCATGTTCCCCCCATTCTGTTATCCCGGCTATTTGCCGGATTTTTATTCTTACTAACGGTACGCGTCGGGTAACGGCTTAAGCGTACTACGATTGCGCACCGCGATGCGAATCAAATGGAAGTAGCAATGAGGAGTGGAGGGCGTGCGGCGCGTTCTTTGGCTGCGGGGGATGCCTGATTATGGGGTTCGTCACCAAAGGCCAAATAGTGACAGACAGAAGTCGATGTGATTTGAGGGACCACAAGCGTTATTCAGCGATTTCTCCCGAGCGCCCCCGGGCCGACCAGATGAAAAACAATCGCGAGAGATTCTTGACCTGTTTGCGGAAGCGATAGTCGCAATTGAAAAATTTGATGCCTGTGAACTGGCTTAGAACCCAAGGTGGCAGCAATACCAGTATCAGCCCTGAAAATAGGGCTGCTGACAGCCAGAACGACGGCATGGCACGTCGGACCAGAGACTGCATGTTTATGTATGCTTCTTCCCTGAGGATGGGCTTTTGAGAGTCAAGGATCGTTGCCGCATAGTCGTGCGCACCGTAGGCGAGAAGGACAAGCAGAAATTTTACAATCATGGCCTCCTTGTCGTCAGACGGCTCTCGGTCCAGGCGTTTCTGGAATTCTTCGATAGAAAGGAAATAGACGGCATCGGCGACGGTAGCCTGGTGGTTTGTCGTTGCGCCGATGCGGTTGGATGCCGCGACGAATCGCATAAGATAGAGGTTCCATAACACGTATCCATGCTTCTGGATGAACACGTCGCATTCGCTGAAAAGCGGTGAGTCTATTCGCAAACGTTCGAACTGGACCTCGACCTGAAGGCCGAGGCACCTGTCGGTTATTACCCGTTGCGCGCCTTTTAGAATTTCCAGATCGGCGCCTTCGGTATCGATTTTTATGAAATCCGGGCGATAAGCGTTGCCGATAACGTCATCCATAGCATCGACAGAAATTTCATCTGTAGAGACAATTTCCATGTTCTCTGCATTGTTATGACGGCTGACGACGGGGGCGTTTGGCAGAAATAAAGAGGAAGCCTGGGGAAATGCCGTTGTGTAGAATGGCAATACCCGTTTCGAAGACCAGAGCGCTGTCTTGAACACTGCTTGACCCGGTTTGGGTACCCCGTCGTCTCTCGGTTCGAACAGGATAAAAAAGCAGAATTGTTTTAATCGCTTCCATCGCTCTTCAAGCCCCCCGTTTGCACCGATATCGCATACAATCAAGGGAGAAGATGCCATGACGCGATCGAGCCAGGCGCTTCTAGGTACCCAGTTAAAGTCCAGAAAGCGTTTCATGTCCTTTGTCGTCCTCGCTCCTGCGGGGCTCCTGCGGGATAGCGCGCACCGGTGCCTTCATCCAGGCAAAATCACACGTATTCGATCAAAAATTTTGCGCCGGCACCAACTTTGTCTTGGAAAATGGGCATATGACGACGGGCCTTAAGCCCGGGTTGCCTAAGGCATTTGTTGGTCGGAGTGAGAGGATTCGAACCTCCGGCCCCTGCCTCCCGAAGACAGTGCTCTACCAGGCTGAGCTACACTCCGACCGGAACGGGCGGGGTTATACCCCCCTGTGCGGCGCCGGGCAAGTGAATGCACGGCGGGAATAGCGATTATTGATGGGGTGGCGCGCGGTGTGGCTTCGGCTACGATATGGGTTAATTAATTTTGCCCCTGCCGGGCGTTGTCTTGGACCCAAGGAAAGCGACATGTCAGAAACTACCACCGCCGAAACGCCGCCAGAAAAGCCGCCGGGCACGATGATTTCCCGGAAAGAGGGGGGCATCGGCTGGATGATTTACGACCAGCAGGCCAAATACAATGCGGTTACCTATGACATGCGCCGGGCGATCCCCGGAATCATGGCCGATTTCGAAGCCGATGACGATGTACGTGTCGTCGTCATCGCGGGGGCAGGCGAAAAAGCGTTTATCTCGGGCTCTGACATTTCCCAGTTCGGTGCGAAGCGGTCGTCTGAAGATGCCCGCAAGTTATATGACGAAGCCTCGGCCCAGGCGAACGCGGCGATGGCGGCTTTCTCAAAGCCGATGATCGCCATGATCCACGGGTATTGCCTTGGCGCCGGTGTGCTGACGGCAATGCTGTGCGATTTCCGCATTGCCGCCGATAACGCGAAGTTCGGCGCGCCGCCGGCAAAGCTCGGGCTCGGCTTCGGCTATGGCGGCGTCGATGACCTTGTGAAACTGGTCGGCCCCGCTTACGCCGCCGAAATGCTGTTCACCGGGAGCCGCTATGGTGCCGAAGATGCGCTGCGGATGGGGTTGGTGAATCGGGTTGTCGCTTATGCCGACCTGGAAGACACCGTGCGCGATATCGCCGGTATCATTGCCGCGAATGCACCGTTGACCCTGAAATCGGTCAAGACGTCTATTCGCAATACCCAGCTGGATGAAAGCGGGCGCGATATGGCGGATGTCCAGGCCCAGATCGATGCCTGTTTCGCGAGTGACGATTACAAGGAAGGCCAGGCGGCCTTCATGGAAAAGAGGGCGCCTGAATTCAAGGGCCGGTAGGGCCGTTTGGCCTAGTAACTCCGATGGATCGCGAATTCGACGGCTTCGATCATCGCCGTCTTGATCTCGCTGTCGGGGAACGGCTCAAGCGCCTGGTGAGCCTTTGCGCCGTAATCGCGGGCACGTTCGATCGTGGCGGTCAGTGCACCTGATTTTTCGAGCATGCCCACCGCGCGGCGGAAATCGCCTTTTTTCTGTTCCTGGTCTTCAAGCGTGCGGCGCCAGAACGACTTTTCCTCTTCGTCGGCGGCGTTGAAGGCGAGCACGATCGGCAGGGTGATTTTGCCGTCGCGGAAATCGTCGCCCACGGCCTTGCCCAGCGTAGCCTGACGGGCCGAATAATCGAGTACGTCGTCAACCAGCTGGAACGCCATGCCAAGATTGTGGCCGAAAGAATCCAGTGACTTCCATTCTTCCTGTGGCCGCTCCGCGATGACCGCGCCGATTTCGGCGGCGGCGGCGAACAATTTCGCGGTCTTCGAGCGGATGACTTCGAGATAGTCGCCCTCGGTGGTTTCGGTATCGTTTGCAGTGACAAGCTGCAGCACTTCGCCCTCGGCGATGATCGACGAGGCTTGAGACAGAATGCGCAGCACGTCCAGATTGCCATCTTCGACCATCAGCTCGAATGCGCGGCTGAACAGGAAGTCACCGACGAGCACGCTGGATTTGTTGTCCCATATTGCATTGGCGCTGGCGGCGCCACGGCGCAGGTCGCTTTCGTCCACCACATCGTCATGCAGCAGGGTCGCCGTGTGGATGAATTCGACGCAGCCGGCGAGGCCGACATGGCGGTCGCCCTCGTACCCGCACATGCGGGCAGATGCGAGGGTGAGCATCGGGCGCAGGCGTTTGCCGCCGGCGGCGATGATATGGCCCGCAACCTGCGGGATAAGGATGACAGGGCTGTCCATCCGGGCGATGATCGCCTGGTTGACCTTCTGAATGTCGTCCTGGGTTAGCTCAGTCAGGGCGTCCAGCGAAGGGGTGGGGCGTTCCTGACGTTCGCGGTCGAGATCGATTACGATGCTCAACTTTTCCTCGATTCTTGACGATTGCGTTGCACAATCGGAACATAGCCCGGACACAATTACGGTCAAGGTGGAACGGACGTGCGAGAACTTCTCCGAAGCAACGAAATCGTCTTTCTTTCCTGGGCCGATGCCCTGCTGAAATCCGAAGATATCGAGATTTTCGTGCTCGACGGCCATATGAGTGTGCTTGAAGGCAGCGCCGGCGCAATTCTGCGCCGGGTCATGGTGGCGGATGAAGATTATGATCGTGCCCGGCGTCTGCTCGAAGAGGCAGGCGAGGGAGACCGCCTTGTCTGATGGCGCACAGCCAATTGATCCGCCGGTAGTGCCGGGCGTCGCGGACCCGTTTTCGGAAGATCTGCTGCTTGGCGGCAAGGTGCGTCTGCGTCAGCCGTTGGACGGGTATCGTGCTGCGATTGATCCCGTGCTTCTGGCCGCCTCCGTGAGTGCGACACCCGGGCAACGCGTGCTGGAAGCCGGAACCGGGCACGGCGCTGCGGCGATTTGTCTCGCGCGCCGGGTGGCCGATTGCAGCGTTACCGGGATTGAGATTCAGCCGGATCTGGTGCGGCTGGCAAATGACAATGCACGGCTTAACGGGCTTGCCGGATCGGTACAGGTCATGATCGGCGACCTGGTACGGCCGTTGCCAAGGGTCGCCGCCGGCGGGTTCGATCACGTGATGGCAAACCCGCCCTACCTGGAGGCCGCGCGGGCTGATCCCTCTCCGGAGGCGGCACGCGCCGTGGCCAATGTCGAAGGGGAAGCTGGGCTGGCTGTCTGGCTGTCGTTCATGCTTCGCATGGTGCGCCCCAAGGGAACGATTACGCTAATACACCGCGCCGACCGGTTGGATGATATCCTGACGCTGCTGGCCGGTCAGGCGGGGGAGTTGACGGTGTTCCCGATATGGCCGAAACAGGGTCGTGCTGCCAAGCGGATAATTGTGCGCGCCCGTAAGGGCATCCGCACGCCGATGAGCCTCAGCCCCGGTTTGGTCATGCACGAAGAAGACGGTGCTTATACGGCGGCGGCAGATGAAATTCTGCGAGGCGGTCCCAACCCGATTCGAACGTGATATAAAGCCGTCATGACCATGGATAAAATCAAGCAGCAGCTTCGCGGTCTGCTCGCCAAATTGCCGATAGACCGCTTTCGCAATCCGCCGCCTCTGGTGGGTGTGATGCGTCTCGATGGCGTTATCGGGCGTTCAGCCGGGCCAGGCAGACAGGGGCTTTCCCTCGACAGCCATGAGCGTGCTATCGCCAAACTGTTCGACAATTCTCAGCTCAAGGCCGTGGCGCTGATCATAAACTCGCCCGGCGGCAGCCCCGTGCAAAGCGCGCTGATCGCCCGGCGTATCCGTGACCTGGCGGATGAAAAGGATCTGCCGGTGATTGCCTTCTGCGAAGATGTCGCGGCATCCGGCGGCTATTGGCTGGCCTGTGCGGCGGACGAGATTTTTGCCGATGAAAATTCGATTGTCGGCTCCATCGGCGTGATCTCCGCCGGGTTCGGTTTTGTCGATCTGATCGAGCGCATCGGTATCGAACGCCGGGTGTATGCCACCGGTCCGCGTAAAGGCATGCTCGATCCGTTCCAGGATGAAAAAACCGAAGATATCGACCGGCTGCGCGAGCTGCATGAAGACATCTTCGAGAACTTCAAGAATCATGTCCGCCGGTGCCGCGGAGACCGGCTGCTGGCGGCTGATGAGACATTGTTTACCGGGGATATCTGGACTGGCCGTCAGGCAGTCGAGGTCGGGCTCATCGACGGGCTGGCTGAAATGCGTTCCGAGATGCGCAAACGCTATGGCGACAAGGTGGAGTTCCAGCGTGCGGATGTTCGCCGTGGCCTGCTTGGCCGGTTACGCGGCGGAATGGGCGGGCGTGCCGGCGTCGACCCGGACGCGTTGATCGGTGCTTTGGACGACTGGGCCCAGTGGAAACGCTTCGGGCTTTGAGGAACAGAAAATGATTATGAAATATCTGGTACTGGCGGCCATCGTCGCTGCCGTGTGGTACGGCTTCAAAGCCATTTCGCGCCGGAACAAGGCTAAAACAGCGGAAGACCAGCGTAAAAAAACCGACTCGGTCGAGGATATGACGGCCTGCACGACCTGCGGAACGTTCGTGACGCCGGAACAGGGCGATTGCGGAAAGAGTGGTTGCCCCTATTGATCAAATAAAGGGTCATGGTTTTTAGCCCTTGCGTGATGCATCGAAGCGCGTTGAATATTGATCTTCGACGCTGATATTTCTTGAGAACGCTTGTTTTTATTGCGGGCATAGGAGAGCTTGCCGCAGGATCGTTTTTGTCATCCCTGTCCATAGCGATAATATCGGTCGAAACCCCGAAAAAAACTTCGTTCACTTAACGGTTGCCGTGTCGGGCCTGTGAAGACCCTCAGCAACCGATCCACTCATCGACGGTTTTCAATGCATCCTTTGCAGGAACGCCCGGGTGATGGAACCGGAAGACCTCTGCCGCGCTTTCCAGCGCTGCGGTCTTGCTCATTTGGCGGCTGCGTAATTCCGCAAAAGTCCGCAATACGGCCGTTCTGCAGTCGCATCCGTTTTTCGGTGTCATCATGGCTGGGTTACTCTCGATTTGGCAAATCTCGCGCATTCTAATAATGAGACGCGTTCTCAACAAGGGGTAAAATAGCCTTTTTGGCGATTCCCGGGTGGATAGTCCGTTTTGTCACAGAAACCGGCAGCCCGCTGCGCCTCCTCCGGAAGGGGGAAGCTAGACCGAGATCCTTGCCCCGTCCGCCCGCACTGATTTCAGCATTGCTTCCAGCGCGCCCACGCCGTTGACGGCGTCTTTTGGCGGCACTGGCCATGTTGTCTCGCCCCGGGCGGCGGCGGCAAAGGTTTCCAGCTGTACACGGCACATATCGACCGGATCGAAATCCTCGACGATCAGATCGCCGCCAACCGGCTGGTATTCAAGCCGGTTGGTGCCGCGCACCTCGGCCCAGCCTTTGTCACCATACATATGCAGCCGGTTGAAACCCGGGGATACGCCGATTGCCGTCAGTGTGCCCGTCTCGCCGCCGGCAAAGCGGAGCGTGACCGAGGCACAGTCCGAGAAATCATGTTCGACGACCTGCGTTGTCGCATCGACGGACAGTGACGAGACCGGGCCCATCAGCTCTATCATCATGTACATCATGTGATCGGCCATGCTGCCGGGCGGGTTTGTTTCCGGGTCTGCCTTCCACGCATCTGCGCCGAAGGTCAGCATCCGATCGACGCTGAAATCGCCCGATGCATGGAATACGCGGCCAAGGTCCCCCGCGTTGACGCGCCTGCGCAGAGCATCCATCGCAGGGGCGAAGCAGCGGTCATAGCCCATGGCGGCAAGAACCCCTTTTTCGGACGCCTTTGCGCACAGGGCTTCCGCGTCGGCGCGGGTTGTCGCCAGCGGCTTGATGACCAGTACCGGTTTTCCAGCCTCGACGGCCTGCAGGGCATCGGATGTGTGCAGGGCCGCGTGCCCGGCGACGACGATCCCGTCGACCCCGCCGTAAATCGCATTTGCGGCATCGCTTACCATGATGCCCCGTTCCGCCGCGAAATCGGCGACTTTTGAGGGGGAGCGCGTTGCGGCTGCGGTGAAGTTTACGATATCGCTTTGGCCGTTTACAGCGTTTACGAGGCGTTTGCCCCAGGCGCCGAGGCCGACAATGCCGAGTTTGAACACGGGTATTTTTTCCTTTTCAGAAGGGCGACAAAAGTGGGAGGCATGCCTTGTTCAGGGCAGGTTTTGGTTAAAGGCAGCTTGCAGTTTGAGGTGAGCTTCAGTGCGGGTGTTTGCGGGCCTTTGCGTAGTCCAGTGCTTCACGGATAAAGGCTTCATATTGGTGTTCGAACCGGCGGGGAATCAAAACCCATTCCTTGAAAGTCGTCTTGGTGAAATTGAACTCGAATCCTTCACCGGACGCGATCAGCGCGTCAACGCGATCGGCGGAGAGTTTTACGATCAGACTGTCTTCCCGTTCAAACATCATGGCGACGAAATCCCCCATATAGCGGATACAGGGTGTTTTCATCATCGTCGATAGTTCCACTCCCGGTTCTTTGGCGCACATTTCTGCGATTCTGCTGTACGGCATGACGACTGTGCCCCCATCATTGTGCATTTTATTAGGTACAAGATCAGCACAGCAATTGGCCATGTGCAAGCGAGTCGTTGCTCCCCGTTGACTCCGCCGTCACGCCCCCCGTATTTTGCGGCGCAACACAACATCGGAACAGAGTACCCCGTATGTCGCAGACCGACGCTGCCGACACGTCCTTTCAGTCGCTGATTCTCAAGCTGCACGCCTATTGGGCGCGGCAGGGATGCGTGATTTTGCAACCTTATGACATGGAAGTCGGTGCGGGCACGTTTCACCCGGCAACGACGCTGCGCGCGCTGGGGCCCGACCCCTGGAAAGCGGCCTATGTCCAGCCTTCCAGACGACCGACGGACGGGCGCTATGGAGAGAACCCGAACCGGCTACAGCATTACTACCAGTATCAGGCGATCCTGAAGCCATCCCCCGCGAATGCTCAGGACCTGTATCTGGATAGCCTGCGCGAACTCGGCATCGATCCTGACTACCACGATATACGCTTCGTGGAGGATGACTGGGAAAGCCCGACACTGGGTGCCGCGGGGCTCGGTTGGGAGGTCTGGTGTGACGGCATGGAGGTGACCCAGTTCACATATTTCCAGCAGGTCGGGGGCATCGAATGTAACCCGGTCGCGGTGGAACTGACCTATGGGCTGGAACGTCTCGCGATGTATATCCAGGGCGTGGAGAATGTTTACGACCTGGACTTCAATGGTGCTGGCGTATCCTACGGGGATGTGTTCCTGCGCGCTGAAAAAGAATTCTCGGCCTATAATTTTGAACATGCTGATACCGACCTGCTGTTTCAGCAATTCGCTTTCGCCGAGCAGGAATGCCATGCGTTACTGGCAAAAGGCTTGGCCCTTCCGGCCTATGACCAGTGCATCAAGGCAAGCCATGTCTTCAACCTGCTCGATGCGCGTAGCGTTATCAGCGTGACCGAACGCGCATCTTATATCGGCCGTGTCCGGGCGCTGGCAAAGGGAAGCTGCGAGGCCTGGCTCGGTGTTCACGATCAGGCGGAGGCGGCGGAATAATCATGGCCGAACTTCTGCTTGAATTGTTCTCGGAAGAAATTCCCGCACGCATGCAGGCGCGGGCTGCTGACGATCTGAAACGCCTTGTTACCACCGGTCTGAAAGAGGCCGGGTTGGAACATGGCGATGCCCGCGTCTATGTGACGCCGCGGCGGCTGACGCTGGTGGTCGAAGACCTGCCCGAAAAACAGCCCGACCTGCGCGAGGAAAAACGCGGTCCGAAGATCGATGCGCCGGAAAAAGCGATTGAAGGCTTTCTGAAAGCCAATGATTTGGCGCGCGATCAATGCGAGGAACGCGAGCTCCCGAAGGGAACGTTCCTGTTTGCAGTCGTTGAAAAAACGGGTGCCGAGACCAAAGACGTTCTGCCCGCATTGCTGGAAAAGGCGATTGGTGACTTGCCATGGCCGAAATCGATGCGTTGGGGCGAGGGCGATATGCGTTGGGTGCGGTCGCTGGAGCGGGTTCTTTGCCTGTTCGGTACTGATGTTCTGCCGCTCATCCTGCGCAATGACGTAGCCTGCGGCCAAACCGCGTCGGGTCACCGTTTCCTTGCGCCGGAACCGTTTCAGGTCACCGGCTTTGCCGATTACGCGAACAAGATGCGTCATGCCTTTGTCATGCTCGACCGAGATGAACGGAAGACCCATATCGCTGAACATGCGGATGCCGCTGCCAAGGCCGAAGGTCTCACCTTGCGGAATGATCCGGGCCTGCTGGATGAAGTGACCGGCCTGGTTGAATGGCCGGTGGTGATGACCGGCAAGATCGACGACGCGTTCATGGATGTGCCGGATGAAGTCCTGATCACCTCCATGCGCGCGCATCAGAAATATTTTTCACTACTGAACGGTGACGGCTCATTGGCACCGCGCTTTGTTGTTGTCGCCAATACAGAGACCAAGGATAACGGTGCCTCTATTGTCGCCGGGAACGAGCGGGTTCTTCGGGCGCGCCTGTCGGACGCGAAATTTTTCTGGGACCAGGACCGGAAGAAACAGCTCGAAAGCCGTGTCCAGAACCTCGCCGACAGCGTCTTCCATGCGAAGCTCGGCACCATGGTGCAGAAGGTCGAGCGCATCACCGTGCTGGCGGGAGAACTCGCCCCCTTCATTCCGGGCTGCGATGCCGGGCAGGCGATGCGCGCTGCGCGCCTCGCCAAGGCCGACCTGGTGACAGAGATGGTCTACGAGTTCCCGGAACTGCAGGGCACGATGGGACGCTATTACGCGCTGAATGACGGCGAGGATGCCGCGGTTGCCGACGCTGTCGCAGAACATTATTCGCCTGCGGGACCCAACGATGATTGTCCCACCGCACCGGCATCGGTCGCCGTGGCGCTTGCGGACAAGCTGGATACCCTGGTCGGGTTCTTCGCGGTCGATGAAAAACCGACCGGTTCCCGCGATCCGTATGCATTGCGTCGTGCTGCGCTCGGTATTATCCGCCTCGTTTTGGAAAACGGCCTGCGTCTGCCGTTGCGCGAAGTGTTGCTGAGGGCTTATTGGGGCTATAACGAAACCGTGCCGGATTTCGAAAAGAAACTCGATGGCGGGCACAAACCCAAAATCCTCGAGCGTGAACTGGTCGATTTCTTCGCCGATCGGCTGAAAGTTCATCTGCGCGAACGTGGTGTGCGTCATGATCATGTCGAGGCCGTCTTCGCGCTTGGGAATGAAGATGATCTGGTGCGCCTGATCGCGCGGGTCGATGCCTTGTCCGGTTTTCTTGACAGCGACGACGGTGAAAACCTGGTGGCCGCCTTCAAGCGCGCCTCCAATATTGTGGCGATCGAGGAAAAGAAGGATGGCATATCCTTCGACGGTGATATCGCCGTCGACAAACTTGCCCAGGACGAAGAACGCGCCCTCGTCGACGGGTTGAGCGCATCGGCGCAGCGCGCGAACGCGGCGATAGAGGCCGAAAAATACGTCGAAGCGATGGAAGCAATGTCGACGCTGCGTGCGCCGGTCGATCTGTTCTTCGACAAGGTCACGGTGAATGCCGACGACGCGGATATCCGCGCCAACCGTTTGCGGCTGTTGTCGCAGTTTCGTTCCACCCTCGGCCAGATAGCCGATTTTTCCCGTATTGAGAGTTAGATCATGACCGACACACAATGGGTTTACCGTTTTGGTGGGGGCAGCGCCGAGGGCGATGCCAGCATGAAGAACCTGCTTGGCGGGAAGGGTGCGAACCTCGCCGAAATGTCGTCTCTCGGTTTACCCGTGCCGCCCGGTTTTACGATCTCTACGGCGCTGTGCACCGCCTATTACGACAATAACGAGAATTATCCGGCGGAACTTGCAGCCCAGGTCGATGCAGCGCTCGCGTTTATCGAAGCAACCGTCGATGCAAAATTTGGCGATACCGATAACCCGCTTCTGGTATCGGTCCGGTCCGGGGCACGGGTCTCAATGCCCGGTATGATGGACACGGTCCTCAATCTTGGCCTCAACGATGTAACCGTCGAAGGCCTCGCCAAGAAAAGCGGTGATGCCCGCTTTGCGTGGGATTCCTGTCGCCGGTTTATCCAGATGTATGGCGATGTGGTGCTCGGCGTCGATCACGATAATTTCGAGGAAATTATCGACACTCAGAAGATGATGGGCGGTTTTGCGCTCGACACCGATCTCACCGGTGATGACTGGAAAGCGGTAGCCACGGGTTTCCTGGAGCGTGTCGAGGACGAGACAGGCAAGCCGTTTCCGCAGGATCCCCGCGACCAGCTCTGGGGGGCGATCACGGCCGTCTTTGGCAGCTGGCAGAACGATCGCGCCAATACCTATCGTCGGCTGCACGGGATTTCCGACAGCTGGGGCACGGCCGTCAACGTGCAGGCAATGGTGTTCGGCAATATGGGCCAGGATTGTGCGACCGGCGTCGCCTTCACGCGTGACCCGTCGACCGGCGAAGACATGTTTTATGGCGAATACCTGGTGAATGCGCAGGGCGAAGACGTGGTCGCCGGTATCCGTACGCCGCAGCATCTGACGATTGCGGGTAAGGATGCGCAGGGCTCTGACCTGCCGGCCATGGAAGAAGTGATGCCCGAAGTGTTCGGTCAGTTGGACGAGGTGCGCCTGAACCTCGAAAAACATTACCGCGACATGCAGGATATCGAATTCACCGTCCAGCAGAACAAGCTGTGGATGTTGCAGACCCGTTCCGGCAAGAGGACCGCAAAGGCGGCATTGAAAATCGCCTGTGACATGGTTGCCGAGGGCCTGATTACGAAGGAAGAGGCGGTTTCCCGCATTGATCCGGAATCGCTTGATCAACTACTCCCCCCGACGCTCGACCCCGATGCGCCGCGCGACCTGCTGACCCGCGGCCTGCCGGCATCGCCGGGGGCGGCATCGGGTAAAGTTGTATTTTCCTCTGATGAGGCCGAGGCGATGGCGTCGGCAGGTGAACCCGTCATCCTGGTTCGTATTGAGACAAGCCCCGAAGACATTCACGGCATGCACGCGGCCCAGGGTATCCTGACCAGCCGGGGCGGTATGACCAGTCACGCGGCAGTGGTTGCGCGCGGTATGGGACGGCCCTGCGTCTCCGGCGCGGGTGATTTACGGATCGACTACAAGACCCAGAAGCTGACGGTTCTCGGCCGGGAGATTGCAGCCGGTGATATCATGACCATCGATGGCGCGTCGGGCGAAGTGATGGCCGGCGAAGTGCCGACCCGTCAGCCAGAACTGTCCGGTGATTTCGGCACGCTGATGGAATGGGTTGATGACATCCGCGAGATGAAGGTCCGCACCAACGCGGAAACCCCGCTGGATGCGAAGACCGCACTCGATTTCGGCGCCGAAGGCATCGGCCTCTGCCGGACGGAACACATGTTCTTTGATGCCGAACGGATTGTCGCGGTGCGTGAGATGATCCTCGCCGGTGACGAGGCTGGCCGCCGCGCCGCGCTTGAAAAAATTCTGCCGATGCAAAGACAGGACTTTATCGAATTGTTCGAGATCATGGCGGGTAAGCCGGTAACCATCCGTCTGCTGGATCCGCCGTTGCACGAATTCCTGCCGCACACGCCGGAAGAAATGCAGCAGGTTTCGCAGGCATCGGGTGTGTCGGTCGAAGACCTGCGTATCCGCGCAGAGGAACTTGCCGAGGTAAATCCCATGCTTGGCCATCGCGGCTGCCGGCTTGGTGTTTCCTATCCGGAGATATCGGAAATGCAGGCGCGGGCAATTTTTGAAGCGGCGATAGAGGTTTCGAAGACCGCTGCCGCGCCGGTCGAGCCGGAGGTCATGATCCCGCTGGTATCCGATAAAATGGAATTCGACATCCTGCGGGAACGCATCGATGCGATCGCGGCCGAAGTGTTCGAGGAAACCGGCAGCACTGTGCCGTATCTGGTCGGCACAATGATCGAGCTGCCGCGCGCGGCATTGCGGGCGGGTGATATAGCCAAGGGCGCGGAGTTCTTTTCCTTCGGTACCAACGATCTCACCCAGACCACGTTCGGCCTGTCTCGCGATGACACTGCCGGTCTGCTGAAGGAATATGCCCGGCGTGGCATTTTCGAGGTCGACCCCTTTGTGTCGATCGATGTCGAAGGTGTCGGCGAGCTGGTGAAGATTGCCGCTGAACGCGGCCGCGCGACGCGCCCGGATATCAAGCTCGGTATCTGTGGCGAACACGGTGGCGATCCGGCATCGGTGCATTTCTGTGCTGAAATCGGCCTCGATTATGTGTCCTGTTCACCCTACCGCGTGCCGATTGCGCGGTTGGCGGCAGCCCAGGCAGCGATGAAGGCCCGCGACAACTAATCCGGCTTGTATCTGATCGGCGCCTCTAGGTTCGAGTTCGAAGGAATCCCTGGGGGCTAAAAATCCGCCCAGTCGGGTTTTTCCGGCGTGACTGCTTTTCCATCCACGGTCAGCCTGCCTTTTTCGACAAGATCGAGGCGCAGCAGGGCGATCCCGTGCCCGTTTGTCACTGAGCGGACATCGCCGGCATCCACATCGCCGGATTTCACGACCGCACCGGGGGAAATCTCACCTTCGAACGTGACGGGAAATAGCCGCCTTTTCACCAGGTTCCGGTGTTTCATCCGGGCGGTGACTTCCTGGCCGACATAGCAGCCTTTTTCGAAATCCACCCCGTGAAGCTCATCGAACCCGGATTCGAGAGGCATGGATTTATCGGCGATCAGGTCTTGCCCTGTATCGGGAATGGCCAGCGAAATGCGCAGGGCATCGTAGGTCGCCCGGTTTTTTTCCAGCTGGACGGTGTCCGTCGGGAAGGTGTCGTCTTCGTCTATCAGGCGGATAGTTCGCTCGCCCAGGCCGGCATGGCGTGGATCAATATAGGATACCCCGTCAAAACGGGTTTTTGCGGTCCCTGCGGGTTGCGGTTCTCCGGCCCCGTCGTCATCCGCTCCGCTACCGGCCAGCATCACGCCGACCTCCCACCTGTCGGATGCATCGGCTATATCGACCTTGGCGCGCAGGCGATACATGGTCAGGCGTTTGATCAGATCGGGAATCCGATCCCGCTTGCAGTCGAGCAGCAGGCTGTCCTTGTGTTGGACGATAAAGAAGTCGTGGAGGAACTTTCCCTGCGGTGTGAGCAGGGCGGCGTAAATCGCGCAGGTTGGCGAGACGCGCTGGATATCGTTCGTGATGAGGCCCTGCATAAAATCCCGGGCTGTGTCCCCTGAAATTGCAATAACCCCGCGTTCCGCCAGCGGTACGTGAACTTTTATCTTCATGGCCGATTTTTCCTTCTCCCTGCTAATTAGAGCTTTGACGTGGATTTATCCAGTCTTGCGGCTATAACTCGGCACATGACCGCTGAAAAATGTGTCCTGTCCGCTGTAATCTCTATCCGCAACGAGGAAGCGCAGCTTGCCGCGTGCCTGGAGCGGCTTTCCTTTGCCGATGAAATCGTCGTGCTGCTGGATGACTGCTCCGACGGCTCCCGCGATATTGCCGCGCAGTTTACCGACCGCCTGATCGATGGAAACTGGTCGGTTGAAGGCGACCGGCGGAATGCCGGTATCGAGGCATGCCGGGGCGAGTGGATTTTCGAGATCGATGCCGATGAACGCGTGCCCGATGCGCTGGCCGCCGAGATCCGTGCCACCATTGCGACCACCACCAGCGACTGGCACGGCATCAGGGTAGATAACTATATCGGTGACCACCGGGTGCGGTATGGCTGGGGTGCATCCTATGGCAAGAACCAGTATCCAGGGCTGTTCCGAAAGGGGGCAAAGGTCTGGGGGCGCCAGCGGGTCCACCCTGCGCTGACTTTTACCGGCACAGAAGGCGCGCCGCTGACCCATCGGATAGACCATTACGTCGACCGGAATATCTCCGACATGATACGGCGGCTGGATTCCTACACGACGGCCCGCGCCCGGGACATCCGCGAGAACGGCGACGGTGGCAGTTACGCCCGGAACCTGCGGCGTATCTTTTCGCGGTCGTGGAAGTGCTATGTGTCCCGCAAGGGATACCGCGAGGGCAGGTACGGTGTATTGATCGCGATATTCGCCGGGTTGTACCCGATACTGTCCTATCTGAAAGCGACGCTGGAGGAGAACTGATGGCCGCCATCGTGATGGCAGATGACGGCATCGCCTTCGACGGCGATTCACTGGCGCGCGGTCCGCTTGGCGGGGCGGAGACGGCTTTCATTTCGCTTGCCGAAGCGCTGGCTGCGCGCGGCCATGATGTGACCATCCACAATCGTTGCGGTGCACCGATGACCCGCTTCGGCGTTAACTGGGAGCCGCTTGAAAAGGGCCTGCCCGATACGGCCGACCTGTATATTGCAAATCGCGGCGACAAGTTGCTGCCTGCGGTGCCGGCGGCGAGGTCGCGGGTGTTCTGGATTCACAATCCTGCCGGGTATCTCAAAAAATGGCGCTATATCTCCAAGCTGATGCGCTGGCGCCCCACCGTCGTGTTTTCTTCCGGGTTCCATGCCGCGTCGTTCGCATCCTGGCTACCGTCCGGCGGCAAGGCGACCATCCCCTATGGGATTTCCAGCGTCTTTATTGATGCGGTACCGCCTGCCGGGCCGCCTGCGCCACGTGTCGCTTTTACCTCCAGTCCGCTGCGCTCGCTCGACTGGTTGCTGGAACTCTGGGCGGCGGAGATTCACCCGAAACTGCCGGCGGCTGAACTGCACGTGTTTTCCAGTCCCAAGACCTATGGCGAGCATGGCAATGCGCGGGCCGGCCAAATGAACGCTGTCCTCGACCGAGCGGTTGCGCTGTCCGGTGCAGGCGTGGTGCTGCGCGATCCGTTGCCCAAGGCGGAACTTGCGACAGAACTGGCGGGCTTCCGCGCGCTGCTCTATCGCGGCGACCCGGGTGAGACCTATTGCCTGGCGGTCGGCGAGGCCCAGGCTGTTGGTGTGCCGAGTATTGTCCAGAATATCGGCTGTGTTGCAGAGCGCGTCGTCGAGGGCGTGACCGGCTATGTCGCGGCGGATGATGCGGCCTTTGCGGAACGTGCAATTGCCCTGCTCAGTGATAACGCCCTTTGGCAGGACCAGCATGACGCAGCCCTTGCGCAGCAGCGAAACTGGAGCTGGGACGACGCCGCGGCGGCGTTCGAGCGTTTCCTTCCGGCATGAGGTTGATGCAGACCATGGCCGGTGGCACGGTCGGCGGAGCCGAAGAGTTCTTTGTCCGTCTTGCCGTCGCGTTCCAGGAGCGCGGGATTGCCCAGGCGGTGGCGGCCCGCCCGAATGATACGCGTGGCCCTCGGTTCGCGGAGGCAGGCATCAATGTCGTTGAATTACCGTTCGGCGGGTTCTTTGATCGCAGGACCGTTCCGTCTCTCGCGGCGGAGATAGACCGCTTCGAGCCGGATATCGTGTTGTCCTGGATGAACCGGGCAAGCGACCTGACCGGCAAAGCACTGCGCAAAGCCAAGCATACGCCAAAGCTGATCGGCCGCCAGGGTGGCTATTACGATCTCAAATACTATGCCGGTTGTGATCATCTGATCGGCAATACGCCGGATATCGTACGTTACCTCGTGGCCGAAGGCTGGCCGGAAGATTGTGCGCATTACGTGCCGAATTTTGTCTCGGCGGTACCGGGCGCACCGTTGCCGCGCCGCGATTTCGATGTTCCCGACGGCGCGCCGCTGATGCTGGCCGCCGGGCGCTTGCATCGGAACAAGGCATTCGATGTGCTGCTGACGGCAATGCAGCAGGTCGACAATGCCTATTTGCTGCTCGCCGGTGACGGAGACGACGCAAAGGCCCTCGAAGGGCAGGCCAGGAAGCTTGGCATCGCCGATCGCGTGCGGTTCCTTGGCTGGCGCACCGATATTCCTAACCTGATGGCGACCGTCGACATGTTGGTCTGCCCGTCCCGGATCGAACCCCTGGGCAATGTCGTGATAGAGGCCTGGGCACGGAATCTGCCGGTGGTCGCTGCCGCATCTGAGGGACCCGGCTGGCTGATAGAGGACGGGGTCGACGGGTTGCTCGCACCGGTGGATGACGCGGATCTGCTGGGTGAAGCAATCGCCCGCCTGGCGACGGATGCGCAATTGCCGCCCCGACTGGTTGCGGCCGGCCGGCGGCGCTTTGAAGCCGAGTTCACGGAAGACGCCGTTGTCGCGAAGTTTCTCGCCCTGTTCGATAAGGTCCTGGGCTGATGTGCGGCATCGCGGGCATCATGACCGCCGACGGGTCTGCCCCGGATGCTGTCGCATTGGAGGCTATGAAAAACGCACTCCTCCATCGCGGCCCGGACGGCGATGCGGTCTGGACGTCGGGCGATACCGGGCTGGTACATACCCGTCTTGCGATCATCGACCTGGAAACCGGGGATCAGCCGCTCTTCGGGTCGGGCGGTACGGCGCTGGTCGCGAATGGCGAGATCTACAATTACATCGAACTGCGGGATGAATTGTCGGAGGTCGATTTCACGACGAATTCGGATTGCGAACCGGTGCTGCATTACTACCGGACCTACGGGCCGGGTTTCGCCGAGTGGCTGCGCGGGATGTATGCACTGGCGCTTTACGATCCGCAGGAACGCCGCCTCGTGCTGTCGCGCGACCCGTTCGGTATCAAGCCGCTTTATTATGCGCAGGCCGAGAACGGGATTGCCTTCGCATCAGAGGCGCAGGCCCTGCTGGCAGCGGGATTCGGCCGGCGGGAACTCCGGGACCGACCCATTGGCGAATTGCTACAGCTCCAGTTCACCACCGGCGCCCATACGCCCTTCGACGGGATCCAACGTGTCCTGCCGGGCGAGACCATTGTGATTGCCGGTGGCAGGATAATCGATCGCCGGCACCGCGCAGCGCTGCCGGAGGGTGGCCCGCAGCGTATGTCCGAGGCAACGGCGCTCAAGGCGCTTGAGGTTGCCCTGACCGACAGCGTCGATGTCCATCAGCGGGCTGATGTGCCTTACGCGATGTTCCTGTCAGGCGGGATAGATTCGTCCGCCATCCTCGCCCTGATGGCGCGGCTGAATGACAGGCCGGTATACGCCTATACCGCCGGTTTTCCCGGCACCGATGCTGCGGATGAACGGGCGCATGCGCGCAGTGTCGCTCAGTCATTCGGTGCGCAGCATGTGGAAGTCACGTTCGAGGCATCGGATTTCTGGTCGATGCTGCCGGCCATTGCGGCGGCAATGGACGAGCCGGTTGCCGATTATGCGATTCTGCCGACATGGAAGCTCGCACAGGTGGCCTCGAAGGATCACAAGGTAATCCTGTCCGGCGAGGGCGGGGACGAAATATTTGGTGGCTACGGGCGCTATCGGAGCCTGATGCGCCCCTGGTGGATGGGTGGGCGCGGTATGCGCCGTCGTGGCATTCTGGACGGGCTCGGCGTGCTGCGCCGGGATGACCCGGCCTGGCGCGATGGCATTGCGGCTGCAGAGGCGGTTATGCGCACTGGAGGACGATCGCGGTTGCAGGTGGCGCAGGCGGTGGATTGTGCTGACTGGCTGCCTAACGACCTGCTGACCAAGCTCGATCGTTGCCTGATGGCGCATGGCGTTGAGGGACGAACACCGTTTCTCGATCCTGCAGTTGCGAATGCTGCGTTCCGCTTGCCGGATGCGCTGAAAGTAAAAGGCGGGTTGGGAAAATGGATTCTGCGTAAATGGCTGGACGATGTCGCACCCGCTGCCCAGGCCTTCTCAAAGAAAAAGGGCTTTACCGTCCCCGTCGGCGAATGGATCGCTGCCGAAGGCGATCGTATCGGTCCGCTGGTGGCGGCACAGGCAGGTGTCGCCGAGCGCTGTCGCCCGGAAGCGGTGATCGCGCTGTTTCAGGCACCCGGCAAGCGCGAACGCTTCGCTGCCTGGACGTTGTTGTTCTTCGCGCTGTGGCACCAGCATCATATTCTCGGAATCTCAAATGAAGGTGATGCGTTCGACGCGCTGGCCTAGGGTGCCGCTGCGTTGAACCATTCCGTACAGGAACCAGAAACAAGTTATGTCCAGAAGTGAGACACAAGACCAATGGCTCGATACGATTCTGGACCAGCTGCGCGCGCTCGATGGCGTCGCGTGTGAGGATGCGCCAGACGGAATCATTAAACTTGAAATCTCCCGGAACGGCGAGAGCAGAGACATATCTATCGATGTCCGTGACAGCGACTACCGGGCGCTCAAAATAAGGTACGGCGCGTTCCGCGATGTTCTCACCGGTCTTGGAATCGAGGAGGGGATGACGTTCGTGGCGCCGCCACTGCCCCGCCGGCCGATGACACCCCCGATGCGCGCCGCACGGGAGCAGCACAAGAACGTCTTCGAAGCCTGGCAGGATGTCTGGAAAACCCTCCGCAAGGCCGAAAAGGCCCTGGACGTGGAATACGAGATCGCCCAGATGAAGGATTATTACTAGCCGTGCGGTTACCTGCGGTTCAGGGCTCTGACCGAGCCGTTCCGCGAGCCCATTAGCTCCATAATCGTCCGCTCGCGATTTTAGCCCCGTCGGATATCGCCTGGAACTTGGCCCACACGATTGTTGGATGAACCTCCGGTGTTGCACTTGCCTGCGTGCCGAAACCGCAATCCGCGCCGGCGATAACGTTCTCGCGCCCGACGACACTGGCAAAGCGTTCGATGCGCTGGGCGACAAGTTCAGCGTGTTCGACCAGCACCGATGAATTGGTGACGACCCCCGGGATGATCGATTTTCCGTCGGGCAGTTTCACGGTTTCCCAAAGCTTCCATTCATGTTCGTGGCGCGGGTTGGCGGCTTCGAAAGAATAGGCGCCGGCGTTGATCTTCAGCACGATGTCGAGATAATCCTTCATCTCCATATCGTGGACGCGTGGGCCCATATTGATGCCGTAACAGGTGTGATAGCGCACCCGGTCTTCCGGAATACCGGTCAGCGCGTGGTTGATCGCCTCGACCTGGTGTTCGGCCCAGGTCCGGCAGTCCTGAACGCTCAGCTGCGGGCTTTTGACGTAGTAATTGATCAGTCGGGGATCATCGATCTGAAGGTCGAACCCGGCATCGACGATGGCGCGGTACTCGACGTTCAGCGCATCTGCGACGGCATACAGGAATTCATCCTCGGTCGCGTAGAATTCATTCACCTGGTTACCGACCACGTCACACGGCGAAATCGCGGGCATGAAGGCGTCCGCACCGTGGGCGTCACAGGCCGCGCGCAGGTTGTCGATGTCGCGCTGCAGCTCGGTCTGGCCCTTGTAGGAAATCGGTCCGGTGCAGGACATCTGCATGGTGCTTTGCGTCGGAGCGCGGTCCTTCGCCGCGTGTTCGGGAGCGTAAAATTCCGGAAATGCGTCGGATTCGCGTGAATTCGCCCACGGAGACGGGCGCGACCGGCCGGTTTCTTCGAGACCAGAAAGCCGTTCATGGGCGTATACCGCAAAGCCGCGCTTTGAGAACTCTCCGTCACTGACCGTATCGATCCCAAGGGTTTTCTGGTGTCCGACCACCTCGTTTACGGCCTGTGTCAGCGCGGTCTCAAAAGCGGCGGTGTCAAACGCTTCGCCCTTGTCTTCGGCGATCATGTAATCAACCAGGCTATCCGGGCGGGGGATACTGCCGACATGGGTGGTTTGTGTGCGGTCTGTACTGCGTTTCATGTCGGTTTTGCTCCAGGGTGGTTTGTTTGCTGTTGTTATGAGGGCGATTTTAGGGAGATGGTCACCGCCCGGCAACCAACCCCCCGATTATGGTTAACGGATATTAACCTTAACGGACGTTAACCATGATTCAGACCCTTGCGGCGAATGTGTTTAACGCCCGGTTAAGCCTGTTTCGCGATAATGGCCTTCAGGATATCCGTGGATCGGGAATGAAAGATGCTTAGACAGACTGCTCGCATTGCAACGGCGCTTGTCGCGCTTGTGGTTGTTGCCGGATGTGAACATTCGATGCTCGAAGACACGATCTTCGACAAGGAGTACATCGCCCGTCATATTCCGAACGAGGAAAATGTCCTCAGCGCGACGACCTTCAAGCCGCGGCCTACCGGCGTCGTCCAGACCTATTGTTACAGCAGCATCGGCGAGGTTGAATGTTATGCCCAGCCTCAGGAAGGCGAACGCTACCGGCTGAACGGCTACTACGGACCGGCCCCCGAATAATCCGGCGCCTGCAACTGGCGCCAAAGTCCGACACGGGTTCTTTCCCAAAAAAAAACAATCAGCGCTTCGGCGATGTAATCCGGCGGCTCCGGGTGTGCGTACCCGGGTGTGCGTATATGTCATTGGACAAGAAATACGTCCTCCCCCATGATCCGGGGATACACACCGCAACATCTAGCGAACGAGACCGCCATGGATACGATTGAACGCGCCGATATCACGATGACGCCGGACGAACTTGTTGCCCGTGCTGCGGCGCTGAAGCCGGTGCTTCGTGATCGCCAGCGCGAGACCGAGCGGAACCGCCGGGTGTCTGTCGAGACGGTGGCCGATCTGAAGGCCGCTGGCTTGTATAAGGTCCAGCAGCCAGCACGCTATGGCGGGTATGAATTCGATATTGGCACGTTTGTCCGTTGTGCGACCGAAATTGGTGCCGGCTGTGGCTCTACCGGCTGGGTTTATTCCACCGCGGCGCAGCATCAGTGGCAGATCGGTATGTATGACGTTACCGCACAGGATGATGTCTGGGGCAATGACCCGCTGGCAATTGCCGCGTCGTCCTATTCGCCGGGCGGAACGGCGGTTGAGACCGAAGGCGGATATCGCATCACCGGCAAGTGGCTTTACTGCTCCGGCGTGCTCAATGCCGACTGGATGATACTCGGTGCGCGGATCGCGAAGGATGCGGAGTCCGATCCCTATACACAGGGCTATATCCTGGTGCCGAAGGCCGATTACGCCGTTGAGGATAACTGGGATGTCATGGGCCTGATCGGGACCGGCAGTAACGATGTTCTCATTGATGACATATTTATTCCGGCCCACCGGATGCTGACCCTCGAACAGGCGCTGTCGGGGAAGCCGCCCGGGTCGGCGGTGAACGACAATGATTTGTGGAAGGTGCCGTTTTTTGCCGCCATCTCGCTTTGCCTGTGTGGGGCCGCGATGGGGATGGCGAAGGGCGCGCTGGAGACCTATATCGATCAGATCGCTGTGCGTAAAACCCGGGGGGCCGCGCTGAGCCAACCGCAGAGCATGGCCGACTTTCCGACCATTCAGGCACGTGTTGCTGAAGCGGCGGCGGCGATCGATGCGGCACAGAATCTCGTCGGCCGCGATTGCAATAACATCATGAGCGTCATGGCCGAGGGCCGCGAACTGACAACCGAGGAGCGCGCCCGCAACAAGGGCAACCTCAGCTTTGCGGTCAAAATGGCGCGGAAATCGACCGATCTGTTGTTCGAAAGCGTCGGCGGCGCCGGTCTGACGAATGCCAGCATGACTCAACGCTTCTGGCGCGACCTGCATTCTGCGTCCAAGCATATCAGCCTGAACTGGGACATGTGCTCCACGCTGTATGGCCGGGTGTCGCTCGGCCTGCCGTCGGGAACGGCACAGTTTTAAACCCGGTGTTCCGAGAATCTAATAGGTTGTCACCCCGGCCCTGTGCAGGGGTGACGATCGAGGTTTGTGATCGCCAGGGCTTTAAGACTTTGATTCTTGATGCATTACTCAAAATGCCTTCCCTGCCCCGAATTGTTATAGACGGCTTGATCTTCATCAATCCGGATTGTCCCCGGCCCGGTCACACTTGCGGGCATGTCTGTTGAATCCCGTAACGATAACATCGCCCTGAGTGCGGCGCTCGACGCCTATGCCCCGGCAAAGGTCGCCGAGCGAGCGGCGGTTGCCGGTGTCGCCAAGGCCACGCTGCCGCTGGTGCCGCTGTTTACCCTCGCTGTTCTCGCGGGTGCCTTTATCGCCTTTGGTGCCGTGTTCTATCTGGCGGTGCTGTTTCAGCTTGGCCCCGGTATCGGGCGGTTGCTGGGTGCCGTGGCTTTCTCCCTGGGATTGTTTCTGATCGTCGTCGGCGGGGCCGAGCTTTTCACCGGCAATAACCTGATCATCCTTGCCCGGTGCGACGGGCTGATCGGCACCGGTGCGTTGCTGCGGAACTGGGGTGTTGTCTATATCGGCAATTTTGTCGGTGCTGCCGCAACCGCGTGGCTCATCGCGCAATCCGGCATCATCGGTCCGGAAGGCGGTGGGTTTGCCGAACTGGTACATCGTGTCGCGAACGCCAAGATAGCGCTGCCGCCCGAACAGGCATTCATCCGCGGCCTGCTGTGCAACATCCTGGTCTGTCTGTCGGTATGGCTATGCTTCGCCTGTCATACGGTCACCGACAAGGCCCTGGCCGTTGTCTTTCCGATCACCGCGTTCGTGATGCTCGGGTTCGAGCACAGCGTCGCCAATATGTTTTTCCTGCCCCTTGCGGTGTTCACGGGGCTTCCGCCGGATACGGCGGGGATCGCCGGGAATCTCGCGGCGGTGACGGCAGGTAATATCGTCGGCGGCAGCCTGTTCGTCGGGATTGTCTACTGGATCATCTACCGGCGCGGTGCCAGGGGTTAAGCGTTATACCGCTCCGCCTGCCGCAAACCCGCTCGACCATGCCCATTGAAAATTATAGCCGCCGAGCCAGCCGGTAACGTCGACTGCCTCGCCGATGGCGAAAAGGCCGGGGACGTCCCGCGCTTCCATGGTCCGCGATGACAGACCGTCCGTATCGATTCCGCCCAGCGTGACCTCGGCCTTGGCGTAGCCTTCGCTCCCGGCCGGTGTCAGTTGCCAGCGGTTTATCAGCGCACCGAGGGCAACAAGTGCCTTGTCCGGCATTTCGCCCATGGGCCGGGCGGGCAGGTGCCTTTCGGCGAGTGCGGCTGCGAGGCGGGACGGCAGGAGGTCGGACAAAACGGTTTTTCCTTCCACCCTTGGACGGTCGCGCTTGGCGTCGATCAGCAGGGCGGCGGCATCGCCGTGCGGCAGCATGTTCAGCGTGATCTCTTCGCCGTCCCGCCAACAGGATGAAATCTGGAGTATCGCCGGGCCGGACAAACCGCGATGGGTGAACAGCATCGCTTCGGCGAAGGATGCGCGCCCACCTGGGGCCGTGTCTGACGTTGCGACACAGTCCAGCGACACGCCGCTCAGGGACCGCATCATGTCCAACTCGTCATTGGCAAAGGTCAGCGGCACAAGCCCGGGGCGAATATCGGACAGTTTCAGGCCGAACCGGCGGGCGACGTCATGCGCAAAACCCGTCGCCCCCATTTTTGGGATCGATAGCCCGCCGCTTGCAAGCACCACGGAGTCCGCCGTGAAGTCGTCTCCATTGTGCCCCCCGGCCGTGGCGACGCGAAACCGGCCCTGGTCCCCGGCCTCTGGCCGGCTGATATCGGTGATTCGGTGGCCAAGGCGGATATCTACGCCGACGGCGTTACATTCAGCCAGCAGCATGGCGACTACCGCCTTCGCCGAGCCGTCGCAGAACAGCTGACCCAGCGTTTTCTCGTGCCAGGCAATACCGTGCTTGTCGATCAGGGTGATGAAATCGTGCTGGGTGTAGCGCGCCAGGGCCGATTTGCAGAAATGAGGATTGGCGGACAGGAAGTTTTCCGGTTCGGCATACAGGTTGGTGAAATTGCACCGCCCACCGCCTGAAATCAGGATCTTCTTGCCCGGCTCATCCGCGTGATCTAGCAGCAACACGCGCCGGTCGCGGGCGCCCGCGGTCATCGCGCACATCATGCCGGCGGCACCGGCGCCAATCACGATGACGTCGAAGGCTGTGTCTCTATCTATCATCCGGAGGGTAATAGCACGGGATGACACAGGAAGGGGGGAGAGAAAGGTGCGATGAGAGCTTGATCGCGCCCTCAAGCGGGCCTAAACACCCGACGAGTTTTACCCACCTTTCAGCAAAGCCCGACACCATGGAAACGTCTTACATCCTGACTACTGCCTGTCCCGATAAACAGGGGATCGTTGCCGCGATTTCGGGCTTTCTGGCGGATTCGGGTTGTTCCGTGGATGACGCGGCGTTTTTCTCCGATCCGGAGTCGGGCCGGTTCTATGGCCGATCGGTGTTCCGCATCGACCGCGAGGACGTGTCGGCGGAAATGGTGGGCTCGTGGTTTGGCCAGGTTGCGCACAAATTCGACATGGAATGGGAGATATTTGATACCGCCGCACCGCTCAAGGTGATGATCATGGTGTCGAAGTTCGATCACTGCCTGAACGACCTGCTCTATCGCTATCGCATCGGCGCATTGCCGATGCAGGTCACGGCCATCGTGTCCAACCACCCGGACGCAAAGCCGCTGGCCGATGCGGCGGGTATTCCGTATCACCACATCCCGGTGACGAAGGACACAAAGCCCGATGCCGAGGCTGCCTTATTCAAACTGGTCGAGGATACGGGCACCGACCTCGTGGTGCTGGCACGCTACATGCAGGTCCTGTCGGATGATCTCTGCCGCAAACTGGATAAACGAGCGATCAATATCCACCATTCCTTCCTGCCAGGATTCAAGGGCGCCAAGCCTTATCATCAGGCGTTTGCCCGCGGCGTGAAACTGATCGGGGCGACGGCGCATTTCGTGACCGCCGACCTCGATGAAGGCCCGATCATCGAACAGGAAGTCGAGCGCGTCGATCACACTACCATGCCCAACGACATGGTCGCCATCGGTCGCGACCTCGAAAGCGTCGCACTCGCGCGCGCCGTGCGCTACGTGCTGGAGCGCCGGGTGCTGCTGAACGGCTCCAAGACGGTGGTGTTTCGCTAGGGCGCTTACTACTGCGCCGTCCAGCCGCCATCGACCACCAGACTGGCGCCGGTGATCAGCGCCGAGGCGGGCGACGCCAGGAACACGATCGATCCCATGATGTCTTCGAGCTGTCCGACCCGCCCGAGCGGGATGCGGCTGAGCGCATCGGCGCGGAATTCGGGATTGTCGAAATTGGGGGCGGTCATTGCGGTGATGATGTAGGTCGGACCGATCGCGTTGACGCGGATGTTGTGGGGGGCGAGTTCTACCGCCATCGCCTTGTTCAGGCCTTCGATGGCGTGCTTCGACGTGCAATAGACCGTCCGCGTCGGCGAGCCGACATGGCCCATCTGCGACGACATGTGAATGATGGAGCCGCCGTCGCCCTGTTCGATCATCTTGCGGGACACGACCTGGGCGACGAAGAAGGCGGATTTGACGTTGAGGTCCATCACCTTGTCGAAATTGGCTTCCGATACGTCGACAAAGGGTTCGGGCGCATTTGTGCCCGCGTTATTGATCAGGATATCGATGCGTTCCAGTCCGCCGATCCTGGCGGTGATTTCGTCCAGGTCGCTGACATCGCAGATCAGTTTGCGCGCGGCGCCGCCGGCGGCTTCGATCTCGGCGGCAACGGAGTCGAGGTCGCTGGCGGTCCGGCTGACAAGGACGGTCTCGGCGCCCGCGCCCGCGACGGCACAGGCACAGGCCCGCCCGAGGCCGCGCCCGGCACCGGTGACGACCGCGACCAGACCATCCAGTCGCATGTCAGGGGTTTTAAGCGGGGCTTCGGTTGTAATGGTGTCGTTCATTCTTTTTGTTCTCCTGCGTCGCGTGCATGGCTAAATCCGATATGTCCAGATTGACACAAGGGACGGCCATCGGCCAAATTGCGTCTGTTACTTATCGGACGATAAATAAACCGCCAGCTTACGGACTGCACCTGTTCCGGGCTAGAGTGGTGCCAACAGAACACGCAAAATAGGGAAGAAAATCGATGGTCCACAAGAATACTGACGGCAAGCTCGATATGGGTATCCTCCGCGAGACGGCGGAAAAGTGCAAAAACTGGGGCAAATGGGGCCCGGAAGATGAAGCAGGCACACTGAATTACATCGGCGCGGAGGAAATTATCGCCGCCGCCGGTCTGATCAAAAAGGGCAAGACGTTCTCGCTTGGCCTGAACTTCGACAACCAGGGTCCGCAATCCGGGCTGTGGGGCAACCGCTTCAACCCGATCCACACCATGCTGGCGACCGGCACGGACGCAATTTCAGGTAACCAGGACGAAGGCGGCATCCGCTACGCCGACGATATGGTCTCCCTGCCCCTGCAATGCGGCACCCAGTGGGATGCGCTCGGCCATATCTTCTATGACGACAAGATGTGGAACGGTTATGACGCTGCCCTTGTTGATTCTACCGGCGCCAAGAAGAACGGTATCGAAAAGGTCAAAGACAAGATGGTCGGCCGTGGTGTGCTGCTCGATATTGCCAAGCATGTTGGCGTCGATGCGCTGTCCGAAGGTGACGCGATTTCCAAGACCGATCTTGATGCCTGTGCCGAAGCGCAGGGCGTTGAAGTCAAAAAGGGTGATTTCCTGCTGGTCCGTACCGGCATGATGGAGGAACGCCTGAAAGACGGTTGGGGCGGGTATGCCGGTGGCGATGCGCCGGGCCTGTCTTTCGATACCGCTGAATGGCTGCATGAAAAGGAAGTCGCCGCGATCTGCTGCGATACGTGGGGCTGCGAAGTGCGCCCGAACGAAACGACGGACGCACAGCAGCCGTGGCACTGGGTCGTGATCCCGATGATCGGCATCACCATGGGCGAGATTTTCGTCATGGGCGAGCTGTCCGACGATTGCGAAAAAGACGGCGTGTGGGAATTCTTCTTCTGCGCCCCGCCGCTGCCGGTCACCGGCGGTGTCGGTTCGCCGATCAACCCGATCGCCATCAAGTAGGCGCGTAAGCGATACGCTGGATGCCCCTCTTTCCGAAAGGAGAGAGGGGCTTTCCGTCTCAGACCAATCAGGAAAGATCATGGCCAAACATCTCAAAGAACGCACCGGTGAAGCCGAGACGCGCGAATATGACGCGAATGTCCGCCACACGGTAGAAGACATCCTTGCCGATATTGAAACACGCGGTGATGCCGCCGTGCGCGAATTGTCGGAGAAATTCGACAAATGGTCGCCCGAGAGCTTCCGGCTATCTGATGCGGCAATCGCCGACCTCGTCGCCAGCGTCCCGATCGAAACCATAGACGACATAAAGTTCGCCCAGGCGCAGGTGCGCAATTTTGCGCAGATCCAGCGCGGGGCGATCAAGGATGTCGAGGTAGAAACCATCCCGGGCGTGATCCTGGGCCACAAGAATATCCCGGTGAATTCCGTCGGCTGCTACGTGCCGGGCGGTCGTTACCCGATGGTGGCGTCGGCGCATATGAGCGTGGTGACCGCGAAGGTCGCTGGCGTGAAACGCATCATTGCCTGCACGCCGCCGACAGACGGCAAGCCCCATGCGGAAACCGTTGCCGCCATGCATCTTGGCGGCGCCGACGAAATCTACGTGATGGGTGGCATTCAGGCAGTCGGCGCGATGGCGCTGGGCACCGAGACGATCGCGTCCGTCGACATGCTGGTGGGCCCCGGCAATGCCTTCGTCGCCGAGGCCAAGCGCCAGCTCTATGGCCGTGTCGGTATCGATCTTTTTGCCGGTCCGACCGAAATTCTGGTGGTTGCGGATGAGACATCCGACGTCGAGATTATCGCGACCGACCTCCTGGGGCAGGCTGAACATGGCCCGACCTCACCGGCGATCCTGATCACGACCTCGCAGAAATTGGCTGACGACTTGCAGACCGAGATCGACAACCAGCTGAAACGTCTGCCGACGTCGGATGTCGCTGGTGCTGCATGGCGCGATTACGGCGAGATAATTCTGGTCGATGATCTGGACGAAGCGGTGGTCGAAGCGGACAAGCAGGCTGCCGAACATGTCGAAATATTGACCGAGAATCCGCGCTATTTCCTCGAACATATGACCAATTACGGTGCGTTGTTCCTTGGGCCGGAAACCAATGTGTCCTACGGCGACAAGGTCATCGGTACCAACCACACCCTGCCCACCAAGGGTGCTGCCCGTTACACGGGCGGGCTCTGGGTCGGTAAGTTCCTGAAGACCTGCACCTATCAGGAGTGCACGGAGGAGGCGAGCGTCGTTATCGGCGATTACTGTTCCCGCCTGTGCGCCATCGAAAAATTCTGGGGTCACAAGGAACAGGCGGACCTGCGCCTGCGCCGCTATGGCGGACGCAATATCGGCCTTGGCGCCGACGCGGCGGAATAGCAGCTGCGAACGGAAATGTTCGGTGGATTCGGGCGGGCGCTTTCCAGCGCTCACTACCGTCTCTATGCCTGCGGGCATGTCGCGAATGTTTTCGGCTGGTGGGGTAACCGGCTCGGCATCGGCTGGCTGACCTGGGAGTTGACCGGTTCTGCGGGTTGGCTTGGCATCGTCGCCTTTGCAGGCATGATCCCGGTGACATTGGTGTCACCCTTTGCCGGTGTTCTTGCCGACCGGCACGGACATCGCCAGATGGCGATGCTGGCCGGTGTATTCGGCGGGTCCGTGACCGCAGCGCTTGCCGTGCTGACGATCTATGGCGAAACCACGATCCCGATATTGCTGGGCCTCAGTATCCTGCAGGGTGTCGCCTTCGGTACCGAGTTTCCGGCGCGTCAGGCATTAATTCCCCAACTGTGTAAACGTGAAAACCTGTCGGCGGCGCTTGCCTTCAACGCCACGACATTCCAGGTCGGCACGTTTCTCGGTCCCGTGCTCGCGGGGTTCCTGATTACCCGCTGGGGCACCGGTGCGTCGATCATGCTGTTCGCCGCCACCAATTTCTGGATGGCGCTGATGATCCTGTTCATCCGGTTTCGCCCGGAACCCCGCGATCCGCGCGACAATTCGGGTTTCCTGTCTGAGATCGCCGGCGGGTTTCGCTATATCGCGGCGACACCGTCATTGCGGCTTTTATTCATGATCGCCTTCACCAGCGGTCTCTTGCTGCGCCCCTATACCGAGCTGTTACCGGGCTTTGCCGGTGACGTCTTCGCCCGCGGTCCCGAGGGGCTGGCGGCGCTGACGGCGGCAGCCGGCTTCGGCGCTTTGGCCTGCGGCCTGGTGCTGGTGTTCCGCGGTCGGGCGCGGGGGCTTGTAAACATCATGCTGGGGGGGGCGATCTGCGGGTCGGTCATGCTCGCCGCGTTCGCGATGACAGATACTCTGACGATGGGCGTCGCTGTGCTGGCCGTGGCGTCTTTCCTGATGCTCGCCTGCCATGTCGGTGCCTACAGTCTGATCCAGAATGCGACCGTTGCCGAGATGCGCGGGCGGGTGATCAGCGTGAACGTGTCGATCAGTATCGGCGGGCCGGCGCTGGGGGCCCTGATGATCGGCTGGCTCGCTGAGGCGATCGGTCTCCAATGGGCTGTTGTTTCCAGCGCGTTGCTCGCCTTCATCGTTATGGTGTGTCTGCTGCCTTCGGTTCGCCGGATCGCCCCCGAGATGGAGGCGGAATAAGGAAACAACGGTCACTATGACCGATTGTGCCAACGCCTCCACTCCTGCGGTCCCGATTATCGTCCCTTAAACACCGCGCGCCTGCCCTCACGATGGGCGGCCATGCCCTCATCAACATCTTCCGACCATTCAAGCGCAGTGCGCAGTTTGTCCGACAGGGTGCGGGCCTCGCTAAAACCCGGGGCGTGGCGTTCCCGCAGAATCTGCTTTGCGCCGCGTGTCGCCAGCGGGCCGTTTCCGCCGATAGTCCCTGCCATGGCCAGTGCGGCATCCAGGACTACCTGGCGTGGATGCAGCGCCTGAACCAGTCCGTAGCGTTCCATTTCTTCAGCGGTGATATCCCTGCCGGTGCAGATCATCTCCAGCGCGCGGGCGTGCCCGACGGCCATGCCGAGCCTGTGCGGGCCGCCGGCCCCGGGAAACCCGCCCCATTTCGCTTCCGGCATGGTCAGGGAGGCGTCGTCTGCGGCAATCCGGATATCGCAGGCAAGTGCGAGTTCAACAGCACCGGCAAGGATTGTTCCGTTGATGGCGGCAATCGATATCTGGGGCAGGGCGGCAAGATCGTCGAAAACCTGGTTGGCGAGCAGGACGAATTCGATCACCTCGTCCTTCGACATAGCGGCGCGTATGTCCGGGTTCAGAAGCCCGGCGGAGAAAAAATCGAAACCGGCGCCGGTGACGATAACGGCGTGAATGTCGTCATCTGCGGCAATTTCCGCGACGATGCGCCCAAGCAGCGCCATGGAGCCCGGTGTCAGACGGTTGAGGTCATCCGGCCGGTTGAGGGTTACCGTCGTAACCGGTGGGTCTCTGGTAACGCTGATATCTGTCATGCCATCCTCCCGCTATAGGCGGGGAGAGACTAGCACGACAGATTGGAGAAATGCGTCGTCTGACGATACCCGTCTAGCGGGAACGGGCCGCGCCGCGCCCCGAGGCGGCAAAACTCTTCGTGTTGGCCTTTGCGCCCGGCGTCTTGATGGATCCGGATCCCGGGTCGAACTGGCCGCGCTTAATTTCATCGCCCGGATGGGCGGCACTGCTTTCGCGTTTCTTGGCCTTTTGTCCGGCTTTCGCTTTTGCCCGTTCCCGGGCACGTGCTTTGGTCATGATTTTGGTCGCCTTTCCGTTTCCGGTCCGTTTTCGGCAGAGACCTGTCCCCTGACAATCCGTCAGGCAGTCGACAACCCTGCAAGGGGACAGCATAGGCCAGTTGTCGGACTTCCCCTAACTGTCTTGACGATCGCCGATGGACAGGGAACCCTGTCGCGATGAAAAGTGCTGAAAACCATGACATTCTGATTATCGGTGGCGGAATTGGAGGCCTGACGATGGCGCTGTCTCTGCACAGTGATGGCATTCCATGTCGGGTTTTCGAAGCTGCATCCGCCTTTCGTCCCCTCGGCGTCGGCATCAACATGATGCCTCATGCGATCCGCGTTCTCTCGTCACTCGGACTTGAAGAAAACCTGAAACGTTTCGGTGTTGAGGCTAAAGAATTTGCCTATTTCAATCGCCATGGGCAGAAAATCTTCACCGAGCCCTGCGGCCGGTTTGCGGGCTACGAATATCCGCATTTTTCGATCCACCGCGGCGATCTTCACCAGGTTCTGCATCAGGCCGTGCTTGAGCGACTGGGTCCGGATGCCGTGATGCTCGGGCATCGCTGCGTCGGTGTCGACCAGAATGCAGGCGGCGTTACGGTTCGGTTCGAAGGCGCAGCTGCACAAGATGGGCGTATTGCGCTTGCCTTTGACGGGTTTCACTCCGTTGTTCGTGAGCAGTTCTATCCTGATGAAGGCCCGCCCCGGTTCGGTGGCATAAACATGTGGCGCGGCGTTACCAGACGTAAGCCGTTTCTAACCGGTGCCAGTGTTACGCGGGTCGGTACAGTACAGGTCGGCAAGATGGTGATCTATCCCATTCGCCAGTTTGAGGACGGCACCCAGCTTATCAATTGGAATACCGAGCAACCGCGTGACGACCACAAGCCGAATGACTGGGCGACGCCGGGCCGGATCGAGGATTTTATCGAGCCGTTTGCTAACTGGAATTTCGATTGGCTCGATATGCCCGGACTGATCGCGGATGCTGAATTTATCCTCGAATATCCAATGGTGGACCGTGACCCGGTCGGCCGCTGGGTGTTCGACCGCGTCGCGCTGATGGGTGATGCGGCGCACCCTATGTATCCGCGGGGCGGCAATGGCGGCGCGCAGGCCATCCTCGATGCGGAATGCCTGACACGCCTGTTGGGCGAAAACGAAGACCCCGTGGCTGCGTTGCGGGCATTTGAGGCGGAACGGCTGGATATCATCAACCGGATCGTCCTGACCAATCGGGAACAACCACCGGATTACATCATAGAGACAGTGGAAAACCTGACCGGCGGGGCACCGTTCGACCGCATCGAGGACGTTATTGATCGGGCTGAACTGGCCGCGATATCAGACCGCTACAAGGATATTGCCCGTTACAGCAAAGAGGCGACGGGCGGCAGATAAGCCGGTGTCTTGAAACTGTAACGGAGTTTCCCCTTGCCCGCGGCTCTGATCTCCCCTATTTGCCTGATATCCCCTGCATTGTGCAGTGCAACATTATCGGAAATCTGAGTCATGCGTATCGAAGCAATCCCCATCGGGAATAACCCGCCGGAAGACGTCAACGTTATCATCGAAGTGCCGGTGGGCGGCCAGCCGATCAAGTACGAACTGGAAAAAGAGGCCGGTGTCCTTGTTGTCGACCGGTTTCTGTACACGCCGATGTCCTATCCCGGAAATTACGGTTTCGTCCCGCATACCCTGTCGGAGGATGGTGACCCGATCGATGTGCTGGTCTGCAATACCCGTCAGCTCATTCCCGGCTGCGTGATCAATGTCCGCCCGATCGGCGCACTGATGATGGAAGACGATTCCGGCAAGGATGAAAAGATCATCGCCGTCCCGTCACCCCACCTGACGCGGCGGTATGCCGACGTCAATAATTATGATGATCTTCCTGAAATCACCTTGCAGCAGGTTCAGCATTTCTTTGAGCATTACAAGGACCTGGAACCCGGCAAGTGGGTTCAGATCGGTGACTGGATGAATGCAGATATTGCGCGGAAATTGATTTCAGAAGCTATTGAACGCGACGGGTCCGTCTAAACGCACTCACCGCTGCGTCAGCGATTAATTTCGAAGACCAGACCGTTTTCCAGCCCGACGACAAACCGCGCGGATGATCCGCGTCCAACGACGCCAATGGCCTTGTCGATTCCGGAGGGCAGGCTCGCCGAGCCGCGCTCTGTCAGTTGCTTGTTCTGGAAACCGGAAATCCGCAGGGTGCGCCGGTCGGCGGAGGGTAGCGCAAGCTCCGGTACCCCATCGCCGTCAATATCGACGGTGGCGGACAGGCGCATTTCGGTCGATCCGATCTGGTGATTGGAAAAGCCTTTGCTCTCCGCGACTTTGACCAGTTTGCCTCCTTCATACGCGTAGAAGAACAGCGTGCCGCCGATATGGGGTGTCTGGACATAGGCAATTTCCTGGCCCTTGCCACCTCGGTACGGCGCAATTCCCGCAATATTCAGCCAGCGATTGGCGCGACCGATAAATCCTGTCGTTGCACGAAATACCAGCTTGTTGTCCTGCACGCCGTACACTGTCACCGAGGCGCCGTGGGTCACCGATGACCGAATGGTGATGATTTCTGTTGTGCCGTCGCCGTCGAGATCGGCGAGGCGGGGGTAGCGGTCTTCGAAGACTTCGATTTCGGGCAGGGTAAGCTTCAGGTAGCGGCCGTCACGGGTTGCGACCCGGAGGATGGATGCTTCGATGGCATCGCCGAGGATACCGTGGGCGTAGCGTTTCGTGCGCCCGGCATACCAGGCAGCGCCGATGTCGCCGGGCCTTGCGCCCGGAGCGATCAATGCGTGCGGCATACCTCCAGGGGCGGGGCGCCGGGTTTCCGGGACGATGATTGCAGGCAACGACGTGGCGTCGACCCTGACCGTCTTCCATGGCGTTTCCGCATATACCGGCATGACGAGAAAAACGCCCGCCATGGCCAGGACCGATCTGCGCAGGAAGCGCATCGCGCCGCCGGGGCCTGGATTTTGCCTTGGTCCTATATCCTGCCCAGTGCGGTCAGGATTTTTTTCGGCGTGAACGGCATGCCCGTCAATTTGGCATCGAACGGCGACAGAGCATCGTTAAGCGCATTCATCACGGCTGCCGGTGCCCCGCAGGTGCCGGCTTCGCCCGCGCCCTTCGCGCCGAGATCGGAATCCGCTGTCGGAGATACGGCATGGCCGCACACGATATCGGGAAGTTCGGCGGCCATCGGCACCAGGTAATCGGCCATGTTGGCGTTCAGCATCTGACCCTGATCGTCATAGAGGCATTCTTCCCATAGCGCACCGCCGAGGCCCTGCACGACGCCGCCACGGATCTGTTCATCGACCAGCAACGGGTTGATGACCGTGCCGCAATCCTCGACGCACCAGTGGTTCAGCAGTTTGATGAACCCGGTATCGGTATCGACCTCCAGATAGGACGCCTGAGCGCCGTTGGTAAAGGCAAACGGGAACTTGCGCGGCACGTAATGTTTCGTGGCGACAAGTTCCGCCTGGAACCCGTCGGGCAGGGTGTCGGGACGGTAGTAGCAAATACGTCCGATCTCATCGAGGCCGATACGTTCGTTGCCCGAATCCGCATCGACGACGACGCCTTCGCGAATGTCGAGGGTTGAAGCATCTTCCTGTAGCATGGCGGCGGCCGCGGTCAGTATCTGGATACGTAGCTGACGGCCCGCCTGGGCCACCGCTTCGCCGCCGATGCCGGCGGCGCGCGAACCCCACGTGCCACCGCCATAGGGCGTATGTTCGGTGTCACCGGTGATAATTTTCAGCCGTTCCGGCTTTACGCCCACGGCAGTTGCCGCGACCTGGGAGATCACGGCTTCCATGCCCTGGCCCTGTTCGGTGGCGCCGGTGGACACAAATACGTTGCCCTTGGCGTCGAGCCGCAGCGTGGCACCATCCTGTGCCGAGATACGTGCGCCGCCAACGCCGTAGAACATGGCGGACGGGTTGGTGACCTCGATAAAGCTGGCGAATCCGATGCCGCGATAGATTCCCTTTTCGCGCAGGGAATCGCGCTCAGCCTTCATCGCTTCGTAATCCATCGCGGTGAGCATCTTGGACATGCATTCTTCGTGGCTGAGGTTTTCGAACGGCATGCCCTGTGCGGATTTTTTCGGGTAGGAATCGTCTGCATGGAAATTGTGCTGGCGGAACGCGACGGGGTCCATGCCGACGGCGCGCGCGGCCTGATCGACCAGGCCCTCGGTGACCGCGCATTTGATCGGGTGACCGACCGCGCGATACTGGCACATCATGGCCTTGTTCTGATAAACGACATTCGCTTCAGCGCGGTAATTTTCAAACAGATACGGCCCGCCGATCATGTTGACGACCTGGTTGGCCTCGATTGCGCTGGTCCGTGGATACATGGAGTAGGGGCCGACGCCGGTCAGGTCATCGATCTCGAAGGCGGTGATCGTGCCGTCGGCTTTGACCGCGATCTTGCCCTTCACACGGTGGTCGCGGGCGTGAATGTCGCTGGTGAAGCTTTCCAGACGGTCGGCGATGAATTTAACGGGGCGTTTTAACATCACCGACAGACCAACGGTTGTGATCTCGTCGGCATAGGTGTGCACCTTGATGCCGAATGAGCCGCCGACGTCACGCGTGATGACACGGACGCGGTGTTCTTCCAGCCCGTAATGGGTGGCAAGAATATTCTGGATCATGTGCGGGCACTGGTTGTTGTGCCAGACGGTCAGTTGTTCTTCCGAGGATTCATAATCGGCGACGAGACCCCGTGTTTCCAGGCAGACGCCGGTGTGTCGTCCGAAAATGAACGTATCTTCGATGACGTGATCCGCAGCCGCATAGGCGGCGTCCACATCGCCAAAGTCGGCATTGCGCTTCCAGGCAAGATTGTCACCGAGGCTTTCGTGGATGACCTGCGTATTCGCGTCGAGCGCGGTTTCGGCATCGACGGCGACGGGCAGGACTTCCCAGTCGATCTCAACCATGGCGGCGGCGTCTTCGGCTTCGGCGCGACTATTCGCGACGACGGCCACGATGGCCTCTCCCTGCCAGCGGGCGGTATCCAGCGGCAGCGGGTATTGCGGCGCGGATTTGAGCCCTTCCAGATGAGTCAGGACGCCGACCCAGGGCGTGCAGATCTCCGCCATTTCCTCTGGTGTGACCACGGCGACAACGCCGGGCATGGCCTTTGCCGCTGTCGTGTCGATCCCGTTGATTTTGGCGTGTGCATAGGGCGACCGGACGAAAGCGGCGTGTACCATCCGTTTGAGCTGAATGTCGTCGACGAACGTTCCTTTGCCCTCAGCCAGGCGCGGCGCGTTGGGGCGGGGGACCGAACGGCCGATATAGGAATTCGGGCGATCGAGAATCCAGCGGTCGGTGATCATGTCGGTCATGCCGAATCTCCTTTTGCGCCTGTGCTTTTGCCGGTGCCTTTGCGGGCCATCTCGACGGCGTCCACGATGGCCTGATAGCCGGTGCAGCGGCAGTAATTGCCTGAAATGAATTCACGGATTTCGTCGCGGCTTGCGTCTGGTTTGCGCTCCATCAATTCGGCGATAGTGAGCAGCATACCGGGTGTGCAGAACCCGCATTGCAGCGCGTTGCGTTCGACAAAAGCTTCCTGAAGGGGCTTCATTTCTCCGGTTTCGGTCACGCCTTCGATCGTCCAGACGTCGGCGCCGTCTGCCTGCGCCGCGGCCATCAGGCAGCCGCGCACGATGCGCCCGTCGACGCGTACGGTGCAGGCTCCGCAGACGCCGTGTTCGCAGCCCACATGGCTGCCGGTCAGGCCGACGTCGTAGCGCAGAAAATCGACGAGGTTGGTGCGGGCTTCAACCCGGCCGGTGATTTTCTCGCCGTTAATGGTGAGTGAAATATCTACGTTCTTGTCCATAATCAGGCTCCCGCCATCGGGGCGAGGGTGCGTTTGACCAGCACGCCCGCGAGGTGTTTCCGCATCGGTCCGTCCGCGTTCAGATCATCCGGCGGGTCCAGCTCATCCTTCAGGGATGCCGAGAGTTTTTCTGAAAGCTCGTCGGACCAGTTCTGTCCGTTCAGGAGTGCTGCGGTCAGTGGTGCAGAGACCGGCCGGTCGCCGGCGTTGAAAAAGACCAGGCTGCCATCGCCGAATTTTCCGTCCGAGACCTGCAGATGGGCACACAGGCCGATAATGGCGTAGTCGCCGTGTCGACGGGCGAGCTCCATAAACCCGGATTTCCAGCCGGCAGTAATCTTCGGTACTGAAACGGCGGTGAGGATTTCGCCTTCGCCGATGGCGGTCTCGTAAAGGCCTTTGAAGAAATCCGCGGCAGGGATGTCTCGCGTGCCGCCTTTTCCCGCAATGTGCATTGTCGCGCCAAGGGCGACGGCGCAGGCAGGCATTTCGGCGGCCGGGTCGGCAAAGGCGATAGAGCCGCCGAATGTGCCGCGGTTGCGGATCGCCGGGTGGGCGACATGTTCCATCGCAGCCGTAATCAGTGGTGCGTGGGTCGCAATCACATCTGATTCCTCGACGTCGACATGGCGTGTCATCGCACCGATCCGGATCGTGTCACCCGTGTCCTGGATGCCGGCAAGTCCGTCGATCCGGTTGATGTCGATCAGGACCTCCGGCTCCGAGAGCCGCATGTTGAGGGTTGCCATCAGGCTTTGGCCACCTGCCAGAATTTTTGCATCCTCGCCGTGTTCGGCAAGAAGGCTGAATACATCATCAAGGGTTGCTGCCCGCGCATACCCGTAGGGTGCCGGTTTCATAGACTTCTCCCACCTTATCGTTTTATGGTGCTGAGCACCTGCTTAATTAGCGGTCATTCTGACCCCCGCCGCGCAGACGTCAAGGAGTATGGATGGCAGACCTCGATGCCGATATCGTCGAACCGGTCCGGGAGACCGGTTTCCCGGCCGCGCGTCGCCGTTTGCCGCCGGCCGAGCGGGAGCGCCAGATCGTCGACGGGGCGATCCGTTATTTCGCTGAAGTCGGCTTTGATGGCCAGACGCGCGAGCTTGCGCGTCGTCTCGGTATTACCCAGCCGTTGCTGTTCCGGTATTTTCCGACCAAGGACGACCTGATCGACAGGGTATATGAGGAAGTTTACCTCAGCCGGTGGAAGGAAGAATGGCCGGAAGGGCTGAAGGACCGTTCAGTGTCGCTGGAAGACCGGCTGGTGCGCTACTACGCCGATTACGGGGCCTCGATTTTTGACTATGAATGGGTCCGGATCTTCATGTTCTCTGGACTGAAGGGTGAGCCGATTAACCGGCGCTATCTTGAAATTGTGCGCGATCGCATTCTCTGCGTCATCTGCGCCGAGTTGCGTCATGATCTCGGCCTGCCGGATCCCACAGACTTGCCGGTCAGCAAGGAGGAGATCGATCTTTACTGGTCGCTGCAGGGCTCGATATTCTATGTTGGTGTCCGCGAATGGGCGTACCAGGAACCGGCACCGGAAGATCTGAATGTGTATATCCGCCGGACGGTAAGAACGTTCCTGGGGGGTGTCGAACCCGTTCTGCGGGAGCTTTTACTGGCGCGCTAGGAACCCTGGTATCATTGACGGGGCTACCTGCACGTCTTAATTTATCAAACGATAAATAGGGAGAAAAAGAATGAGCCTCAATTCGCTGGATCACTGCTCTATCCGTACCGTGAAGCTCGACGCGACACGCGATTTTTACACCGACATCCTCGGCATGGAAGACGGTGACCGTCCCGATTTTCCGTTTCCCGGGGCCTGGCTGTATGTCGACGGGGTTGCGGTTCTGCATCTCGTCGGGGTGGATCCCGATGACCCGTCCGGCCTTGAAAAATATCTCGGCGGTGCAACCGATGCCGCATCCCTGACCGGATCGGGCGCGTTCGATCACATCGCGTTCCGTGCGATTGATGCCGAGGTCCTGATCGCCCGGCTCAAAGATAAAGGCTATCCGTTCCGTGAACGTCAGGTGCCGGACATGGACCTGTTCCAGGTGTTCGTCGAAGATCCCAATGGCATCACGGTTGAGCTCAATTACTGGGCGGAAGATCAGAAGGCGGCATAACAGTATGGTCCAGGCTCCCGCGATTGTTCAGCCAGGAGACACGCCCGGCTATGAAGAGATGGTCGAGCGTGCGGCTGCGCTGACGCCGAAACTTGCCGCCCGCGCGGAGGAGGTCGAAAAGACCCGGGTTATTCACCCTGACACGGTCCGGGACTTGTGGGACACGCAGTTGTGGTCGGCGGTAAAGCCGAAGCGCTATGGCGGGCTGGAACTAGGCTATGGTGTTTTCCTGGACCTGTCTGAGCGGATCGGCCGCGGCTGTGCATCGACTGCCTGGATTTACGGCAACCTGCTCAGCCATGACTGGATGCTGCCGATGTGGAATGCGCAGGCGCAGGACGAGGTCTGGAAAGATAACCCGACCGCGTTGATCGCGTCGTCACTGGTCGCGACGGCAGGCACGGCGAAGCCGGTCGCGGGAGGATATGAAATTTCCGGGCAGTGGCCCTATTGCAGCGGCATCGATCCAAGCGACTGGATGATGATGGCGGCCATGATTGATGATGACGGCCCCCGCCGCCCGATCTGGCTGGTGGTGCCGCGCGATGCGTTCGAGGAAATCGATACCTGGCAGGTCAGCGGCCTGGTCGGCAGTGGCAGCCGGGACGTGAAATGTGAAGGGGTGTTCGTCGCCGAGCATATGACGCTTTTTCCTCATGAAGCGCGCGGCGGTCCGACACCGGGGTCTGACCACGTGTCGGGCCTGTTGTATCAGTTGCCGGTGCTGGGGCTTTTCCCCCATATCCTGCTGGGACCGATGATCGGCATTGCACAGGGCGCCTATGACGATTATGTCGGCGAAATCCGCGACCGGGTATCGACGTATAACTCTTCCAAGCTGGCGGAGCACGTGCAGGTTCAGATGAAAGTCGCCGAGGCGGCGTCCCTGATCCAGGCGGCACGGCTGCTCGGTCATGACAATATCCGTGAAGCCGAACGCGTCGCCGAATCGGGGCGTGTTCCGACGGTCGCGGAAAAGATCCGCTGGCGGCGCGACGGTGCCTTTGCGGCCCAGAACTGCGTAAAAGCGGTCCAGCTGCTGCAATCGGCTATCGGCGCTGCGGGAAATTATCTCAGCCATCCGTTCCAGCGCCGGTTCCGCGATATTCATGCCGCGGCTTCCCAGGTCCAGGTTAATTTCGATATCAATGGTGCGGAATTCGGCCGTGTCGAGCTTGGACTCGACCCCATCAATAAAGCTGTTTAACCAGGAAAACTCTATGCCCCGTCTGCCCGCACTATCCCCTGAAGAGGCTAAAACCGTCCAGAAGGATCTGGGAATCTATACTGACAATATGGACGGTACCCTGCCCAACAGCGTGCTGACGCTGGCCCGGCGGCCCAATATCCTGAGAGCCGTGACGGACCTCTGGTACCAGACCATCATCGCGCCCGGTGTTGTGTCAAAGGATCTGAAATGGCTTGCGGCCCACGTCGTCAGCGTATCGGCAGGCTGCCAGTACTGCGCGGCCCATACGGGCGAAAACACCGTAATATCGGATATGCCGGCCGAGAAGGTTCAGGCGGTCTGGGAATATGAGAAGAGCCCGCTTTTCTCGGATGCCGAACGCATCGTTCTGCGTATCGCGCAATCGGTCGCCCAGGTGCCGAACGCCGTCACCGACGAAGATTTCGAAGAGCTCCGTCAGCACTGGGACGATGACCAGGTAGTGGAAATTATCGCGGCGATCTCGACCTTCGGCTTCTTCAACCGGTGGAACGATACCCTGGCCACCGAGCTTGAATCCTCACCGCTTCAGTTCGCCAAGGATAACCTGTCCGATGCGGGCTGGGACGTCGGCAAGCACGCGGCGGATTTGGCAGGGGCTGGCTGACAGGTGACGGCGCGCATCGAGGATTGCGCCTGGACGATAGAAACTATTCGCATAAATAAAACCAGCGATCCCGCAGGTCATTTGACAGGGTCCTGATTCTAGGCTCGTCTCGGTGAGATCGATGCCGTAATTCGGTGCGCCGGCATTTGTGAACTCCCATTCTCCTGGCTCAGAAGGAATTCTGCTCCGTCCGAAATTCTACTTTATCTCTTGCGGGGGTGGATGGTTGATCCGACGCGTAGGGTGTGGGCCAGATATCGGGGTGTGATGTGAGGTTCCGCTTGGGCTGAATCGGCATTTTCCGGCATCGTAGTAGGGGGTGGCGACATGAGAATAATGCAAATTACCAAGCTGTTGGGGACGATT